>Ga0306922_10003058_pt1 | contig 15620 bp, 7 predicted proteins | sample sta12Cox44000082_FD_203758 | JGI IMG/M metagenome (GOLD analysis project Ga0306922, IMG submission 203758) | Lab enrichment of tropical soil microbial communities from Luquillo Experimental Forest, Puerto Rico - statoxic.12C.oxic.44.000.082 (v2)... | ecosystem: Environmental > Terrestrial > Soil... | reverse complement strand
CAACATGTTCCGGCTGAAAGACCGCAAAGGTGCGGAACTGGCGCTGGGCATGACGCACGAAGAAGTCATGACCGACATCGCGCGCAAGGAACTGCGCAGCTACAAGCAACTGCCCCAAATCTGGTATCAGATACAGACCAAGTTTCGCGACGAACCCCGGCCGCGATCCGGCCTGCTTCGTGTCCGTCAATTCACCATGAAAGATTCGTATTCGTTCGACATCGACGCCGCCGGGCTGGACGTCTCCTACAAGAAACACTACGACGTCTATTGCCGCATTTTTGATCGCTGCGGGCTGAAGTACATGGTGGTGGAGGCACACTCCGGAGCGATGGGCGGGTCGCAGTCGCATGAGTTTATGGTGCGCTCGCCCGCTGGAGAAGACCACATCGTCAGTTGCGAGAATTGCGACTACGCCGCCAATCTGGAAAAAGCTATTTCGAAACTGGAGGCGTCAGAGGATCTAAGAGCGGAAGGGGACGGCAAGCCTCTCCTGGTGCATACGCCCGGCCAGAAGACGATTGACGATGTGGCTCGCTTCTTGGGAGTGTCACCGAAGAACAAGATCAAAACGCTCGCCCTGATGGCGAACGAAATCGACCGCAAGACTGGGAAACCCAAACCGCGCGCGGTGATCCTTTTGCTGCGCGGCGATCACCAGATGAATGAAGCCAAGCTGTCGAGCGTGGTTGCCGGCCGCGAGACCCGCCCCATGCAGGAAGAGGAAATCGTTGCGCTGTTTAAATCGCCTGCCGGCTTCCTCGGACCACTGGACATCAACTGGGCAAAGAGTATCGACGATCTCGACAAGCCGATCCTGATCGTGGACGAAGCCCTGCGCGGCCGCAAGAATCTGATTTCCGGCGCGAACAAAGAGGACTATCACCTCAAGAACATCACGCCGGGTGAGACCTTCCAGCCTACGGCGTATGCCGATCTCCGAACCGTTACGGCGGGAGAGGCATGCCCGAATTGTGGCTCACCGCTCCGCATCGACACCGCAGTCGAAATCGGCCACATCTTCAAGCTGGGCTACAAGTATTCCGAGTCGATGGGCACACGCGTACTCGATCGGCAGGGCAAAGAAGTGATGCCCATCATGGGCTGCTATGGAATCGGCATTGAGCGCATTCTGACCGCGATCGTCGAGCAAAATAACGACGAGAATGGATTCTGGCTGCCTCCGCAGGTGGCGCCGTTTGAAATCGTGGTCGTGCCCACAAACGTCTCCGACGACAAAGTCCGGGCGACTGCCGAGGAGATGACCCTCAGCCTGAAAGCCGCCGGATTTGACGTGTTACTGGATGACAGGGACGAACGGCCAGGGGTGAAGTTCAAGGACGCTGACCTGGTGGGCATACCCTTTCGTGTCAACGTGGGGAAGAAGGTTACCGAAGGCACTGTGGAGGTGGTTCAACGCTCGACTCGGCAGATGCAGGATGCTAGCATCGGCGCAATTACAGAGTATTTTCAGAAGTTGTTGAGCCCTGCCCGCTGACGCTTTCGTCTTCGGTCAAGGCCGAAGATGGAAGAGGGTCATGAGCACGATTAAGCTGGTTCTCGCTCTGGGATTGCTCGGCGCCACGGTTTACGTGGGGGCGCAGGTCATTCCTCCCTATTTCGCGAACTACGAGTTCCAGGACACCCTGGATAACGAAGCGCGCATGGGAACCTACAGCACGAAGAGTGACGAAGTCATCCGCGAAGCCGTCGTCAAAAGGGCCCAGGAACTGGAGTTGCCCCTCACCGGCGAGGACATCAAGCTCGAGCGCATAGGCCCCAGCGGCAACGCCGCCGTCACAATCGAGGCGGACTATACCGTGCACCTCGACTTGCCGGGCTATCCGATGGACCTGCACTTCCACCCGGCCAGCAAGAATAAGGCCGCTTTCTAGACGGCCCTGATCCCAAAGTTTTCCTATCTCCGCATGGGAAGTCCCAGCGCTGCCATAACTGGCAGGGGCGGTTCCCGACACTCAAAGCTCTTTCTTTTACTTCTAGTTACCAATTACCCGCGACATGCGTAACGTTGTGGGCGCATACCGCCTGCCCTACTATCCCGAAGAGGCGCAAGGTGTCTGCTTCCCCGAGACTCTTGCCCTGCGCCAATTCGGGTACTGATTGCTCTAAGCGCTTACTTGCCAGCAGCCAGTCACTCGCCGAATCAGATTTTGGTAGGGAGACTTTCATGAGATACGCCGGCCGGATTCTTGCGCTGCTCACCCTGTCAGTCACTGCGATTTTGCTCGCTTCTTGCGGTCAGAAGCAAAACTGCAGTGGAATCAAGTTTGGTGCAGGCAGCGGGGGTAGTAGTGGTGGCAGTTCAGGTGGTCTGAACAGTGGCGGATCCGTGTGCGGGGCGGGCTCGAACAATGGCGGAGGCGGGGCCGGCGCCAGCGCTGCCAAGGATTTTCTGTTCTATCGAGGAAGTCTTGGGCCAGCCAATGCGATCAGCACCGCGGCACTGACCGCGACAACGTTCCAGATTCTCCCTGGAGTCTCAGTGGCCGTCGGACAGTCGACGACCGGCAACATGGTCGTTGTGAACAAGAAGTATTTGTATCTACCCGATCAGAATGGTTCCGGGGGCGTGATGGGATTTGCGATTAACCACGCCAACGGTGCCCTCACAGCGCTCGCAGGAAGTCCGTTTGCTGCTCCCCATCCAGTTACCTCGATTGCAGCCGATCCGGACAGCAAAGGTGGACGTTTCCTGTTCGTGACGGATGAGCTTTCCAATAACACCTCGAGCTATACCATCGATGCCGGCACAGGAGCTCTGACCTTCGTCAGCGGATCCACCGTCAACAATCCAGGATTTCAGGCGACTTCGCTCAACGTCGACGGTACCGGCCGCTATCTGTATGCCACCGCGGGCGCGAGCCACAGCGGAGTATTCGGGTTCTCCATCGATCAAAACACCGGGACTTTGTCGCCCATTGCTGGTAGTCCGTTTCCTCTGGTATCGAAGTCGATTCAGGTCACTCCTGACGGGGCGTGGATCATCTCGGAGAGCGGCGGGAACTTTGTTGATATCACACCGATCGAAGCCGGCACCGGCCGTATTTTGACAGCCTCAACCACCAGCTTCAACACGGTGAACGTAGTGGATTGGCTGGCGATCCACCCGAACGGGAACTTTGTGTATATGTGCTCGCCGCGATTCGCGGTGGAGGGGTATCACTTCTCAGCCGGGTCTTTCACCGCGCTGCCCGGTTCTCCTTACACAACCCTCTCCGACTTGGGTGGTTGCCAGTTCGATCAAAGTGGTACCGCTCTGTTTGGCATCCTGTCCCCCTCGAATGAGGTTGGAGTTCGAGTCGTGGATCCCAGTACCGGCGCGGTTGCCGGCGGAATCCCGGTCCTGGGCGTAACGACCAACAACTACTTTGCCGTGACCAACTAGCGGTTCCCGAAGCGCGCGCCTCGTCGACTTCACTGTGCCGCTGTTCTTGCATCTAAACAAAGGGCGGCGGCAGGTTAGAATAGAACAACCCTCATTCCCGAACTCGAGGACGGGTGGTGTCCTCGTTTTGCCGTGCCAAAGGGGCGTAGGCAGTCTTCTGGCCGAATGAGGATGCTCTGGAGTCTGGACTCCGTCTGTAATCGTGGCTATTAAACTCAAGCTCCCGAAAACGACTGGTACGAGGCCTAGCCGCCAGGGGCGCGATCCGGTCCTCCGGACCCTTCTCGGGCTGTTCCTGGTGCTTGCAGGGATTGTGGTGGTCGCATTTTCATACTTCTACGTGAAGTACGACCGAGTGATCGCCAAGCGCTTCAGCAGTCCGGTCTTCAGCAACTCCGCCCGTATCTACGCGATCCCCAAGACGGTTCGCCCCGGCCAGGCGCTCGACACCCGGGCCGTGGCGGCCGAACTGCGGCATGCCGGCTACTCGGATAAGTCCGGCGAATCGCCCATGGGCAGCTACAAGCTGCTCTCCGACGGAATCGAAGTCACCCCGGGCCCGGAGTCTTACCACAGTCCGGATCCGGCCCAGATCCGGGTGCGCGGCGGAAAAGTCGAAAGCGTGACCAGCCGGGGGAATGAGCTCTCCGCCTACGAACTGGAGCCGCAATTGGTGACGGCGCTCTTCGATGCCGAGCAGCGCTCCAAGCGCCAACTGGTGAAGTACGACGACATTCCGAAGATCATGGTCGACGCGGTGCTGGCCATCGAGGACCGCCGCTTCTTCCAGCACGGCGGAGTGAACTTCCTGCGCCTCGCCGAGGCGTTCTGGATCGATGTAACCCGTCAGCGTCATGAGCAGGGTGGCTCCACCATCACGATGCAGCTTTCCCGCGCATTTTTCCTGACACCGGAAAAGACGGTCAAGCGCAAGCTTTCCGAGATCATGATTGCGCTGGAACTGGAACAGAAATTCAGCAAACAGCAGATCTTCGAGTTCTATGCCAACCGTGTCGACCTAGGCCAGCGCGGCTCGTTCACGATTAGCGGGTTCGCGGAAGCCGCACGCGCTTATTTCAACAAGGACCTGAAAGATATCTCGCTGCCGGAGGCAGCATTGCTCGCCGGGCTCATCCAGGCCCCCAGCTATCTTTCTCCCTACCGGCATCCGGAGCGGGCGCTGGACCGCCGAAACGTCGTTCTGGATGCCATGGTTGACACGCACGCCATCACCCGGGCCGATGCCGACAAAGCGAAAGCCACGCCCCTCAAGCTGGCGCCGCCCAACGTGGAAGCCAGCGATGCCCCCTACTTCGTCGACCTGGTGCGCGACACGCTGGTCACCAAGTTCAATGAGCGCGATCTGAACGATCAGGCCTACCGCATCTACACCACGCTCGACCCCGATCTGCAGAAGGCTGCCGCGCAGTCCGTGGAAGCCGGAATCAAGCTGGTGGACGACCAGGTCACCAAGATGCGCACCAAGAAAGTAAAGGTGGGCAAGAACAAGTTCGAAACCCACGTGGCTCAGGGGCCGCAGGCGCAGGTAGCGCTGGTCGCGCTTGACCCGCACACGGGAGCGGTGCTGGCGCTGGTGGGCGGGCGCAACTACGGTTTCAGCCAACTCGATCACGCCGTTGCCAAGCGTCCCACCGGATCGATCTTCAAGCCTTTCGTGTATGCGGCAGCCATGAACACAGCGCTGGATGGGGCAACCAACGTGCTCACTCCGGCGTCGATGGTCGATGACGCAGCCACCACGTTTGCCTATGGCGACCAGATCTACGAGCCTCGTAACTACAAAGAGGAATACCACGGGCCCGTCACGCTCCGGTATGCCCTGGCCATGTCGCTGAACAATGCGACGGTGAAGCTCGCGGAGGAAGTGGGCTACGACAAGGTCGCCGACCTGGCGAAAAGTGCGGGGATCGCGTCGGTGAAGGCAACACCCGCGATGGCTCTGGGTGCCTATGACGCCACGCCCCTTGAAATGGCTGGCGCCTATACCGCCTTCGCGAACGAAGGCACGCGCCTCTCGCCTATTCTGATCAATTCGGTGCGCAATGCCAAGGGCGACATCGTGCAGGACTTCAACACCGATAAGCGCCAGATACTCGATCCGCGCGTCGCCTTCGTCATGACCGACATGATGCAAGGAGTCGTCAACTTCGGGCTGGGCTACTCCGCTGTTCGCGGGCGCGGGTTCCAGGCTCCCGCTGCGGGCAAGACCGGAAGCTCGCATGACGGCTGGTTTGCCGGATACACGAGTAATTTGCTCTGTATCGTCTGGGTTGGATACGACGACTACAGTGATCTTCACCTCAGCGGGGCGCAAACGGCCGCGCCCATCTGGACCGAGTTCATGAAGAAGGCGTCGGCTTTGTCGCAATATGCCGACATGCGGTCGTTCAGCCAGCCCTCCGGCGTGGTGGACGTGCAACTGGATAAGGGCACCAACCGCCTGGCAACTCCATCCTGCCCGGAGACTTACACGGCGGCGTTCGTGGCCGGCACAGAGCCGCGCGAGACCTGCGACCAGTCTTCAGGCGTTGGCGGCTTTTTCTCGCACATTCTGGGTCTGGGCGAAAAGCCGTTGCCGCCGCCGCCCCAGGGCGCGCAAGCTACTGCAGGAGAAAGCCCTACGAGCCAGGATGCCGAGAAAAAGAAAAAAGGACTTTTCGGTAAAATTGTGGGTATCTTTAAAGAGGACAAATCCTCCGCTAGCCCGTCCAAACCACCGGATAGCGGGGGCACCGAGCCCCACTAGAAGCTGGGTCCGGACTGGGGTGCCGGGCTTGGCCAGGGTGCCTCGAACCCCACTGCGGTTCCGTCTCAGGAGGTGACTATGCCTCGTCGCAGACTGTGGAGCAACTCAGTTTTCCTGCCTCTGTTCCTCGTCGCATTCTGTGTTTTGGTCACCGGGGAAACCCCGCGTGCTGATCAGGTCCAGAGTTCTCCGCCTCCGATCCGCAGTATCGAACCGCCACCTGCGATCGCAACCGCCGAGGCACTGGAAGAGAAGGGCGATCTGCTGCGCGCGGAGAAGCTGTTTCTCGACGCGATTGACTACTATCACGCAGCCCTGCAGAAGAAGCCGAATAGCGCCCCTCTCTATAACAAGATTGGCATCGCGCAGTTGCAGATGCAGCGTTGGTCCGACGCCAAGAGGAGCTTCGAGCGCGCCATTCACGAGGACCGCGAGTTCCCCGAGGCCTACAACAATCTCGGGGTCGTGTATTACGTCTCGAAGAAATACAACAAGGCCATCGAGCGCTACAACAAGGCCATCCACTTCCGCGACGACACCGCTTCGTACTACAGCAACCTGGGCGCGGCTTTGTTCTCCAAGAAGGAATACGACAAGTCGGTCGTCGCTTATTCGCACGCGTTCCAGCTTGACCCAGACGTGTTCGAACGCACCTCGCGGACGGGCGTGAGCGCACAAATGTCCAAGCCCGAAGACCGCGCGCACTTTGACTACGTCGTGGCCAAGCTGTACGCCAAGATGGGCAGCACCGACCGATCGCTGGAATACCTGCGGCGCGCGCTGGAAGAGGGCTACAAGAATATCAACAGCGTCTACAAGGACGAAGAATTCGCGGGCCTGCGCAAAGATCACCGTTTCACCGAACTGATGGCCGCAAAACTTCCGGCCATCACGGACTAACCGCGGACCGATCTCCGCCTCCCGCCGACGCTGCTCCTCATCTGACCCAGCTTTTTGCGTCACCGTTTTTGCCCGGTCTCGGGAGAAGGTAAAGTTTTGTAAAACCTGCACCAACAATGCCTTCGGCAGGTTAGAGTGAGGGCATACTCCTGAAAACAACAGGGTGAGTAAGGAGAAACGGTAAACCCGCTGATTGCCGACCCGAGCACGCCCCAAGCAGGCAATCAGCGGGTTTTTTGTTTTTGGCGGGTAACTGGCGGCTTGTAGCGAGTGTCTTGGGTCCTGGCTCACGACATACTGCGCTTCCTGCAAACTCCTGCGGTTCCGATTTGCTTAAACGATTGTCATTCCGACGCACGAGCGCAGCGAGGCGGCAGGAACCTGGTTCGCTACGGGAGAGATAACCGGCACCTCCCAGGCCTAGACAAGCCACCAGCCGCCAGCTACAAGCCATCAGCGATTCTTCTTCGGACTTCGTTCGCAAATGTATTCGCTCACTACCCTCTTCCACTTCCCTTGGGCTTTGAGGATGTACTCGATCGCATCGCGGGCAGCGCCATCACCTCCTGCATGCTCGGTCACCATGTGCGCTTCGGCTTTCACCTCGCGGCGCGCGTTCGCTACGGCGATCGCCAGCCCGCAATGACGCATCACCGGAAGATCGATCACGTCGTCGCCGACAAAGGCCGCCTCGGATGGCGTGAGGTTCTCTGATTTCAGAATGCCTTCAAAGCAGGTCAGCTTGTCCTGAATCCCCTGATGCACATGCTCGAGTTTGAGGTCGCGCGCGCGCAGCACGACGGTCTCGGAAATACGCTTGGTGATAAGGCCCGACTTGATCCCACCCAGCCGTGCCAAAGAAAACGCAGCTCCGTCGTGCGCATGGAATCCCTTGGCTTCGATCATGCTGTGGCTGATCAGCCCGAACCCGCCCTCATCTTCATGCTGCGCGGCGTGTGCCGGCGTGGTCGGCTGAGCATCCGCCGGCGCCGGGAAAATCCAGATCTTGCCGTCAGTCAACACTCCATCGACATCGAACAATATGAGCTTGATCTTCTTGGCTCGCGCTTTCGACATGGGCGCGATTCTAACATTCGCTTCCGGTTCCCTAGTTTCCTGAGATCGCCGGCAAGATTGTTGACGCTTTCCGTTCATCAGACGTGATCTAGGGCGTGACTTCCATTGTTTGCAAGTGACACCGAAGCGGAGGGCGCTATGAGAACAGCCATTGGCTGGGTTGTTCTGATTCTCTGCTCATTTTCTGTTAAGGCCCAAACTCCGGAAGTAAATTTCATCGCAGATACCGTGGTGGTTCAGGCAGACGGCACAGTTGATGCTTCGCTCGACTTGGCCAGGCTGACATTCCGCATCTTCTCTGCGAGATTTTTCGAAAATCGGCGCAGCTCTGGACAGCTCGATTGAATACGGTATTACGGATTTCAGGTCACTCACTTACTCAGTAGCGGATGAGGAGCAACTCAAGAAGCAAGCGGCCGCAGATGCGATGCGCCGTGCGATGAGCCGCGCTGGAACCAAGAGGACAAAAGCTCGGCGCCTTGCGGTCGATGAATCTGGATTTCGGTCAGTCGTATGGACTTGCACAGATTCCACAACCCATCGCTGCTGTGGAGCGCGAGGCGAGGAGCCTGCGCAAGGAAGTCTCACCACCCGCTCCACCTCCGCCCCCGCCTCCACCTAACAAGATCACCATCCGCGCCAGTGTGCAGTGCGCCTTCTGCATTGGGTAAGCACCCTCGAGGGGGCGAACATTTTACGAAAGTTCCATGCTAGACTAGCGGGATGTCGTTTGAGGTCCCCCCCTCCCTTGCCTGGGCCCATCCGCTGGTGCAGGACTGGTTTGTCCTGCGCTTTGGCACGCCTACGGAGCCCCAGGAGCAGGGCTGGCCCCACATTCTGGCGCGGCGCACTACGTTGATCTCGGCGCCCACCGGCTCGGGCAAGACGCTGGCTGCATTCCTGGCCTGCATTGACCGGCTTGTGCGCAAAGCCCTTGCCGGGGAACTGCAAGATCGCACCGAAGTCCTCTATGTCTCGCCGCTGAAGGCGCTGGGCAACGACATCCAGAAAAATCTGGAAGTCCCGCTCGGCGAGATTCTGCAGATGGCGGGCGAGCGCGGCCTGCTGATGCCCGAGATACGGACGGCAGTCCGCACCGGCGACACGCTGATGCACGAGCGGCGCGCCATGCTGAAACGGCCGCCGCACATCCTTGTCACCACGCCCGAATCACTGTACATCCTGCTGACTGCCGAAAAAAGCCGGGCCATTCTCCGCGACGTCGAAACCGTCATCGTTGATGAGATCCACGCTGTAGCCGATGACAAGCGTGGCGCGCACCTGGCCATTTCGCTCGAACGCCTCGAGGCGCTGACCCATAACACGCCGATGCGCATTGGACTTTCGGCAACGCAGAAGCCGATCGAAGCTGTAGCGCATTTCCTAACTGGCAGCGGTCGCGACGAACCCGTTGTCGTCAACATCGGCCACAAGCGACAACTGGATCTCGGAGTCGAAATTCCACCCAGCCCGCTCGGCCCGGTCGCTTCCAACGAAATGTGGGACGAGATCTATGCCCGCGTGATCGATCTGGTCGAGCAGCACCGCTCCACGCTGCTTTTCGTGAACACGCGCCGCATGGCTGAACGCATTGCGCACCAACTGGGGGAGCGCATCGGCGAAGACAACGTGGCCGCGCACCACGGAAGCCTGTCGCGCAAGTTGCGCCTCGCGGCTGAGAAGAAACTGAAAGAGGGCCAGGTCAGGGTTCTCGTCGCTACGGCCTCACTCGAACTAGGAATTGACATCGGGACTGTCGACTTGGTCATCCAGATCAACTCGCCCCGGTCGATTGCCGTGGCGCTGCAACGTGTGGGCCGGTCCGGACACTGGCGGGGCGCTGTTCCCAAGGGACGGTTCTTCGCCACCACGCGTGACGATATGTTGGAATGCGCCGCCTTGGTGCGAGCCATCCGCCATGGCGACCTCGACCGGCTCATCATTCCGGACGCACCGCTTGACGTTCTGGCGCAGCAGATCGTAGCCGCGTGTGCCGCCGAAGAGTGCGGCGAGGTCGAGCTGTTCAACCTGATCCGGCGGGCGTACCCGTATCGCGACTTGCCCCTCGGGACCTATCACTCGATTCTCGAAATGCTGTCGGAGGGAATTTCCGCGCGGCGCGGCCGTTACGGCGCATATCTACATCGCGATCGAGTGAACGGCAAACTCCGTGCCCGTCGTGGAAGCCGCATCGCTGCCATTACCAGCGGCGGCGCCATTCCTGACAACGCCCTCTATACCGTGGTCGCTGAACCGGAGGGCATCGTCGTCGGCACAGTCGACGAGGATTTCGCCGTCGAAAGCAGTAAGGGCGACGTCATGCTGCTCGGCAACACGTCCTGGATGATCCGCCGCGTTGAAAGCAACGCTGGGCGCCTTCTGGTACAGGACGCGCACGGTGCCCCGCCCAGTGTACCCTTCTGGCGCGGCGAAGCTCCGGCACGAACCGAGGAACTCTCCGGGCATGTTGCGGCACTGCGGCAGAGTGTCAGCGACCTGCTGGCTGACACATCTCCCATAGGCGTCTCGCAGAATCAGCCGAAAGTGGCTGAAGCCGTAACTTGGCTCAAGACAGAATGTGGGCTCGACGACTCTGCCGCCGAACAGACAATTGAGTACATCCTGCAGGGCCGAGTAGTTCTGGGCGCCGTTCCCACGCAGCACACCGTCATCGCGGAACGCTTCTTCGACGAAGGCGGCGGCATGCAGCTGGTGATTCACGCTCCCTTCGGCGGACGGATCAACAAGGCGTGGGGCCTCGCCCTGCGCAAGCGCTTCTGCCGCAGCTTCAACTTTGAATTGCAAGCCGCGGCCACCGACAATGGCCTGAACATCGCGCTCGCCGAGCAGCACAGCTTCCCGCTCGCCGACGTGTTTCAGTTCCTGCAGGCGGAAACGGTGCAGCCCGTCCTGGAGCAAGCCTCGCTTGCCTCTCCGATCTTCGGAACGCGCTGGCGCTGGAGCGCCTCTCGCGCCCTCGCCCTGCTGCGTTTTCAAAACGGCAAGAAGGTTCCACCCCAGATTCAGCGTATCCGCTCCGACGATTTGCTGGCCTCGGTGTTTCCCGACGTAGCCGCCTGCCAGGAGAACATCGAAGGCGACATCAAGATTCCGGATCACCCGCTCGTCCATGAAGTCATGAAGGATGTGCTAACTGAGGCGATGGATCTGCAGGGCCTGCAGCGCGTGCTCAATGGCATTGCGGATGGTTCGATCCGCTGCATCGCCGTCGACACGCCCGTACCTTCGCAGTTCTCGCACGAGATTCTGAACGCCAATCCGTACGCCTATCTCGATGATGCCCCGCTCGAGGAGCGCCGCGCTCGTGCCGTCGAGATGCGGCGCGTGTTGCCCGAGTCAGTTCTTCAGGAAGTCGGCAAGCTCGAGCCCGCGGCGATTGCCCAGGTCCAGGAAGAAGCCTGGCCCGATGTGCGCGATGCGGACGAACTGCATGATGTACTGCACACTTTGGGGCTTTTGCCGGAGGACTGCACCGGGCCTAGAGCCGCCCACTACCCTGATGCAATTACTTCTACAAACCCCACGATTCGGGATGTCTGGGGCGGGTTCTTCGAGCGTCTCAAGTTTGAAGGCCGTGCAGGCGTAGCCACCGTCGCCGAGAGTGACACGCTCTCCGGAGAAGCGACTGGATGTCGTCGCTTCTGGGTGGCCGCAGAGCGCGCCCGAAGTTTCCGGCTTCACCATCCCTCGGCTCAGTTCGAAAACAACTTGCCCGATGTGCCAGGGAACGCACCCTCCTATGAAGACGCCGTGCTCTCCGCGGTCCTGGGCTGGGTTTCGCACCTCGGCCCGACCACAGCTTCGCACCTGAGCAAACTCCTTGGCCTTCCCGCCAACGAAGTGGAGAAATCACTTCTTCGCATGGAGGCGACCGGGACGATCCTGCGCGGCAAGTTCACCGATCCCAAAACCGAAGAGACGGAATGGTGCGACCGGCGGCTCCTGGCGCGCATTCACCGCCTCACGGTTGCCACCCTGCGCAAGCAGATCGAGCCAGTCACACCGGCACAGTTCATGCGCTGGCTGTTCCGCTGGCAGCACATGGAATCGGGTTCGCAGTTGACCGGTGAGCGTGGTGTGCTCGAGGCGTTGCGCCAATTGCAGGGATTTGAAATTCCCGCCAACGCCTGGGAACGGCGGATTCTCGCCCGCCGTGTAGCTGACTACGATCCCAAGTGGCTCGACCAGCTTTGCCTGACTGGTGCCGTGGGATGGGGACGGCTCTCCCCGCATCCCGCGACACTCGAAGACGCCGCCGGAGGAAAGCGGCGCGTCATCCCGACCAGTGTCGCCCCGATTACGTTCTTTATTCGTGAAGAGGCCGACTGGATGACGCCGCGGCATCCCGCCGCCGATCAGCCGGAGGCACGGGGCTTGAGTCCGCAGGCCCGCCAGGTTTTGGATTTCCTCCTGCAACGTGGCGCCTCGTTCTTCGCCGACATCGTACGCGGCACCGGCAAGCTCAAAGCCGAAATTGAAACTGCATTATGGGAACTGGTGGCTGCGGGCCTGCTCACCGCCGACGGGTTCGACAACCTGCGCTCGCTCATCGATCCCAAGCGCCGGGCCGGCCAGGGCAGTGGGCGCACCGCGCGTCCTCGCCACAGCGCGGGTCGCTGGGCGCTGCTTCACGCCGAGGAGGCGGTTGACCGTACTCGCGTGCTCGAATCCACCTGCTGGATGCTGCTCAAGCGCTACGGCATCGTGTTCCGCGACGTGATCGCTCGTGAAGCGAACCTCCCAACTTGGCGCGAACTACTCATGACATTCCGTCGCCTGGAAGACCGCGGTGAGATTCGAGGCGGTCGGTTCATCGATGGGTTCCTGGGTGAGCAGTTCGCCCTGCCGGTCGCTGTCGAATCTGTCCGCGCCATGCGGAAGCTGGCACCCGCGAATGAAACGATCACCATCTCGGCTGCCGATCCCCTCAACTTGGTAGGAATTCTGGTGCCAGGGGAACGCGTGCCCGCAATCTCGGGAAAAATTGTGACGTTCCGCGACGGAGTCGCAGAACTCCACCCTGCGCGGGAAGACCACAGCGCAGCGGTTGCCACTGGCTAGTAACCGCGGGTCGCTATGCAGGCTCGATTAAGGGAAACAACCAGCGATCGCAAGCCAATAAAAAAAGGGAACCACGTACGTCCGATGAGGGGGTCCCCCGGACCATCACGATTCCCAACACTGCCCGGCGGATTCTGAAGCGCTTCCCCCGTCGCTTTTGCCAGGCCAGTCGTCGCCCACCACACAAGCAATCCATTCGCCAGAGCCCGGGAAAAACCCACAGCCACCCTGCTACACATCTAAGTCGCTGAATGTGCTACCCTTATCACCCTAAAATCTGGCATGAAGCGTTTTAGCCGCTGGCTTCACTACCAAGAAAAGCACTATCCGATCGGATAGTCGGCTATCCTCTCGGATAGAAACGAACCTTCGGGCGTACGGGAAGGGCATGGCAAGCAATCCGTTGTACGACTCGCAAGAACGGGCCAAGGAAAAGGCAATTCCCAGGTTGGTGGCTGTTTCGGGCCCCCTGCGAGAATCGGTGTTTGCTCTGCCGGATGCTGCGCTTTCCATTGGGCGCGACGCGACGAACGGTTTGCCGATCGGCGACCCTTCCGTTTCCCGCCGGCACTGCGTGATCTACCGCGAAGACGCCGGATACAAGGTCCGCGACCTCGACAGCCGCAACGGTACCCTGGTCAACGGCGAGGCCGTTCAAGACCACTGGCTGCACCACCTGGACGAAATCTCGGTCGGCGATTCTGTTTTTCGTTTTCTGCAGGATGAAGACGAAAAGACTTCCGGGGCCAGCGCGGTGGAATTCGAAGAGGCTCAGAACACTCACGCCACTGCCGAGATTCGCCCGCAGGATGTTCTCTACCTGCAGCCGGAAAAAATTCTCAGCGAACTGCCCGCCACCTCACGGCTCGCGCGCAACCTGAATGCCTTACTGCAGATCAGCCGAGTCGTGCATTCCATTCGCGATCTGGACGAACTGCAAAACCAGGTGCTCGACCTGATCTTCAAAGTGGCTCCCGCCGAGCGTGGCGCGATCCTGCTGGATGGAACCAACGGGCAGGAATTCCGCTCGATGTTCGGTCGTTATCGCGATCCGGAAAAGCAGAAAGCGGTCCAGGTCAGTAGCACCGTAGCGCACCGTGTTCTGCAGCAGGGAGTGGCAGTTCTAGGATCCTATGTGCCAGGCGACACCCGGTTGGGAGCCGTTGAGAGCCTGGCGGCCCTGCAAGTCCGCTCGTTGCTCTGTGTTCCCCTCACCATTTTCCATCGCACTATCGGCTGCATTTATCTCGATACCATCAACGTCGCCGAGCGCTTCAACGAGGACCACCTCCAACTGGTGACCGCGATCGCGGGCATCTCCGCAGTCGCACTAGAAAATGCGCGCCGCCTGCAGTGGCTCGAGCAGGAAAACCAGCGCCTTCTGAACGAAGTCATGCTCGACCGCACGCTGATAGGCGAGAGCCCGAAGATGAAGGACGTCTTCCAGTTCTTGGCTCGCGTGGCACCAAGCGACGCCACCGTGCTGATCGGCGGCGAGAGCGGCACCGGGAAGGAACTCGCGGCACGGACGATCCATCGCAAGAGCCCGCGCGCCAACAAACCGTTCGTCGCGATCAACTGCGCGGCCATCCCGGACAACCTGCTGGAAAGCGAACTCTTCGGATACGAGAAGGGCGCCTTCACGGGCGCCGTTTCGCAGAAAAAGGGGCGGCTCGAAATGGCTGAGGGCGGCGTGCTGTTTCTCGACGAAGTGGGGGAGTTGGCACCGGCCCTCCAGGTCAAGTTGCTGCGCGTGCTGCAGGAACGTGAATTCGAGCGAGTCGGCGGGACTCGCCCCATCCACGTCGACATCCGCTTGATCGCCGCCACCAATCGCGATCTGGCCGAGGCTTCACGAAAGGGCGAGTTCCGGCAGGATCTCTATTTCCGCCTGAACGTCGTGAACCTCAACATGCCCGCCTTGCGCGACCACAAGGAAGATATCCCCATGCTGGTGAGCTTTCTGGTGGAGAAGAACTGCCGGAAGTGCGGGGCCAAGCCCAAGCCGCTCTCCCGCGAAGCCTTGGCCTGCCTGCAGAGCTACGATTGGCCAGGCAACGTGCGGGAACTGGAAAACACGATCGAACGTGCTCTGGTACTGGGCTCGGCGGACGACATTCTCGCCGAGGATCTTCCTGAGAATCTTCTGGAGCGGGCCCCCGCGGCTGGACTCGGCGAAGCCAAATACCACTCCGCTGTGAAGGACCTCAAGAAGCGCCTCATTCAGAGTGCACTAGAGGAGGCACGCGGGAGCTACACCGATGCCGCGCGCATCCTGGGTGTACACCCGAACTACCTGCATCGCCTGATCCGCAATCTTGACCTGAAGGAAACGGTCAAGGCAGCCGCAACCACGAAAGAAACGCCAGGCAAGCGGCCCGGCGCGCG
>Ga0306922_10003056_pt1 | contig 15627 bp, 15 predicted proteins | sample sta12Cox44000082_FD_203758 | JGI IMG/M metagenome (GOLD analysis project Ga0306922, IMG submission 203758) | Lab enrichment of tropical soil microbial communities from Luquillo Experimental Forest, Puerto Rico - statoxic.12C.oxic.44.000.082 (v2)... | ecosystem: Environmental > Terrestrial >... | reverse complement strand
CGACCGCCAAGCATCTCGAGCACGCCGCACAGCAGGCCCGCGCCCGCAACTATCAGGATTTTCTGGTCGTCGACGTCGACGCGCACCACTACGAGAACGAATCCTACAAGGAGGTCTTCCAGTACATCGAGAGCCCGGTGATCCGCCACGACGTGATCGATTCCTCGTCGCGGCCGGGCCGCTCGGCGATGCTCAATTCCTCGGTCGGCAACCAGAACCTCGGCGGCCGCATCACGCGCTCGAACCTGCGCCGGCTGCAGAAGGTGCCCCAGGACGGCCGCCACCGCGACATCGCCATGACGCTGGAGTGGATGGACGCGCTCGGCGTCGATTACGCCTGCATGTTCCCGACCCCGATGCTGTTCCTCGGCCTGCATCCGCAGATCGAGATCGAGGTGGCGCTGTGCCGCGCCTATAACCGCTGGCTGTGCGAGCGCATCCTGGCCGTCGAGCCGCGACTTATCTCCATGCTCTACATCCCGTTCAACGATCCGGAGGCCGCCTACAAGACGGTGAAGGATTTCGGTGACAAGAAGGGCGTCGTCGGCTTTATGGTAACCTCGCCGCGCTACCGGCCGGTCCACGACAACGCCTACATGAAGACCTATGCGCTGCTCGAAGAGATGGGCAAGCCGATCTCGTTCCACGCCGCCTATTCGTGGGAAGACCGCGCGCTGCAGACGACCAATCGCTTCATCTCAGTGCACTCGCTCGGCTTCATGTGGTTCAACATGATCCACATGACCAACTGGGTCATCAACGGCCTGCCCGAGCGCTTCCCCAAGCTGAAAGTCTTGTGGATCGAGAGCGGGCTCACCTGGGCCTACGCACTGATGCAGCGGCTCGACCACTCCTACATGATGCGCACCTCGGACTGCCCGTCGCTGAAAAGAAAGCCGAGCGAATACATGCGCGAAATGTATTACTCGTCGCAGCCGATGGAGGTGCCGGACGACAAGTCGATCCTGGAAGCGACCTTCAAGATGATCAAGGCCGACACGCAGCTTCTGTGGTCGTCGGACTATCCGCACTGGGATTTCGACACGCCCGGCGTGATCTACGACCTGCCGTTCCTGAATGAGACCGCTAAGCGCAACATCCTCGGCGCCAATGCCGCCCGCGTATTCAAACTCGATACCAAGGTGGTGAAGAAGATTCCGTAATTCGCACCCCGGATGAAGCCAACGGGTCCGGCCCGAAGTGGCCGGCCCAGGCTCCACGAAATCCGGGTGCGGCATTTTAGGCCGGGCGTTCGTCCCCGGATTGCGCTGCGCTCTATCCGGGCTACGGTTTGCTACCGCGTGCGGAGGGAAATGCCATGAGAATTCACACTGCGAAATTTTTCCGTCTGTTAGCCGTTGCGCTCCCGTTTATCGTCTCCGCTTATCCCAGCTACGCGCTCGACTACCCGACCCGGCCGATCCGCTTCATCGTGTCGTTTGCCGCAGGCGGCCCCAACGACACCATCGCGCGCCTCATCGGTCAGTATCTGTCGGAACAGCTTGGCCAAACCGTCGTAGTTGAGGACCATGTCGGCGCCGGCGGCAATATCGGCATGGCCGACGTGCTGGCGTCAAACCCCGACGGCTACACCATCGGCTTCGTCGCGCCCAACAACGCCATCAACCAGACGCTCTATCAGAACATTCCGTTCGACTTCGTGCGCGACTCCACCCCAATCGCCGGTACCATGTCGCTCGCCAACGTGATGGAAGTGAACCTGGCGTTTCCGCCCAAGAACGTCGCCGAGTTCATCGCGCTCGCCAAGACCGAGCCGGGCAAGATCAACTTTGGCTCGGGCGGCGTCGGCACTTCGCCGCACATGTCCGGCGAGCTCCTCGAGGCGATGACCGGCATCAAGCTCACCCATGTGGCCTATCGCGGCTCGGCACCGTCGACGACCGACCTGCTCGGCGGCCAGATTCCGGCAATGTTCGACAACCTGCCGGGTGCGATCCAGAACATCAAAGCCGGCAAGGTGCGCGCCCTCGGCGTCACCACCGCGAAACGGGTCGCGGAGCTTCCCGACGTGCCGACCATCGGCGAAACCGTGCCCGGCTACGAAGTCGCGGTGTGGTACGGCATCAGCGGGCCGAAAGGCATTCCGCCCGAGATCGTCGCCAAGCTCAACGCTGCGGTGAACGCGGTGTTGGCGAAGCCGGAAATAAAGCAGCGCTTCCACCAGCTCGGCGGCGAAGTCATGCCCATGAGCGCGAACGGGTTCGGCAAGCTCGTTGCCGACGAGACCGTGAAATGGGCCAAGGTGGTGAAGTTCGCCAACCTGAAGGTGGAGTGACGCTGGCTTACTTGGCCGGCGCCATCAGCGAATAGCGCTCGTCGGCGGCGAGGCAGGCTGCCTGCGGGACGCCCAACTCCTTGCGCACCATGTTGGTGCCGAGCACCAGCGACACCATCTTGTAGAAAGCGTGGCGCCGGCTCATGCCCTCGCGGCCCATGCCGCAATCGGTTGAGATCACAAGACGCTCCGGCGGGATGTGCTGCAGCGCGGCGCGGATTTGCGCCGCTACCTGGTCCGGGGTTTCCACCTGCAGCACGTGGTGGTCGATGACGCCGATGGCGATCTTCTTGCCGGTGATGGTCTTGCCGATGGCTTCGAGATCGATGCCGCCAGAGCTCGACGATTCGAACGTGATGACGTCGGCGTCGACGGTGTTGTAGGTCTCCAGCGCCGGCTTGTAGGTCTGTATGTCCACGAACATGCGCTGCTGCGAGGGATTGCCCCAGCAGGAATGCGCCCACACTTCGGTCTTGGCCCGCAGGCCTTTCACGGTGCGATTGAAGACTTCCACCATCAGCTGCGGCGTGATCACCTTGTCTTGGATCTTGCGTACCGCGATCAGATGGATCTGCGGCTCTTCGATCTGGACCACCGGGCAGCCGGCGTCGGCCAGCTCGTGGTATTCCTCGTTGAAGGCGTCGGCGATGGCGAACATGCGCTCCGGAGTGCTCTTGTAGTAGCGATCCTGCAGCGCGAATGCCACGATCTCCGCCGACACCGCGCCGAACTTCACCGGGCGCGTGGTGAAGCGCTGCGCCGCTTTCCACATCGCGGTGTATTGCAGATTGCCGCGGCCGACCGGGCCGGAGATGACCGGCATCACCCGCGATTCCAGATAGTCGTGCAGGATGTGGCCGCGCGGAAACATGATGCCGCCGCGGCCGGCTGGCGTCGCTTCCGGATGCAGTGCGTCGAGCCCGCTCATGTGGTTGGGCGGATAGGCGGTCCAGCTCTGGCCGCCGACGTCGTCGTCGAAGCGGCAATCGCCGTCGGTGCAGATGTCGAGGCCGGCGAGCTCCTGGTCGCGCAGATAGCAGCCGAGCGCATCCTCGTACTGCTCGCGGAAGCGGCGACTAACCATCGCTTCGAGAAAATGCCGGGTGCCCAGATTCTCCGTGTACCAGCTCGGTCGCGGCAGCGAGCCGGTGATGGTGGTAGGCAGCATGATGTCCTTGGTGCCCCGATACATCGCAAACGTCCTCCCAAAATTGTCGAGCGAGCGGCGCGAGCCGGCCGCTCACCAAGCGCTCAAGCTTAGCAAGTCCTGCGGGGCGGCAGTAAGCCGGATGTCCGCGCGTTGCGCGCTCTCGCCCACCGCGAGCTTCAAGCGATGGGCAGGAGTTGGGCAGCGATTTCGCTTAGGTGCCGGTGAACACCGGCTTGCGCTTTTCCATGAAGGCGGCGCGTCCTTCGTTGTAGTCGTTGCTGGTGAAGCAGGTCTCCACCATTTCGACCGTGCGCTTGACGTTGCGTTTGTCGTCGTCCTTGAGGATCTCACCGACCGTATATTTCACCGCCTTGATGGTGAGCGGCGCATTGGCCCAGATCATGTCGGTGATGGTTTTGACAGCGTTTTCCAGCTCCGCCGACGGCACCACGCGATTGACCAGCCCCATGGTCAGCGCCTCCTGGGAGTCGAACTGCCGCGCGGTGTAGAAAATTTCTTTGGCGAAGGCCGGGCCGACGATGTCGACCAGGCGTCGCAATCCGACGTACCCGTAGCCGATGCCGAGTTTGGCGGCGGGCACGGCGAAGCGCGAATTGTCGGTGGCGATGCGCAGATCGCAGCAGGTGGCGAGCCCCAGGCCGCCGCCGATGCAATAGCCGCGGATCATGGCGATGGTCGGCTTCGGAAACTCGTAGATGCTGTTATACGCCGCTTCCGACTTGGCGCTGTAGGAGCGCGCCGCTTCGAGGTTGGCGCGCTCGCTCTGGAACCGCGAAATGTCGGCGCCGGAGACGAAGGCCTTGCCGCCGGCGCCGGTCAGCACGACGACGCGGATGGCGTCGTCGGCGGCGAAGTCGTCGAGGATGCGCTTGGTCGCCTCCCACATGTCCAGCGACACGGCGTTGAGCCGCTCCGGGTTGTTGAAGGTCACGATGCCGACGCCGCCTTCCTTGCGCGAGAGCATCTTGTCGGTCTGCGTCATTGTTCGATTTCCCTCTTAAACCGCCTTGGCCGCGTGCAGTGCGGCGATCTCGTGCTTGCTGAAGCCGAATTCCTTGAGCACTGCGTCGGTGTGCTCGCCGAGCGCCGGTGGCCGCGCAACGAGCTTCGACGGCGTGCGTGACAGCGTCACGCCCTGGCCCACGAGCCGCATCTTTGAGCCGTCCTTCTTGGTCACGCTCTGGGCGATGCCGAGATGCTTGACCTGCGGGTCGGCGAACATCTGGTCGATCGAATAGATCGGGCCCGACGGCACGCCGGCTTTGTTGAGAGTGTCGACCCATTCGGCGCTGGTGCGGCCGGTGAGATAGCTGCCGATCTCGGCGTTGAGCTTGTCGCGGTGCTTCGAGCGCGACGCGCCGTCGGCATAGTCCGGATTCTCCAACAGCGCCGGCGCGTCGATCGCCTTGCAGAAGCGCTTCCAGATGGTTTGCCCGGCGGAGGCGATGTTGATGTGGCCGTCGCTGGTTTTGAACACGCCGGTCGGGATGCTGGTCGGATGATTGTTCCCGGCTTGCTTGGCGACCTCGCCCTGCACCAGATAACGCGCGGCTTGGAAGTCGAGCATGAAGATCTGCGCCTGAAGGAGCGAGCTCGCCACCTGCTGGCCCTTCTTTGATTTCTCGCGCTCGAGCAGCGCCACCAGGATGCCGAGCGAGGTGAGGAGGCCTGCGCTCAGGTCGGCGACCGGAATGCCGACCCGCACCGGGCCTTGGCCGGGCAGGCCGGTGACCGACATCAGGCCACCCATGCCTTGGGCGATCTGGTCGAAGCCCGGCCGGTTCGAGTAGGGGCCGTCCTGGCCGAAGCCGGAAATGCTGGCATAGACGATGCGCGGATTGATCTTCGACAGCGCCTTGTAGTCGATGCCGAGCCGCTTCTTCACGTCGGGGCGGAAATTCTCGACCACGACGTCGGCTTTCTTGATCATGCGCTTGAACGCAGCGAGCCCCTGCGGCGTCTTCAGGTTCAGCGTCATGCTGCGCTTGTTGCGATGCAGGTTCTGAAAGTCGCCGCCCTCGCGCGGCCCGCCCATCGGCTCTTCGACGCCGGGCGGCGTCTCGATCTTGATGACGTTGGCGCCCCAATCGGAGAGCTGGCGGACGCAGGTCGGCCCCGACCGCACGCGGGTCAGGTCGAGCACGGTGAAGCGCGTGAGTGCTTTCGAAGCGCGGGGGAAGGGCATTGTGGGCGCCTCCAACGCCGGTTACGCGCCGGCGCGGTCGCCGGCCGGTTTTTTGCGGCCTAGGGGCCGGAAGGGGCCGAACTTCCCCGATCTGATGGCGGTTGTCTACCGGCCCGTGGCTTGCGTCCGGCCAGTCGTTTCGCCGCCGCCGATCCGATAAAGTCGGGGGAGCGGAGCCATCTTTCCGGCACTTTCACGAGGCGATCATGAACGAAGAAGCGTTGAACGTGAGCGTGCGCAAGTTCCTCAAAAAGGTCGGCATCACCTCGCAGCGCGAAATCGAGCAGGCGGTACGGGCCGCCGTCAGCGGTGGCCGTTTGAAGGGTAATGAGGCGCTGCCCGCCAAGGTGACACTGACCGTCGAGGGAATTGGCTTGGCCATCGGGATCGAGGGCGCCATTGAGCTCGAATGACGGCGCCGCGCCCGCGCTGAAGAATCTGGGAAACCACCATGATCGATCTGCGTCGTATCGTTGTTGCATTGTTGGTTGTCGTGCTTGCGGGAACTGCGGTCGCCCAGGATCAGCCGCGGCGCGGCGGCGATCGTCCCAACCTCCAAGACCAGGGCCAGCAGCAGCAAGGCCAACAGGGTGGCGGCGAGCGCGGCGGGCCGGGCGTGCTTTCGCTGCTGCCGGGCGATGCGACGAGCGAGCACGCAATCGATACGCCGTCGGGCAAGCTCGCCTATTCGGCGACGGCCGGAACTTTTTCGCTGTTCGATCAATCGGGCGAGCGCTCGGCCGCAGTGTTCTACACCGCATACGTCGCCAAGACCGACAAGCCGGCGGCATCCCGGCCGCTCACTTTTGTATTCAACGGTGGGCCAGGCGCGGCGTCCGCCTTCCTCCATCTCGGCCTTGTCGGGCCGCGCATCGCTACGTTCGGCATGGCCGGCCGCGACCCCACCGACGTGCGCCTCACCGACAATCCCGAGACCTGGCTCGCCTTCACCGACCTGGTGCTGATCGATCCTATCGGCACCGGCTGGAGCCGCCCGGCCAAGCCCGACGGCGGCAGCGCGTTCTGGGGCGTGCGCAGCGACGCCGAGTCGATGGCCAAAGTGATTGCGCTCTATGTCTCAAGGAACGGCCGTGTCAGTTCGCCGAAATTCATCCTCGGCGAAAGCTACGGCGGCTTCCGCGCCGCCAAGGTGGCGCGCGCCGTGCAGGACGAGCAGGGCATCGTGATTTCCGGGATTCTGATGCTGTCGCCAATGCTGGAAGGCGCGTTCCAGTTCGGTGGCGACCGCTTCGCGCTTGGCGCCGCGCTGCAGCTGCCGTCGCTGGCGGCGGCCGAGATGGAGCGCAAGGGCACCTTCAGCAAGGACGCGCTCGCGCAGGCTGAGCGATTCGCCCTGACCGATTACCTGTCGACGCTCGCGGGCCGGCCGCCGCAGGGCGACGCGGCGAAGAGCTTTTATGCGCGGGTCGCCGCGCTTACCGGACTTCCGGCCGACGTCGTGGCGCGATCCCGCGGCTTCATTCGCGACGAGTTCATCAAGAACCTGCGCTCAGGCGACCACAAGATCGTCAGCCGTTACGACGCAACGTTTGCCACCGACGATCCTTATCCGGAATCGCCCTCTGCGGGCGGCCCCGATCCGATCCTCGACGGCGTGACGCGCGCCTACGGCTCGGCCTTCGTCGCCTATGCGCGCGACGAACTCGGTTTCAAGACCGACATCACCTACAATCTGTTGGAATCGGACATCAATCACAAATGGAAGTGGCGCGAGGGCTCGAGCCGCGGCCAACCCAGCGTCGCCGACGATCTGCGCGAGCTGTTGGCGCTGACGCCGTCGTTTCATCTCATGATTGCCCATGGCTACAGCGACATGGTAACACCGTACGCGGTGACCCGTTATGTGCTCGATCATCTGCCTCCGGTCGACGGCGAGGAGCGCACCCAGCTCAGGCTCTATCGCGGCGGGCACATGTTCTATCTCGATCCGGCTTCGCGTAAATCTTTCACCGCCGACGCCCGCACCATGTACGCCGCGCCATGATGAAGGCGCCGGACAAGCCGACCGACTGCTTCGATCAGTTCATTCCGGTCCGCAAGGGCGACATTCTCGCCGCGCTGCTGACGCAGGGCGCCTTCAAAAGCGCCGATGAACGCGACAAATTTGGCCGGCTCTGCGAGATGCTGGCGGCGATCGCGCATTACTACTTTTTCAAGACGCTCGAACGTCTGCGCGGCGACTACTATTATTTCAGCCCGGAGGTCGCGCCGCATGCCGCGCTGGATCGGGCCGGGCGCGACCGGGCTTACGCCGATCTCGTCCGATCGCTCGGCGCGGTGCTGCACGAGGCGAATTTCACCGAGATACCCCATGCCGACATTCGCGAGGCGCACCGGCGTCGCAGCGGGCTGCGGGTCAAGATCGCGGCGCCGATCGACGACTTTCGCGAGGTGCGGTTCTGGCGACACGGCCGGCACTCCGAGCCGTTCGATATCGTCCGGTGGTTTGGGCTGCGCCGCGGCCAGATCCGGGCCGAGGTCTACGACGACGTTGTTCTGATGGTGGCGATGAAGACGCCTGAGGAAATCGCTTCACCCGGCGAGCTCCGCAGGCTGGCGCGGGGCAATATTGTGCCAGGCTCCGTACTGCTAAAATACTTTCGCAACATTCCCGTCAGCGCACTCAACGCATTGTTCCCCAACGCGCGCGTGGTGATGAGCAACCAGGACAAGCTCTCCTTGAGCGTGCCCGCGATCGCCGGCGGCATCCCGATCCTGCTCAAGCTCTATGCCACCATCACGGTTCTCTTCCTCGTGATTGCGTTCTATCTCGGGCAACATCCGACCGTCGAGCAGAAGGACATGGCGACGGCCCTCGCAGCACTCGGCGGCATGGTGGCGCTCGGCGGCTTCGTCATGCAGCAATGGATCAGATACCAGGCCCGCTCGCTGCGCCATCAAATCGAGCTGACCGGCAATGTCTACTTCCGCAACGTCAATAACAACGTGGGAATCTTCGATTACCTGATCGGGGCGGCCGAGGATCAGCAGAGCAAGGAAGCGTTCCTAGCCTACTATTTCCTGTATGCCGCGTCGCAACCGCCAACGGCGGCCGAGCTCGACGCCCGCATCGGGGCGTGGCTGCAGCAAACGTTCGGCCTCAAGGTTCGTTTCGCGGTCGGCGACGCGCTCGACAAACTCGAGCGCCTGGGTCTGCTGCGGCGGGACGGCGAGCGGCTTCTGGTCTCGCCGCTGAACGGCGCGCTCGCTCAGCTGCGCGGCCTATGGGCCGGATTCCTTGCGCCCGAGGTGGCCGCGGCGGCGAAATAGCGGCAAATCGCGCCGGTGTGCGCGGGGCCATGCGACATTGTTCCGATTGAACACAGCGCATATTCCCGGCACCATGCGGCCCGGGGTGGGGGGATCATGACGCTGCTGCGGGTCGAAAACGTCTCGAAACATTTCGGCAGCCTCGTTGCCGTCGACAACGTGTCGATGACGGTGGAGCCCGCCGAATTGCGCGCTGTGATCGGCCCGAACGGCGCCGGCAAGACCACCTTCTTCAACCTGATCTCGGGCTTCCTCACCCAGACGTCCGGCAAGATCCTTTTCGACGGCGAGGATATTTCGGGGCTGCTGCCGGCGCGGCGGGTGTGGCGCGGCATTGCGCGTACGTTCCAGGTCACCGAAGTGTTCCCGGAGCTGACCATTCGGGAAAACCTGAAGATCGCCGTCGAAGTGGCGAGCGGCTACCGGCTGCGCGTATGGCAGTCGGCGGATGCCGAGACCGATGTGCAGACCCGCGTCGCCGAGCTGCTCGAGGTGAGCGACTTGAGCCAAAGCGCGGACCGCCTGGTCGGCGAGCTCGCCCACGGCGACCAGCGCGCCACCGAGATCATGATGGCGCTGGCGCTGAAACCTCGACTTCTCCTGCTCGACGAGCCGACCGCCGGCATGGGCGATCAGGAGACCTATAACGTCACCCAGTTGATTCGGCGGTTGCACCGCGACCAGAAGCTTTCCATCGTGCTGATCGAGCACGACATGCGCGTGGTGTTCCATCTCGCCGACCGCATCATGGTGCTCGACCAGGGCAAATTCCTCGCCGAAGGCACGCCGCAGGAGATCGCCGAGAACAAGGCGGTGCAGACCGCCTACCTGGGACAGGCCGCATGACCGCCGCGCTGAGCGCCGAAGGCCTGCACACCTTCTACGGCAAGAGCCACATCCTGCACGGCGTCAGCCTCGAGGCCGGCGAAGGCAAGGTCACCGCGCTCCTTGGCCGCAACGGCGCCGGCAAGACCACGACGCTCCGCAGCCTAATGGGGCTCACGGCGCCGCGCCAGGGTCACGTCAAGATCTTCGGCACCGATACCACGGGCTGGCCGCCATTCCGCGTCGCAGAGCTCGGCGTCGGCTACGTGCCGGAAGGCCGCAAGATTTTTCCCAATCTCACCGTCGACGAGAACCTGTTGGTGCCGCTGGAGCGGCCGGGGCCGTGGACGCCGGCGAGCGTCTACAAGCTGTTTCCGCGGCTCGAAGAGCGCCGGGCCAATCGCGGCCGCCAGCTCTCCGGCGGCGAGCAGGAGATGCTCTCGATCGCGCGCGCGCTGTTGCTCAATCCCAAGCTCCTGATGCTCGACGAGCCGTCGCAGGGGCTCGCGCCGCTGATCGTGCGCGAAGTGTTCCGCATCGTGGCGCAGATGCGCACCGAAGGGATTTCCGTGCTGCTGGTCGAGCAGAATGTGCGCATGTCGCTCGAAATCGCCGACCACGCCTATGTGCTCGACGACGGCCACGTGGTCTATTCCGGGCCGGCCCGCGAGCTTGCCGCCGACGAGGCGCGGGTGCAGTCGCTCGCCGGCGCCAGCGCCGAGGAGTGGCACGCTTAGAGCATGATCCGGAATAGTGGATGTCGGTTTTCCGACAAGATCATGCTCCGGCAAAATTTCGATCCGCTACAGGTGGCCTTGAACGGATCGAGGCCGTGCTCCTTGCACATGCCGGCGACGATCGCGTTGTCCTTGCCACCGGCAATCAAGCCGAGCACCGCCGATGCGATGTGGCCGCCCGACACCTTGACGTCGACGATGTAGGCTTGCTTGCCGCTGAAAGCTGCGTGGGGGCTCTCTGCATCCACCGTCGCGCAATAGGCGACCTGATTCGACGGCAGCACGGTCGGGAACTTAGTCCAATGGTACCTTGCTGCCCCGGCATTTTTCAGGTTCGCGCGATCGTGACGACGATGATCTTCTTTTCCTCGGGCGTCAGCTCGCGCAGCTGCGATTCCGGCGTCGCTGCGGGGCTTGCCGGTGGGTGCGCGACGCCGGCGGCGATCTGATCGCCCGGCGTCGTCGTGGTGCAGGCCGCGACGGCCGAGGCTGCGGCAATCGCGACGATCAGGCCAGCTCTGTCGAGGGGCAAAATCGCTCGATGCATTGCAGCCGAAGATACCAACACTTGCCGTCGCGTTGCAATTGCGCGGACGGTCGCTATTCGGCGGCGCGCTTTTGCACCAGCGCCGCGGCGGATGTGTCGTAGCTTTCCTCGCGCGTCAGCATCGCCTTGAGCCCGACCAGGTCGTAATAATCCTCGAGCGGGATCAGATGCGGGAAGGTCGGCGTCAGTGACCCCTCGTTTTTGAGGATGCGCAGCACGTTGCGCACCGCATTAGCGGCGGCGAACAGCGGCAACGAAGGGAAGGTCGCGGCGCGGACGCCGGCGGCTTCGAGATCCTGCAGGCTCCGTTGCTTCGGCCCCGCGGCCTGCGACAGCGTAGCCATATGCGGGCCGCCGACCTCGCGCAGCACGCGTTTGATGTCCTCGATGGTATCGACGCCCATGGGCTTCGCCATGTCGACGCCGGCCTCCATGAACAGCTGCGAGCGCGCGATCGCGGCGTTAAGCCCCTCGACGCCGGCCGCATCGGTGCGCGCGGCGATGAAGAAGTCGGGATCGGTCCGCGCATCGAGCGCGGCCTTGACCTTGGCCAGCATCTGCTCGACTGGGATGATCTGCTTGCCCGGCAGATAGCCGCAGCGATTGGGGAATACCTGGTCCGAGATAAACACGCCGGCGACGCCGGCGGCCTCGAAGGCGCGCACCATCTGCCGCACATTGTTGACGCCGCCGAAACCGGTATCGGCGTCGACATAGACCGGAATGTCGACGGCGGCGCAGATGCGCGCGTAATGGTCGGCGTAGTCGCGCATGTTGGACTGGCCAATGTCGGCCTGCGCCAGCATCGAGCCGATGGCTGCGTAGCCGCCGGCGCAGATCGCCTCGAAACCTTCGGCCTCGATGATGCGCGCCGACAGCGCGTCATAGGCGCCAGGGAACAGCACCAGGCGCTTGCCCGCCATGATGACCCGAAGTTTCTTGCGTACGCTCATGACGCGTCTCCCCGTTGTTGCCGGCTGTCGCGCGCTGTCTGCAGCCAAGGCTGTACGGCGGCGGCACGCCGCTCCCATTGTTTGATCTCGCCCATGTGCTTGAGCGTAAGCCCGATATCATCGAGGCCTTCGAGGAGCCGCGTGCGGTCGGCGGCCGCGATCTCGAAGGCGATGTCGGGTCCGCCCGGTCCGCTGATGCGTTGCACGACGAGATCGACCGTGAACGGCCCCTCGCCGTTGACCTCGACCACGCGGGCGATGAAGGCGTCGGCGTCCTCGGGCGCGAGCACGACCGGCAGCACGCCGTTCTGCAGGCAGTTCTCACGATAGATGTCGGCAAAGCTTTTCGCCACGATGACACGGATGTCGTTTGCGATCATGCTCCACACCGCCGACTCGCGCGACGAGCCGGCGCCGAAATTGTTGCCGGTCACCAGGATGCCGGCGCTGCGGAACCGCGGCTTGTTGAGGACGAAGTCCGGATCTTCGCTGCCGTCGTCGCGCCGCCGCGCGCGATAAAACAGCATCGCTTTGTAATCTTCCTTCAGGCCGCGGGAATGCAGCACCGGCGCGATCTGGTCGGTGTTCATGTCGTCTTTCAGAAGCGGCGCGGCGACTGCGGTGTGGCGCGTGAACGGCTGCATCAGGTGGCCCCCGCGAGTTGCCGGACGTCGGCGATGCGGCCCATGATCGCGGTCGCGGCCGCGGTCGCGGGGCTGGCGAGATGGGTACGCACCTTCGGACCCTGGCGGTTTTCGAAATTGCGGTTGGTGGTCGAGACGCAACGCTCGCCGGGCTGGCCGCGATCGCCGTTGCCACCCGCGCACATGGAGCAGCCGGATTCGCCCCAGGCGAAGCCGGCGTCGCGGAATACGCGGTCGAGACCCTTGGCTTCGGCCTGGCGCTTCACCATCGAGGAACCGGGCACCACCAGGGCGACGACGCCGGCAGCGACCTTGCGGCCGCGCACGATGGCTGCGGCGACTTCGAGGTCCGGCAATCGGGCGTTGGTGCACGAGCCGATGAAGACGCGATTGACCGGCAGGCCGGCAAGCGGCGTGCCGGGCTTCAAATCCATATAGGCGAACGCGCCTTCGGCGGCGGCGCGCCGGCTCGCATCGAGCGCCGCCGGCTCGGGCACGCGGCCGGAAATGCCGACCACCTGGCTAGGATCGGTGCCCCAGGTGATCTGCGGCTCGAGCGTCCCGCAGTCGAGCGTCACGTCGCGATCGAACGTCGCGTCGTCGTCGGTGATGAGCGTGCGCCAATGGGCGAGCGCGCGATCCCACGCTGCGCCCTGCGGCAGATAGGGCCGCCCGGCGAGCCAGCCGAAAGTCGTGTCGTCGGGCGCGACAAAGCCGGAGCGGCCGCCCATCTCGATATTGAGATTGCACAGCGTCATGCGCTGCTCGATCGGCATTCCCCGCACGGCGGAGCCCGCATACTCGACGACATGGCCGCGCGCGCCGGCGACGCCGAGCTCGGCAATGAGCCGCAGCGCCACGTCCTTGGCGTTGACATGCGGAGACAGTCGGCCGTCGAGCCGCGCCCGCATGCGCTTCGGCTTCTTCATCGCGATTACCTGCGTCGCAAGGATGTGCGTCATCTCGCTGGTGCCGCAGCCGAAGGCGAGCGCGCCCAGGCCGCCGACCGTGCTGGCGTGGCTGTCGGGCACCGCGTGCGTCGCGCCCGGCAGCACGATGCCGAGCTCCGGCGCCACCACGTGCGAGATGCCCTGCTCGGGATCGTCGATGTCGAACAGCTTGATGCCGTTTGCGCGCGTGCCCTCGCGCATGGCGCGCAGGAACGCGGTTCCCGAAGGATTGGTGTCATCGTTGCGGCCCGCCTTGGTCGCGACCGTGTGATCCTGCACCGCAAAGGTCAGATCGGGCCGCGGGATCGGCCGGCCCTGCTTGCCGAGCTGCGTGAAGGCATGATGTGCGTGCAATTCGTGCAGCACATGGCGGTCGATATAGAGAAGATCGCGGCCGTCGGCGCGCTGCCCGACCAGATGAAAATCCCAGATCTTGTCGAACAAGGTACGTGGCATCAGCGTTGGTCTCGTCGAGGATGGGAGTGCTATGATGGGCGGCTCGAAGGTTGAAGGCAATATTGGCTACAGCGGAACGCTCCATGCCCCGCGTCGTCAGCATCGACCATCTCGTGCTCAGCGTCGGCGATTTCGCGCGCTCGAAGGTATTCTACGACAAGCTGTTGCGCTTTCTCGGCTTCAAGCTCAAGCACGAATACGGCAACATGGCCGGCTGGAGCAACGGCGAGACGTTGTTCTGGATCGCCGCTGCCGATGCGCACGGACGCAAGCGCAAATATCGCAAGGGCGATATCGGCTTTCACCATTATGCATTCGAGCTTGCGAGCCGCGGCGCGGTCGACCAGCTCGGCCGTTTTCTGGAAGACAACGGCATGACCGTGATCGATCCGCCGGGCGAGTATTACGGCCGCAACTATTATGCGGTCTACTTCGCCGATCCCGATGGCATGAAGCTCGAAGCCATGATCTGGGCGCCGCCGAAGCCTAAACGCGCGGCAAAATCCAAGCACAAGCGCAGCTGAAGTTCGCCAGTGCGAAGGGCTAAGCGACGAGCTGCAGTATTTCCTCGCAGACGAGAAGCGGCTCGAGCTCGGGCTCGGACGTGCTGATCAACGCCGCGACATGCCTTCGTCATGCCCGAGCATGTCGTGGGCAAGCGTCCGCGCCGCGAACGGCTTGCCGATGAGCTTCTCCTGATCGGCAGAGCCGGCAACAAGGTGCTGCGCCCCGCTCTCGATCAACTCGCCCGATCCATTTCAGATTGATGATCGCTAACATGACGCCGTGGACCGCGCCGTCCTCGCCGATGGCGGGATAGGCGGCGACCAGGCTGGGCCATTGATGCAGGCGGGTAGCGCGAAATCCTTGGTGCGCAGCGCGCTCTGAAAATGCGGCCAGTCGGAAAGGTTCAATCCGACCGCCTCAGCGTCAGTCGCGCATTTGATCCTGCCATCGGTTCCGGCAAACCGAGAGGCCCCGGATCCAGGGCAGGTTGCCGGTGAGCGCGGTCAGATACTGGTTGCAGCCTGCCGGATCGGCCGGCGTTTTGGCGTAGAGGCGGCCGACGATTTGAGCGAGGGCCCGAACCGAAGCGATCACCTCGCGCTGCGAGTCGGTGCCGCGCTGGGCAAGCTCGACGACGAGGACGCGGGCATGCTCGATGCGATGGTCGCGCCAATTCGAGGCCATGGATGCGGTCGAAGATGAGCGGCGTGATTGCGAGCAGCGCCAGTACGATCAGTCGGGCGCGAATGCTGAGAAAAGGCTTGCGCTGCCCGCGGCGGCTTGCGCGCCTTTGCTTCATCGTCCAGCATCGTGCACCCTCGGTCCCCAGTCAGGTACCGTGGCGGATACGTGAAAGTGGCCTTCGCAGTTTTGCTAAGATTTGATGATTTGTGGCGAACGTTGACCAAATGGAAACTATAAGCCGATTGAGCGGCCTGCCTGCCGTGCGCGATCAGATCGCGGCTGCCTGCCGCGACGCCGGGCGCGATCCTGCAACGGTCACATTGGTTGCCATCTCGAAAACCTTCGGCGCCGAGGCCATCGCGCCGGTGATCGCCGCCGGCC
>Ga0306922_10003053_pt1 | contig 15633 bp, 16 predicted proteins | sample sta12Cox44000082_FD_203758 | JGI IMG/M metagenome (GOLD analysis project Ga0306922, IMG submission 203758) | Lab enrichment of tropical soil microbial communities from Luquillo Experimental Forest, Puerto Rico - statoxic.12C.oxic.44.000.082 (v2)... | ecosystem: Environmental > Terrestrial >... | reverse complement strand
CCAGGGTCTATTTTTCGCCGAGGACCCCGCACTCAAGGCTTCATAGGAGGCGGTCTTGCCGCCATCAGTAGTCTAGAGGGGCCATGAAAGAGTCAAAGGGGATGAGCGCGTGGCTGATAACGTGGGAGTGTAGCGGTAATCACGCGAAGCCGCGAGACAGAGTTGTAGAGATTCTTGACCCGAGGCTTAGCAGCGAGCGTGTGCGGCAGATAGTCGAACTGCTTTATCACAAAGACGCGCCGCTCAGTGAAAAAGTGGATTGGCGCTTACGCCGTCGGCAACAGCCCTACCCGGCAGAGTCTCCGAGTTTTCACGGCGTGAAATGGGAAGGTGAAATTAATTGTGGTCACAATCCGTGGCTTCGTGCCCGCCTAGTAGACAACCTCATCATAGGCACCGATGAGAATGGTCGAGAAACAGCGTCGTGGACAGACGGCCACTCGCCTCGGGAGATGGCCGAGAAGACACGCCGTTTAACGCCGTTTACAGAATGGGTCAAGGGGCGGCAGAAGCGAAGAACGTCGTGGCCCTCAATGGATCCAGCAAGGAGACCAGGCTTTCGGGCACACCTCACCCTACCCGTTCCCAAAGTGGCTAATTAACCACCGCCACCCGTGGCCTCATGGGACCCGAGGGGAACAAGGAATTGCGAACGCGGTTCATTGACCATTTGTTACGCGATGTGTACGCTGTGCTCGTTCTGGGATGCAAAATCGAAATCTTAGGTTAGATGGTTATGGCAGTGACTTGCTACAACTGTGGCGCGTCAGTGGCTGAAGGTTTGGCCCTCTTCGCGTCCTAGGCAACTTAGCACCGAGGTTGAAATGTCCGCCGAGAAAGCCGAATCGGGAGATTTCGTTTTTGGACCGCTCGAACCGGGACGGGAGGGCGTCCCGTCTTGTTGCCGCTAATGCTAATGATCAGTCAGTAGCTATCCGGCAGCGCAGGGTGGAATAGCACTGACTAAGCTATCGATTCTGGCTTCTTGGTATGATCGTCAGCTTGCGACGCCATTTTGTGAAGGCGTCTACGCCACAAACAAACTGGCTGCGGACTGAATAGTTGGGGAGTTGTTGGCGACCCGGAACTTGTATTACGCCTTCCACACTGCATCGCTGGTTATCGTGCTCTGCTGGCTGTATCGGCATGTGAAGCGCGAGCTAAGAAGGCGCGAGTGACCGCGAGCAACTTGGCAACGTTTCAGAATCGTGTGTTCTCCGAGGACGGGTTTCGCCGGTTACTGCACGACGTTAACTCAGTGTGCAAACGCTGTCGAATCCGCCCATCTGGCAGATTGGGGCCCTAACGACCGAGAGAGATTCTTGCTGGATGTCTGGAGAGGGACGCTAAGGCTATCGAAGCTCCGCTTTCAAAACAGGGTGAGGACAGCCATCGTCCGGTGCGACTGGATGTGAATGCCCCTCCACACACCAACGTCTGATTTGAGGTAGGCGGCGAGCAATCCGTCTATGCGCGGACCGCGAAGGGGACCAAACTACACGAAGATGTCCAAGAAATAATCTTGGCCCCCTTCGAGGAAGTTGGCACTCTTCGCGCGCGCCCAGTAATTAAGGTCTGCCGCGGCGTAATTCACCAAATGTGAAAAGGGTAAGGGGTAGGTGTGGTACAGACCGGGCGGATCCCTGACAAAACAGACCGGGAGCATTCCTGATGCGTTTATTGCGGAATTGCCTTCGAGATGAGGGCAGGGCAAGAGCACGAATAGGTCGTGCGAGAGGCACTTGAAATGTAGAGTTGATCTGACGCGCACCTGATTACATTTTCAGATCGCAGCTTTCGACAGCTTCAACGGTTCACAGTTGAAAGTCAGAAGATCGGCATGACTGGATTTCCGACGAACAGTTTCGCAGGAAGGTCGATGACGTGGAGAGCGCCCCTATCGTCCATTTGTGCAACAAGAAAAGGTCGCCAACGCGCTTGGACACTGAAGGGCTGGTCTTCAGCACGTTGACCTTCTCGGTGTAGGAGTACCAATTTGATACCCTTCGCAGTAATGGGCAAAGCTCTAACCGCACTAACCGGCATACCTGCATCAATCATTACATGCGATGCTGATCCCTTCCCTTCAAGAGCTTGAACTAGCGTCCAACCGTTCTCCTGATTCATGTAGTCTTGAACATCGCGATCATCCCGAGCTAACTGAACGAAGTGGCGAAGCTGGTCTTCGCTGCCTCGCAAGAAAGAAACGGCTGCGATCCTCTCGTCAGGCAAAGTGATGTGAGTCGTGGCGATCAGGCTCACGTCGCGTAACACGAATGCCAGGACAGTCGCACCCACTAGCGACAGACAGTAGAGCGCGAACAGCCTCAGCTTGCGTGCGCGTATCCAGCCAAACAGCAGGTCAGCTAAGCGTTTGCCGGGTGCTCCGGGTATGAACATGGGAGCATGTTGCATCGGTTCCAAATAGGCATCTCCATAGCGCGACCGCATTCGTTCTTCTTCGTCGCGTGCAAGAAAGTAGTAGAACCAAAGCACATTGATGTAGATGACGAGCAGAATGAAGCGCGGCCAAACGAGCAATAGACCAAGACCGGCAATGCCCAAAAACAAATATTGAGGATGACGCACTCGGTTGTAAAACCCGCTTTTTACGACGCCACGCCTCCTGAATTTGGAGTAGTAAATCTGAGCAGCGCCGATCAAGAATCCAATGATGCCGACGAGAACGATCAAACCGCCAATTGACGGAAGCACTTCTGTCGAGAGATGCGGCAGGAAAAACGCTGGTAGCCATGCAAGTCCGCGCACGCGAAAGGCAGCGGAGAGAAAAGGACTGTATGCTGAGTAGTAATAGAGCGCAAATGGAGTGACCATGAAAATCATCTCCAGTGTTATTGCGGAGTACACAAGGAAGCCAACCGCCCCCACGAACGGCCTCAGCGTCTTGGTGTGCTCTCTTGGAGCTTCTTCAGTCACGACAGAAAGACCTGACGATTCGTTTGTTTCGCTGATCTTATCAGGCTCAACTGCTCAGGCTTCCCGAGGCACTGTGTACCCTCGCCCAGCAACAGTTGTCCTTCGCCAAAACTCCGTCGTGCTGTGATTGCAACAGCTTGCGTCCGGGAGTGGCGTACCCGGATCTGCTATAAATCAAACTCATGTTGCGCCTGCTGACGCCTTGAGGTATGCCGCCACCTAATGCCCCAAATGTGAACAGGGTAAAGGTGAGGTGTGCCCACAATCCTTCGGTTGGGCTTGCCGTTGTAGGATTGTGAGTAACGGCCTGATTTCAACAGCTACAATATTCATGCAGGGCCTCCCTTCCGAGAACAAAGAAGCGCCAATGACGGACAAAGCAAACGACCCCGGCAATGAACTATGGGCGCTACGAGAACGAGCGAAGGAATTGAGGTGCATCTACAGGGTTTCTGCGGCCCTTTCCCGCCGTGATGAGCCTCCTCAGGTGGTTTTCCGTTGGGTGCTGGAGGCCATCCCGCCCGCTTGGCAGTACCCAGCCGAAACCACGGCTCGCATCGAATATCTCGGGCGAACACATGCACTGCCGGATTTCGTCGACACCCCCTGGCGGTTGCGTTCACCGATCTCCATCTGGCGCACTTCGGTTGGCGCAATCGAGGTTCACTATAGGCAGGAAAAACCCACCTTCTGGGAAGGCCCATTTCTTCGAGAAGAGCGCGAACTACTTGACAACATAGCCCACCGGATCGGCGAATATCTCGAGTGGAAGCAAAGGGAGCTCAGCGGTGAACGGTTGGGTGCTGCACCAGAGCACTGGCGCTGGAGGCAACGGTTCGCCGAGCGCATTGCTAGTACCATTGACCCCGCTCGATTCGGAGTGCAAGCGATTTACCTCTTCGGTAGCACGGAGGTCGGAAACGCGGACGTGGGAAGCGACATCGATCTAATTGTGGTTCGCGACGGCGATACCCAGCAGCAAAGCGACTTGGAGATATGGTTGGAAGGCTGGAGTTTATGTCTGGCGGAAGTCAGTTTTCAGCTCTACGGTGTTCCCAGCCACGGGCTGCTCGACGTGAAGTATCTAAACCCCGAACAGGCAAGACTTGAAATCCCGTCTTTCTCCAGGGCCGGGAAAACGCTGCAAGCATTGCCCGTTGGGTTCTCGATCTGCGAGCCAAAATAGAACATCAGTTTTAAGGTCTGCCGCGTAATGCCCCAAATGTGAAAAGGGTAAGGGTGAGATGTGCCCAAAATCTATTGGACTCACACCCAGCCCATTAAACGGTCTCGGTGGAGCAAAGCGACCGTCAATTACGTGGCTTTCGGTCCGCTCAGGAATGCCACTTACGACGCTAGGAACGCTCAAAGAGTTTCGGATAACTGCCTGGCATGGCCGAGACATTGTGTTTATTGCTTTACTCAATGGAAGAAATCGGTCAGACTGCACACCGCGTCTGAAAGGAGGTTGTACACATGAAGCAAGCTGTGCGACTAATCATGGGTTTGTTGTCACTTTCGTTACTGCTGCTGGGGATGGGCGCAGCGCAGGACCAGTACACCGAGGGTCCTGTTAGTCGGGTTACCTTGGTTCACATTCTCCCCGGACACTTTAATGCGTTCATGGAGGATGTAAAGACCAATGTCAAGCCAATCTGGGAGGCCGAGAAGAGCTCGGGGTTGATTGAGAGCTACGGCATCTTCCTAAACCAGACGAAGTCCAGCGTTGACGACTGGGACATCGGGTTCATCCTGACTTACAAGAACTTTGCAGCTCTTGACGGCCTGGGAATGAAGGTATTGGAGCTGCGGATGAAGCAGTATGGCAGCAAGAGCAAAGAGCAGCAGGCGATCGACAAGCGTGTCGAGAATGGGCGGGCGGTTGCAAGCTACCTGATCCGAGACATCACACTGAAATAACTGTCTCCCAAAAACCTCTCGAATTTTGGCGGCGCGCCTCCAAGCAGCGTCGCCAATTCATAGTCTCTATCGGCTAATCCTCATTTGCTGCCGCATAGCAAGCTGCTCGTTTGCATGTTGGCGGACAACGAGGAGAATTTTGCGCCGAACATCCCGATTGGAACAATCCGCCTTAAGGTCTTCCGCAGCTAATGCCCCAAAATGTGAAAGGGGTAAGGGGTTGGTGTGCCCGGAGGAACATCCGTATATCAACGAAAGGGTTGTCAGCGTTCAGTGAGCTTTTTCTGCGCGGTATCTTTTCGCGGCTTGAGCCGTTCACGTCCCATCTTTTCAACTAAGCCGGCCGCAGCCATCACAGATTCCAGACTGATTTCAGGAACATCTGATTGTTGTTTCATATACCCCGCTAGATACTTTTCGGATGGATTGTCGATACCGGCTCTCCCACAGACTAGATAGCAGACCGATTCGGCCTCAAACTCGCGTATTGCTCCACTCAAACCCCTTCGATCGGGCCACCATTGCTCGTTTGGCGTGCCCAGATGTCCGCAGTAAAGGTGCGTTAACTCAAGTACCAGAGTCGAGTACTGCGCTTCGCGCGAAAGGCCGCTATTCAATAGAAGTTCGTAATGCAACGGGACTTTGACATACTCGGGTTCTGGCACAAGGCGGACGACGACCTCAAGCAAAGCATTGTTTGTTGCAACCCCGATCTGCCCGGCACTTTGTGAACCGGCGTTTCGCAGACTAACCCGCACACCATCACGTTTGGCATTCTCGATGGTCCTAACCAATTCGCGTCCTGCTTTTCTGCCACGCACCTCGAATGGCGATACGACCTATGTCTGTTCTCCGATCCGAAACACTCGATGGCAGATCAGGTGCTTCGTGCCTATGAGCATCGCGACAAGTGAGTCAACCGAATGATTCTCGGTGACTCGTTTGTGGTGATGAACTCGCTGCTTCAGTACGAGGGCATGGGGCGGACAGGTGCAGATTCGACGATGCGGCCTATCTTTATATGTTAGTATGCGGCTCCCATGAAGCGCATTAACCTTTTGATTGCTGTGTTGACAGTAGGCGTCGCGCTAGGGTTGGTCGGTAACCGGGTGTTAAGCGCGCAAGATAATCTGAACGCAGGCACTGTGCTGCACCGAACGGTACTGAAGGGCGCAACAGGGTGGGAAGCCATCCTGGTGCAGGGCGCTTTGCCACCAGGCGCAGAGAGCGACAAGCACACGCAATCGGGCAATTACAACTTGGAGAGCAACCAAAACTTTGAGAGATTTAAGAACATAGGCGGGAGTTCAGAGTTATGTGGTCTGCATAGCGCTGATTGTGGGCGGCATATGGGCTCTTTACCGGTTTCAGCGGATAGATGAGAGAATCGCCGAGCAGCAGACATTTCAACAAGCTCAGGTGGACATCAACATCACGGCTACGCAGGAAAACCTTGACAGTGGTGAGATGTGCATCGTCGCGACCGTGCAAATCACCCGGTGAAACGCAAACCCGGAAGGCCAAAACTGCCTAGGGGCAATGCCAAGGGCAAGATCGTGCCCATCAGGTTCACCAAAGCTGAGGCTGCGCGGTTGGCCGAGGCTGCGGAGTCGAGCGATCAAAACGTCTCCGAGTGGATTCGCCGCGCCGTGCTTGCCGAGCTGAACGCATGAGATAGCCCGCTCAGGCCACGGCTGGCGGTGGTTAATTAGCCAATGTGGGAACAGGGTAAGGGCATCCTCTATTTACACGACCGGCACAGCGTGCCGTCGGCCGCTGGTCGGGGGATACAGCAGAGTCTTTCATACGGCGCACCAGCTCAACCACTCTCGCGCCGTCAGAGTGGGGCACGGGGAGCAGGTTGTGAATCCCAAGGATGGCATTCGCCATTGCAAACCAGCCAGCCAAGGGAATGCCGTGCTCATAGTAAGAGAAGGCGCCGAAGATGGCCAAGACCAGGTTAAGCACTGGGCCGGCCAGGGCTACGACAAGATTCTGTGCGTCCGTGCCGCAGCCTGGGTGGAAGCCCAAGAGCGACACACAGGCGCCCCGAACTCCCGCGATACGGGCCATAGTGAGATGGCCTACCTCGTGGAGTAGAATAGCGGCGCCGATGGCCAGAAAGGGATCAGTAGTGATCTCGACGGTTATGGTTGCACCATCCAAGTGCTGGGTCAAACAACCAGAGCAAACACGGCAGTCATGCCCGCCTTCTCAGACCAGCTTCACTTCTACGCTTCGAGAGCACGATGCGCCCGGCCACTAGATTCTTTCCTAGTTAAGCAGGCAGAGTTGCAAGGGCGCTTGCGGCTCGCTAGAGTTCTAACCTGCTGTTTCGGGGGTAGACTCCTCCGATATTCTGTTGGCGAGATCCCCAAGTAATTGATGAAAGCGGTTCGGAAGGCAGGTGATTTCCCCCATCCGAGACGCAATGCAATCTTGCTGTCGGTGTCCTTGGAGTGCTTCAGAAGATGCAGTGCGCGCTCGATGCGCCGTCGCAACACAAACTGGTCAAGTGCAATGCCAGTTTGTGATTCAAATGCGGACAGCAACACGCTTTCTCTCAATGAGAATCTCTTCACCAAGGTTGAGACCGACAAATCGTCACACAGGTGGTCCATGATGTAGTGGACAATCTCGGTGAGGATTTCGGCCGAATGATTTTGGTAAGCAGGAATAGGCTGTGCTACTACAGCTCGATCATTGTTTAACAAAGTGGCGCCCTCGTTCTGCAAACGAACAACAATCAAAGAAACTCAGACGGCACAGTCGGCCAGATGCCCTGTGCCGCCGAGCAGTAGTTCGAGGGCTGCCGGTTACCGTAACCGTAATAGCATTACTAGTCAAGTGATATTCATCACACGATGATGTGTTCCAAGTTTTCTGCACTTTATTATCAGTGAGATAGGGTCCAATCGGGCTATATTGCCGACTGGTTTCTGGAAGCATCTCAATTTTCTGAAAGACGCATCTGCCCTCTAAGTAGTTCTATGTAAACAGTTTCTTGGAACTCTCTCCTTCGCGCCTAGGATGAGACGGATTTAATGGTTTCGTGGGACTGCGGACAAGCAGATCCACGTTCTAGGCGACGGCTGTCGGCCGAGCGGTCGTGCCCTCTTTTCGGAAGGGTGATACTGCGATGGCTGCTAATCGAACACTATACGTTAACTGCACTCCTGCGACATTGATTCGAGACGAACAAGCGCTCATACGAGCAGGATATGACGTGGACTCGGTTTTTGGAGCAGACGGCCTGATGGCGTGCGGATCGGTTGCTGAATATGCTTCCGTCCTCATCGACAATGCCTGTCCCCTCTGGCGCAGGGAAAAGATGATTTCCTGGCTGCGGTCTACTTACCCAAAGATAGACATCCTGCCTACGGCTGGCTCCGCCAATAGCCAGCCAGAGGCTGGCCCAATGATGAACCGCATTTACTCGAGAGAAGCAATTAAGACTTTGGCCAACTGCGGCGCCTAAAAAAAGCCATAAAGGCATTGCTAGGCGCCGCTGGAGTCGGGCATGGACAAACATGACGGGCCGGTAGAGATGGGCGCTTCTGGAACAGAATCTTGATCGTTCACTATCAACTCCCGATCGCCATGAAAGTGGCAAGTCGTTCAGAGGTGTACCCAGGGAAAACGCAACGCGATATATCGACGGCCAGCACTGGCGATCGAGTGTTCAGTTAGTCCCCTTCTTCGGAACCTGGGCATCTCACAGATCACGGCAGGAAGATCCAGGAATAGCGAATTCGCAGACACCAGGAAGCAATTACGAAACGCGGCAACCCGCCGGGCGGCGATAGCACCATGCATCAGGAAATCGTCACGCTGCGCGACCCACGACTGGCTCCCCGATTTCTCTGAGCCGTGAGCTGTCGCACCAGTGTAGAGATGATCGAGAAATTCTAGCAGCGCACATCAAGACCTCGCTCGCCGCCGCCGCAATCAACGTCATGCGGACTAGGAGAAACAAGAGAGGCGAGAAAGCCACCCAGAACACCCAGGCTTTCGGCAACCTCCAGAGCAGGAAGCAGGTGTGTAAGATCAGGCCATATCATAGGATCTGTGCTTATCGATGTGCATAATAATGGCCTGGCCGCGTTAGTGTAGAAGCAACAAGTTGTTGTCGAGAGCGTCTCTCACATGAAAATCAGCGTCTTCCAGAACTAACTAACGGACGTATAATGCTTCCACAAAATTCGAACAACGCGAGCTTTTGAGGGGGCGCAATGGCTAGTCCGCACAGGACGATTGCAATCTTGGGTGGGGGTGTGGGCGGGCTGAGTGCGGCCCATGAGCTGGCCGAGCGGGGGTTCCAGGTACGAGTGTTCGAGCGGAAACCGATTTTTGGCGGCAAAGCACGCAGCCTGGAGGTGCCGAACAGTGCTGCCAGCGGCCACAAGAACTTGCCCGGCGAGCACGGGTTCCGCTTCTTTCCCAACTTCTACAAGCACGTGATCGACACCATGAAGCGCATTCCGTATTCGGGAAATGCCGGCGGCGTGTTTGACAATATCGTCCCGGGGACGCGGGCGCAAATCGCACGCGATGGGAAAATGTCCATCATCGCAGTCGCTCGTTATCCGGTTACGATTGATGACTGGGTCACCACCTTACAGGCCACGGTGAACGCCGCAGAGCTTGGGATTCCTGAGTCGGAAGTTCTCTTCTATGTTGATCGACTGTTGACTCTACTGACTAGTTGCGAGGAGCGGCGCGTTCAGGAGTACGAAAAGATTCCGTGGTGGGATTTCATTGACGCGGTTCACAAGTCGGAACCCTACCAGCGCTTTCTGGCTCGGGGCATGACGCGCTCCATGGTGGCGATTCGCGCGGAGGAAGGCAGCACTCGCACGGTCGGGTACATCGGTCTTCAGCTCACTCTTGGCTTGCTCAAGGTCGGAGATCCGGTGGACCATCTGCTGAACGGGCCGACCAATGAAAGGTGGATCGATCCCTGGATCCGCTATCTGCAATCCCTGGGAGTTGAAGTCCACAGTAGCGCGAGGTTGGTTAGGTTCAACATGAAGGGTTCGGCGATATCCTCGGTCACTATCGAGATTGACGGTGGACAGCAGGAGGTGACCGCGGACTACTACGTCTGCGCCCTGCCAGCTGAGGCTATTGCGCCCTTGCTCACGGACGACATGAAACGGGCTGCGCCTTCCATCGCCAACATTGATAAGCTCCGCACCTCGTGGATGAACGGAATCCAGTTCTATCTGGGGCGAGACGTTCCTGTGGTCAATGGGCATAGCATCTATATCGATTCGCCGTGGGCCCTGACTTCGATTTCCCAGCGGCAATTCTGGGGGATCAGTCAAATGAACCAATATGGCAATGGGGAGCTAGGCGGCATCCTTTCCGTCGACATCTCCGATTGGAACTCTCCTGGAATTCTTTATGGCAAACCCGCTTTGCAATGCACGGCGGAGGAGATCAAGAACGAAGTTTGGGAGCAGATCAAGGCGCATCTGAACGTGGAGGGAGCGCAACAACTTCAGGATGCCAACTTGCTGAACTGGTTCCTCGATCCCGACATTGAGTTTCCCAATCCGAGCCAAGCGACTAACCTAGAGCCGCTGCTCATCAACACTGCGGGCTCACTGGCATATCGTCCCGAGGCGCACACGGAGATCCCGAACCTGTTTCTGGCTTCCGACTATGTGCACACTTACAGTGATCTGGCTTGTATGGAAGGAGCCAACGAGGCGGCGCGGCGGGCAACCAATGCCATCCTCGACCAGGAGGGCTCGTCGGCGCCCCGGGCAAGCCTATGGCCGCTGGAAGAGCCGGCATTTTTTGCGCCGATGCGCGAGTACGACCGGTTGCGCTTCCGGCTGGGTCTGTCGCACGCCAGCACCCCCTATGAGTGGAAAACGCGGGTGGTAGCCGCCGCTATGCCGGGCAGTTGACCGTGCCCAGCTGCTTCTGAGCTTTGCAGCAATTTGGGTCGGTACCCGAAGGGCTGCCCGAAAAAGCAGTAATCTCAGACCGAATCAGTTAGTCTGGTGCGCTACCGCAACTGATGAACGCGCGGATCATCATCACATGGCCAGGCGAACAATTTCCAACCAATGGCTGGATACATTCACGTAGACTGTTCCTTCGCCCAACTTCAAACCTCTTGCTGCCGGGCTGCGGACCATACATTGTAGGGCCTCAGTCAAACTTCCCAGATGCCGACTTGCACTAAGACTTCGCCGGCGTGATGGGTACAGCAATTTATAAACAGGACTAATCTTGCTGTATGCATGCTAGCTTAAGGAGTTTCACTCTCGTAGGCCTTTCGGTACTGCTGGTCGCGACACTGATCGGCTTTGTGTTGACGCGGCAAACGGCAAATTCTGCGCTCTCCATGAAACCGGCCGGACTGGAGGAGCAGGCACAGGCCAAGCTGGTTGACCAGAGTCCCCTGGAGACGGCGCACGGCCTCTCCGATGTGGCGAGCACGGCCGAAGAGCAGAAACTGGCTGCGGAAGCCATCCGCAATGCCGACCACGAGGTGGACCTTGCTTTCGCGACAGCGCTGCAACAGACACAGCTACACCCGGCGGTTGATAACAGCGAGACGCGCGAGCTGAATGCTCGAATCCGCACCCTCGACAGCCGGTTGCAGCAGGTGCAGGAGCATGTTCGGGGATTGACCGAGCTCGCAGCCAATCCGGGCAAGAACGACGCCCATGCCATCCAGCAACAGTTGGAAGTGGCCCAGGCGCGTTCTACGCTTCTGCAAGACGCGTTAGATGATGCCAAAGAAGACCTGCTTCGCGCTGGTGGCGATCCCCAAGCCCAGATCAAGCAGGAGTTGGAGGAGCATGAAGCTCTCCAGCATGGCAGCCCTAATGCCTCCGTGACCCTGCAGTCAAAGCCGATTTCCTTTGAGGTCGAAGGAAATCTGATAGGCCAATTCCGCACGTGGCAACGATTGGGTAACAACCAAGCGCGTCTTGTGCAAGCCAGGCAGCAAGCGGAGGTTTACGCCGCAACCCTGACGCAAAAACACGAAACCCTCGAAAAGGGACTGAGTAACACGCTGGCAACCGACGCTACTGGGACCGAACAAAGTGCAGCAACAAACCCACCGGCCAGTGGCCAGAATCAGCATGGGGCGAAAATCGCAAAGCTTCATGAGCTTTCGCAGAGCACCAAGGCCCTGGCCAAGTACGATAAGCGCATCCAGGCTGAAAAGCAGCTTGCGGTTTTGTATCACGAATGGAACGCGATCGTCACCCAACAGCGCCAGGCTGCGCTGCACGCTATCTCGCGATCTCTGCTTTGGATCCTCCTGGCGCTGACAGGCCTGGTCGTGGCGGAAGGCTTGATCGAGCGCTCCTTTCTGGGCCAGGGTCCCGATCGCCGCCGCCTAGGCACGATGCGGGCGGTGTTGCGGTTCATCGCACAGCTTATCGGCGTGTTGATTATTCTGCTGGTTCTGTTTGGGCCACCGAGCCAATTGTCCACCGTGTTGGCTTTAGGTGCGGCTGGACTTACCGTCGCGCTCAAAGACTTCCTTGTCGCCTTCTTTGGCTGGTTCGTGCTGATGGGGCGCCATGGCATTCGCGTTGGCGACTGGGTCGAAATCAATGGGATCGGCGGAGAGGTCGTCGAGGTTGGGTTGCTGCGAACCATCCTGCTGGAAACGGGGAACTGGAACGATGCCGGTCACCCAACCGGGCGCAGGGTGTCCTTCGTAAATAGCTTTGCCGTTGAAGGCCACTATTTCAACTTCACCACCACGGGGCAATGGCTATGGGACGAGTTGGACATTCTGATCCCGGCGGGCGAAGATCCGTTTAATCTGACCAATGCTGTCCTGAAGCTAGTCAGCGAACTAACGCAAACAGACACGGCAGCAGCGGAGCAGGAATGGAGGCTCGCAGCACAACGCTCGGCGATGCAGACGTTTTCGGCTGCGCCCGCCATTAACGTGCGCCCGACGAACCTCGGCGTGAATCTGGTGGTGCGCTACGTGGTGAACGCACACAATCGCTATGAAGTCAGGACCCGCTTGTATCAGTCGATCGTCGAGTTGTTGCACGGCAAGAAGCTGGCGCAAGCAGAGAACAGGGCGCTCAGTGCTGAATCGTGACACAGACCCCAGATTTGACTCCTTACACCTTCCCCGACAGCCTGCGGCGGTGACCTCACTCCCCGCAGGATGACAGCCGAAGCTAGACGTGGAGGCCAGATCGGTGTTCCGATGCAGCTAATTCCCCGTGAGCCCGAATGCACGGCTAAGGAGCTTTTGCGTCCGGCCTGTTTCCACCTTGGCCAGAACCTCGCGCGCTGAAGACGAGGCGACCTTGAGGCGTGGGGATACCCACAGAAGAACGGCGATCAGGTGTAGGTGGCGATACCGAACCCGACGGCGGAGGCGCTTTTGGTGGTGGCTCCAAGTTGCAAGTGGAATCCAACGCCGTGCTCGGTTCGCCTGCTACTGTGTTAGCTTACAGGCCCCGAGTTTAACAACCGACTCGGGCCCGTATCGAATGGTTGACGGGGGATAGCTATAAAGGCCGGGAAAATCCGTACACCTCTTACCCGATCAGTTAAACATCTCCAGATCGAGCGCGAGAACGGGAACGGTGTGGGCTTTAGCGGGGTACACGCGATTAAAAGCAAGGGTCGTAAGCCCGAGTATGACGAACGCGAGCACGCTACCTTCAGGCCCCACCGAGCCACCGGTGAGCCACCTTGAACCATGCATGTGTGTGTCCGACGGCGAGATTTCCACTATCAGGCACTCCAAAGATAAAACTCTCAGCGTAGTCCCACGAAAAATGAAAGCCGATGGGAAACCACAAATCGCCAGTTCTGCGCAGCATCAGACAGGCCAAGAGTCCAACCGCAAATACGCCGATCAGACCTAGCATCGCCTCGCCGGAATTTCCTGCATGAGCGAGCCCCAACATGAGCGAAGTGATCACCGCCGCCGGCCAAAAACCAACCGAACGTGCCAAAGTGAACTGCGGATATCCGCGAACTGCAAATTCTTCGAAGATGCCCGTGAGAATAAACACCAGCGCCCACAACAATCCGAACCGAAACAATGCACTGGCTGGTGGCTGCGGTCGTCCAAAGTCCAAATCACCAAGACTACGCAAAGTCAGAAGCAGCAACGCGAGTGGCACTATGCCCCAAATCGCTCCAGAGATAAACCGCCGGAGAAAACCCTTTCCCCAGGGCAGACCATAAGTCGCAAAACTGCGTCGCTCGAATCGTCCCATCACACCCGTCGCGATGATCACCGAAAGGAACAATAGGGCCTCCCCCAGCAGCGAAATGCCAGGCGAAATGATACCTGCGGATTGATGAATTCCGGGCGAGTGAACCAACCGGATGCATCCGAGGATGATGGCAACGAGCAGAACGAGAAATACAAGTACTCTCCAACCGCCCCGAAGCCCGTGTGGTCCCAGAAATATCCTGGCCGCTCCTTTGCGTTCTGCTACAGCGGCGTTCGAGAAGATTCTCTGTTCATCTGCCATTCGCGATCACATCCTTTAATGTCGCTTATGCCCACGTGTTACGCCAGGGGTGCGCCCGTTCCCGGAAAGCAAAGCCATTGGCACCTCCGCTCCTGATCGGAGAAAACGAAACAAGGCCCACGCGCACGTGAGCGCCGTTAGGGGCGAGAGCGAGAACAGCGATTTATCGCAATTTTTGTGACATCAATACCGCTCACGCTCGAAGGTGCATAAGTCACTATCTCCGAGCGTGAGGGCCTAGCAGCGGTGAACAATCCGGACACCCTTTCGGTGTGCGAGACCATGAACGAGACTCGCTGTGGGCGAGTGTGCGGCGGCATCGGCACCGGTTCCGATCAATTATCAGGCGAACAGAGCGGGAGAGCGACGTGCGGTGAGCGGAATCGAACACGAGCTAGAGCGGGGGCTCGGCGTGCGCCTGGGCGGCGCGTTCGCTAGCTGAAGTTCGCATGTTGGCGGCGCTTGAGGGTCTCATAGGGGCGCCGTAAGTTGCGACGGTCGCGACCCTGGCCAGCGCGTTCGGCGCAGAGAAACGTACACGGATAGACCCTCTCGAAGCTTTTTAATGCGTGGTTGAAAATCTGCTATTCATAGCGCAGCGCAATTAGCGGGTCGACCCTCGTTGCGCGCCGAGCCGGGACCAGACATGCTGCTGTTCCTACCGCCGCCAGCAGCACCATGACCCCGATAAAGGTAATCGGATCGCGCGGCGAGACACCCCAGAACTGGCTGGCGACGAACCGCGTCAAGGCAATGCTGGCGAGAACGCCAAGAACCATGCCCAAAGTTATTAGCCGCAGGCCTTTGCTCAACACCATCTTCAGGACATCGCTAATCGGAGCGCCGAGTGCCATGCGTATGCCGATCTCGTGTGTTTGCAGCGAAACCGAATAGGCCATGACGCTAAACACGCCGATCGATACTAGCACCAGCCCGACTGTAGCGAACACACCTAGCAGGATCAGACCGAACTTTGGCCCTGCGTAGCTGAACTGCTGCAGGTAGCCTTCCAGTGTGCCGGTCAACGTCAGCGCAACGTTTCGATCAACGGCCCAGATCTCGCGCCGCACCAGCATCAGCATTGACATGGGCTCGACGCCTGTACGGACGAGGATCCCGCGCTCCATCGCTCCGGTCACGGTGTAGGGAATGTAAGCTTCTGGCTCGATGCCTTGTTGCAGACCGCGGTTCTTGGCGTCGGCAACCACGCCGATCACTTCGAAGTATTGGTCCTTGGTCGATTGCGGCAGCTCGTCAAATAAGTTGAACTTGATCTTCTGCC
>Ga0306922_10003052_pt1 | contig 15635 bp, 14 predicted proteins | sample sta12Cox44000082_FD_203758 | JGI IMG/M metagenome (GOLD analysis project Ga0306922, IMG submission 203758) | Lab enrichment of tropical soil microbial communities from Luquillo Experimental Forest, Puerto Rico - statoxic.12C.oxic.44.000.082 (v2)... | ecosystem: Environmental > Terrestrial >... | reverse complement strand
TTGGGACAGAGAACGATCGGTAGTTCGCGAGAGTCGATATGAAAGCGCTCGATCAAGGTTTGTGCACAGGGATCGGTCCTTGGATCCAGCAGCTGGCGCGGATGCCCGTTGCGCCTAAGGAAACCTTCGAGGCGCAGAACATCGGCATGATCCGCGCTGCCGATGATCACGGGCCCGCCGGCTCCGACTTCGAGAAGGTTGACCCGCCGGAGGATCAAGGCGCGCATGATGCGTTCGCCGAGCTCGGCCTCCTCCACCAGGAGATCGCGCAGCCTGTGCGGTGGAATGAGGAGGGCCTGGACCGCCTCCTTGGCGTAGGCATCGACCAGGGACGGCCGGCCCGAAAGTTGAGCAAGCTCGCCCATGAACGAGCCCGGACCGTGCGTTACGATGAGCTCGGAATGTCCCGGCATTCCGCGGTAAGTGACCTCGACCCGCCCTGCCAGAATGACAAAAGCGCCCGGCGCGATTTCGCCGGTCGCGACGATGCGATCACGCGCCGCATAGGATTTGAGCTCGCCGAACCGCCACAGCCGACCGACCTCCGCCTGCTCCAGCACAGGGAAGATCTGATCGCGTCGGGCTTCGATCAGCGAATGTCGAGACTGCGGCATGATTTCCCTCACGGACAGGCTGGCGATAGGCGGGGATGTGGGCGTTCCGCCGCGAACCCTTAATCCCGCCAGGATGGACCCGGGCCATTGCCGCCAGCCTCTCCCAGGTTTTCCCGGGGAACCATCCGACGCGCACAAGCTCCTTGCGGCAGTGTCCCTGGACCCGGGTGCCGGCCGCGAGCTTGCGTTGTGGGTCAGTCGGTCTAAAGGGCGCGCAGAAAAGCCACCAGGTCCTGTTTCTCCTGTGGCTTGAGCTTCGTGCCGAGGATCAGATTGAAGAACTCGACCGTGTCTTCCAAGGTCAGGAGGCGCTCATCGTGGAAATAGGGCGGGTTGTCCTTGACCCCGCGCAGCGCGAAAGTTTTGATTGGCCCATCCCCGACGGCCATCATGTTATTGATCATCACCGGCTTGAAGAAGCGTTCGGTCTGTAGGTCGTGCATCAGATTGTCGGTGTAGAACGGCGGCTGATGGCAGGCCGCACACTGGCCCTTGCCTAAGAAGACCTGCTGACCTCGCATTTCGGCTGGCGTCGCCTTGGCAGGGTCGAGCTTACCAAAGACGTCGAGCTTGGGTGCTGGCGGAAAGTCCAGCATCTCTTGGAAGTCAGCCATAAAGTCGACTTGGCTGCCGCGCTCGAGCGGGTTCACCCCCTTTTTCGTGCGATCACGATATCGCCGTCGAAATAGGCGGTGCGCTGCTCGAATTCCGTGAAATCTTCGACCGTTTTTAAGGCTCGCTGCGACCCGAAAAGCCGCTGAATGTTCAGGCCGCGCAGCGAAATCGTTTTGATGCGGTGGCGGAACTGCTGCGGGCGGGTATCGGGGGCGAGGTGCGTGGCACCGTTTTGGTGTCCGTTCGAATGGCAGTCAAAGCAGGCAGCACCCTGGCTGGCGACCTCGGTACGGCGATCTTCGGTCGCGTTGAACTGCTGTTGCGGGAACGGCGTCAACAGCAGCCGCAGGCCCTCCAGCTGCCTGGGCGTCAGAAGGCCATTGAACAACTGATAGTAGTTGGTCAAAGAGACGAGCCTGCCCTGCGAGACGTCGCCGAGCTCGGGGCGCGGGGTCAGATAAATGGCCGGAGGAAACTCGGCCAGAAAGTGGTCCGGCAGATCGAAGTCTATGTCGAAACGGGTCAGGGCGCGCCCGTCCTGCTGTTTGATCGCGTCGATCACAAAGTGCGGAAAAACAAAGCCGCCTTCCTGGTGCTTGGGATGCGGCAAAGGATAGAACCCTTTCGGAAATAGGTTCTGCTCGCGGATCTGGTCCGGGCTCATTGCCGCCAGCCCATCCCAGGTCATCCCGGCGGGCAATTTGACGCGCACACCTTCTTGCAGCGGTTTTCCTCGGTCCATCGTGACACCCTGGGCGGGGCGGTCGCTGAGATCGTAACGCTCGTTGAGCAGGGCGTTATGTTCCTGCTCGACGCCCGCCTTGGCCGCCGACAAGCGTGCCATCAGCGACGCAAACGACTCGGTGATGTCCACCGGCATATAGCTCGTCTGGCCGCGTTCGCTCTGTTGAGCTGCCGCGTAACCAAGGGCGAGGGCCAAACCCATCGGCGCCAGGATGATCAAACGCGCTGCGTTCTTTGGCCGAAGCATGCGCCCTCCTCCCTCACTTCCGCTCGCGGAGTCGCCGCACGATGGCGATTCCGGTGGCCGAATTTCGGTGGACCCGATCCGTGCATATTTTACGCCCCTACGCGGTCGGAGCATAAAAGGTTATGGATTACGATAGCTAGGATTAACCGCCGAGGATAAGCCCATGCTAAGACCGATTGCGTCCGTGCTCCTGATCGGGGCAGCCCTGGCGCTTATCGGTTGCCCGCAACAGTCTGTCCCACCGGCTCCGGCTCCGCCGCCAGCTCAAGGCGTTTACGTCCCGGGTTTTGGACCGGAGACGGTCCGGGCGCCGCCTCCGCCGGCCGCCGGTCGGAGTCAGACCGCTCCCGCCCCGGTTTCGAGCCCTTAATCAAGGGTACGCACCAACCCCAACCGTCAGGAGATCCGGTATGACAGCCAGCCAGCTCGAAAAGGCGACCCGGTTCCGTGCGTTGCACCAAGAGCCGCGACACTTCGTGATCGCCAACGCCTGGGACCCGGGCTCCGCACGGATCCTAGCCGGGCTCGGTTTTCAAGCACTGGCGACCTCGAGCGGGGCCTCGGCCGGCGTGCTCGGTCGCCGCGACGGCATGGTGAGCCGGCAGGAGGCGCTCGACCACGCCCGGGCGATCGTCGCCGCCACCGACCTGCCGGTCTCGGCCGATCTGGAGAAGGGTTTCGACGATGCGCCGGCGGGGGCTGCGGAGACGATACGGCTCGCTGCCGGCGTCGGCCTGGTCGGTGGCTCGATCGAGGATTTCAGCGGCAACCCGCAAAAGCCGCTCTACGATTTAAACCATGCGACGGAACGGGTGGCTGCGGCGGTAGAGACGGCGCGCAAGCTGCCGTTCCCGTTTACCTTGACCGCGCGCGCCGAAAACTTCTTGCGCGGCAATCCGAACCTCGAGGATACGATACGACGGCTCCAAGCGTTCGAAGCAGCGGGTGCCGATGTATTGATGGCGCCGGGCTTGCCCGACCTCGCCGCTGTGCGGACGATCTGCGCCGCGGTGTCGCGGCCGTTCAACTTCATGGCCGGCGTCAAGGGCCGGTCGTTTCCCGTCGCGGAGCTCGCGGGCGCCGGTGTCAAGCGGATCAGCCTCGCGACCTCGCTTTATCGGGCGGCGATGAGCGGCCTCGTCAATGCAGCGCGCGAGGTAAAGGACCACGGTACTTTTGGCTATGTCGACACGACAATGGCCACACCGGAGCTAAACGGCTACATGCGCGGCACCGGCTGTTGATTATCGTGCTGGCGACTAGAGAGGAAGCGATTGTGGCGAGCCATATCAACCGTGCCCTCGAGCTGTTGGCACTAGATCAGGCGATTTACTACGTCGGCGGGCACAGCGGACACGCGCTGACCTATTCCCAGGGACGTGAAGACGCGCACACCTGGGCGGACTACATCAAAGTCGGGATGGAGCACGGCTCGTTCGACATGGCGGGCCTCGCCGAATACATGCGCGGTCTCGTTGACGGCGGCCCGACGCGCTCGGGCCACCGCACGCCGGCCATCGTCGTCGAGGCGCCGGTCAACGGCACCGACGCCGCCAATGTCCGCTTCAACGCCTGGCAGTTCCGCCAGATCCTCGGCCGCGGCATACACGGGGTTCTGTTGTGCCAAGCCGAAGCGGCCGATGCCGTCCGCGCCTTTGTTGAATCCTGCCGCTATCCGCACCACCTCGACGGGGTCGACCCGGCTATTCCGACCCCGATCGCACGGATGCACGGTGCCGCGCGAGCGGCCAGTGGCGGAGGGCTTGGGCTCGGCACGCGCGGCCGCGGCTCGGAAGCGACCGCTGCCCCGATATGGGGGATCTCACAAGAGGAATATCTCGAGCGATGCGATCCCTGGCCGCTCAACCTCAAAGGCGAGCTATTACTTAGCGTCAAGATCGAGAGTCCCGAAGGGGTCGCCAACTGCGAAGAGATCCTCGCCGTGCCGGGTCTCGCCTTTGCCGAAATGGGCCCCGGCGATCTGGGCTTGGCGTTTGGGTACCCGGTGGTACCGCGTGAACCCTACCCTCCGGAGATGCGGGAGGCGCGGGAGCGCGTCTTCTCCGCTTGCCGCAAGAACCGTGTCGCATTTCTCGAAACCGCCGCGCCGGAGAATATCACCGCCAAGCTCGACGAGGGGGTGCGCGTTATCGCCGGCCACCGCGAGGAGACCTCGATTCTCGGCCGCGCCCACCAAAAGCGCACGATGCCGGTGTAGAGCGAGCTCACGGGCTCGGCGTTTTTGGGACATCCGTCATGACGATCGATCTGGCACGCGCAGTAGAGGAGTTCTGGGTGGCGCGCGGCCGCGGCGAGTATTTCCCAGTCGACTACTTCGATCGGCTGAGCGTGGACGAGGCCTACCGCGTTCAGTTGGCGTTGATCGATCGACGCTGTGCACAGGGCGAGCGACAGATCGGCTGGAAGGTCGGTCTCACTTCCAAACCGATCCAACAGCAGTTCGGCTTTCACGAGCCCTGCTTCGGCTGCATCTTCGAGACCCGGCCGAGTGGCCACCTGTTCGCGGCAGGCGAGCTGATCAGGCCCGGCTTTGAAACCGAGCTTTGCGTGCGGTTGGGCCGGCCGCTCACGGGCGAGGTGTCGCTGGAGGAGGTGGCGGCGGCGGTCGCGGTCGTTCACCCGTCTTTCGAGATCACCGAGACGCGCGGCGACCCCGCGCAGATTGCGCTGATGCTGGCCGACAACGCGCAGCAGCGCTCGGTCGTTCTCGGCGAGCCGATCGAGTTTACGCCGGCGCTGCGACTGGATCAGGTGGAAGCGCGCGTCGAGCTGAACGGAAATGTCGTTGCAACGGGTATCGGCGCCGCAGTGCTCGACCACCCGCTGAACTCGGTCGTCTGGCTCGCGCGCAAGCTCGGCGAATACGGACGCAGCCTGCGGGCGGGCGAGGTGGTGATGACCGGCTCCCTGGTGCGCCAATTCCCACTGGCTCCAGGTGACTACGCCCGGGCGAGCTTTTCGAGTATCGGCACGGTCGAGGTGCTCTTGGCAAGGGATATGACCCATGAATAATTCTTCGGGGCATACTACGTCGAAGATCGACGAGCGGCGCGCCAAAGGCGCCGAGTGGCGGCGTCAGGTGCCGCTCAGCGCGCAGGCCGAATGGAAGGTGCCGGCGAACCGGGCCGATCCAATCGAAGTCCTGATCGAGCAGGGCAAAAACCGGATCGCGGAGCTGCTGCCGGTACGCTATGCGCGGATGAAGACCGACCCCTTTGCCTTTCTCCGGGGTGCGGCGGCGATCATGGCGGCCGACCTCGCTGCAGGTCCATCTACCGGGTTGCGGGTCCAGGTTTGCGGCGATTGCCACCTCGGTAATTTTGGCGGTTATGCAAGCCCGGAAGGGACCCCGGTCTTCGATGTCAACGATTTCGACGAGACATTGCCGGCGCCGTTCGAGTGGGATGTGAAGAGGCTGGCTGCGAGCCTCGCAACGGCTGGGCGAGTGGCGAAAATGCCAGGGCGGGAATGTCGGCGTCTCGCTCGCACGGCGACCAAGAGCTATCGCCAACGCTTGGGAGAGCTGGCGCTGATGCCTCCGCTCGATGCTTGGAGTTCGCGTATCGATCTCGCCACCGCGATAGCTGAAGTCGACTCCAACAAGATCCGCCATCACATCGAGAGGCGTCGTGAGACCATGGTGCGGGGTGCCAAAGAGCATTACGGTCTTGTCGAACAAAAGAACGGCGATTGGAGGATTAAGGATAAGCCGCCTCTGGTCCGCCATCTGAGCCACCACGAGCTTCACGCACACCAGGCGTTTGCGTCTTATACCGAGACCTTGGCGGAGGATCGACGCGTGCTATTGCAGCGCTACCGTCGCCGCGATGTCGCGTTCAAGACCGTTGGGGTCGGCAGTGTTGGCACTTTTTGCGCGATCGGGCTCTTCGTCGCGGACGATGGTTCGCCCCTGCTGTTGCAGATCAAGGAGGCGCAGGAGTCTGTACTGGCCCCGTTTGCCGGCGCGTCGGACTACGCCAATCACGGGGAACGCGTTATTATCGGCGAGCGCATGATGCAGGCTACGCCCGACGTCTTTCTCGGCTGGACGCGCAACCCGGTCAACGGACATTATTTTTACGTCCGACGTCTGAAGGATCCGCGTCTGGCCAATCTCGGCGCACTACTGGAAGGGACGCTCCCTTACTATGCCAAGCTATGCGGCCACACATTGGCGCGCGCTCATACCCGCGCAGGAGACGCGGTGGCTCTCTCCGGCTATTTGGGCGAGGATAGCGAGTTCGACAAAGCGATCGCGGAATTCGCGATGGCTTACGCCGACCAAACGGAGCGCGATTGGCGCGCTCTTCTGGATGCAATCAAGGCCGGTAGGATCAGCGCCGAGGAACAGTAGGTTCCGGCAGCTTGACACCAGCCCGCTGCAGGCCAATTGTCGGACTATGAAGAGGCTTTCACGGCGGCGCACGCGCGCGTTCCCCCTGATGATGGCAAGTTGGCAATGGCCTCGTGGGAAACCATAGCGCGGCGAACCGCAATGATCGCTCGGGGTACCGTCACCACCGCGGAATATCAGCGGATGGTTATGGAGAAAGCCGCGGCATTGCAGCAATCCGCAATCGCCATCATGACCGGGCGAGGAGAGAAAGCCGCACTTCGACCGTGGTATAAGCGTGCCACCGCGAATGCGCGGCGGCTGCGCCGCAAGACCTAGACAAGCAGTAGCCGTCTTGGCGAGACCACTCAGAGCGGGATTGCCAGCAAGGTGTCTATCTGGCGGCTGTCGAGAACGACGATCTTGCGCGCGAATTTCCACGTGCCGTTCGCGTGCTTGACTTGGTCGACGTAGCGCCCGGCGGCAAAGAGGGTCATGTCGCCCTCCTGCATCGTCCGCACGACAATAAAATTCGCCACGAGATCCAGCGTCTCTCCAAGCTCCTCGCCGATCTTCATCGATGAAACGAGATGCCGGTAGCGCTGCGGCTCGTAGATATTGGCTTCGCGCAAGGCGCTGACCCGGTCCTTCAGCATGTTGCGCGATGTCGCATGGATCAGTCCCAACGGCATCCCGGCCTCGTAATTCTCGGCCGAGGTTATCCGGTAGAAGCAGTCATCGGTAAAGAACTCGGGCCAGCGCTCGAGTTCGTCGGCGTCGAGGCAGTGGACGTAATCGGTATAGAGCTGCTCAAACTCCAACCGTCGTACCACCGCCTCGAATTGCATTGCCTCAGAACCCCATCAGCGGCCGGTAGGTATGCCAGAAGCTGCGGACCGAAGCTTCGGTCGTCCGATTGGCTTCGGAGACGTGGTCGAAACCGCCCATTTCGAGCACTGAACACTCGTCCTCGGAGCCGGGGATCGCGCGCTGGATGAAGTTGCCGACCGCACCATCCTCCATCGACACATAACCCGCGGGACCGACGAGATTGGCCTGCGCCAACCGCAGTGCGGTCATCTCGGCGTCGTCTTCCTCAAACCCGATATAGGTCCATTGCAATTCGGTCTTGTCCGGTCCTTTCGGCAGCACCAGGCGCAGCGCAATGCAGTTCTCGATCTGCTGCAATACGAAATTCGGGAACAACGACAAGATCTGCGTCGTCGTGTCGTCGCCGAACTCCTCGACAGCGGTGAGAAAGCTCGGATCGGCCAATCGGAAATTCTCGCGCAGTGACGGGATGCCGGCATAGAGCTGGTCGGAGGTCGCTTGATCGACGCGGTCGACCTTGTTGCGCGTGTAGCTCGCGTGATGTGCGCCGCCCTCGGCGATATCGACGCCGCCTTCCGAGGTCAAACGCGAGATGCGGAAGGTCGTAAAAAAGGAATGCAGCAGGGTCGCGTGGTAAGTGTCCCGCACGTTCTCGAAATAGAGCTTCCAGTTATTGTGCAGGATCTGCGAGGTGGTGCCGAGGATCTTTGGCTTGCCGTGCAACACCCGATGGATGCGCGAGCCGATCAGATTGCCGATATAATTCGCCAATGGTGGCGCCTCTGGCGAGAGGGTGCCGAAAACGAGGTCGCCGAATCTGTCGACGTGCAGTTTCTTCAGACCGTGCTCCTCGAGCCGGAAGCTCGGTGGCATGCCACCCTTGCCGGCGATGCCGCGGCGGAAAGCGACGCTGTCGAGATTGCCTTCGAGATCATAGCGCCAGGCGTGATAGACGCAGGTCAGGTTTTCGGCGTGGCCGCGCCGCTTGAGACAAACGAGGTTGCCGCGATGGGCGCAGCGGTTGACCATCGCATGGATCTCGCCGCCATGCCCGCGAGTGACGATGACCGGCGTCTCGCCGAGGAAGGTCGTCAGATAGTCGCCCGGCTGCGGCAATTCCCCGGCGAGAGTCAGATACTGCCAGGTCGGCCCGAGGAAGATCCGACCGAGCTCGGCGCGATAGATGTCGGGATCGAAAAACATCCGGTACGGCACCCGCGTGTTGCCTTCGGCCGGCCATTTGAGCGCAGGCTGCGTGACCTCTTGCTGCATGGGCGATCCTCGTTCTGGCGGTTCAGACGGCAAGCCCAGTTCAGCCGCCGTAAAAGACGTTGTCGCCGAGTTCCTTCATCTCGAGGATCGCGGCGTCCGGGCGCCCGGTGATCGGTTTCGCGACATGCGCGTCGACGACCTCGCCGACGACGATGTGGTGGTCGCCCTGCTCGACGATGCTGGTGACCCGGCACTCGACCGAAGCCGGTGCGGCGTCCAGGATCGGTGCGCCGGTCGTGCCTTTGTGAATGGCTTGGCCGGAGAGCTTGCCGTCTTCGAGCTTGGTCGGCTTGAAAAAAGTGAACGCGACCCCTTTGCCGTCCTTGCCGAGCATGTTCAGGGCGAAGGTCTTGGTATTCTTGACGATCTGATAGGCGCCGGAGTCGGTCTTGACGCCGACCACCACGAGCGGCGGGGCGAAGGCGGTCTGGGTGACCCAATTGACCGTCGCGGCGGCGACGTTGCCCTTGCCGTCATCGGCGGTCAGCACATAGATCCCGTAAGGGATCATCCTGAGCGCGGTCTTTTTGGCGTCCTGGTCCATTGTCCGTCCTCCTTGTTCGGGTTCGCCGCGACTAATCAAAATACTTGGCCGATCATAGAAACCCGGCCGCCTTACGCCAAGCCGCACCGCGCATAGAACCGCACGGCGTTGTCCCAGAAGAGCTTGCGCTTGCGCGCGGGCGGCATGTTCCAACCGAGCACGGTCGTTGCCGATTCCGGGAACCAGCTCTCGCCGTGCGGGTAGTCCGAGGCGTACATCAGCAAATCCTCACCCAGGAGGTCGATTACCGAATTGGTCAGCCGTTCGCCTTCCGGGATTTCGATGCTCTGGAAATAGCGGCCGCCTAAAACATAGTCGCTAGGTTTGTGCTGGAGCTTGGGCAACGCCGCCTTGACGGTCTCGGCATGCTCGTTGATGCGCGCCATCCAGAACGGCAGCCAACCATGCCCGGCTTCCAGCGTGCCGATGCGCAAGCTCGGATAGCGGTCCATGACACCGCTGCCAATCAATGCCGCCATGTTGCGCATGCCGCACCAGGGATGCGCTGCAGAGCGCTGCAGGAACAAATTCTCCCAGGTGTCCTCGCCACCCGGCGCGTAGGGCGGCATGACCGTGAAGGTGTGCAATACCACCGCGAGATCGTGCGCGGCGGCGGCCGCCCAGATCGGCTCGAGATCCGGATGGTCGAGCGGCATGCCGGCCGGCGCATAGGCCATCACCGCCCAAGCCCAGCGTGAGCGCGCCCATTGACGGATCTCGGCGAGGCTGGCTTCGATATCACGCGCTGAAACCAGAATGATCCCGCCGAGCCGCTCGGGAAAGGCACCGCAATAATCCGCCATCCAGCGGTGATAGGCGCGGTACATCGCCATCTCGAGGCCGACATCGTCACCAGCGGTCCAGGTGCCGAACCAGCCGGAAGGTAGGGTCAGGTTCACATCGACCCCTTCACGATCCATGTCGGCGATCCGCTCGGCCGGGTCGTCGTCAACGCGCGGCGACGGCCGCTCCCGGTTGGCGCCGGTAAACGCGGCCATATAGCGGGCCGGTCCCGTCTCGGCCGCGGCCGTCCCGAGGCGGCGCTGATAGCTGCGTCCGCCTTTGGTATAGGTAATCCGGCCGGTACGTGGGTTAGTGTCCTTCCATCTTTCCCAATCGGCGAGTCGCGCCTTATCCGCTGCCGCGAGGTATTTATCGAGGACGTTCATCGACGGCCCGACATGCGTGTCGGAGTCGAAGATCTTGAAACCGTCGCGCGCCATCTTTGTGCCTCCTCACGAACTCTCGTTCGTCAAGTACCACGATACTTCGCCAGGGCGTCGGCGGAGAAATAGCGCTCTTCGAGCTGGCGCTGTTTCTCGTGACCTTCTTCGTCAGGTCCCGGCTCAGGGCGAGGATAGGGGCGGTCCTGGCGCGCCTGCTCGAACTCCTCCCATGCGGCGATGCCCTTCTCCTGAAACTGCTGCATGAAGTCCCACAGTGCCGCCCAAATCACCTGATGGGTGAAGCCCGGATACCAGGCGATCGTGACACCCAGCGCCAGATGCTCGTCGAGGCCGAGATAGCGCGGCAGCCGCCCCTTCATGAACGAGAACGGGCCCTTGACGACCGAGCGGGCCCGCCGGATCTCGTCCTCGGAATGCGGTGACTCGAACTGCACCCAATCGACCCCGGCCTCGCTCTCATAGGCACGCAGCCGCTTCAGGCAATCGACCAGCCCGCCGCCCGCAGCATCGCGGGCATAGCACTGGGCCATTACGACAAAGTCGGGGTCGAGCTCGTTTTTCATATCGACGGCGGCGCGATAGCGGGCGACCGCCTGCTCGATCGGCACCACCTCGACCCCGGCACTCTGGGTCCGCCGCTTGCCTTCGATCGGCTGGTCGTCGATGCGCACGCCGGCGATGCCGGCCCGGATGCATTCGCGGACCATTCGCCGGACCGCCATGATCCCACCGTGACCGGTGTCGCCGTCCATGATCACCGGGAATTTGACAGTCTGGGCGATCCAGTCGGCGATCGTCACGCATTCGGTCAACGTTGCCGTGCCGACATCGGCCAATCCGGTATAGGCGCCGACCACGCCCGAAGTGCCGACAAAGCCGGCCTCGCACCCGCCAAGCTCCATGATCCGCGCCAACGCCGCACTCGGGGTGTGCAATACCGCGAGTACGCGGTCTTTGCGATGGATCAGCTCGCGCAGCCGCGCTGCCGGCGACCGGCCCTGCTGTTGCGCCATGCCCGGACCTCCGCACTCGTTCGCGAACCTCTCCTTTGCGGCCAGTGTTACGAAGTGTCAACGGTCGGGCTAAGATCCGGCGAGAAATTTGGCATGGAGGAAAGAGCATGACGATCCCAACGCGGGAACTCGGACGCACCGGATTGCCGGTCACGGTGCTGGGCTACGGGGCGATGGAACTGCGTGGAGCCCCGCGCGGCCGCGATGTCACTGAAGCCCAGGCGGAAACCATTCTGAACGCCGTGCTCGACGCCGGCATCAACTACATCGACACCTCAATCGACTACGGGCTGAGCGAGGAGCGGATAGGCCGTTACCTCGCGCGCCGGCGCTCGGAATTCTATCTGGCCAGCAAATGCGGCTGTTTGGTCGGAGCGACACCGGCTCCGCCAGGGCAGCGTGGCCAGCATGTCTTCACCCGTGAGAACGTCCGCAAGGGTGTGGAGCAGAGCCTCGCGCGGATGAACATCGACTATCTCGACGTCGTCCAATTCCATGCCTCGCCGTCCAAACAGACCCTGGAGGAGCACGGCGCGCTCGATGCACTGCTCGAGCTCAAAGCGGCGGGCAAGGTGCGATTTGTCGGCATCTCCGCAACGTTGCCTCACCTGTTGGACCACGTCGCGACCGGTGTGTTCGATGTCTTTCAGATCCCATTTTCTCCGGTCGAGCGCGAGAACGAGGCAGCAATCGCCGCCGCCTCCAAGGCGGGCGCGGGCATCGTCGTCCGCGGCGGTGCCGCGAAAGGCGCGCCGTCCGAGGGCAAGCAGCGCGGCATGCAATGGGAACGCTGGTGCCAGGCGCGGCTCGACGACCTGCTCGCGGGCATGAGCCCGATGGAGTTGATTCTCCGCTTTACGTTCACCAATCCCGATCTCGATACGACGATCGTCGGAACGGTGAACCCGGCGCATCTGCAAACCAACCTCGATGCGCTGGAGCACGGGCCGCTGCCGCCGGACCTCTACGACGAGGCCAAGCGTCGTCTCGCCGCCGCCGGGTCGACGCCGCGCACCCCGCAATGATCGACGACCGCGACGGCCCGGTCGAGACGACGATTATGCACGGAGGCAGCGAACGTGCCGCTGACGCCGTGGCAGACCGAGATGCTGGCGCTCAGGATCTGCTCGGGATCTGGGTAGGGGCGGTGCCGCTACTCTTGCGTACGTCCTCCTGTGGCGCATGCACGCCCTGGATGCGGGGAGAACAGGCTGGCGCCATTCTGGCCTCTTGCCGAAACGGTATTAGGTTCGGCAATGAAATTGCCCACCTCTCCGTGGGGCACAAAGCATACTAAACCTTCGAAGCCTCAGATCGGCTGCGCGAAGGCCCGGACGTCGCCAATGGGTGCAGCGGCTCGCCTTCGGATTACCGATCAGGGGTGAGATCTGAAGGCTTCAAGAAGCTTTTGCCCGGATGGACTGCCCCATCCGGCCTCTGGATTCCAGCCGCTGAGGCTAGACGGCACCTTTAAGTCGACATGCGGGAGACCGACCCGGGTTATTTGACGAAAAGCACCTCCCGCAGGTCCGATATTTCGGTAAAGTAATTCAGTTACGCTCTACCAATATTATGTCCGACACCCTGATTAATGACGGCCACGACGCCAGCCCAAAACGCTGTAGCTCCAGATGTTCCGCCAACCGCTGTCGCCGACCCATGCAGTACGATGAAATACCCATGATTCGGCTCCGCATTCGCCGCTACATCGGGCACACCTCTTCCTTTCTTACCGTCTTTTCGACTAGGGACAGGTACGTCTGATTGCCATGGTGGCATGGGCAATACTTCGCTCACGCCGCCAGACTGATCACCGTAGACCACTTCGCTTACAATCTTGCCTGCGGAGGCCTTAAGGCTTGTACCCCCGACGGCTAGCACCCAAGGGCTCGTCGCGGGGTAAGATGCAGAAATTGCAGAATCAACGCCGCTGGAACAGACAATGGTGATGCCGTGCGATGCCGCCGCGTGTAGCACCTCATCGGCCGCCATGATACTCTGTTTGCCCCAGTCGGCTTCGCTAGCACCTCACGAAATCAGAAGAACTGATATATCATCAGCGGTGGCTCTTTTTACCGCTTCGGCGATATCCTGGGCAAAGTAGATTTTGAGCTTGGCTCCGTGGGCAGCCGCGCCGGCCACCTCAATATCTAGGGCGACCTGACCGTCCGCGCTGTCTGGTGATGAGTCCGGCTGGTTTTCCGTTCCATCAGGATATCCATTCTATTTGAGGTTTCGGGATGCCCAGTTTGGCAAAGTAGGAATCCAGATCCGAGTCACTGAACCCACCGCCCAATTCGACGATGCCTATGGTTTGGCCCGTTCCGTCGAGGTTCGCGGGCATATCATATAATTTGGCCAGCTCGGGCGTCGTGAACCAAGGATGGTCCGATTTTGTTACTACTTCAACCGGTGTCGGCTGATTGCCTCCGAAGTTCAAGGACACGATGTTCGCAACTTTTTCGATAAAAAACTTGCTCGTTTTGATAGAGTTCACCGCCGCTTGCGCTTCCTCGCTATCTTTCCGAACCGTTTCTTCTATTTTGCTGATTCGCTGGGAGGACGCCTTGATTCGTTCCTCTATCTCTTGAACCTTCTCTACCATCTTTTCCACGGAATCTCTCGAATTCCGCGCTTTGTCTTCTGAAGCCCGAACCTTGTCGATCCCTTCTTGCACCTTGTCGACGCCCTTTTGAATGTCAAAGCCGTAAAGCACAGCGCCCGCCGTGATGATCACGGCAACGACGGCGAACGCGAATTTTGCGAAGCGAACCAGCCCCTGGTCCAGAATGTAGGCGAATTGGTTGCGGCCGACGTAGATGACCTGATTGGCGTCGGCAATCGGAGTCGTATCGGCCTTTTCTGAAGTCGGCTGCGGGGGCAATACTGACGAGCCACAGTATCTGCACTTTATGGCGTGTTGGTGTATCTCCTCACGGCAAAAGGGGCAGATCTTCATCGACACACCGCGCCCTATCCAGCTGTAACGTGTCCCCAGGGGAGCGCAATTTTAAAGCTGATAAATGTATACCATATAAACGGCCCGATTTTCCAGAATCCGCTTCGCGACTTGAGGCACACCTCTAGTCGACCTCTACTTTGCTACCCGTGTTATGAAGTGCCAACGGTCGGGCTAAGATCGCGTGCGAAAAATTTGAACAAGGAGGACGCCGCATGGCGATACCAAAGCGGGAACTCGGACGCACCGGGCTGCCGGTCACGGCTACGGGGCGATGGAGCTGCGCGGGGTGCCGCGCGGCCGCGATGTCACCGAACCCCAGGCGGAGACAATTTTGAACGCCGCGCTCGATGCCGGCATCAACTACATCGACACCTCGATCGACTATGGGCTGAGCGAAGAGCGGATAGGCCGTTACATCGCGCATCGGCGCTCGGAATTCTATCTGGCCAGCAAATGCGGCTGTTTGGTAGGAGCGACACCGGCTCCGCCAGGGCAGCGCGGCCAGCATGTCTTCACCCGCGACAACATTCTCAAGGGCGTTGAGCAAAGCCTCGCTCGGATGAAGACCGACTATCTCGACGTCGTCCAATTCCATGCTTCGCCGTCCAAACAGACCCTGGAGGAGCACGGCGCGCTCGATGCACTGCTGGATCTCAAGGAGGCCGGCAAGGTGCGATTTGTCGGCATCTCCGCAACGTTGCCTCATCTGTTGGACCACATCGCGACCGGTGTGTTCGATGTCTTTCAAATCCCCTATTCGGCGGTCAAGCGCGAGCACGAACGGGCGATCAACGCTGCCTCGGAAGCGGGGGCAGGCATCGTCGTCCGCGGCGGCGCGGCAAAGGGTGCGCCATCCAAAGGCAAGCAGAGCGGGCTGCAATGGGAGCGCTGGCGGCAGGCGCGGCTCGACGACCTGCTCGCGGGCATGAGCCCGATGGAGTTCATTCTCCGCTTTACGTTCACCAACCCCTATCTCGATACGACGATCGTCGGAACGGTGAACCCGGCGCATCTGCAAACCAACCTCGATGCGCTGGAGCACGGGCCGCTGCCGCCGGACCTCTACGACGAGGCCAAACGTCGTCTCGCCGCCGCCGGGTCGGTGCCGCGCACCCGGCAATGATCGACGATCGCGACTAGCGCTCAGGCGCTTTCAGATGCGTCAGCAATCCGAGGAGACTCCGCTACAGACCAACGCCATGCACCTGACGCCTCGCGTGCGACCGCTGCTCCCGGTCTTTCCGGCGAAGAG
>Ga0306922_10003045_pt1 | contig 15656 bp, 15 predicted proteins | sample sta12Cox44000082_FD_203758 | JGI IMG/M metagenome (GOLD analysis project Ga0306922, IMG submission 203758) | Lab enrichment of tropical soil microbial communities from Luquillo Experimental Forest, Puerto Rico - statoxic.12C.oxic.44.000.082 (v2)... | ecosystem: Environmental > Terrestrial >... | reverse complement strand
CGTTGCCAGCCGTGCCGGTCGTGCCGTACTGCCACACGATCTTCCCGCCCACGCCGTTATCGGATGGCCGGACCTCAATTATTCGTTCGTTGGCTTGGTCGGTAATGAGGACGTCCCCATTCGGCAGCCACGTGTTCTGCACCGGAGTGTTGAGCTGATTCGGGCCAGAACCCGCCACGCCGAACCGCCCGTACCGCCAGACCACCTTCCCAGCCGGATTGACCAGCAAGACCCTGTTGTCCGCAACGCCGTTGGGTGCCACCGGATCAACCCCGGGCGGGATGCCGGTGCCAGCCATGAGCGTGAAATCGCCCACCCGCTGAGCGTCGTTGGTGCCGATGATCGACCGGCGGCTGAAGTCGGTCGGGCCCAGGCCGAAATGCCAGACGATGCCGCCCCGTGGTGTCACCTCGATCACCCGGTTGTTGAACTGGTCGGCGATCAGGATGTTGCCGGGCCGGTTGAACCCCGGCGAGAGTCCCTGCACGGCGCTGCTTGCGGCCCGACCGGTTACCGACGCCCCGGCCGGCACTGCCGCGCCGGCGAAGCTCAGTGCCAGCAACGCCAGCGCCGCACCCGGCACAGCCAGCCGCCACCTGCCACGTACCTGCCTTACCGGAATCGGTCTCATCTGCGCTTCCTTCCTCGATCCGGCGCACGCCAAAAGGGCGAAGCGCCAGCAAAGCGAGACATCACCTAGTTACGAACACGCACCAGAGATGCGTCCGGTTCACGCCCACGGCTGCCAATTTTCATCACATGCAGGCAAGGGCCGGTGCCGCCTGCGGGTGCGATCGGCACCCAAGCGGCCCGCTGAGTTGGTCACCAGCCAAAAGCGGCGGCGCGTGCCGGGGCAGCGTCGGCGCAGGCTTGGCCTGTCCTGACCCGTCCGGGCGCGTTCATGCGGCTAGTGGATTTGGAAGGCGGAGCCGGTGAGTGGATTCGGACCGCTGACCTGTCGTTTACAAGGTTCGCGGAGGCGTCCTGGCAACCCCGGCTCCCCGGCGCGGCGACGGCCAACTCCACTAGACAGACCCGATCAGGGCCGCATGCGGAAAGCTCTGTGCCGCTGGGCTGCTAGGCGTTGACGATGTCGTCGGGGGTGTTGCCGTAGACGTTGCCGCCGGTGCCTGCGACCGCGCCGGTCAGCGTGCCGCCGTTCCCTCTCAGGCCCCATCTGCCCAGCGCGATCGGTTCATGCCGTCCCCTCCTGCGCCGCCATCGGCGGCTGCCCAGCGGCGTGAACCGGCCGCGCAACCCTGCCCGGTCCCTGATCTGCCGGGCCGCGTGCCATGAGGCGCGGCTGACCGTGGGTACCCGCGGTCAGCCGCGCTGGCACCAGTTCAGTGCACGTTGCGGCATGGCCTAGCCAGCACTGGGGGAGCGAGCGGGAGCGAATCGGAGCATTAGGTCGGCCAGTTCGTTCCCTCGATGCGCGAGGGTGTCGCGTCACCGGCAGACGGTGCCTGACGCGGCACTAGCTGTATGTCGAATTGTTACCCGTGTCCCGGCGCGGCGACGGCCAGCCGGTGGCCCGCCCCAGGGGTGATGGCAGCCGCTGGTGGCCTGAACCAGTGGCGGCCGGTGCCCCTCCGGGGTGCCGGAGGGGCCCGCCACAGCCGCATCGGCCACGGAGGCAAATATGCGGTAGCTAGTCGACCTGGTTCAACCGGCCACCGGTTATGCGTGCTTGTAGGTGGTGGTGAACGCGTTGCCGCCCGTGGACAGCGCCCCGGTTGCGATCTGGAGCACGCCGGTGCTGTTCACGCGCTGGTATTGCTGTGGTTTCCAGCTCTGCAGGGTCTGGCCGTCGATGAGGCAGTTGGTGAACGTCAGTGTCCCGAAGTTCGGCACGCCGAGGAGACTCCCGGTGCTGCTGGACCCCGCGTCGTCGCCGATCCAGGCGGCGTTGGCACTCGCGCCCGCCCCGGTGATCGTGTTGGTCACGGTGACGCCGGTGGTCACGTCCGTGACCTGGACCGTGATGCCGGTGGTGGTCACGCTCGCGGACAGGTTGATGACGTTACCCGCGGCGAAGTGGAGGGCGGTGTAGTCGGCCTCGGTCCCGTCGGCGACCAGGAACGGGAAGTACACGGCCTTGCCGCTGGCGCACTCGGTGGCCACACCTGCCACCGAGCCGCTGTTGAAGTTGTTTTCCGCCACGCCGACGTCGGGCGCAATCCCGCGGGTCGCCGTCGTGCAGGACAGTTTGGGCACGGTGAAGGTCGCCGCCGACGAGGTCGCCGATCCGGTCGTGACGTTGGTCTGGTAACCGGCGAACGTGTGGCTGTTGATCGGCGCGGCGGTGCTGCGGCCAAACGCGTGATCCCGCATCCCCCAGCCATGACCAGCGGCGATGCCAGCCGGGCCGGTGGCGCCGGGATGGATCGGGGCGGCCAGCGCCGAGCCAGCCGACACGGCCGCGAGCACCAGCCCCGCGCCCGCCACCGCGCACGCTGTCACCGCTTTCCTGAATACGCTCATGACTCTTGCTCCCCATCCCTCCCAGGGCCCCATCGGCCCAGCACACAGTGGTCCCCGGCACTACGCTCGGGGGAGCGTGTCACCTGCGGTCAGCCACGCCGGTCCAAGTTCACCCCACGCCAGGGACGGGAGCATAGCCAGGGCCAGGGGAGCGAACCGGAGCGAATCGGAGCAATCAGGCCCGCCCGCCCGTTCCCGGTGCGCGAGGGTGCGTGCATGACCAATGTGACCAGCCAGACACTGCACCCGGTGACGTGAATCCAGAGGCCAGGACGTGCGCCGTCTGTCACGCGGGCTCCAGGGAATCCGCCCAGCAAAGCACTGCCAACCCCCGCCCGCGGCGGACCCCGCCACCGCAACACTGTGGTGAATATGCGGTAGCTAGTTCACTGGCCGAAATGCATGGCCGCGGCGAGAGTGAGGCACCGACAACCGGACAGCCTTGCATCCACGTACGGTCGGAGCGATGTGAAGTTCACGCTGGCCGCTTGTTGAGCGGCCAGCGGTGAGCTGACAGTGATGCTTCGCGTGATGCTGCCGCCAGGAAATCCTGGTGCATCCGAATGATGCAGGAGCGGTCCCGGCCACGCGGGGCGGCACGTCTATCGCGAGGTCAGATGCCCATGCGGTGCCCGCCGGCGCTCTGCGCGATTCCGGAGTTCAAGTCCCCCCGGGACACAGTTTTGCAGGTCACTGTCCCTGAGGACGGTCTGCAATCGGCCCGGTGACACGGAAATGGCACATCGGTCATTTCGCGGCCTCCTCGATCAGGCAGCGAACGTGTCTGCGGCCTCACCAGTACATGTCGTACTTAGCTGGGAGGTAGTGGTCCATGATCTCCCAGAAATGGCTGATTGACGACAGCTCGACCGGGTTCATGGCCCTGCCAGGTCCCACGCTGCCGCCAGCCAGGATGATCGCCGAGCAGGTTGTCGGCGCGGTGGAGGTGTCGGTGGGCGCATCGACCACGCATCCGTCAGCCATCCAGATCAGGCGGCCGTTGGCATAGGGGTCAGTGCCGGTGACTGGCGGTGTGACCGTGGTCGGCACGCCTGCGGACAGGGCGCATGGTGCGCCGTGCCGTTCGAGCTGCACGTCGTAGCAGCTCTTGAAGAACGTCTCGTTGACGACGATCTCACCGCTGGCAGGGTGCCAGTAATAGTTCAGCTCATACAGGTTGTCTGACCAGTACAGGCCGACGCCGTCCTGGCCGTTGCCGACACCCAGGCACTCATAGGCGATGTGGCCCGAGAGCTGGACGCCGGTTGCCCCCGTGCCGAAGCACTTGGGGTAGGGGATGGTCGGCGCGGGCGTGGAGGCCGCGGCCGCCCCAGCGGCATACATGCCGCTGAGGCCCAGTACGGCAGCCACGGCGATGATGAACTTTCGGAATCTCATGATCCGTTCCCTCACTGATCGAAGTGATCGCACATCTGGCTTTCCATGTGAGTGGCCCGCTCATCGCTGCCCCTTCGTCTACTGACCGGATACCGCCTGGTTGGTGAGGGTCACCCTCGATCAGGCGCGGCAGTACCCGGTCCCGGAGGAGCGCTGCATAGAACCTGGAAAGACCCGTCCACTTGTGAGCAGCGATCCTGACACGCGCGTCACGTCGGCGTCAACGGGGTGGCGGGCAGGTTCGCCAGGTACAACAGCCGCCGCACCCCCGCAGACCGCGGCGATCTGCGCGCCGAACACGTCGGCCGGTGCCCTCAAGCTGCCCCAGGGGCGGTCGCCACTCGCGACCAGCTCGCCCCAGCAACCATCCCTGGCAGCCAGTGAATATGGGGCAGCTAATTAGCCACTGCGTCGTGGCGGGTGCAGTGAACTTGGGAGCGTGCATCGCGTCCTTCAGAGGAGCCGTCGGGTTCTGTCCATGCGAGTGGCCGCGCCATTGTGTGCGGCGTCCTCGGCTCTTAGGTCCCGCTAAAGGAACGTGTGATCGCGGCGATCACGGTGATCGCGAGCAGCCAGCCCAAGACGTGTAGCCCGGTCGCCACCGCAAGCCCAGCCCCCTGCGGATAAAGGTGGTTGGCCTGCCCAGGGTAAGCACCGGGATCAGCACGTCGAGTGTGTACAAGGCGGCGTTGAACACCGGCTGCGGCCCTGGGCCCGCGGGAACTGGATGGTGGGCGCTAAAGAACAGCCATCCAGCGATGAACGCACCCGCCAGCAGGAACAGGGCACGGCCCGGCGCATATCCGTATCCAGCAAGGACGTCCTGCAGCCACCACCACCGCGCCACCGGGGGACGCAGCCGGGTAAGCTGCCGCGGCTTGGCCCGCAACACGCGGCGGGCCTGCTCGTGGCGGCCCGGCCGGCGGTAGTACGCGGCTAGCTCCTCATATGGCTGTGCGTCCTCGGCTAGATCGGCGGCGTCGGCCGGGTGATCCTGGCAGGCGAACGCTGCCGCGGCGTCCAGGGAGGTGGTGACGCTGTGCCCCGGCCGCCGGGCGCGGACGAAGATGCCGTCAGCGCACGGGCTGTAGCCCTCGGTCTCGATCAGTTTGGCGGCCTGGCGGAACAGGTCAGCCAGGACAGCTGGCGCGGCGCCGGCCCGGGAGTGCCAGACGGGGTGGCTGGTGGTCTGTACGGTCATTGTAGGTTGTCCTTCCGGTCGGTTCGGATGCATGGCTCAGGCCCGCCGCGTGCGTTAGCGCGCACCCGGCGGGCCGCTCTACGGGGGTGGCTGGGCCGTCTGTGGGCCATCCGACAACGGCGCACAGCGGTTAATAGTGGTGAGTGACAACCAACGATGACTAACCCGTTGGGGCCAGGTCAGATGCCCGATTCAGAACGGGCGTTCTGGTCAGCCGGCGTGCCCGCGCGCCTTCCGCGCCATCACCAGCGGAAGTGGACGAAGAGCCGGCCGAAGTTCCGGGAGTCCTTCTCGACCCTGTGATAGAGCGCCTTGATCTCTTTCTGCTCCAGGAATCTCAGCACCCGCTTCTTCAGCTGGCCGGACCCCTTGCCCGGGATGATCTCGACCACCGGCGCCTTCTTGGCGACCGCCTCGTCGATGATCGCCCGCAATGCCCGGTCGATGTCATCGCCGCGGTTGTAGATGTCGTGCAGGTCGAGCTTGAGCTTCATGGCGCCGTCTCCGATGTGCCGCCCGTCCCACCGTACGCGGTCAGCCCGAGCAGGCCGACGATGTCGTCCACCATGCCCGCGGCCGACTGGTCGGCCATCACCACCACCGCAGGCTCGGACGGCGGCGGGAGCTCGGCATCGGCTAGCTGGCTGTCCAGCAGCGCGGGCTGGAAGAAATGCCCATGCCTGCTGGCCAGCCGGGCAGCCAGGACGGCCCGGTCGGCCTGCAAGAACACGATCCGCAGCTCCGGCCGTCCCTGGCGGAGCTGGTCGCGGTAGCGGCGCTTGAGTGCCGAGCATGCTATGACGGCCTGCTCGCCAGCCGCGATCCGGTCATCCAGCCAGGCCATCACCGCGGCCAGCCATGGCCGCCGGTCGTCGTCGGTTAGTGGCACGCCAGCGTGCATCTTGGCGATGTTGGCCGCCGGGTGCAGCGCATCCCCGTCCTCAAACGGCCAGCCCAGCCGGTCGGCCAGGAGCACCCCGACCGTGGTTTTCCCTGACCCGGCGACACCTGCCACGAGCACGATCATCGCGGCGCAGCTTACCCGGGGCGGGCCGGGGCCGTCGGCTTGTTAGCCTCTCAAGGAGATCCGGACTGGTGCGGCGGCCAGCTACGGCGGCGCGGCCTGCGCCGTCCCACCCGAGGAGTCGCCATGCGCCTGCGCCCGGCCCTGGCCACGGTGGCCGCGAGCGCGCTCGCGGTGGCCGCGGTGGCCGGGCTCCGCGGCCCGCCGGCCGGTGCCGCAGGCCGCCCGGTGGCGCAGCTGCCGTCGGCGGCGGTGCGGATCTCTCCCGACGCCATCCATGCGGCCGGCCCGGCCGCCCAGCCGCCGACCACGGCGTCCTGCGAGCGGGACTACCACATCGCGTGCTATTCACCCGGGCAGATCCGGCAGGCCTACCAGCTGCCTGCCCTGCTGGCGCGCGGTATCACCGGTGCCGGGCAGACCATCGTCATCGTCGACTCGTTCGGATCCCCGACCGTCGGCCGGGACCTGCGCGCCTTCGACACCGCGTTCGGTCTCCCGGCCCCGCCCGCGCTGACGGTGATCCAGCCGGCCGGCCGGGTACCGGCCTACCGGCCCAGCGCCAACCGGGAGGGCTGGGCCGGGGAGACCAACCTGGATGTGGAGTACGCCCACGTGATGGCGCCAGGCGCGAAAATCCTGCTGGTCGAAACCCCGACCTCGGAGAACGAGGGAACGACCGGATTCCTGCAGATCGTCAGCGCCGAAGAATATGTGATCGGTCACCATCTCGGCGGGGTCATCAGCCAGAGCTTCAGCGCGACCGAGCAGACCTTCCCGTCCCGGGCATCCCTGCTGCACCTGCGGGCCGCCTACCTCGACGCGGCCCGCAACGGGGTGACCGTGCTGGCCGCCTCCGGCGACAGTGGAGCAGCCGACCTCAGGTTCAACCAGGCCAGCTACTACCGGCAGCCAGTGACCTCATGGCCGGACAGCGACCCGCTGGTGACCGGGGTAGGCGGAACGCAGCTCCAGCTCGACGCGGCGGGCCGCCGGACTGCACCCGACCAGGTGTGGAACGACACCTACAACCCGGCGGCCAATATGTTCATCTCCGGCAGCCGTGGGCCCAACCCGCTGGCCGGTGGCGGCGGGAAGTCGGTCATGTTCAGCCGGCCCGGCTACCAGCGAGGGGTGCAGGCGGCCGTCGGCAGCCAGCGCGGAGTGCCGGACATCTCCATGAGTGCCGCCTGCAACGGCTCGGTGGTTGAATACCAGAGCTTCGGCGGCCAGCCGCCGGGCTGGTACCCGACCTGCGGCACCAGCGAATCCACGCCGCTGTTCGCCGGACTCGTGGCCCTGGCCGACCAGCTCGCCGGGCACCCGCTGGGATTGATCAACCCGCGGCTCTACCAGCTGGCGGCACAGCACGCACCGGGCATCGTGGATATCGTCCACGGCCGCAACACCGTCGCGTTCCGCACCGGCGGGGGACTGCACACCGTGCCCGGTTTCACCGCCGGGCCGGGGTACGACATGGCATCCGGGCTGGGCACGGTGGACGCGGCCTTGTTGGTGCCCGCACTGGCCGGGCAACCGCCGCCGTGCCCACACATTGCCGGCTCGCGCAGCATCAGCCAGTACCGGCGCCTAACGTAGTGCCATGACCTTGTCCGCCCACTCGCCAGGGCAGCCAGCGCCGGCCGCCGCGCCCGCCACCAGTGTGCTGGTGGTGGAGGACGACTGGGGCATCGCCAGCCAGCTGGTGCGCGGGCTGGGCCGGGGCGGCTACGACGTCACCCACGTGACGACGGGTGAGGACGCGCTCAGCCGTGCCACGCCAGACGTGGTCGTGCTGGACCTCGGCCTGCCCGACAGCGACGGCGTTGATGTCTGCCGGAAGCTGCGCCAGCGGTCCGGGGTGGCGATCATCGTGGTCACCGCCCGGGGCGAGGAGCCGGAGCGGGTGCTTGCCCTGGACGCGGGGGCTGACGATTACCTGGTCAAGCCGTTCGGCCTGGCCGAGCTGCTGGCCCGGATCAGGGCCGTGCTGCGGCGGGTCAACCCCGCCGGGGAGCAGCTGCGGCACGGGCCACTGCTGGTGGACCTGCGGACCCACCGGGTCACCGTCTCCGGCCAAGAAGTTGCCCTGACCCCCAAGGAGTTCGACATCCTGGAATGCCTGGCCACCGACCCCGGCCGGGTCGTCACCAGGCAGGAGATTCTGGAAAGCGCCTGGGACGCTCACTGGTACGGGCCGACGAAGGTGCTTGACGTGCACGTGGCCGCACTCCGCCGCAAGCTCGGCGCGCCAGGGCTGATCGAGACCGTGTATGGCCGGGGTTTCCGCCTCGGCGGCAGCTGATGGCCCGCCGGATCATCCTTACCATGCTGGCGCTGATCGGCGCCCTGCTGGCCGGTGCCGTCATCCCGCTCGGGCTGCTGGTCGGCGGCCGGGAGCAGAACGCCTTCCGGGAGGGCACGATCATGTCGGCCCGGACTCAGGCGGCGCTGGTCGAAGACAGCCTGGTAGACCACGAGCACTACCTATTGCCCCAGTACATGAACCGCGTCCGCCACCCCGGCGATCAGGTCTGGGTCTACGGCCTGGCAGGCCGGATGCTGGCCGGGGTGGGTGGCGCAACCGCGCACAACCTCCCGGTCAGCGCGGCCGCGAAGGCGGCCGCGCTGCGCACCAGCGGCTCGGTGGCCGCCGATGTGGGCGGCCGCCTGGTGGTCATCACCACCGTGCGGGCTGGCACCATCGGCCCGGCGATTGGGGTGGTCGTGCTGTCCCGTGCCACCCACGAGCTGGACGAGCGGCTCCGGGCGCTGTGGGCATGGCTGGCGGCGGTCGGGGCGGCCGGGCTGATCGCCGGGACCACGATCGCGATCATGCTCGCCCGCTGGGTAGGGCGGCCGCTGTCGGAACTGGACGCGGCAGCGCAGCGGCTCGGTGGCGGTGCCCTGGACACCCGGTCGCAGGCCGCGTCGGGGCCGCCAGAGGTCCGCCGGCTGGCCAACACGTTCAACACGATGGCCGCCCGGCTGGAGGCTCTGGTGCACGGTAACCAGGCGACGATGGCCGACGTGTCGCACCAGCTGCGGACCCCGCTGGCCGCCCTCCGGCTGCGGCTCGACCTGCTCAGCCAGGACGCCGACGAGGCCACCGTGTCCGAACTGGCCGGCGCCCAGGACGAGATAGTCCGGCTGTCCCGGCTGGTCGATGGCCTGCTCGCGGTGGCCAGGGCGGAGAGCGTTGTGACAGAGCCGGCGGACATCTCAGTGAACGAGGTGGTGCACGACCGGGCGGCGGCCTGGCGGCCGGTGGCCGAGGAACGCGAGGTCGAGCTGGCGACCCGGTGCGCCGGCCCGGTCATGGCCAGGCTCGGTGAGGGCCACCTGGAGCAAGTCCTGGACAACCTGCTGGCGAACGCGCTGGAAGCGGTCCCGGCCGGCGGCCATGTCCGGGTCAGCGCCGCGCCGACCGGCCAGGGAATCAGGGTGACCGTCGCCGACAACGGGCCGGGCATGAGCCCGCAGCAGCAGCAGGCTGCCTTCCGCCGGTTCGCCAGCACCACCCCCGGCGGCGCCGGCCTCGGCCTGGCGATCGTGCACCGGCTGGTCACCTCCAACGGCGGCGCCGCGGCGCTGTCGGATACTCCTGGAGGTGGCCTGACGGTCGACCTCGACCTGCCCGGCGTCCCCGACCGGCCGCGCAGGCCGGCCGCTGCCACCGCGGAGCGGGTTGATTCCTTACCTTTTCTGAACCGCCGCTGAACCGGTTGCCGGCAGGTGATTGCGCAGTCTGACGTGGGCCGGGGCGGCCGGCCGCGGATACCGGGAGCCCAGGGAGGGAGCGCAGCGATGGCGTGGCGGTCAGGCCAGCCAGAGAGCCACCTGAGAGACGCCGGGTACGGGCAGGCCCACCCCGCGGACGGCTACCGCCTGGCCCGCTCCGGCGGGACCCGCTACCGAGCCAGGGCAAGCCAGCCGCCGGGCACCACCGGTGGTGCGGAGGGGAACGCGCGGCTGACCGCGGCCACCGGAGCGGTGCTGCTGGTCCTGTTCGCCGCCGATGGCATGACCATCCTGGCGGTGCGGCAGCTGCTCACCCTCCACTTCTTCATCGGCATGCTGCTGATCGGGCCGGTGCTGCTCAAGCTCTGCAGCACCGGCTACCGGTTCGCCCGCTACTACACCGGGGCGGGCGGGTACCGCCGCCAGGGGCCGCCGGCCCTGCTGCTGCGGCTGCTCGGCCCGTTCGTCATCGTGCTGTCGGTAGCGGTCATCGGCACCGGCGTGATGCTCGCTTACGCGGGCCGCAGCCCCGGCCCGTGGCTGTTCCTGCACAAGGCCACCTTCGTGCTCTGGTTCGGCGCGATGACCATCCATGTGCTCGCCTACGCCTGCCGGCTGCCGCGCATGCTGAGTGGCGACTTCGCCACCCGGGCCGGGTACCGGGCGCACACCGTGCTGGCCGGCCGCCCGGCCCGCTGGCTGCTGCTCGCCGCGTCGGTGCTGGCGGGCCTGCTGCTGGCGGTTCTCACCTTGGGCCAGGCCGGAATATGGCTGGCGGCGCACCCGATGTTCGGCGGCGGCTGACCTCAAGCCGGGACGATCGTCACACAGCACCGGCCGGGGGCAGGGTCCAGCCGGGCTTGCTCCGGGCGGCCCAGTTCAGCCAGGGCGGCCTGCAGCAGGTGCAGGTTCAGCGTGCAGACCAGCTGCGGGTGGCGGACCACAAGCTCGTGAAAGGGGCAGTTGGCCAGCAACGTCACACCGTCGTCCCGGCCCGCGCGCGGCTGGTAGCCGGCCTCGGCCAGCAATTGTGCGAGATCCTGACAGCCGCCCGCGAGCTGCCGCCCGGCCCGCTCCGCCGCCCGCGCCCCGGCTTCGCCCGCCGTCTCCGGCCGCCGCTGCGCCTCGTCCAGGGCGCTGGCCAGCACATCGCCCAGGATCAGGTACCGGCGCGGCGGCAATGAGACGTCGATCTGGCGCTGCGCCCGGACATAGAGCTTGGCGGTGCGCCCGGCCCCGGGCCCGGTCCGGCCGGACAGCCGCGCGAAACAGACGTCCAACAGGCCGTCCGTGGCCAGCCGTTCCAGGTGGAAGGCGGCGGTCGGCCGTTTCAGGCCGGTCGCGTCGGCCGCTTCGTCCCGCGACACCGGATGGTCCTGAGCGGCGATGTACTCGTACAGCTGGCGACGGGCCCGATCCCCCAGCGCCGCCAGGGTGGCGGGATCCCGCTGGCTGCCACCGCCCGGGGCCTCGTCACCTGGCACCAGCCCGGCTTGACGGCCGGGCAGGCCGGTCATCAGTCGCTCCGGCGGGTGAGGGCCAGGAACTCGTCGCGGGTGCGCGCGTCGGTCCGCACCACCCCGCGCAGCGCGCTGGTGACCGTCCGCGCCCCCATCGCCCGGACCCCGCGCAGGCTCATGCACAGGTGTTCCGCTTCGATCACCACACCCACCCCCCGGGCGCCGAGCTGGCTCTCGAGCCAGTCCGCAACCTGCTGAGTCAGCCGTTCCTGCACCTGCAGCCCGGCCGCGAAGTGCTCGACCACCCAGGCCAGCTTGGACAGGCCGAGGATCCGGGCGCCGGGCAGATAGCCGACGTGAGCATGGCCGTAGAACGGCAGCAGGTGATGCTCGCACAGCGACCGGAACGGCACCTGGCGGGCCACCACCAGCTCGTCGTAGCCTTCATCGTTGGGGAACGTGGTCGGCAGGAATGCGGCCGGGACCAGCAGCTCGGACAGCGCACCGACCACTCGTTCCGGGGTCCTGGCCCGGTGCTCACCCTCCGCCGGGTAGCCCAGCGCGGTAAGCAGCTCGGACACGGCCCACTCCGCGCGGGCCCGGTCGATCCGAGGCACCGGCCGCAGCGGGACGACAGTCTCGGCAGCCTGGACGCCGGCCGCCGCCCGATCGGTGCGGGCGGCTGACCCGCCCGCGGCCACACCTGCGCTCGCCACGGTTACCGGCTCCATGGGAACCGACGATAGGCTAGCCGGGCTTCTATAGTCAAGATTTCTGATTGTTAGAAGCCAGATCGCGCAGTGCCGCCCTCGGGTCCTGCCGGCGTGATTATGGCGGGTGTGGGCCGGACCCCGGAATAACACGATCATGGCATGGTGACACGACCGATCGTGGCCCCAGCCGGCGACGCCGATGTGCCGGCTTTCTGGCAGGCGCTCGGCCTGCCCGGGCTGGCCGATGTTCATGTGCACTTCCTGCCGCCGCGGCTGCTGCGCCGGGTGTGGTCCTACTTCGACACGGCCGGCCCGCTGGTGGGCACCACCTGGCCGATCCGCTACCGCTGGCCGGATGCCGAGCGGGTCGCCCAGCTGCGGGCGCTTGGCGTCCGTGCTTTCACCGCCCTGGCCTACGCGCACCGCCCCGGTATGGCCGACGACCTCAACACCTGGACGCTCGAGTTTGCCCGGGCCACGCCCGGCTGCCTGCCGTCGGCAACGTTCTATCCCGAGCCCGGCGTCGGGCAGTACGTGCGGCGGGCAATCGACGCCGGCGCCCGGATCTTCAAGGTGCACCTGCAGGTCGGCGGGTTCCCGCCGGATGATCCCCAGCTGGTGCCGGTATGGAGGCTGCTTGCCGAGGCGGGCCTGCCGGTGGTCGTCCACGCCGGGCACGCGCCGGTTGCCACGGCCTATACCGGGCCGCAGCCGTTTGGCGTACTGCTTGCCCGGCACCCGAAGCTGACCGCGATCGTGGCGCATCTGGGCGCGCCTGACTATCAGCCGTTTCTCGATCTGGCCGAACGGTACGACCGGGTTGCCCTCGACACCACCATGGCCTTCACGCCGTTCTTCGAGAGCATCAGCCCGTTCCCGGCCGCGTCGCTGCCCCGGCTGCACGCGCTCGGCCTGGCCGGGAAGGTGCTGCTGGGCAGCGATTTCCCGAACATCCCGTACCCCTACGCCGAGCAGATCGCCGCGCTGGCCAGGCTGGATCTGGGCGAGGCCTGGCTGCGCGCCGTGTGCTGGCAGAACGCGGCCAGGCTGTTCGGGCTGGCCGGATCCGGTTCATAGCGGCCGCAGAAGTTCTGCGTACGGTCCGGAGAAGCCCCCCTGGTTGCCTGCTCACAGAGGCCGGCGGGGCAGAGCCGCCGGCGGCAACCGAGAGGAGTCCCGACATGACCGCGCTGGTGATCACCAGCATCCTGCTGACAATCCCGTTCCTGGTGGCGTTCATCGCCGTCCCGCTGTGGCTGACCTTCCGGCGGCCGGAAGCCGCGCCGGACCACAGCCAGGCCCACGCCTACCTGCGGGCGCGTCAGGCGCTGACGCTGGCCCCAGCCAGCGCTGCCACCGCCACGCTGGTGCGTGCACAGCTCACCAAGGCCGCATGACCCGGCCGCCCCGCTCGCCGGGCAACGGCGGTCACCAGTGCCGCCGCGATGGTGACACGGATCCCGGTCCCGTCACCGCCGCGGTGGCGCTGCTGCCCGCATCAGGCCAGGCCGCTGGTCAGGCGCTGGCCAGGCGGGGCCTCGACCGCAGCCCGGTAATGAACGCCAGCGCATACAGGACGCCGATCACGATCAGAATGAACCGGTAGCCGGTGATCAGCGCGATGTACTCCAGCGTGCCGCCGACCATGGCCCCAAGCAGATTCGCGGCGAAGGCAGTCCCAGCTGTCTCCACCCCGGCGAACCGCTGGGCGAAGACCAGGTTGGCCAGGAACACCGGCGCGAACGCCAGCGCGCTGCCAGCCAGGAAGCGCAGCACCAGCGGCAGATCGAGCAGGGCATCCTGCGGTACCAGCCAGGCCAGCGCCAGCGAGCCGGCCAGCGCCATGTAGAGCACAGGGGGCCGGGGCAGCCGGATCCGGGCCGCGATTTCCACCGCCAGGTACACCGCCGCCAGCACCCCAGCGAATACCAGCGCATTGACAAACCAGGTCGCGCCAAACAGCAGCGCGAACTGGACCACATTCTTGGTCTCCAGCAGCAGGAATGCCGCGCCCATGAACGCCAGGTCGACGAACCCGCCCAGCCGCCGGAGCGAGCCACCGCCGAGCCGGACCAGCAGCAGCGACCCCAGCAGTATCAGCCCTAGCATCTGCAGGTAGGGCAGCGGGATGGTGTTGGCTGGCAGGTACGGGAACGGGTGGTCGTCGGTGGCTGGGGCGCGCGCCGGGCCGTGCCAGAACGTGGCGCAATGGGGCACCCGGCCCGCTGCCCGGACGGTCAGCACTGACAGCCGCCGGCCGCCGAGTGGCGGCCCGACCTGGGCGCACGGGTCGCGGTGGAAGACCTCGGCAAGCGTGGTGGCGTACCGGTCGAACAGGAAAGGCGCATAGTAGTTGTACATCGCGAAGGTGCCGCCTGCCGCCAGGTCCGCCCGGGCCGCGGCCACCGACTGCTCGGTGAGCAGGTAGCTCTCCAGCCGCAGCGCGGACTGCCCGCTGAGCGCGACCAGTGAGTCGGGCAGCGCGAACACGATGAGGTTGTACTTGGTGTCCGTGTTCTGCAGGTAGGCGCGGCCGTCCGCGATGTGCACGGTGAGCCGGGGGTTCTGGTACGGGTGATCTGGGTGGCCGAGGCCGATCTTCGGCAGCAGCGGGTCGATCTCGACCGCGTCCACGTGCCGGGCGCCCTCGGCCAGCGCGACCGCGGCGTCGTTGCCGGTGCCGGCGCCGATGACCAGCACGTTGCCCAGATCCGCCCGGGCGAGGTGCTGGTAGGGGTAGAAGTAGAACTTCTTCTGCACCCGCATCACCGCCAGCGAGCGGGCCGCCTGGTAGGGAATGTTGTTCGCGGACACGTAGAGGGCCGGCGTCCGCCCGCTGGTCTGCTGCACCGACAGCTTGTTGTACGGGGACCACTGCTGATGTGGCACGAACGATTCGCCGATCAGCAGCGCGGCCACCCCGGCGGTGGCGAGCACCTGCCACCAGCGGAGCCGCGGCAATAGCAGCACCACCAGGCCGCCAGTGGCGATGAGGCCCCAGGCGGCAGGGGGCAGATCCAGGAACGCCAGGCCGGAGAACACCGCGATGCCGGCGATGCTGCCCAGGATGTCCAGCCGGTACGCGCTGAGCGGCCGGAACCGCACGAAGATCCGCGCCACCGCCTGCCCGAAGCCAGCCATCACCGCCACCGTGAGCAGGAACACCACGGCCAGGCTGACCGGTTGCGGCAGCGCCGGGGAGCCGTGCAGGCCCTGCAGCGGATGCGGGCCGGACAGTGACTTCAGGATCACCGGGAAGGAGAGCACGAAGCCGACCAGGGCGAGCAGGGTGACCGGCGTCCAGCGCAGGTAGTCGCGGCTGGACCGGGCGTTCAGGAACCCGATGCCGATGCCGAGGAAGCTGGCCAGCAGCATGAAGTTGGTCGCCCTGGTGACGTACACGTTGTTGGCGGTGACCCAGCGGATCAGGGCGAGCTCGGCGAAGAGCATCACGAAGCTGGCGAAGACCAGCCGCGCCTGCTCGCGGCGCGATGCTGGCTGGCTGCCGGCGGGCGGCGGGGCGGGCCCGGCGCTGACCGCGCTCTCCGCCCGCCCGGTGCTGTCGCTGGTCAGTACCGCGGGCTGCTCGGGATCCACCGTGTCACCGTAGCCCAAAGCTACGGTCTTGGTTCGGA
>Ga0306922_10003044_pt1 | contig 15659 bp, 15 predicted proteins | sample sta12Cox44000082_FD_203758 | JGI IMG/M metagenome (GOLD analysis project Ga0306922, IMG submission 203758) | Lab enrichment of tropical soil microbial communities from Luquillo Experimental Forest, Puerto Rico - statoxic.12C.oxic.44.000.082 (v2)... | ecosystem: Environmental > Terrestrial >... | reverse complement strand
AGGCGTAGGGGAGCCGGTCGCCGATATGGTCACGGACCGTGCCCGAGACGCAGACGCTGCCCGGTGCGGCCAACCCTTCCAGTCGTGCGGCGATGTTGACGCCGTCGCCATAAATGTCGTCGCCGTCGGCGATCACGTCGCCGAGATTGATCCCGATGCGAAAGCGCAGGCGGCGCTCCTCGGCGAGATCCAGACCGCGGGCGGCCATCGCGCGCTGGATTTCAGCCGCACAGCGCACCGCGTCGACCACGCTGGCGAACTCCGCCAATACACCGTCGCCGGTGGTCTTGACGATCCGGCCGTGATGCTCGCGGATCTTCGGATCGACCAGTTCGACGAGATGCGCCTTGAAGCGTTCGTGGGTGCCTTCCTCGTCCACGCCCATCAGGCGCGAATAGCCCGCCACATCGGCCGCGAGGATCGCGGCGAGACGGCGGGTGGCGGTCATGGTGGCCATTGCTCGGGCGGCGATAACTCCCGCGCCGAATTTAACCTACTTCGAGCGGGAAAGCGCCAATTTCATGCGGCATCGTGGTGACTGCGAACCGGCAGTGCCGCTCATTCCTCCGGCATTCCGGCCTTGCGCAACCCGGCGAAGAAAGTGGCTTCGAACAAGGCGCGGGTCTTCGACACCCCCCACCATGGGCCAGGATAGGCCTTCAGGTGGGCGATGCTCGCAAAAACATCTCCGCCGTCCAGCCTCCGGGCTTCGGCGAGTTCGGCGGCAGCGCGTTCGGTTTCGCCTCTGAGGGCATAGGCGGCGGCGAGGCGGCTGCGAGGAAACGGTAGGGCAGGCATGTCGCTTCGCGCTTTTTCGAACCAGACGATCGCCTCTTCGATGTGTGATTGCAGCAGATGCACGGTTCCAATCAGGTAGCAGCAATAGCCGGTGAGGGGATCGCGAGGGCTGAGGCGAATGGCTTGCCCCACGAGCGGCATCACCTCGTCTATCGACCCGGCGTAGAGTTTGCAATAGCCGAGACTGGATAATGCGTGCACCATGTTGTGGTTCAATGCGAGCGCCGCCTCGAATTCGGGAATGGCCTCCTCGCATCGTTGCTGAGCGAGCAGCACCTGGCCCTTGACGAAATGCGCAAGCGCATAGCGGGCCGCCGCCGCCAAGGCTTGATCGACCAGCCCTTCCGCGCGTACGAGGTCGGCCGCGGCCGAACCGGTCCATCCAGCCGTCACGCGGGCCGCGAGTACACTCGCCAGGAAGCTCTGTGCCTCGAAGGAGTGCGGATCGAGCGCCAAGGCGCGCTCGAACAAGCTGATCGCCTCTGCATAGCCGTCGCGCTTCGGCGGCTTCGCGTATGCGGCACGCCCCCGGAGGATATAGTCCAGCGCATCCGGATGCTCGCTCGGCCGGGCAGCCTCTGCAGCAATCAGCTCGATGTCGAGCGCATTTGCTATCCGGCTGGTAATTTCGTCTTGTAGAGCGAACAGATCGCCGATGTTACGGTCCAGCCGCTCGGCCCACAGATGCGCATCGGTTTCTGCGTCGATCAGTTGGGCGTTGACGCGGATCTGGTTTCCCGATCGCCGGACGCTCCCTTCGAGCACATACCTTACGCCCAACTCGCGGCCGATCTGCTTCGTGTCGATGGGCTTGTTCCGATAGGTGAACGCGGTGTTGCGCGAGATCACGAACATGGCCGCGATCCGCGACAGATCGGTCGTAAGATCGTCGGTGATCCCATCGACGAAATATTGTTGCTCCCGGTCGTCGCTGAGGTTTGTAAATGGCAGGACGACTATCGACAGGCGCGGCGCAGCGGCGGGCGGCGAACTTGACATGCCGGACGGCCCGCTTGCCGTCGGCAAGCCGGCTACGCCTTCTGGGCGCAACGCATAGACCCGAACCGGCCGCGCGATGTTCTTGACGCTCTGCTCCCCCATGTCCTCGAAGGCGTGAGGCAACCGGTCGCCGATATGGTCGCGGACGGTGCCCGAGACACAGATGCCGCCAGGTGCGGCCAACCCCTCCAGCCGCACCGCGATGTTGACGCCGTCGCCGTAAATGTCGCCGCCATCGGCGATCACGTCGCCGAGATTGACGCCGATGCGAAATCGCAGGCGGCGCTCCTCGGCGAGATCCAGATCGCGGTCGGCCATCGCGCGCTGAATTTCGCCCGCACAGCGCACCGCATCGACCACGCTGGCGAATTCCGCCAGCACCCCATCGCCGGTGGTCTTGACGATCCTGCCGTGATGCTCGCGGATCTTCGGATCGACCACTTCGCGCAGATGCGCCTTGAGGCGTTCGTGAGTGCCTTCCTCATCGGCGCCCATCAGGCGCGAATAGCCCACCACATCGGCCGCGAGGATCGCGGCGAGCCGGCGTGTGGCAGTCGTCGTGGCCATTGCTCGGGCAGGCCCCTGATCGAGGAGATCGAGCAGGCCCTAAGCTATACCACAACTCGCGCATCACGACATCGCGGGCCGGAGGATCGATGAGCCTCCGGCTGGCGAATCGGGCGGTGATATCCTATTGTCTATAAGAGTGGCAAACCTCTGGCAGCATCGCGGAGCATCATAATGGCAGACGGGACACCTCACGTAGTTCCAACCGCACCCGTGGAGGCGTTGACCCCGACAGGCATCAACCACCTGGTGATCAACGTGCGCGACATCGAGGAATCGCACCGGTTCTGGACCGAGATCCTCGGCTTCAAGCAGGTTGGCGTGTCGCTCCGGCGCGGCGGCAAGATGCGCTTCTACAGCGGTGACCACGGCGGCCGGATGAACCACCACGACATCGCCCTCTGCGAGAACCCGGACCTGCCCGCGCCGCCCGCGGATTGGGACATGTTCAAGACGCCGGTCGCGGTCAACCACATCGCGATCTCGATGCCGAACCGCGAAGCGTGGCTCAGGCAGCTCGCCTTTTTGCGCAGCAAGGGGGTCAAGTTCCATCGCCGGGTCAATCACGGCATGACCCACAGCCTCTACATCAGCGACCCGAACGGCTACGGCGTCGAGGTGCTGTACGAGCTGCCGCGCGAGGTTTGGGGCGAGGACATCCAGGGCGCCCTCGGCTATGCCGAGCAATTGCCGACCGAAGGCGATGAAGCCTTTATAGACGATACCGATTACCCGACCTTTGGCGGAGCGAAGGAGACGGCGGCGCGCTGAACCGAGCTCGTCGCCGGGCAGGGTGTCGCTTAGCCGCTGACCGCCAGCGCCAGAGCGCCAGCGCCTACGCGGCGGGCTTGCGGCCTGCCGTCTCGGGCTTTCGAGACACCACAGGCCAGCCGGATTGTGGCTCGATGCGGCGTCACGCCTCGCCGGCGTCGAACTCGCTCATGACTGCTCCTGCGCTTTCCGATGTCGGCGCTCCGATAGCCCCGCCTCGTGCTTCCCGCGCGTGTTCCGCCGCGAGCGGTCCTAGCTATCTCGGAACCGTCAGCGGTCAGTCAGAGGCCCGGGGCGTGAAATCTCGCCTTGCCGCGGTTCTCCACTGCCATCGGGTCTCACGCGGTTGCCGCCCGCCCTCTTGGCCTTGTAGAGCGCGGCGTCCGCCCGTTGGAGAATGGTGTCGAGCTCCTCCGCTTGGTTCGGCTTCGACGCGGCGGCGCCGACGCTAACCGTTACCGCGATACCTTCGATCGGCGCGTCGGCAATGCGACCGCGCAGACGTTCGCCGACTTGAACCGCGGCGTCGAGCGTCGTGTCCGGCATCACGACGGCGAATTCGTCGCCGCCCATCCGCGCCACAAGGTCCGATGGGCGCAGGGCAGACATGACGCGGTCGACCCCGTCCTTTAGCACATGGTCGCCAGCGGCGTGGCCGTGCGCGTCGTTGACCTGCTTCAGGTTGTCGACATCGATCATAAGAATCGCAAGCGCCTTACGCGCCGCGCGGCAGCGCAAGGCGAGTCTCGGCGCGTGAGCATCGAAGTAGCGGCGGTTGAAGGCACCCGTCAACGGATCGAGAAGAGACTGCTCGTAATGCTGTTTTCGGCGTAGCTGCAAGCGCACGCGCGCCAGGAGCTCAAGGCCATTGAACGGCTTGGTGAGGTAATCGTCGGCACCGGCCTCGAACCCTTTGACGAGATCGTCGACGTCATCAAGGGCCGTGACTATGACGACCGGAATGTGCGCTATCGCCGGATCGGCCTTGATGCGTCGGCAGGTCTCGAAGCCATCGAGTCCCGGCATCATCACGTCGAGCAAAACGATATCCGGCCGTTCGGCCTCGATCTTCGCCAGCGCCTCGAAACCGTCGGCGGCCGTGCTGACTACATAAGATTCCTGCTCGAGCCATTCGACCAGCAGCTTGACGTTCAGCTCGCTGTCATCGACCACAAGAATGCGGGCCAGCATGTGCGCGGCTCCTCAGTTCGCGGCTTTTCGATGTTAGATGTACTATCTTATCCCTTGCCCTTGTACGTCAAATAATGGTGATTGATAAGATTTTTTTACTTCAAACTTTCGTGACATTTACCTAAAAAACTTCGAAAATTCGAACGTCCGATAGGGCTATGTCTGCCACATGCGCGATCCATTGGCCGCCGTGAACAATGAGGACCAAGAGAGGACTCGGTTCGAGCCCGGGGCCGCCTCATACGAGGCGCCTGCCGAATTCGTTCATGCGCGCGAGCCAACGCTGTCGCCGGGAGTCGCTCGCCGCGTCGACCATTCCGAGCAGGCTCTCGCGGATCGGACGCATGCCGGCAAACCCGAGGATGCTTCGCTCCAGCCCGCGCACCCCATGGGCGCGAAAGTACCACCGATAGATCATCGCCGGCATGCCCATCGTGACGACGAGCCGCGCCGAGCACCCGGCGAGCAGCCCCTGCGGGAAGCCGTGTTTACGGTATCGGAGGGCGACGCCCGGGCGCATCACCTGCTCGATGAAGGCCTTGAGAAGAGCCGGCATTGTGCCGTGCCACAGCGGGAATATTATCGTGACGTGCTGCGCGGTAACGAGCGCGTCTCGTGACTCGATCAGGCTTTCGGGCATCTGGCCGGTCTCGAAGTCCTGTTGTGTGCGCAGGATCGGAAAATCGAGCAGCGCCACTTCAATCCGTGCCACCTGATGTCCCGCCGCGGCGGCACCTTCCGCATAGGAAGCGGCAAGCGCATGGCAGAGGCGGTTTCCGCCGGGATCGGGATGTCCTTGGATGATCGCTACCTGGCGCGGCATGGCAGTGTGTCCCTCTTCGCTGCCGCACCGCTTCGAGGCGGGCTCGAGAACGGTAGCGGTCGTTGTAGCGCTTGAGGAAAGTGTGCATTTGCTCGGTCTGCGGCGCGAATCCCGGTCACTCTGTCGTTGGCGGGAGCATAGGATTCCCAGGTGCGGCGCGGCTGCACACCTTACCGGGTTAACCGGACGATGTGATTTGCGTTTGTCTTGTCGCCGGCTATCGTAATCGCCCCGTCCACCCCGGGAGACCCCCATGCGTATCCGCCGAATTTCGGTTTCGGCCGCGTTCGCCGCCGGGCTCGCCGCTCTGCCGCTCGCGACCGCCGAGGCGCAATACTATCCCCCCTGCTCGCCGTTTCCACTGTTCTGGCCGTTCTGTGTGGCGGGCGCCGTCGTCGGCACCGCCGCGACGATTGTCACCGCGCCGTTTGTGGCGCTCACTGCGCCGCCCTATTACTACGGTTATTACGGACCGCCCTATTACTCGACGGCGCCCTATTACGCGCCGGGATACTACGCGCCGCCGTATTATTACAGGCCGCGCTGAACCCGACTTCGCGAAGTATGCCGGTCCGATAAAAGTATTCGGCAAAACGCGAGGATGTGGACCGGGCTGCGGCAGCCTTCGTCGCGAGATCCTGAAGGGCGCCAAGGCCGCCGAGTTGCCGGTGCAGCAGCCGACGACCTCCCCACCGTGCCGCTATCTCTGCTCGCCCGGGCCGACGATATTATCGAATAGCTTCAGGAGGCGGGCACTCCGGCACCCGCCTGAATTTCCGCTTACCACCGCAGCGGGCTCTTTCGTCAAGGGTGCCCAGCCCGGGATTACTTGAACCCGCATCTACCGAATTATCCGACCTACCCGCCGGGGCAGGCCTATGAACCCATGGCGGGCGAAGCGAGACAGAAGGGCCGAACACACGTCGTGCCCCCTTCCCTTACCCGCCCCTCCCTCTCCCCGCTCGCGGGAAGAGGGTTGGCGTGAGGCGCCCCGCCCGATACGCGCCCGTCGCTGGCTGCTCGGGTATCAGATCCGGTAGCGGTCGTTGTAGCGCTTGAGGAAAGCGCGCACGCGCTCGGTCTGCGGCCCGAAGAGAAGCTGGTCGGGCTTGCCTTCCTCGACGATGACGCCGCCGTCCATGAACACGATCCGGTCGGCGATGTCGCGGGCAAAGCTCATCTCGTGGGTGACGACGACCATTGTCATGCCGTCGCTTGCGAGCTGCTGCATCGCCGCCAGCACCTCGCCCACCAGTTCGGGGTCGAGTGCGGAGGTGATCTCGTCGAACAGCATGATCTTGGGGTCCATGGCCAATGCCCGGGCGATTGCCACCCGCTGTTGCTGACCGCCCGAAAGCCGGATCGGGTGTTCGGTCGCCTTGTCCGACAGCCCGACCATGGCGAGGAGCTCGCGAGCGCGGGCCTCTGCCTGCCGGCGCTCGATCCGTTTCACCCGCACGGGTGCTGCGACAATGTTCTGCAGCACGTTCATGTGCGGGAAGAGGTTGAAGCTCTGGAACACCATGCCGATCCGCTCGCGCGCTCTGGCGATCTCACGCTCCGACATGCGCGCGCGCCGGCCGCTGCGCCCGTCAATGCGATAACCGATCGGCTCGCCGTCGATCATGATCGTCCCGTGATCGTACTCCTCGAGCAGGTTGGTGCAGCGCAGCAGCGTGGTCTTGCCCGAGCCACTCGGGCCGATCACCACGACGACCTCGCCGGGGCTGACCGCGAGCGAGACGTCGCGCAGCACTTCGACCACGCCAAAGCGTTTGCGCAGGCCGACGATCTCGAGCATCGGGCGCTGTTGTCGGGTCGGTGCCAGCTCAATGGCCGACGAGGACGCGTCGTTCAAGGTGCCTTCCATAGAGGGCGAGGGTATAGCAGATAAAGAAATAGATCGCCGCCGCGCCGATGAAGATCTGAAACGGCGCGAGCGTGCGCTCGACAACCTCACGGCTCGCCATCGTCAGCTCCCACAGGCCGACGATCGAGACCAGCGAGGTCGCCTTGACCAGGCTGACGCACAGGCTGACATAGGGCGGTGCGGCCAGGCGCAATGCCTGCGGCAGGATCACGATCTGCAGCAATAATCCGCGGGTCATGCCGAGACTGCGCGCGGCATCCCACTGCGCCTGCGGCAACGACAGGATACCGGCGCGGAAGACCTCACTGATGAAGGCGGCATAGTAAAGCGAGATGACCAGCACCACGCCCCAGAACGGCGGCAGGTCGATCCCGGTCAACGGCATCAGGTAATAGACGAAGGTCAACAGCACCAATAGCGGAATGCCGCGTATCAGGAACAGGTAGCCCAGGATCGCCGCGCGCAGCAACCGACCGCCAAACACGTGCAGCAAGGAAAGAAGGACGCCGAGGATCGTCGCCGGTAGGGCTGCACTCGCCGCCATCAGCACGGTCATTTCGGCGCCGCGCAGCAGGTACCAGAAGCCGTGGATCAGCGGGCCGAACTCTTTCATTGGGCAAAGGCGAGCCGGCGCTCGGTCAATTTGCCGACCAAGCCGGCAATCGAGGTCAGCGCCAAATAGATCAGCGCTGCGCCGAGAAAGACATCGTAAGTATTGGCCGAGGTCTCGACCCAGACCTCGGTGATTTTCATGATTTCCATCACTGCGATCGCCGCGACCTGCGAGGTGTCCTTGATGATCGCGATGCTCTGGTTGGTCAGCGGCGGGATCACCCGTGCTATGACCTGCGGCAGAATGACTGTCGTGTAGAGGGTCCAGCGGCGCATGCCGAGAGCACGGCCTGCTTCGAATTGCCGGCTGCTGACCGACTGCAGTCCACCGCGGTAGATCTCGGCGACATAGCCGCCGTTCTGCGCGCACAGCGCCAACAGGCCCGAGGCAAAGCCGGACAACCCGAACCCGGCCATCGAGAACCCGAAATAAACAAGATACAACTGGATCAGCAGCGGGGTGTTGCGAACCAGCTGGATGTACCCGCCGGCGATCCAACCGAGCGGTCCGCGCACCCCTTGGGCGAGCGCCACCAGCAGACCCCAGACGAGGCAGATCGCCATCGTCAGCCCAGCCAGCTCGACCGTGACCGCGGCGCCCTCGAGCAGCGCCGGGATCAGCCGGGCAATGAAATGCGGATCGAACGGCACCTCAATATTTGTTGTAGTCGTAGAAGCGTTGCGGCGGCGGGTCCTTCTTCAGCCACTTATGGTACAACTCGACATATTTCTCGTAGCGCGAACCGGAACGCAATTCGCCGACCCAAGTGTCCAGGAACAGCCACCATTTGAAATCGCCGGGCTTCAGAAAAATCGAATCCTGGAAGACAAAGTCCCAGGACGTCCCCGAGACGTCGAGCCGCACCAAGTCCTGGTTCTCGGCCTCGTAATAGTCGGCGATCGGCTTGTCGATCCCGAAGGCGGTGGCGCGGCCGGTCTTGACCGCCAGAAACAACGCCGATGGCGAATCGAGCAACAGCTGCTTGACGTTGGGTAGCACCGACTTGACCCGAGCAATCGCCGGCGGAACATTGAGGACGGCGTAGGTGAATTTGGGGTCGTTGAGCTCCTTGACGTGCTTGATCTCCGCGTCCTTACGCGCGATTACGCTGCCGCCGGTGTCGAGGTATGGACGGGTAAAGGCGATGCGCACCGCCCGGTCCGGGAAGATCGTCGTCGAGCACAGACCGAAATCGACCTTGCCGCTGAGGGCTGCAGGAAAGCGGCCGTCCGATTGCACGACGACAAATTCCACCTTGTTGGGGTCGCCCAGAAGGTCCTTGGCGATCTCGCGCGCCATGTCGATCTCGAAACCGACGAGATTGCCGCCGTCGTCGACATAGGCCAGCGGTGGTGAGGTGCTGTAGGTCGCGACGAGGAGCTTGTCGCGCTTCAAGACGACGTCGAGCAACGATTCCTGCGCCGACGCGGGGACCGTAAGCAAAACCAGCGCAAAGCCTACAAACAAACGACGGAACATTCCCCACCTCTCGCAGCAATCGCAGGTATCAAGCGTGCCACGATCCTAGCCCAAGCTCCGCCTTTTGGGTACCGGAACGCCCGGTTGCTGGCCCCGGGCGCGCCGTGGTATCCCCCGGTTCGCGCGGTGACGGACAACGGCAGGGAGGAAAAAGAATGCGCTTCGGCTTTTTCGACCAATTGCCGTGTGCGAGCGGGTTTACCGAGCGCCAGCGCTACAAGGACATCATGGCGCAAATCGAACTCGGCGATGAGCTCGGCTTCGACACCGCATGGCTCGGAGAACTCCACTTCAGCCGCGCCTTCTCGATCCTCGCCGATCCGCTGATGGTGTTGGCGGCGGCGGCCCAGCGCACGACGCGCATTCGCCTCGGGACGGCGGTGACCCTATTGCCCTTGCACAACCCGGTGAAGATCACCGAGGAGGCGGCGATCGCCGATATCCTGAGCGATGGGCGTCTCGAATTCGGGGTCGGACGGGGCGCGTTCCCACTCTATTACGTCGGGTTCGACGTCCCGCAGGAAGAGAGCCGCGAACGCTTCGAAGAGGCGCTCGATTTCATTCTCGGGGCATGGGAGAGCGAACACTTCTCGTTTGACGGCAAATATTATCACGCGGACGACCTCTGCGTGATCCCACGCCCCGTTCAGTCGCCGCACCCGCCGGTGCGGGTGGCCGCCAACAGCCCCGAGACCTTCCCCTTTGCAGCGCGGCGCGGCTTGCCGATCTTCGCGGCACCGCTGATCAATCCGCCCGAGCGGCTCAAAGCCGGCTTGCGAGCCTATCGTGAGACTTTGCCCGCCGGCGCCAAGGGCGACACTGCGCTCGCGTTCTCAGTGCATGTCACGACGAGCCGCGCCCAGGCGCGGCAGGATACCGAGGCCGGGCTGCTGCGCTTTCTGCGCGAGGCTGCCGAGCGGCTGCGGCCGGTCGGCCAGGGCGACATCCGCGGCTTCGAGGCGTTCCGGCAGGTGCTCGCCCGCATCGAGCGGGTGCGCTACGAGGACATCGAGAGGGAGATGGCGGTGTTTGGCGATCCCGACTATTGCATCGAACGGGTGCAAGCGCTGCGGCGCGAATATGGCATGGACGAGTTCATCTGCTACTTCAACCAAGGCGGGATCATGGATCACGCCATGGTCAAACAGTCGATGACATCGTTCGCCAGAGACGTGATGCCGCATTGCCGTTAGCCCGGCTCTCCCGTTCCCGCCCCCACGCAGGGCTGTCCGGGGAACATTTTCCTGCACGGGTGATTGGCGTCCGACTCCCAGGAAACAATTTCGAGTCGTCTTGCGCGGACTTGATCCGCGGACCCAAGTCTTTGTTTCGACCGGGCAGCCCTACTTTCCCACGGGAAAGTCGGGGAAGACGATGCGCCTCGAAATCGCCCCGACGCCGCTGATTGACAAAACCCGCCGGGGTCGCGACAAGCGCGGTGATCATTTGCACTTTGAGGGATCGCAGGAATGGGCATGCTCGATGGGCGCGTGGCGCTGTGCGCTGGCGCGGGTCGCGGGGTCGGAGCCGAGGTCGCCAAGCTGATGGCCGCCCACGGCGCCAAAGTCGTCATCAACGATCCCGGGACCAGCGGCAGCGGTGAGGGTTCGGATGGGGCGCCGGCACAGGAGATTGTCGATCAGATCGAGGCAGCTGGTGGCGATGCCATGGCGAATTACGGCTCGGTCGCCAAATTCGACGACTGCCTCGCCATGGTACACCAGGCGCGCGAGACCTTTGGCGGCCTCCACATCGTGTTCAACGCGGCCGGCATCCTGCGCGACAAGATGTTTCACAACATGTTTCCGGAGGACTGGCAGGCGGTGATCGACGTTCACCTGACAGGCCACTTCAACATCAATCGGGCGGCGGTCAACCTGTTTCGCGAGCAGGGCTACGGGCGGATGATCATGGTGTCGTCGACCTCGGGCCTTCTCGGCAATGTCGGGCAATGCAATTACGGTGCAGCCAAGTTCGGGATCGTGGCGCTGGCACGCATCGTCGCCATGGAGAATGCCTCGAAGGGTATCACCGTCAACGTCGTCTGCCCGTCGGCGGACACCCGGATGACCCGCTCGGTCCCGACGCCGAAGGACCCGCAGGCGGCCGCGCTCCGCGAGGAGCGGCTGCGCCGCAGCCGGGCCGACGCCATTGCCCCGCTCTGCGTCTTTCTCGCCTCCGAGCAGGGGAGCCACGTCAATGGCCAGGTGTTCCACCAGCGCGCCGGCGAGCTGTCGCTCTATGGGCACATGCGGCCGTTGCGCATGGTTCACCGTCAAGGTGGTTGGACACCGGAGACGCTTGCCGAGGTCGCCATCCCGGCGCTCGCACCGCAGTTTACTCCGCTCGGCGACGGCCGCGCCGTCCATCCGGGCCTGCCGATGGAGTGAGTTCGCCCGCAGTTAGTTTATGGTAAACAGATTTGGTGCAAGGGCGTGCCGCGCCACTAAACTCCCCGATCTCGGGATCGTGCGGTCCGCCTCGGGGTCATCGCGTAGGCATGGGATTTGCTGTGGTGCGCGTCATGAGGCGCCTTTTCCTCACCGCGGCCTTTCTGTTTCCCGCATCCGCCGGCGCACAACCGCCGGCGGATGCCGACCCTGCACTCGGGCCGTGGTTCCGTAGCTTGCTCGTGCCCGGCACCAGCATTTCCTGCTGCTCGGTAACCGATTGCCGGGCCACCGAATACCGCATTCAGGCCGACCATTACGAGGCGTTGATCGGCGGGAGCTGGCTTGTCGTCCCACCCGACAAAATCCTGCAGCGCACCGATAACCCAACCGGCCATGCGGTGGTGTGCTGGACGCCGCAGCGCGGGATCCTCTGTTTCGTGCGAGCCACCGAATCGTGATGGGCGACGCGGCGGAGCGACTATTGCGGGTTGGGAGGAGCGGTGGGCGGCAGGTAACCCGGATACCCTTGGGTACCGCCTCGGCCCGGCGGTCTGAGCCCCGGGCCACTTGGCGGTTCACGGCCGGGGAGCGGCACCGGCTCGGCGCCGAGCAGCGGCACGCCCAACTCTTGACCGGTTTCGCCGGTTTGCGCCCCCGCTTGCCGAACAAGCGCCTCGAGCTGCTGATCGCTGAGCTTGATCCTGTAGAATTTATCGTAAAACACGCGCACGCTGGCGCGCAGATCCTGCTGATAGACCTCCGGATAAAACAGGGCGCCTAACCAAGTCAGTCCAATGATCCGATTTACCCCGGGCGGGTCGTCGATCCAGCCGAACGGCGTGGCTGGGGCCAGGTAAACGCGCTTTTGCGTCACGGCGGCCAAGCCGCGCCAAGCTCGATCGCGCTGCAGCGCATTATAAAAGCTGCGTTGCTGCGCAATGATGAGCGCCGGATGCCATTGGTAAATCTGCTCGCGGGTGACCCTCGTAAGCTCTCCGCTGCCGAGGCGAGCGGCGACGTTGATCGCGCCCGCCTGGTCGATGACCGACATCGCCTGCGAGTGGGCAAGCCCGGTCTCCAGCCCGTCGCTGCCCCGCCCGTAGTAAACGAGTGGGCGTTCCGTCGACTCGGTGATCAGCAGCTTGCCGCGCAGGTCGTCGATTGCCGTCCGCGCTTCATGGGCGAGATCTTGGCCGCGCTCCGCGACGCCGAGCATGCCCCCGACCGTGGCCAGTGTATCGGGAATGTACTGGATGCTGCCGTCGAGCAGAATGTAGGGGATCCTGGTCTGTTCCTGGATCGCATCCGCCCGCGCCGCCGCCTCCGACGACACGATGCCCGTATCGATGATCAGATCGGGGTGCAGCCGGGCGACCGCGTCGGCCGCCGCGGTCGGGGTCGGTCCGCTCAGTTGGCCGGCGACCGGCAGGCGCGCGAATTTGGCCGGAAGGTAAGCCCGCTGCTCGCGCGTCAATGGCCGGCTCCAGCCGACGAGCTTCTCGGGCGCCAAAACGAAGACGAGGACAGCCGCCGATTGGTCGGCCGCCATCACCCGCCCGATCCGGTCGGGTAATACGACATACCGCTCTGCGGAATCGACAAAGTCGGCGCCCCGGCCAGGCACGGCGAAGAGGGCAACAGAGAGAAACACAATTTGCGCGGCGCGCGAGCGAAGCGACATAAGCGCCCTCGTCGAAATGGTTGCGCGTGACTATACCTGCGGTCACTCCGCTGACAAGCTCAGCGGATCGTTCCAGTAAGGAGCCCGCGGTATGACGCGACCCTTTGAAGGCATTCGTATCATCGACATTACTCACGTGCTGGCCGGTCCATTCGCCGCCTATCAACTCGCGGTGCTCGGCGTGATCAAGGTCGAGCACCCGGACGAACCCGACCAGAGCCGGGAGACCGGTACAGACCGCACGCTCAACCGGCGCAACATGGGGACCTCGTTCCTGACCCAGGGGTCGAACAAGAAGTCGATCACCGTTGACCTCAAGACCGAGGTGGGCCGTGAAATCCTGAAGAAGCTGGTCGCGCGCGCCGACGTGCTGGTCGAAAATTACCGGCCGGGCGCGTTCGAGGTGCTGGGGCTCGGCTACGAAGCGCTGTCGAAGATCAACCCGCGCCTCATTTACTGCTCGATTTCGGCGTTCGGCCAGGACGGGGTGCGGCGCGAGCAGACCGCCTATGACCACGTGATCCAGGCGACCTCGGGCATCATGGCCTCGACCGGCACCGAGGAGGTTGACCCGATCAAGATCGGCGCACCGGCGGTCGATTACGCGATCGGCACGATGGGCGCCTTCGCGCTCGCCAGCGCCCTCTTCCAGCGCGAGCGCACCGGCAAGGGCCAGCACATCGACCTCGCGATGCTCGGCGTTGCGATGATGATGCAGGCCTCGTTGATAACCGGCTATTTCCGCAATGGAAGCGAGCCGAAACCGCACGGCAACAAGCAGCCCTTCGCCACCAACAGCGCCTATGACGCGAAGGAGGGCATGGTGATGATCGGCGCCAGCAACATCCGCCAGCAGGCGCGGTTCTGGCGCGCCGTCGAGCGACCCGACATGATCAAGACCGACAACGAGGCGCGGGTCGATGACCGCGAGCGCGAGGCGGCGATCATCGTCGAAATCGTCAAGACCAAGACCGCCGACGAGTGGGAGGTCTATTTCCAGGCGCGCCACGTGCCGGCCGCGAGGGTGCGGACGATGGCGGAAGCCCTCGCCGACCCGCATTTCACCGAGCGCCGCGTGTACCACAAATTCGAGTCGGTCGCCGGCATCGACGGCCCGCTCGGAGTGCCGCTCGCCGCATTCAAGTTCGCGCATGGCGGCCCATCGATCGAGCACCCGCCGCACGAGATGGGCGAGGACACCGACGCGGTGCTCGCCGAGCACGGTTACAGCGCCGAGGAAATCGCCGGCTTCCGCCGCGCCGGGGTGATTTGAGCGGCGCCGGAGCCTAGCGGAAGTTGCGGTGCTACGATGACCGCGGAATGTCGGCTTCCCACACGATGCAGAAATCAAACACAACCCGAGCGTTCCTCGTTCAGACCGTCCGGCGCGGACGCCCGGACCGAGTTGCGGCGCCCACGGGGCCGGTCGACTGCCGGATGATGACGTTGGCCTCGAGCTCGATCTTCTCCGGGCCGGTCCTTCCGCTGATGTGTGGTCGATGAGTAATTAATTCGTTCGAGTCCGGCGCGTTTCAAAGCGTTCGTCGCATCCAGCCGCAGACGGCGTCCGAACCTGCCCCGGTTTTTGCCTACTTATGTCGTCTTCGTCGCGTGCAAAGAAAATCGGTATGCGAGCGATGATGCCCGCGAGCAGAGTGAGCAGACCCGCAAATGCAACGAGCAGCCCCATGCGACCGCGGAAATCGTTCCAGATCTCCGCACCGATCCAATGGACTGCGGAGCCGAACCAGGTGACGCTGGCTTCTGACGAGGTCTTTTCGACCGCCGTCGGAAAGGCACACGACCAGATTTCACCCATGGCGGCTGAAGAGGCCGTAAGGAGCAATGGCAGGATGATGGCACCTAAGCAGGCAAGGACCGCGGCTGCGAGAATCCAACTTCCGTAAGCGATGATGGTGCGGATCCATCGGGTTGTGCTGTTATCATCAAACCAATCCCCACTGCGCCAGCCGAATCTAGGAAGCTCGACCGCTGCTGGGCATCCTGGTCGGGCGCCCGGTACGGCCCCTCGTCGCGCGGGGAACGCGCCGGTGCAATCGGTCAGTAGCCAATGCACGGTGGCTGTCGCGGCGTCCACATGACCTGGCGCCGAGTGAAATAGTTGAGGTGCGCAAGGAGCAGGAGCCAGCCCGCGGCATAGCCGAGATCCGTTGGGTGCGGGCACAATGCCTCCGACTGATCTCTAAAGGCAAAAGAGTCGCCCGGAGACGGGATCTATCGGGTCATAGATATTCAACCAAAGCGCTTTGGACTGGAATGCAGGCTGGCGCGATATGGGTACGAGAGCAGGCCAAATGGCGGCGAATTTCGCCAGTGGCGACCCGTAGGTAAGGGTTTGTCACGAAATAAGCGCGTGATTTGGCGGATGAGTGTTTGGTGAGATGGTGTAGTTCCACTCGCCGTGGAACTCGGCGCGTTTGATGTTGATGGCGGCCATCTCGGCGTCGGATACG
>Ga0306922_10003042_pt1 | contig 15666 bp, 15 predicted proteins | sample sta12Cox44000082_FD_203758 | JGI IMG/M metagenome (GOLD analysis project Ga0306922, IMG submission 203758) | Lab enrichment of tropical soil microbial communities from Luquillo Experimental Forest, Puerto Rico - statoxic.12C.oxic.44.000.082 (v2)... | ecosystem: Environmental > Terrestrial >... | reverse complement strand
CGGTGTCTTCCGGTGGAGCCGACAAACGAGCGTGTCGTCCCGGACTGGCTCCTGCGCGGTAAACTTGACCGCGACCTTTCCCGTAACGTTGGTACCACCCTGAGTATACTGGCATTTCCTGCCCAGAAAGGATGGGAACGTATTCTGGCTGCATCTATAGCTGAGAACTTCTTCGGGGCGATTAGCCGCGGTCAATTGGATGTCGTGATTCAGGGAGAAATTTTTATCAACAATGACAATATAGAACAGCTTCTTTCAAATACTGAGATTAGGAAGGCGATTGAGCATATGAAGGGTCAACCGGAGCATTTCGATGAGGTCGGTTTTTATCTGAAAGCTCTCGCGAAAAGTGATAACGTAATTGTCGAACAGACAGAGAACTTGCATCTCGGAAATTGCGAATTGCGAATCCTGCTTGGTGACAACCTGCCCAAGCGAGTAGCCGTACTAAGGAACGGTATGTTGATCACGGAAGAGCTTGAGGGACTCCGCAAGTTCGGTGACTTCAAGGAATTCGTAGCAGTTCTCGAATGCAAGAGTACGAAGGGGAACGAACTTCTTCGTGCAATGGAGCCTCCTCGCCATGACGATTTCGAGCCGGATCGTCTCTCAACGGAAAAGGATAAGAGCAAGGGCAGGCTGGCACTTAGAGAACTGTCCAAATGGGTGAGGGACATGCTCAGGCGGCACGCTCAGAATCCCGTATCAGAGGTCACCAGTATCGATGAACTGACAGAATACTTTGTAGACGAGGGCGAAGGAGGCACCGATAACCGCACTGGAGAGGAAGATCCAGCAGGTCACCTGAAGATCCGGGCAAGGCCATTGAGACCGAAGAAAAACTCTGCGCCTTACGAGGTCGCAAACGGTGCGGACGAGTCCGAGGCAGAAATTGCCGGTGACGATACAGACCGGGAATATCCCTCTGGTACTGGGGGCGCCGGGAGCATCGAGAGCGGGTTCGGTGCAACCGAATACGAACTCCAACGAAATAATAGCCACGCCAGAAACGCTCCGATGCGGGTGAATCTCGCAAATGTTCGCGCGGTTCCGCTTACCGACACTAGGCGAAAGATCGCTTTCACACCGGATTATTCCGGCGATTTAGTGGTTATTCTTGAGGATTCCGGGGCCGACAGGAATTATCGGCTCGGCATCATCGCGGCGGACCTCGGGAAAGTCAAAGGCGGCCGGTTGGAGGAGATCACGGTTACGGCTGGTAACCGGTACGTCTTCGAGGTCGAGCTCGACCGGCAGTTCCGTGGTACAATAAGAGTCACAGCAAATGCAATTTGACCACCAGAGGGCCTTTCCTCATCCAGTCCTTCGCCCGGACGTCGACGACTACACCGATGGCGACTTCCAGGTTATCGTCGAGTTCCGACCGAACGATTCAGATCTCGCTATTTTAGCGAATTTCCACTATGCGCTAAGCGTTCCTGAAATAGAGCGTGAGATCTGGGTCGGGAGGGCCAGCTTTGCCGTTGTGGTCTCATGTCGCGAAACCTACTACCGCGAAGTTCTTTACGGACACGATCATTCGATGGAATATCTGTTCCCCGGAGGGTCTCTAAGAGGAGAGGTCCTCGCCAACTCTTATATTGTATGCAGTAAAAAGATCGACTGCTACAGCTGCAAGCTGATCAATGAAGAGTTTGGGCAAGGACCCTTCTCGTTTCAACCGGGCGCCGTGCTCGCCCTCGATGAGCCCAAGGCGATTTACGTTGATAGGGATGTGTTCAAACCGATCACATCGATTTTCGAGCTCGTGATGGAGGAAAATATTACCGGGTCGGAATGGCGGCTGCGGTTTAATCAGAACAAAGTTTCGATAGCGTTGGGCCCTAAGCTTAAGGAGAAGATTGACGTCGCTCGTAGCTCTTCAAGAAACAAAGCCGTATTGATCAACTCCATTTATTTCGCCGCTGTCATGCAGTGCGTTCGAAATTTGCGCGACGGTTCGGACTATGACGATTATCGGTGGGCCAACGTTATAAGGCAACAATGCCATAATTTGGGGATCGATTTCGATGGATCGGAGGAGTATCTCATAACTGAGCGTCTCATGAAATTCCCGGTAGCACTGTTGGAGGCCTATGTTTTTGGGGACCAGAGAGAATGACGCGGGCTCGTTATCTGCGTCACTCTGCTTTGGAGAAACTCCGGGAGGCAGTACCGGAGAATCTGGCTGCCTACCATAGCGGAGACTTCAATCACCTCCTGGTCGACAATTCTCTTTTTTTCGAAGGAAAGGCCGATATCGACACTGAGCGCCTCTCCAAACTGTCAGGTCCGGTAGATGGTGAGTTGCGCGATGCTGAAAACTGTCAGGCATGTTTCGTCTTAATGTCCGAACTCAGCCCATATGAGGCGAGAGACGAACGCCTATGGGCGTACATAACCCATACCTATATGCTCGAGTATTCGAGGAAACGGTGGCCAATCCCGGAAGATCAAGCGGTTGCGGTCGGCCAGGTCCGCGCACATTTCTTCGCAAAGGAGCAACGCCAGATCGAACGGGATAATGCCGCCTCGCGCCTCTGGTGGATGGCACACCTCTGCGGCCGCGTGAAAGGGTTAGATCTTTCCGACTCGTTAAAAGTCTTTCTTTACAGAACCGATGTGCGCGCATCGATTATCGAGCGCCCCACCGTGTCCCAAAACCGGAATCTCTTCAGCGCAATTGTCCGAAGACTTCATGATTCCTACACTGGTAAAAAACGCCTGTTTGAGCGAACTATATTTCGGAAACTTATGCAGGAGATCAATTCTGTTGGGGGTGTGCAGTTGCTGGACGCTATGACTGAGGAGCAGATTGGCAGCCTACTTAATCGCGTGTTATGAGAGCAGCTTGACGTTACCGAATTGTAGGATCGGGTGATGCGGCCGTGGGATAGATCACACGATAAGAGACAGAAAGCGTAGGGATGCCGGTCGGGGTACAGCCGTCGAAGCCAGGTCCACCGTGGAAGAGCCACCCACTCCCGCGAGATCGTGTCCGCGTCCCCGAGAGGCTAAGCTACGATAGCACCCTAAAAGATCTTGTTCTCTCTAGCGAAACGAGCGTTCGGCTATACAACTGCGTTCAGCTGGACACGGATCTCGGGCAACTAACCATACGGCGATACCTCGCCGACCCGGAAGCTAGTTTCGAATATTCACTCAAGACCCCGCATCTAGGTAAAAAGACCGCCATCGAGCTCCGAAGCTCGTCCACGCGTCTGCGCGGGCTTCTCCCCACGACGCTGATCCGGAGCCCGGGACCGTTTCCCAAGCGAGTTGCGAGGCTGCCCCTGCTCTCCAGGCGAAGGATGTCATCCTGGCAATCCTCCGTCAGTTCGAATTTCCGGGTGCTCTGTTCCAGCTGGATATAAGTGTCCGTTTGCGAAACTGAAGGACGTCGCAGAGCGTCAGCACGCCGGGTTAGGCCACTCGGGCACTTTTCCTACTGTAGCGGACTTAGTGGAGAGATGGCATGAAGCGACTTCTTTCCTGCTGAAGTTCAAAAATTTTGGCAGAAAGTCGCTCAAGGAGCTGAATTTCGCTATAGAGGATCTATTGCGGCGCCGGCTAGTAAAGCTGGTCGCAGCTGAGCTATTGCCCGATAAGTTCACAATAGAGAGTGTAACCGAGGATGCCTCTCCTCAGCTAATAGCGTCGCTCGGCGAGGTGTATAGCTCCTTGTCGGAAAACCTCATCGACCCTGGCGACCCGCAGTTTGTATTGGAACCAGGCATCGACATCCGAGAACAGATAACGAATATTATCAATAGGCTTCCCAAAAAAGAAAATGACGTCGTCTTGCGCAGATTTGGGCTGCACGGTCATGCGACGAAGACGCTCGAGGAAATCGGGAACGAGTTCTATGTGACACGTGAGCGCGTCCGTCAGGTGGAGGCCCAGGCAATTAGGCGGCTCAGGGTCGGGACACGAGTGGCCGCCTTCAAATACTTATTGGGTCGGGAATCGGATACCCTTTGGGACAGGCTTTCCAACGGAAGCGAACTGTTGCTGCAACAGGATATCGAAGAAAGACAGGGCGACATTGATCCCATACTGCAACTGACGATTGCTGTCGTGGATGATGATCTCGACAACTGGGTCTCCAAGTCTGGCACGCCGTTCGGGGCAGGTTGGGTCCGCACTGATAGACCGATCGAGACCATTCGCCTGATTGTACAGGATGTCGAAAGCTACTTGAAGGAATTGGCGCTTCCTCGCTCAATCGCCGGAATTGCCGAGGACCTGGACATTGCTCCCGAGGACGTTGCATTGGCAGCACGCGCGAGCGGGAGGTTTCGCGCGTTCGAGGGCTATATTGTCGATGGAATTGTCGGGCCTCAAGCCCGTCGCACCGTTCGCTTTCATAAGGTCTATTTGGAACAGCAAGACGAGAACCTGTGGGATTTCACGGTAGCGCGCGCTGCCTACCAGATGCGCTATCCGGAAGACGAAGCAGGATCTCGAATGTTCGAACTGCAAATGAGGCGAGCTCCGCATCTATTCGCATTTATCTTTGACAGGATTTGGCTCCCAATGCCCGACCACGGCGTCGCGTTTCGTCGGATGGGCACCATTCGATACAATTCCTCGCCGGCTTCACTGGATAAGGAATTTGACGACGACACTGTGAAAAACTGGCGTGTTCGAAGACTACTTGAACTTGGGCCCGCCCGGGGAGTTGACCTTACGGACCAGGCATCGGCGGAATTTGGCTCGGATATCATACCTTCGAGCGTCCAGGCCATATTGGTAATGGAGCCGAGGTTTATCCGACTAGCCCCTGGAGTCTTTGGCCTGCAGGAACACGCCGCCGCTTTATTGAAAGAGGGGGAGGTTTTCTCGGAAGCCTTCTTCAGTCCCCCTCACTGCAAATACTACACAATGGCGCGCAAGGCCGGAGAGCCGATGAGTCTTTATCCGGCTTGGGATTTTGGGTTCGAGGCACAGCCGTGCAGGTGCTCAAAGTTACACCATCCCGATTACTTATATAGGTCGCTGCTCAGCATTGCAAACCCGGAGAGCTGGCAAGTTTCTGATGAGGAGAGAACGGCGTGGGCTCATACGAAGAGCATCTATGGAGAATATGGATTCGAAGCCTTCAATCCATCGATCCGAGAAGCAACGCCCCCGGATGAGAGCCACACCTTGGCCGCGCTTGCTGTCCTCGGAACCCTGGGTGGCCTTAGTTGGATTTCCGTAAACCGGACCGCCCACCGGCGACTGGATAGCAGTCATGCCGTATCCGGATTGGCGCTCCTTCTTGTACTGAATGCCGTCCGGCCTGCCCAGCATTGGCAGGAACGACATCTGCCGGGGGCAGATCATTCGTCAGTGTTTGCGAGAATGGCAAATGAACGCAGCCGCAAAGGCGTCTTGTCTTGGACTAAGGGCAACCTTCGTCTTTTGCTCGAAGAGGCGCTTACTAGGTTGCCGGACCGGAATCTCGGATGGCTGAACCAAAACGAGGGCCGAGCCCTAATTGAGGGCCTGTTGCGACCGCCAGAGGACGCCTCCTCGACGTTTGAGCCCGTCGAGCCGGATGACGTCCTTGGCTCAGAGTGGATCGCTCAATTTAATGAATAGCCGACCGAACTACGCCGCACTTGCCTCGCCGAATGCGCCGCCTTCCCGAGCGAGGTTGATGATTTGTCGCCCCTCCCTTGCCTGCTTCGCGTTGGGCTCTCTTGGCCATCCGCTTGCGGCTAAATTTGCAAGTGCAGACGCGACTTGACGTTGTGCGGCGTCTAGCGCGGCTGTTCGTTGCCCCCAGTCGATGATTCTGATCCAATCGGCGACTTCGGTTCCCCGACACGCCGAAATCGCCTCAAGATCGTTCGGATCGATGGCAACCCGGATTTCTCCGGGTTTGATCCCCCAACCTTTTCGTTCGATCACTGTGGCATGCAGCTCGGCGGGCATCTGCTCTGGGAAAGGCAGTGTCAGTGACATTATCGCCTTCCAGCACTCCGCCTTTTTTGCCCACTGCGTAACGTTCCGGCCCGCGGCTGAGTTGATCAAGGTATCCGCTACTGGATGCGCCCAGTCGCGTAACAACGCTTCAAGCGCAGTGGAGGGACATTGGTTATCCCAAAGCTGCTTCAGATCCAGCTGGCCGCCGGATCTCAACGCTATCAAGGCGACCAGATATGTTACAATATTTGCCCGGTAAGCAGGGAATTTTTCAGAACGAACAATCCTGGCCGCCGTGTGGAACAGAATAGCCTTCGCGATGAGGTTTCGATAGTAAGTATTATCGGGGACCCAGCCTCGTGGATGCAGCTCGCGAAGCCGCTGCGTAAACAGGACAAAATTTGTCTGACCTCCTTGACTCACCCAATGTGGGAGCTGATCCCAGCTGTTGAGATATTTGGCCAAGTCGACCTTTGTAAACCGGCGGGACGGGGGGGTCCGCTCTTTAAATCTCCGCAGCCTTGCAGGCGTGGTCCCTTCTGTCGCCTGGGCAACCTGATATTGTCCGCGGGCACGCTCGTAGAACCACTTTCCTTGCTCCCCCGGCATCCAGATTGACTTTGAGAGGCGTTCTATTTCTATATGAACCGGATCGTTTGCTGAAAAATCAGCCATCTGCACCAGATTCTGAGTGTTCGCGAACCTCGCGATGCGGGGAGCGAGGGTGTCGAGCAGCTCCAGCGCTACAATGGAAATCTTCGCTGGAACGAACACGTCGGACAGGTTGGCCTTGTCCGTCTTGCCGGCCTTGTGGATGGAAGCCGTAGTTTGTCCGCCGTTAACGATCTGAAGACCTTTTATCCGGGCGATGGCAGGTCTTCCGTCGGGCAAGCGCTTAAGTTCTACGGCTTGTGCTGTGATCGAGATACCGTTGTTGTAGGCCATAAAGCGGGCCGGCTCGTCCCGGAGGGTATCACGGATCCCTCGGTTCACCTTCCCTTTTGCCTGCAAAAAAGACCGTACATTTCGTTCCAGCAGTCGCGCACCGTATGTGTCGTAAAGGCGAAAGAGCAGTTCGCCCGGCAGGATGGTGAGATGGGACTGATATTCCGTCACGTTAGCCGGCATCGTCACACAGGGAAGAGCGGTGGTCCAAATTGTCTCCAGGTCGATATCGACCTCGTCCTGAGGAGTACCGGACTGAAGTAAGCGAGAAAGTCGTTCGGAATCCCAAATATCGAAACTCCACACCTTTCCTGCACTCTTTCTATCCGGCATTCTTGTGCTGGTGAGACTGGAAACCCCGTCCGTGAGCACGAAAACGCGGATCTGTTCGATTTGTCCGGCCAGTTCGTTGATGCGGGCCGTCATTGAATAGGCGTCGGACGAATCGGACATTGTTGTGTGAAGCCCTTGCAGGGCATTTTCGCCGTATCGGACCGCTTGCTCTAGAGCCCTCCTGACCTCCTCCGGCGGCAACCTTGTAGGTTCAGCGGCATCAAGAAAGACGGTGATAAAAAGATAAAGGGTGTCCTCATCATCATTTACCCCGTAGCCACTAACTCTGCCTATGCCTCGTGCAATTCGTTCCTCGAATTTTGCAGCTGACGCACTTTCAACTACGCCAGCATCAGAGAGATATTCGAGCATTAGCTCGCTGAACACATCGTCGGGCGATGTTGCGCTGCCCACGGCTTGATCGTGAATATCGCCGTTTAGACCATGCACAAACTGCGCGAGATTGTTATCCACAGTTCACCGTCCTCCTCTAAAATTACTTCGATCGAATCCCACTACGTGCGGTCGAGGAAGCACCACCAGCGCCTCCCTTTTCGGCCTCACTGGGGGAGGCCCGTAGCACAAGGGGACCTGATGCGAAGTACTCGAACAAAATATGTAACCGCACCAGTGTAGTCAACTGTTACGTGACTTTCCCTGCGTCGTCGTGATCATTTTACGGTCTCTGGCGATGAGGACGGGACGAGTTTGTCGTCCTGGCTGTACTCGTGCCAATGGTTCTTGGCTACCATTGCCATTGTCCTCTTGCTCGTTTGGGCGCTACCGTACATCGGCCGGAACGCCCCCGGCGCACAGCTTCATTTTCATCCGAGCGAATACCCGCACGCTCTCTCTCGGTTCTGGTGCCATCGCCGACCCGGCCGAATAAGAGCGTTGGCCACCCCAGCATCGAAGCGCCTTGTCCCGCACGCGCCCGCTCGTCACCCGGGACGTTGAGGTAACTCATGCCAATCACAACGACGGCTTCGGTTCGCTAACTGGCGTGTCTATCCGTGCCTGGGCGCTCACCGAATTCGCTCTTCGTACCGCCGCTCGATCTGTGCTGCTGGTTCCGGTCGGATGGCGCGTTTGTGTCTTGGCTCGGTGACTGACCTCTGACCCCCACGCAAATAGCGGGGGATCGTCGGCATCTATCTCGACAGGAACGGGACCGCCGGCGTGTTCGACCGCTTCTAGGAACCTCCACCAGACATCTCCGACGCCATTAGCGCCCTTCAGCAGGTCGAGGGCGTGACGATCGTCAAGTCCGGTGAGCTGCGCGAACCGCACGGTCAGTCGATCTTCCAAGTGGTCGCCGAATAGTCGATGCAACCGCAACCGCAATTCCCGCGCTTCGGCGAGAAGGTCAACCTTCTCCCGGCGGGACTTCGCTCGAAACGGTCGCGCGATCAGCTCCGCGGCTTCCGCCACGCGGCGGTAGGCCGGATCGTCTCGCCGCAGTTCGATCTCGCGTACGTAGCGGATGCGCACCCGCTCAGAGTGTCTCGGGCTGAGGCCGAGACTTGGGTCCACGGTGTCCGCCTCCTCCAGGCGCGCATGCGTCGCCAACCAAATCTTGAGGCGCCCCTCAGCATTTGGCCGGTCGCCGAACAGCCCCTCTCTCATTCGGCTGACTGCGTTGGCGTCGACATCACCGTCAGTGCCGTGTAAGGCGCTCGCAAGCTGCTTCACCCCAGCCCGCGTCATGCGGATGCGTTGGAACACATTATGGATATCCTCCGGTGAATAGCCCTGCTGACCTAGAATGTGCACGACTCGCTTCGTCTCGGAGTCGAGGTAGGCTCGCGTCTCATCCAGATCAGGCAGATCATGAATCTTCTCGAACCAGCCCCGTGGAACCCTACCGCTCTGCTTCTGCTCCGCCACAGACCGCAGCGGTACGCCCAAGACTTCAGCCAGCGCACGCTCGGGGTGCCGTCCAAGATTGAGCTTCTTACTGGCGAGATCGACCAGGTTCTCATAGGTCGGCGGCGCATTCCGGCGAGCGGCCTGAAGCTGCTTTGCGAGGATCGAGGTCGTATCTCCGATCGTGATGGCCAGATCCGTGATGTGCAGACCGGAGCTGCCGATGACCTGTTGCGGGACGTTGGCAAAGTTGTGAGGCTGGTCCGGGGCCTGGTGTAGCGCGTGTGTCAGTTTCCGGACCACCTTGGCTTTTTCTTCGGCATCGATCATATTAGTCTTCCGGTGAGGGGCTGGACGGTTGCACCCGCCCAGTCCCGTTAGAGCCGTTACCTCAGGCGACGCCTGCTAGTTTGTACGCGAGCGGGCGTCGCTCTTCTCGGGTTCCGGCGTCGCGCGACCGAGTGTCATCGGCCCATTTCCGGCGAACGACGGACCCGCCAGTCGCTCCATCAGCGCCAACAAACGATCGCTCTGTTGCCGTAGCTGCTCGTTATGGTGCTCGGCCTGTTCGATGCGAGCGCTCTTCTCGTCGATAAGCCTCCCCTGCATTTCCAGTTCATGCACAAGGTCCTCGACGCTCTCGCCCACCACGGCGGCCGACGTTTCGTCCAGCTTCCGGTTGGCTCGGGTGGCGAGCAGGTTGCGGATGTGACCGACCGCATCGCGCGCAGCGTCAGGCAAATGCTCGCTTTGGTTGATAGCCTCCGACAGCGAACGCGTTGTCGCAGTCTCAGCCTCAAAGGTCAGCTCCTGCTTGCCTTTTTTCAACCCAGCAGCTTTGGCCCACGGCTCCCGCTCGAAGGCCCAACGCTTCTCTTGGGTAAGCCCCCAATGGCTTCCGCCGGGTTTGAGACGTAGCCGCAACAACCGCAAGGCGAGTGCCCGCTGATACGGATCGCGTAGCCCAACCTGGGTGAGATGATCGTTGAGGGAAAGCGGGGACTCGGGATCGCCGTTTGCGATGTTCGCCAAAGCCTGACCCACGGCTTCATCAGCCGTGGTGACATTGATCAAAGGCATTGTACCTCCTTTTCCGGATGGAATGTTCACGTCGTGATTAAGCGAGCACCATGCACGCGACCTTAAAGTAGCTCGATTAGACGCCAGCGCAATCGCTCAGCGCGGCCATCGCTAGAATTAAATTGAGTCAAGCCGCACCATAGTATCAGATATGCTTGTACTATGGCCAGGATTTGACCATGATGCGACCATAAACGATCAAAATGGTTTCGCCATGTGGCTAAGCATCAGAGGTGCATACGGCCGTGTCGGGGGGCCGGTGCTTTGCGATTCTGCGGACGCGGCTCGATTTGTTGAATTTCAACCGGATTGGCCAATTTTACGTATTCGGCTTGTTAATCAGGCGCGACGTTCCCGAATTCAGACCGCGGTCCAAGCGCGGAAATCCTCCTGGCATGCGCATCTCCCGCGACGCCGTCTGGGCATACCTTCGGGTTTTGTGGTGACGGCGAGAAAGGCGCAAGACAGGCTTCGCCGAGAAGGCGGATGGCACCTTTTCGATTTTACGGGTAGCGCAACACTGCCGGAGAACGATCCCGATCGGCGCCTCGTAGTCTTACTCGACGAGATTGAAGGCATGCGGCGCCATCACCCCGAAGTCTTCGAGCGTCTCGGGGTGACCGTAACTGTTTCATTTCATGACGAGGGGCCCGACTAAACTAAAAAGGGCGTCGTACGGCGCGAAGATCACGCGGTCGGCCTGACTTCAGCGGGGACACCCTGACTGCTCTGCACCCGCGAGTTCAACCTCGCGCTATCGGGATTTCACGGCATCTTTAAAGGCAGCCAGTGCCGGCGAAAGTCCGGGAACATCGTTTCGTTGACGGCCGCGATCAACGCGTCTTCGCTTCCGGCTAGACAGAGCGCTGCCTCGTAATTTTCCCGTCGTCAGGATCCGCCCACAACAACGGAGCGGCGTCGGTTTCCGACGTTTCGACTGTGCCGTCGGCCCCGACATAGGGGCGGGTTGCCGATAAAAACTGCAGGGCGCATATGTTGGGTCGGGCGCGCACGCGGGCTCTGACAAATCTCATAACGGCCGGAGGATGCCGAGCCTCCATGCCATCACCGATAGCGGCTCCAGGCGCGCGGGTTGCGCGCCACGCGCCTGGGCTTGTTTATACAATTGCCACAGCCAGTCCTCCGGTTCTTGCCCGCCACGCTTGAACCAGGGCGGTCGAGTCGACCTGGTCGTCGTGATGATGATGGTTTTATAGCAGTCTCGTGCTATTATATCAATTAAATGAGATTCAGATATGCCGAATTCGGCAAGACCGAGCATATGGCTGAGTTCCGCTGCCAGTCCGCTGCCAACGGCCAAAAAAGGCGCCCGATTTCCGCTGTCGAACGGGACGGCCAGAATGGGTCCAAGGGGCTGATTAACAATCAGATTCTCGACGCCGACGCGGCAGTTTTTGAGGCGAAAACGCAATTTTCCGCTGTCGACAGCGGAATCAGCGGAGGTCCTGACCCGGGCCGGCGAGGCGCGCCTTCGCGAGATCATCACCGCCACGCGGAGACGCTCTTCAGCATGATCACGAGCCCGACCTTGAGCTGACGCACCCGGCGGGCCACATGGCAAGGCCCGGGTGAGGAGGTGTGATGCGCGCTCCCTCTTACGCGTCACTGGACGACGCTCTCGAGATCCTTGCGCCTTATGGGATCGAGCTGAGAAACGGCAACAGCAATCACGCGCCGATGGTGGCTGAGGCGCTGTGTGCAATGGGTCACCCCGAAGCTGTGATGCCGTGGATCGCGCGCTACCGCGAGCGGATGTTGCCCCGGCCCGCGGCTGGTGCTCGCATTCGCCGCGAGGACTGGCGCGGCACGCTCGGCGAGCGTGGTCGGTTCGCCGATTGGAGCGCGTTCTTCAGCGAAGAGTTGCGCGAGAGGCCGTGGCGGGAAGTGCTCGATCGCTGGGCCGACCGCCTGGCGCCAGGCTTTTGCGCCTCGGCGACGCATGGCGTCATTCGTGTCGGGCACGCGGCGCGCGGCTTGGCGGCGGGCGAGACGCGGCACCGGCGGCGCGAGCTCGCCGATGCGTTCGCCAGCTGGGCGGCCACTTATCAGGAGCTGCCAGGGAGTGGTCATGCGGCGAACGGCAGGATGCCGCCGCGCGAGGCGATCGGCCTTGTGGCCGTCGTTCCACCCGCCCAGCGAAACTATGCCGGGAACATCACGGCGTCGCTCGCCACGCTCGATGACCTGCCCGAGTTTGGCCCGTCGATCGGGCTTATCGACACCGGCAGCGAGCTCGCGCCGCTCCTCTCGGAAATCACCGAAGTTTTCGCGCGGGTATACCTCGCGAACGCGCACGACATCCGCTCGACGATCGCCTTTATCCACGGGGTCACCAGCCCTGCCGCACTCGCCAACATTACGCCGCTGGTTAGCGACCGCACCGCACGCGCCACGCTTGGCTATGCTTGGCAATCCAGCTGCGCGCTTTATGCCTGCTTCGGCGGGGATACGGCGATGGCCGAGGACATCGAACCGCGCGAAGCGGACGAGGACGACCTCGCCGACCGCGCCATCGCACATGGCGACGAGCACGTCATCAAGTTCACCGAAGCGTGCTTGCAACGGTACGCCATCAGCCCCTCCGCGGTTTACCTTGCCGCCGTCGACCACGTGCTCGGAATGATACCGCGCCGCTGAGAAGACGCCGCGTTCCGTTCCTTGCTCGGCGGCGTTCGGATCGCTAAGACGGTCGGCCGAAGAATGGGAGGTAATGCATGACGGAATTGTCTTCGGCGACCCGCGAGGCGCTGACGCGTGTCGGAACATCGACCTTGACTGGCGTTCTCTCGCGCCGGGGTCTGCGCAACATGTTTCTGCAGGACGTCTGGCCGATCCGCCCCGATATGCCGCGGATGGTTGGGCCAGCCTTCACGATGCGCTTTATCCCGGCGCGCGAGGACAAGACCGCGACGGGACGCGGGCCGGTACAGCAGCGGGCAATGGAAGAGTGTCCGCCGGGTCACGTGCTCGTCGTCGACGCCCGGGGTGACCCTCGGGCGGCTTCAGCCGGCGATCTCTATTGCGGCCGCCTGAAGGCGCGCGGCTGCGCCGGCGTCGTGACCGATGGCGGGCTGCGCGACACGGAAGGGGTCTTTAAAACCGGCCTGCCGGCCTATCATCGTCGCCCGTCGTCACCGCCGAGCGGCATTGTCCATCAGCCGGCCGACCTCAATCTGCCGATCGCTTGCGGCGGTGTCGCCGTCTATCCGGGCGATATCATTGTCGGCGATTGCGACGGGGTCGTGGTGATCCCGCTCGACATCGTCGACGCTGTCGCCGAAGAAGCGGTTGCAACCACGCTTTACGACGAATTCGCAGAACAAGAGGTCGCCCGCGGCCGCTCGTTGATTGGCCTCTTCCCGGCTGCAGGAGAGGACGCCAAGCGCGACTTCGAAGAGTGGAAAAAGAAGCGCTCCGGCACCTAGATAAGCCAAACAAAAACGGGGAGCAACGGCCGGACATCTCCTCGCCGCCGATCGCGCCAGCGGCGATGAGGCTGAACTCGACGACCGACCGGATGTACACCGCGATCTCGGAAAAGCAGGGTTCGGGTTCAACGGCCGACGCGTCCCGGTGCCGCACGGAAAGATACTGGCGGCTCGTCCGGGATCAACTAAATGGTTTATTTGAGTGCCATCCGGGCGATTTTGACTCCAGGGCCGAAGGTGGCGCCACCGGGTGGAGCGACGTCGAGGTGCTGCCCTATCTCCGCGAGAGCGGGGGTCTCGCGCCCAACAACGAGATCTCTGTCGACGGGCCGGCGCGCAATACCACCGGCCCGCTCGTGCGCGACCCGATACTGCCGGCCGCGCGCCAATTCGTCGAGGCGGTGGTCGCCGCGGGCATCCCACGCGGCGACTATAACGGACGCGACGGCGACCCCGCGGGGTTAGTGTCACTCAGCCAAACGACGACGGGGCACGGCAAGCGATCGAGCACTTATTGGGCGTTTCTTGCTGGCGAGCCGGAGCAGCGGTCGAACCTGACCCTCATCACCGGACGGTACGAAGCGCGTGATCCTGGCCGGCCCGCCCGGGCAAGGGAGCGTATTTTGGGTCAGTCTGGTGCGGTCTCGGGTTCGTTTGCTAGCCGAACACCGCGACGAACTCGCAGGTCACCAGCGCGCTGCTTTCGGAGCCGAGCGCCATCGTATGCCTAGCCGGCCGAGACGTTGCGTCGGGGAACATTTTGACCCACTCGTCGTTGAGTGCAGCGCGCCCGGTCGCCGGCTCCTTCATCCAGAACGTCATCTTGATGATGTCGGCGGGCGTTCCGCCGGCCGCGGTGATGGCGGCGCGGACATGGGCGAACAGATTGGTGACTTGCTTTGCCAGCTCCGGCGGTAAGTTGCGTGTTCCTGGATCGACCCCGCTGATCACGCTCGTCATCATCACATTGCCGATCCGGCTGGCGTTCGGGATCGGGTTCTGGTGTGCAAAACCGGGGAAATTCACGCTCTGCCGTTTTGCCATCGCATCGCTCCTTGTTCCTTGGGTGCTATGATCGTCGAGCCTGGGCTGAAAGCCCTTCTCTCAGGAGACCGCCAATGACGCGCTCATGGATTCACTTTACCCGCGGGCGCTTTGTGCGCCAAGCGCGGGTCGGGCTCGGCGAGCTCAGGGAAGAGCACATCAGCCGGCTCGGGTTCGCCGGCCCGGTCGCGATGCTCTACCGCACCGACGGGCCGAACGAGGTCGTCCGCATCGAGGGCGATTACCGACCGCGCCAAATCGACAGTGCCGACGTCGTCGCGGCCGACGCGTCCGACCCGCGCGCCGGGCCGTTGACACTACTGTCCAACGGGGACGTCGCGATCGCCATCAGCCGCCGACGTCAGGCGATGCCTTATTGCTATCGCAACATTGACGGCGACCTGCTCTATTTTGTGCATCGCGGCAGCGGCGTCTTCGCGACCGAGTTCGGTCCCCTGCGCTACGAGCCCGGCGATTACGTGCTGCTCCCCAAGGGGACCACCTTCCGGCTGATGCCCGAGGATGCGGATAGCCTGCTGTTAGTTGTCGAGACGCCGCAGCCGATCCGGCTATGCGAGCACGAGCAGGTCGGCAGGCATACGCCGGTTGATCCGACCGTGCTACAAGTGCCGTACGTTGCCGATTACGGCTGGCCGACGCAGGACGAATGGGAGCTGCGGATCAAGCACGCAGGCGCTCACACCTCGATCTTCTATCGCAACAACCCGATGAATGTCGTCGGTTGGAAGGGTGACCTGTTCCCATTCAAGCTCAATGTCCGCGACATCCGGCCGATCATGTCGGACCGCATCCACATTGCCCCGTCTGCCTGGGTGACGTTCGAGGCCGCAGGTGTCGTCGTGTTGAGCTTCCTGCCGCAGATCGCCGTCTCGGATTTGAATGCCGAGGAGCTGCCGTCCTACCACCGCAACATCGACATGGACGAGGTAATGCTGGCCCACGCCGACGACGACCCAAAGGGTCGCCGCTCCGGCGGCTTCTCGTTTACGCCGCAAGGCGTTTTGCACGGCGCCGA
>Ga0306922_10003032_pt1 | contig 15679 bp, 9 predicted proteins | sample sta12Cox44000082_FD_203758 | JGI IMG/M metagenome (GOLD analysis project Ga0306922, IMG submission 203758) | Lab enrichment of tropical soil microbial communities from Luquillo Experimental Forest, Puerto Rico - statoxic.12C.oxic.44.000.082 (v2)... | ecosystem: Environmental > Terrestrial > Soil... | reverse complement strand
CGGTGCACACGGTCGCGTAGAACCAGGCCCGGTCCGGCCGCGCGAGCGCCATCGGAATCAGCATCGTGTCGGGCGGGATCGGAAAGAACGAGCTTTCCACGAACGAAATGATGCCCATCAGCCAGGTCGCGTGCGGCTTGTCGGCGGCGGCGATGCACCAATCGTAGAGGCGGCGAAGCATGGCGGGCTTGCTTAGCGGCGCGCGCAGTGATTGTCCATCCGCCGAGCTTCGGCGACAGACGTCGCGGGTTTGATTGAAAGCGTGCGCCGGCTCGCTCGTGCGCCGTGCGGTCCGCGGCGCTTCAGCGCCGCTTGCGCACCCGGCTGCGGTCGAGCGCGATCACCTTGCGTCGCGGAGGAGCGTCGGGGCGCTCCCGCAGCGGAGCGTCAGGGCGCTCCTTGGGAAGTTTCTCGGCAATTCCCAACAGCTGTTCGCGGCGCTCCATCTCCATCCACACGTCCTTGGGATGGATGCCGGAGGCGACCCAGAGCACGACGAGATTGTAGAGAAGGTCGGCGCTTTCGCGCACCATAGCATCGCAATCGCCGTGCATGGTATCGATCGCCACCTCGACCGCCTCCTCCGCCAGCTTCTTGGCCATCTTGCTGCGGCCCGCGCGCAACAGCCGCGCCGTCCGCGAGGACGCCGGATCGGCGCCTTGGGCGGCGAGAACGGCCTGGTGAAGACGATCGAGCGAATCACTCATACCGGGCACAATAACGCCAATTCGGACCTGAATGTGTTAACGAATATGGGTAAAGCAAGGCAGCCGCGCCGAGCATCTGACACAGGGCCGCGGACATCCCGCGTTGCGCGTGCAGCGCAACAACGACCTTAGCTCTGCTCGGCAGCCGACTCTTCGCCGGCGAGCAGCGAGGCATTGCCGCCTGCCGCCGCGGTGTTGATGGTCACCACCTGCTCGGTGGCAAAGCGCCTCAGGTAATTCGGACCGCCCGCCTTCGGCCCGGTGCCGGAGAGCCCGACACCGCCGAACGGCTGCGTGCCGACGACCGCGCCGATCATGCTGCGATTGACGTAGACGTTGCCGTGGGCGAGCCGCGCAACGACGTGGTCGACGGTGGCATCAATGCGGGAATGGACGCCGAGCGTGAGGCCGTAGCCGTTGGCGGCAATCTCGTCGAGCAGCGCGTCGAGCTCCCGGCTGCGCCAGCGCACGACGTGCAGGATCGGTCCGAACACCTCCTCGCGCAAATCCGCCGCGCGCTCGAGCATGATGATCGCCGGCGGCACGTAGGTCCCTCTCGCCGGCAACGAGTTGAACCAATCCCAGCGGAAGCGCACGCGGTTCTTCCGCTCGTGGTCGGCGATCCAGCGGTCGAGCTTGTCCTTGGCCTCGGCATCGATCACGGGCCCAACATGGGTCGAAGGCTCGCGCGGGTCGCCCAGCTTGAGCTCACGCGCGGCACCCGCGATCATCTCGACGATCGGCTCGGCCACGTCCTCCTGCACGCAGAGCAGGCGCAGCGCCGAGCAGCGCTGGCCAGCGGAACGGAACGCCGACGTCACCACGTCGTCGGTGACTTGCTCCGGCAGCGCGGTGGCATCGACGATCATCGGATTGATGCCGCCGGTCTCTGCGATCAGCGGCACGATGGGTGCTTCCTTCGCCGCCAGCGCGCGATTGATCGCGCGCGCGACTTCGGTCGAGCCGGTGAAGGCGACGCCGGCGACGAGCCGGTCAGCGACGAGCGCCGCCCCGACCTTGCCATCGCCCGGCAGCAGATGAAGCGCGCTCGCCGGAACGCCCGCTTGATGCAAGGCGCGCACCACCTCGGCGGCGATCAGCGGCGTCTGCTCGGCGGGTTTCGCCACCACCGTATTGCCGGCAACGAGCGCGGCGCTGACCTGACCGAGAAAGATCGAGAGCGGAAAATTCCATGGGCTGATGCAGGCGAACACGCCGCGGCCGCGATAGCGAAGCTCGTTTGCTTCGCCGGTGGGGCCCGGCAAGGCAAGCGGCGCGAGCGTGCGGCGCGCCTCGAGCGCATAATAGCGGCAGAAATCGACCGCTTCGCGCACTTCCGCCATCGCGTCGTCCAGCGTCTTGCCGCCCTCTGCCTGCAACAGCGCGATCAGCCGGCCGCGCCGCGCTTCCAGGAGATCGCCGGCGCGTTCGAGGACGCCGGCTCGCATGTCGAGCGCCGCCGCGGCCCATGGCAAAAAGCCCGCTTGCGCCGCTGCCACGGCCGCCGCCGCAAGCGCATCGTTGCCTTCGCCGACGCGGCCGATCGCCTTGGCGTCGATGGGCGAAAGCACCCGCCGCTCGCTGCCGGGACGCCGCGTGCCGTCGATGAGCGGCCACGCTTCGGCCGACAGCTCGCCCGCGCGAATCTCGGCGAGCAGCGCAGCGAGCGCGGCCCGGTCGCCGAATTCGACGCCGGAGGAATTGCGTCGGTCCGGACCATAAAGGTCGCGCGGCAGGGGAATCTTCGGGTTGCGCGCGTGATGCACGTCGCCGATCCGCTCCTGCGGACGCTCGAGGATCGACGCGATCGGCACCGCAGGGTCGGCGGCAACCGACACGAAGGAGGAGTTCGCGCCGTTTTCCAAGAGACGCCGCACGAGATAAGCCAGGAGATCGCGGTGGCCGCCGACCGGGGCGTAGATCCGGCAAGCCGCTTCGGGGTGGTCCGCGAGCAAGAGCTGATAAAGCACCTCGCCCATGCCGTGCAGGCGCTGGAACTCGTAGCCTTCGACGCCGCCGGCATCCTCGATCACGCTCGCCACCGTAAGCGCGTTGTGGGTGGCGAATTGCGGATAGAGCCGCGGCCGCGCCGCCAGCAGCTTGCGCGTGCAGGCGGCATAGCAGACGTCGGTCATGGCCTTGCGGGTGAACACGGGATAGTCGGCGAGACCGCGCTCCTGGGCGCGCTTGATTTCCGTATCCCAGTAGGCGCCCTTGACCAGTCGCACCGTCAGACGGCAGCGCAGCCTGCGGGCGGCTTCGTCGAGCCAGTCGATCACCGCCGGCGCGCGCTTCTGATAGGCTTGCACCGCCAGCCCGAAGCCATCCCAGCCGCGCAGCGAGGCGTCGGCGAGCACCGCCGCGATTACGTCGAGCGTGAGCTCGAGCCGGTCGGCCTCCTCGGCATCCACGGTGAAATTGAGGTCGAGGTCGCGCGCCTTGCGCACAAGCTCGAGCGCCCGCGGCACCAATTCGGTCAGGACACGATGGCGCGATACCGCCTCGAACCGCGGATGCAGGGCGGAGAGCTTGACCGAAATGCCGGGGCGGTTCGCGCTATCGCCGGCGCTCGCGGCGATGGCGTCGATGGCATGGGCATAGGCGGCGAAATAGCGTTCGGCGTCGGCTCCCGTGCGCGCGCCCTCCCCCAGCATGTCGAAGGAATAGCGCCGCGCCCGCTGCGTGCGGGCACGCTCGAGCGCTTCCTCGATCGTCTGTCCGAGCACGAAATGCGAGCCCAGGAGCCGCATCGCCTGCCGCGTGGCGGCGCGCACGGCAGGAATGCCGAGGCGTTTGATGAGACTTTCGAGAATCGTATCCGGGGTCTCGCCGGGATGGATGATGCGGGCGGTGACGCCGAGCGTCCAGGCCGAGGCCGAAACGAGCAGCGCGCTCGATTTGACGTGGTGCGACGACCACTCGCCGGTGGCGAGCTTGTCTTCGATCAACCGGTCGGCGGTCGCGGCATCGGGCACGCGCAACAGCGCCTCCGCCAACACCATGAGGGCGAGGCCCTCCTTGGTGGACAGCGAGTAGGCGTGCAGGAAATCCTCGATGCCGCCGAGCCCCCCGGCCCTGGCCCGGATCCCCTCGATGAGACGCCGTGCATACGCGTCGATTCGCCGTTCGGCGTCGCTGGCGCGGGCGGCCTCACGGAGCAGTCCGGGCGCGATCGTCTCGTCGGGCGGCGCATAGGGAGCGCTGAAGAGGGGCGCTGTGTCTGCATCCGCGGCCAAGGATATCGTCGTATCTGGGATCATGACCGGTCCGCACTCGACTGGCTCCGGCTCGGGCCTGCGGCGTTAATCTTAACAGCCGTTCATGCCATCGGGCTGAAGAATAACTCGCATGCGGGCACAAAATGGCTGGGGCGGTGTTTGAAATTTGTGAAGGGCGGGCTCGAACCGCGATCTCGCCTTGCGCTTTGCACGCTCATGTTCTTTATCTGGCTGCCTCAGCCGCGGTGCACGGCGGGTGGCGCGGGGGCCGACGTAGAGGGAGCAGCCATGGGCCTCCTCAACCTCAGGCGGATCGTTCGGCCCGCCCATGTCTTCGCGGCGGCGATCGCATTGATGGCCGCATGGCCGGCCGCGGCCCAGACCAGCATCAAGTTCTCGCTCGACGGACGCCTCGAGGGACTGGCTGCGACTTTTTTCCTCCCCCAGGACAAGGGCTACTTCAGGACCGAGGGCCTCGACGTGGTGCTCGACGAGGCGGCGACCGTGCTCGAGCCGATCACCCGCGTTGCATCGGGCGCCTATGACATGGGCCTCGCCGATATCAATACCCTCATCAAATATCGCGATCAGCATCCGTCGCCACCGGTGCGAGCGGTTTTCATGGTCTACAACAAGCCGCCGTTCGCGATCGTGGCGCGCAGGAGCCGCGGCATCACCGAGCCCAAGCAGCTCGAGAACAAGAAACTCGGCGCCCCACCCGCCGGCATCACCTTTGGCGAGTGGCCGCTATTCGCCAAGCTCAACAACATCGATGTGGCGAAGGTGACGATCGAAACCATCGGCATACCGGTGCGCGCGCCCATGCTCGCCGCCGGCCAGATCGACGCCGCGCTCGGCTACTCGTTCCGGCTCTATGTCGATCTCAAGGACCGCGGCGTGCCGGTCGACGATATCGTGCTGATGCCGATGGCGGATTACGGGCTGAAGCTCTACGGCAACGCCATCATCATCAATCCCAAGTTCGCGGCCGACAAGCCGGAGGCGGTGCGAGCGTTTCTGCACGCCTTTCTCAAGGGCCTGAAAGACATCGTCCGACGACCGGTCGATGCCGTCGATGCGGTCGTCCGGCGCGACGAGACCCTGAAAAAGGAGGTCGAGCTCGAGCGGCTGCGCATGGCCATCCGCGACAACATCGTCACGCCCGAGGTGAAGGCCGACGGCTACGGCGCCGTCGACTTCGCGCGGCTCGGGGAATCGATCGATCAGATCGGGTTGGTCTACACCTTCAAGGCCAAGCCCAAGGCGGCCGACATTTTCGACGCCTCGTTCCTGCCGCCCCCCGACGAGCGCAGGGTGCATTGAGCCGTTGCGACGTGTGTTACTGCCCCGATCCGCTTGCCCACGCGGGAGCGATATCGCTCGCAGCCCCGCCGGTTCTCACCTGCAGCTGCGGACGCAACACCGCCGCGATGTCGTCGGCGAGTTCCTCGAGCGCCGCCCGGTTGCCGCCTTGGCGCAAATAAATCCCGCAATAGAGCTGGGGTAGCTCGGGAAGCGGCGCGTCCTCCCAGATCGTGAGCGACGTCTGCTGCACGCGGCTGCGCGGCAGCACCATGATGCCGAGCCCGGCGAGCACCGCGGCCTCCAGGCTCGCGATGCTGCGCGAGGTGAACACGAAATCGCACTCGCGCCCGATCCGATGAAGCGCGTTCACCGCCGTGTAGCGACAGGCGCAATCTTCGCCGAAGGACACGAGCGGCACCGGCCCGACCGGGTCGAGCTGGGTCGCGTCGCTGCGCACCCACACCGCCTGGTCGATCCACAAGTGCTGCGCTTCGATCGCGGGCTTCGAACTTGCAATCGCAACCGCAAGATCGATGTCGCCTTGGCGCAACCCGCGCAACGTGTTTTCAAAGCTCGTTGCGCTCGCCGCGAACCGAATGCCCGGCCAGCGCTTGCGGAACCGCGCCAAGGTCGCGGGAATCCTGGTGCCAGCGAAGTCGCCGGGCATGGCGACGCGCACGGTCTGCGCGGTCGGCTGCCCGCCGCCGAGCTGCGCGATCTGATCGTTGACCGACAGCATGCGCCGCGCGTGAGCGACGACCATCTCCCCGCGCGGGGTCAGGCTCACCCCCGGGGCGCTCTTGTCGAGGAGCTCGTAGCCGAGCAGGAATTGCAGCCGCTTGATCTGCGCGCTGACCGCCGGTTGGGTGACGCCGAGCGACTGCGCCGCTTTGGTAAAGCTGCGCTGATCGACGACGAACACGAGTGTCCGCAGAAGTTCAGTCGGGATATTGACCATGCCCCCTCGCCGTTCTTGCGCGTTCGGGCGCCGCGTTGCGCGCCAAGGCCGACCCCATTCGGGCCGGCGGCCGACCTCATAGTCGCACTGGGTGGGAATGTGTGCTCAATTGCGGTTGAGTCAAGCGCAGCAATAAACGTTGTCAGCACGTTCGAAATCGGCAAATATTGTGTCATCAATCGATCGTAGACATGCACGGTGCGATACAATCATTGCGCACAAAGCGCGTTTCATCGGCTTGCGAAAGTTCCTCGCGCGAGGGCGTGCGATACCGATCGCAGCCGCCATGGCCGCGCCTGGGCGCGTTGCGAGCAGGAGGCATTGCGTTAGAGTAAGCCGGACGCAGAGTTCCCGGAGAGGTAGAGTCCTGCCTTTGCCGATGTCGGCCGCATGAAATTCATTCGTCTGTACATCCGCGTGCTCGAGCTGCTCGGGCGCGAGGCCCGTTTGGGCTGGGCGCTCGCGGTCGCCAATCTGGCGCTCGCCTCGGCGATGTTCGTGGAACCGGTCCTGTTCGGCCGCATCGTCGACACCCTCGCCAATGCCCAGGGGCGCATCTCGCAACTGGCCTGGCGCGACTTGATGACGCTGGTGGGCGCCTGGGTCGGCTTCGGCCTCTTCATCATCGTCTGCAGCACGCTGGTGGCGCTCCACGCCGACCGCCTGGCGCACCGCCAATACCAGGTGGTGCGCACGATGTTCTTCGAGCACGTGCTGCAGCTGCCGCTGAGCTACTACACCGGTGCCCATTCCGGACGGCTGGTGAAGGTGATGATGACCGGCACCAATACGCTGTGGGGGCTGTGGCTCTCGTTCTTCCGCGAGCACTTCGCCAGCTTCGTTTCGCTCATCGTGCTGCTGCCGCTGACTCTGTTCATCAATTGGCGCTACGGGCTGATGCTGATCCTGCTGTGCGCCGTGTTTTCCGTGGTGATCGCGCTCGTCGTCCGCAAGAGCGAAAGACTGCAAAGCAAGGTCGAGGGCTACTATACCGACGTGGCCGAGCGCACCACCGATACGCTCGGCAACATTGCCCTGGTGCAGAGCTTCGCCCGCATCGAGATGGAAGTTTCGGGAATGAGGAAGATGGGCGAAGAGGTGCTCAGAGCCCAGATCCCGGTGCTGTCCTGGTGGGCGGTGACGACGGTGATCACGCGCACGTCGACCACGCTGACCATGTTGTCGATTCTCGTGCTCGGGGTCTGGTTCTACCTCCATGATCTGACCACCGTCGGCGAAATCGTTATGTTCATGAGCTTCGCCACGCTGCTGATCAGCAGGCTCGAGCAGGCCGTCCATTTTGCCAACGAGATGGTGATGGACGCGCCGCGGATCGCGGAATTTTTCGAGGTGCTCGACACCGAGCCGGCGGTGCGCGACCGACCCGATGCCATGAATCCCGGCCGCATGCACGGCCTGGTGGAATTCAAGGACGTCTCCTTTTCCTACGACGGCAAGCGCTCCGCGGTCGCCGATCTCACCTTCACCGCGCTGCCCGGCGAAACGGTCGCGCTCGTCGGCGCGACCGGCGCCGGCAAATCGACCGCGCTCGCGTTGCTTCACCGCGCCTTCGACCCGCAATCGGGCACCGTGAGGATCGACGGCATGGACATTCGCGCCCTCAAGCTCGCGGGCCTGCGGCACAACATCGGCGTCGTGTTCCAGGAGGTCCTGCTGTTCAACCGTTCGATCGCGGAGAACCTGCGCGTCGGCAAGCCCGATGCGAGCGACGACGAACTGCGCGCGGCGTGCGAGCGCGCCCAGGTTCTCGACGTCATCGAGCGCCTGCCGCAAGGCTTCGACACCAACGCCGGCGAACGCGGGCGATTGTTCTCCGGCGGCGAGCGCCAGCGCCTGTCGATCGCGCGGGCGCTGCTCAAGGATCCTCCGATCCTCATCCTCGACGAGGCCACGAGCGCGCTCGACGCGCTCACCGAAGCCAGGGTCCAGGCCGCGCTCGCCGAGGTGATGAAAGGCCGTACCACCTTCGTGATCGCGCACCGGCTCGCCACCGTCCGCAACGCCGACCGCATCCTCGTGTTCCAGGCTGGCCGCATCATCGAGACCGGCACCTTCGACGAGCTCATGCGGCTCGGCGGCCACTTCGCCGAGCTCGCCCGCAGCCAATTCATGGCGGGTGAGACGGCGAAGAAGCGGCACGAGCACGCGAGCAGTCAGCCGGTAGAAACCTAGCGGGCGCGGTCCGTGGCGTCTTCGACATCGAGCGGAGTGTGGGCCCGCGCCGCCGATCATCCGCTCGCGACGGCTTTCGTCCTGGCGCTCTGTGTCCGCCTGATCAACCTCGCGCTGCTGACGGGTCGCGACGCCTTCTTCGCGGAGCAGGATGCGTTCGCTTACTGGGCGCTCGGCGCCGCGTTGGCGAAGCCCGACGCCTTTTGGCCCACGCTGTCGTCGCTGACCGACCGCATGCCGCTTTATCCGCTGCTGCTCGCGGGCGTCCAGCACGTCTTCGGCGACGTTCCCCGGGCGGTTGCGCTCATTCAGGCCGTGATCGATGGCGGGACCTGCGCGCTCATCGCCGCGCTGGGCGCGCTGATCTCCCCGCTCACCGGATTGATCGCCGGCGTTCTCGCCGCCCTATCGGTGACGCTCGTCGTATTCAGCACGCAGATCCTGACCGATTCGCTCTTTGTCTTCTTCTTCACGCTGATGCTGCTCGCCGGCGCGCGTTTCCTGCTTCGCCCGACGATGGGGCTCGCCGTGTGGGCCGGCCTCGGCGGCGGGCTCGCCCTTGCCACGCGGCCTTCCGTCGCGATGCTGCTCGCGGCAGCCGTGCCGCTCGTCTTCGTCATTGCATTGGTGCGGCGATGGCGCGTTGGCCCGGCGCTGGCGGCCGCGCTCCTCTTCGCCATCGCCGCCGCGGCGCCGATCGCCCCCGTGCTGGTGCGCAACGCCATCCGGTACGACAGCCTCAGCGTGACCTCGCAAACCGGCGACTACTTGGCCTTGTGGATCGTCCCGCTGGTGACCGAGCGCGCCGACGGCACGCCTTATCAAACGACCTTCGATCGCATGGACGCCCGCTACCGCCGCGAGGCTGGCGCAGAGCCCAATCCGTTCCGCCGCTCGGCCATCGCCTCCGGCCTGGCGTGGCAGGAGATGGCGCGCTTGCCGCGGTCGGCGCTCGCCAAGGCTTGGCTCGAGGGCGCAGTGGTGAACCTCGCTGCACCGGCGCTGCTCGCGGACCCGCGGGTGCGCGCGCTGCCGAAGCCCAGCTTCTACAACACGCCCGGGGCTGGCCTGTGGCAGAAGGCGCGGGCCTATCTGTTCGAGGATCCGGGACGCTACCAGCTCCTGCTCGTCCTCGGCCTCATCGCCATGCTGCCATTCCTCGCGCTTGAGGCCATCGGCTTCGTCATGCTGGCGCGGACGACGCCCTGGGCGGCGGTCTTCGCCGGCGGCGTGCTCGCCTATTTCCTGCTGCTCAGCGGGCCGGTGGCGACGCCAAAATATCGCTTGCCGATGGAGCCGGTGCTGATCGTGCTCGCCGCTATCCCGCTGGCGTGGGTGGTGCAACGGCGCCGACCAATCGGCGCCGCGAATCGACCAATAGGTCGGCGCGGCGCAAAGCAGCGGGATCGCTACTTGATGCGTTCGAGGATGCTCACGTAGTTCGCAACCGCCGTGCCGCCCATATTGAAGATGCCGCCCAGGCTCGCATTCCTGACTTGAATGTCGCCGGCGGCCCCCATGAGCTGCATGGCCGTGAGCGCGTGCATGGACACGCCGGTCGCGCCGATCGGATGGCCCTTGGCCTTGAGCCCGCCCGAGGGATTGACCGGCAAGGGGCCGTTTTTCTCGGTGAGGCGCTCCGCCACGGCGCGCGCACCCTGCCCTTCCGGGACCAGGCCCATCGCCTCGTATTCGATCAGTTCGGCGATGGTGAAGCAGTCGTGGGTCTCGACGAAGGAGAGGTTGGAGAGCGCGATGCCCGCGCTCGCCAGCGCGCGCGTCCAGGCCTGGGCGCAGCCTTCGAGCTTGAGCACGTCGCGCTTCGACATGGGCAAGAAGTCCTGCACGTGCTCGGCCGCGCGGAAGGCAACCGCCTTGCCGAGCTTGAGCGCCGTTGCGACGTCGGCCAAGACGACGGCGGCGGCGCCGTCGGAAACGAGCGAGCAGTCCGTGCGCTTGAGCGGACCCGCCACGCGCGGATTCTTTTCGCTCTCGGTGCGGCAGAACTCGTAGCCCAGGTCCTTGCGAATCTGGGCATAGGGATTGCCCACGCCGTTCTTGTGGTTCTTGGCGGCGATGCGGGCAAGCGCGTCGGATTGGTCGCCCCAACGCTGGAAATAGCGCGCGGCGATCTGGCCGAAGATACCGGCGAAGCCGCCGTCGATATCGGCTTCTTCGCGCACATAAGAAGCCTTGAGCAGGTTGCGCCCGATCTCGGCGGTGGGCGTCGTCGTCATCTGCTCGGCGCCGACCACGAGCACGATGCGGGCAGCCTTGGCGGCGATCGCCTTGAGGCCCTGATGCACGGCAGCCGAACCGGTGGCGCAGGCGTTCTCGACCCGGCTGGCGCGCTTGAAGCGCAGATCCGGCGAGGCCTGGAGGACCAGCGCGGCGGTAAAATCCTGGGCCGAGAAGCCAGCGTTGAAATGGCCGAGCACGATTTCGTCGACGTCGCAGGCGGCGATCCCGGCATCGGCGAGCGCCTGCGTCGCCACCCGCACGATCAGGCTTTCGACCGTCTCGCCCTCGAGACGGCCGAAGGGGGTGTGGGCCCAGCCCACGATGCAAGCGGTCACGGCGGCCTCCTCTTATTCCGACCCAATAGGTGATTTGCGGTCATTGTGTTGGAAACGCAACAGTTGCGCGGCTGCGCCCTAAGCTGCCGAATTTTGGACGTTTTCTCTTACCATGAACGGTCGTCGCGGGCATGAGCGTCACCGTGGGCTTTTCGCTTTTGCCTTTCATCCGCCGTCGGCTTAGACAGACCTTTTCCGGCTGTGGAGCGTTCCCCGAGGGCAGCCAAAGGACTCGGACCCCGAACTGTGATGTCTTCGACGCGATCCTCAGTAGCGCGCACGCTGATGTGGGTGGGCATCGCCTGCGCCGCAACCTCGCTCGCGACGACCCGCGCGGGGGCCGAAGCGCTGCTCGTGATCGAAGCCGAGAACGGCAGGGTTCTCTATGCCCAGAACGCCGGCCAGCCGTGGTATCCCGCCTCCGTCACCAAGCTCATGACCGCCTATGTGACGCTGCGCGCGGTCAAGGAGGGCCGGCTTGCCCTCGATACGCCGCTCACGGTTTCACCGAACGCGGTGGCGCAATCGCCCGTGAAGATGGGATTCGGCGTCGGCACCGTGGTCACCGTCGACAACGCGCTCAAGATGCTGATGGTGAAATCGGCAAACGACATGGCGGTCGTGCTCGCAGAGGGCGTCGCTGGCTCGATCGAGAACTTCGCCGACGAGATGAACGCCAATGCGCGCCGCCTCGGCATGATCCAATCGAGCTTCGTCAATCCGAACGGCCTGCCCGCCGACGACCAGATTTCCTCCGCGCGCGACCTCGCCATCCTGGCGCGCGCCTTGATCCGCGAACTGCCGGAATACGATTACTACTGGCACCTTCCCGGCATCCGCATGGGGAAGATAGTGCGGTGGAATTACAATACGCTGATCGGCCGCTATCCCGGCGCCGATGGCATGAAGACCGGCTTCATCTGTGCCTCCGGCTTCAATCTCGTCGCCTCCGCGACGCGCAACGGCCGGCGGCTCGTCGCCGTGGTGCTGGGCGCTCCCTCCTCCGCGGCGCGCGCGTTGAAGGCGGCGCAGCTGCTCGAGCGCGGATTCAACACCAATCCCGGGATGTCCTGGCTGATGCAGCCCTTCAGCACCGTCGAATCGGTGCAACCGATCGCCGCCGCACCGCCCAATCTACGCGACGAAATGTGCGGGGGCCATCGCAAACGGCCGGCAACCGAGGACGAGGACGACCTCGTCGCCAATAACAATCCGGAGTCGCCCTACGCGGTCTTCCTCGCCAGCCTGCGCCCGGCGAAGGCGAAGGGCGCCGCGCCGCTGCAAGAGATGGGCGAGCCGGTGCTCGTCTATACCGGCACCAAGCCGCCGGCGCCTGGCGCGCAGGCGTCGACCGAGTCGAAGCCGGAAAAGAAGAAGACCGCCGTGATCAAGCCGGCGGCGGCCAAGGACAAGGATAAGGATGGCGCATCGGCGACGAGCGCTGCCACCTCCCGTGCCGCGCCGAAGCCAAAGCCCAAGGCAACGGCGGCCAAGGATGGTGCCAAGGATGGCGCCAAAGATGCCGGCAAGGACGGCGCGTCGACGGCCGCCGCATCGTCCGGCGATGTGGCCGCCCCGAAGCCAAAGCCCAAGGTGCGCAAGGACGCCGCCAAGGATGGTGCGGCCGCGTCGGCCGCCGCATCCGATGACGCCAGCGCACCGAAGCCAAAACCCAAGAAGCCGGCGCCGGCGCCTCCGCCGATGGTCGTCACGCCAGCGGCCGACCAGAGCTCGCAGGTGAAATGACCGACGCGCCGCGCTCGCTAGGCCCGGCCGAACCCATCCCCCTGACGGTGCTCACCGGCTTCCTCGGCGCCGGCAAGACCTCGCTGCTCAACCGCCTCGTGAGCGACCCCGCGCTCGCCGAAACCGCCGTGATCATCAACGAGTTCGGCGAGATCGGCCTCGACCATCTGCTGGTCAAGCCGATCCGCGACGGCGTCGTGCTGCTGCAGAGCGGCTGCTTGTGCTGCACCTTGCGCGGCGACCTCGTCGACGCGCTGGAAGAGCTGCTGCGCGACCTCGACAACGGCCGCGCGGTCTTTCGCCGCGTCATCCTGGAGACCACGGGTCTCGCCGACCCCGCGCCCGTGCTGCAGACCGTGATGGCGCATCCCTATCTTGTGATGCGCTACCGCCTCGACGGAGTGATCACCGTGGTTGACGCCGTGAACGCCGCGGCGACGCTCGACGAACACATAGAGTCAGTGAAGCAGGTCGCGGTCGCCGATCGAATCGTGCTCACCAAGACCGATCTCCTCACGCCGGCGCAAGGCCATCGCGACCGCGAGGCCCTTGCCTCTCGGCTGCGCATGCTCAATCCGGCCGCGCCCATCCTCGATGCGGCGGCGAACGAGGCAACGCCCGAGCGCCTGCTCGCCTGCGGCTTGTTCGATCCCGGACGCAAGCATCCCGACGTCAAACGCTGGCTCGCGGCCGAGGCCTACGCCGACGCGGATCATTGCCACCACCACGACGTGAACCGCCACGACGACCGCGTCCGCGCGTTCTCGCTCGTGAGCGAAGCCGCGATCCCAGCCGCCATGTTCGACATGTTCCTCGACTTGCTGCGCTCGCTGCACGGCCCGAACCTGCTGCGCCTCAAGGGCATCGTGAAGCTTGCAGAGACGCCGGCGAGCCCCATCGTCGTTCACGGCGTGCAACACATCCTCCATCCGGTGGTGCAGTTGCCGGGCTGGCCCGATGACGATGCGCGCACCCGTATCGTCGTGATCACCCGCGATCTCGATCCGGCCGCCGTGCGCGCGCTGTTCGACGCCTTCCTCGACGCCGCCGCGCCCGACCAGCCCGATCGCGCGGCGCTCGTGGACAACCCGCTCGTGCCCTTCGGGGGGCGCGATCGTTAGCGGCCGTTTGAGCGCGCTTTTGACGCCCTTGCCACCTTCAAGGCGCTGCCCGATGCTCGGCGCGACGCGAATGGTGAATCGCGGCGCGCCAGCACGGGACCAGGCATGGGGTTGATCGAGCGGTTGACGGCGGACGTGACCACCCTCAAGGGCGCCTTGCGCACGCTGAGGATGACGACGCCGATCGCCAAGAATCCGACCCGGGTGTTTCCGCAGGTCGTCCTCGAGCTCGCCGACAAATACGGCGACGCGCCCGCGCTCCTGTCCGACCGCGAACGCTTCACCTATCGGCAACTTGCCGAGCGCTCCAACCGGTACGCCCGCTGGGCGCTGACTCAAGGCGTTCGCAAGGGCGACACGGTCTGTCTGATGATGCCGGGCCGACCTGAGTTCTTGGCAGCGTGGATCGGCATCACGCGAGTCGGCGGCGTGGTTGCGCTCGTCAACACCCACCTCACCGGAATGGCGCTCGCCTATTGCATCAATGTGGTGAGCCCAAAGCACATCGTCGTGGCCGCCGAACTGTTCGAATCATTGCAAGGCGCGCGCGCACACATCACCGGCGATGCCAAGATGTGGCTTCATGGTGACGCCAACGCCAACTTCCCGCGCATCGATCGCGAGGTTGACGGCCTCCCCGGCGATGAGCTCGCGGCCGCGGAGCGCCCCACGCTCACCATCGAGGATCGCGCGCTGTACATTTACACCTCGGGCACGACCGGCCTGCCGAAGGCCGCCAACATGAACCACTATCGCGTGATGCTCGCGAGCTACGCTTTTGCCGGCGTCATGGACACGCGCGCCAGCGATCGCATGTACGATTGCCTGCCGCTCTATCACACCGCCGGCGGCGTGGTCGCGACCGGTGCGCTGCTGGTCAAAGGCGGGTCGGTGGTGATCCGCGACAAATTTTCCGTGCGCGAGTTCTGGAACGACATCGTGCGCTGGGACTGCACCTGCTTCCAGTATATCGGCGAACTCTGCCGTTACCTCGTCAACTCGCCGCCGGACCCGAAAGAGCGCGCGCATCATCTGCGCTTGGCTTGCGGCAACGGCTTGCGGCCCGACGTGTGGCCGCAATTCAAGCGACGCTTCCAGATTCCGCAAATCATCGAGTTCTATGCCGCGACCGAAGGCAACGTCTCGTTGTTCAACTTCGACGGCAAGGAGGGCGCGGTCGGCCGGCTTCCCTGGTGGGTCGCCGCGCGCTTCCCGACCAAGATCGTCCGCTTCGACGCGGAACGCCAACAGCCGGTCCGCGACGGACGCGGCTTCTGCATCGAGTGCGACGTCGACGAGCCCGGCGAGGTCATCGGCAAGATCATGAAGGATGCGTCCAAGCCCGGCCAACGGTTCGAGGGCTATGCCAGCGAGGCCGAGACCGACAGGAAGATCCTGCACGACGTGTTCAAGAAAGGCGACGTCTGGTTCCGCACCGGCGATCTGATGCGCAAGGACAAGAACGGCTACTTCTATTTCGTCGATCGCATCGGTGACACCTTCCGCTGGAAAGGCGAGAACGTCTCGACCACCGAGGTCGAGGAGGTGGTCGGACAATTCGACGGCATTCTGGAGACCAACGTCTACGGCGTTCGAATTCCCGGGCGTGACGGCCGCGCCGGCATGGCGGCGATCGTCGCCAAAGACAACCTCAACTTGACGGCGCTGCGCGACCATCTCGCGCAGCGGCTGCCCGAATATGCGCGGCCGGTATTCCTGCGCATCTGCAAGGACAACGACGTCACCACGACCTTCAAGCAGAAGAAGATCAACCTGCTGAAGGACGGCTTCGATCCAAGCCACACCGTCGATCCGATCTACTTCAACGACCCGCAGCGCAAAGCCTTCGTGCGCG
>Ga0306922_10003023_pt1 | contig 15693 bp, 14 predicted proteins | sample sta12Cox44000082_FD_203758 | JGI IMG/M metagenome (GOLD analysis project Ga0306922, IMG submission 203758) | Lab enrichment of tropical soil microbial communities from Luquillo Experimental Forest, Puerto Rico - statoxic.12C.oxic.44.000.082 (v2)... | ecosystem: Environmental > Terrestrial >... | reverse complement strand
GCCGCCAGGGGTCGGCTTCACAGATCGGCATCGCCTTAGGCCGCCGGCACGGCCGTGACCGGACGCGCACTCCCGACATCCATGCGACGGGGTACCCTGCGCGGCGTCAATGGGATGGCTTCTACCATGGGTGCTCAAATGTTATGGGCTCAACACAACTATATCAATTCGAGACCAGCATGAAGGCAGTCGGCAGGCGAACCGTGGTGCGCGGCGTGGCCGCCTGCATAATTTGCGGTTTCCTTGCGCGCGCCAGCGGCGCTGCTCCGGTAACGCTGCGCATCGGCTACGGCGGGGCGGCGCAGGAGCCGCTCTGGCTGCTGATCGCCAAGCCCGAGCTTGGCAAGAGCTACGGCAAGGCCTACACCCTGGACGCCATCAAATTCCAGGGCTCGGACAAGCGCGCGCAGGCGTTCGAAGCCGACGCCATCGATCTCGCCGCCGGGGGCGCCAATGGCGTTCTGTTCGCGGCGGCGGAAGGGGTGGCGGCCAAAATCATCGCCTCGATCAGCCGCGAGAGCTCACGCGGGTTCAGCACCACCTTCTATGCCAAGGCGCAATCGGCGATCAGATCCGTCCCCGATCTGAAGGGAAAGATCGTGGGCATCAATGGATTCTCGACCTCCGGCCATCTGTGGCTCGACGCCGCTCTCGGCAGGCATGGGCTCTCCGATTCCGATGTGAAAATCACTCCCATCCCATTTTCGGCCATGCAGGAAGCCCTGGCTGCGGGCAAGATCGACGTTGGAGAGTTTCCGCAGCCGTTCGCCGCCCTGCTGGAGAACGAGGCGCCGGTGGCGAGGATTTTCGACGCGAAATATGGCCTGCCCTTCGACGAAGAGCTCGATGTTCTCATTGGCAAGGATGCGTTCCTCAAAAAGAACAGCGCCGCCGTTCGGGCGCTGCTCGAGGACTTAAAAGATACGATGCGCTTCTACCTGGATAAGCCGCGCGAGGCGCGCCAGCTCCTGATCGACGCCCGGATGGTCCGGGTCAGTCCCGCCGTCTATCTGGGGATGCGGGACTATTACCGCGATCCCACATTGCAGCCCGACGCCGACGCGCTGGCCAAGATGCAGGAATTCCAGGTCAAGGCCGGCTTCCAGAAGAACAGCGTCGATATCAGATCGCTCGTGGATACAAGTTATCTGCCGTAGCAGCCGCGACCTGAAGCGGCCTCACGTTCCCTCGAAACTCAGTGCATGTACCGAAAAATTCGCGCCGGCGTCGGTCCACACCGCAAGTGGAGACCACCCCGATCCGCGCGCCAGCGCGGAAAAGGACTCCAGCGTGTATTTGTAGCTGTTCTCGGTATGGATGGTCTCGCCGGAGCGAAACTCGATCACCCGCCCGGCAACCTTCACCTTCTGGCGTTTGTTGCTGGCGAGGTGCATCTCGATGCGGTGCCGCTCGGAGTTGTAGAAGGCGTGATGGCTGAAGCTTGCCAGATCGAAGTTCGCGTTGAGCTCGCGGTTGATGCGCGCGAGCAGGTTGAGATTGAATCGGGCGGTGATGCCGGCTGCATCATTGTAGGCCGCATTGAGGATGCCGGCATCCTTCACTAGATCAACCCCTATGATCAGGGCCGCTCCGCTTCCCAGCATGCGGCCGGCATGGCGCAGGAAGGCGCAGGCCTCGTGCGGCTCGAAATTGCCGATGGTCGAGCCCGGAAAGAAACCGGCACGCGGAAGCTGCGTCACTTCCGGCGGCAGAGAGAATGGAAGGGCAAAGTCCGCATCCAGCGGCAGCACGGTGAGCCCCGGCCGGTCGCGGCGCAGCTCTTGCGCTTCGCGGATCAGCATTTGCGAGGAGAGGTCGACCGGAACATAGGCTGCTATCGCCGGCGCGGCCGCCATCAGCAGACGCGCCTTGCGGCTCGAGCCGCTGCCGAACTCGACCACCGCCGCACCGGTCGGGATGAAGCGCGCAATCTCGCCGGCGCGGTCGCGCAGAATCGCGATTTCGCAGCGCGTCGGATAGTATTCCGGCGTTGCCGTAATGGCTTCGAAGAGCTGCGCTCCTGTTTCGTCGTAGAAATATTTCGGCGGGATTCGCTTGGGCTTTGCCGTCAGTCCGGCGATGATCTCATCCGCCAGCGCCGACGCCGGCATCTCGGCTGCTTTGCGAAGGGCGGCTTGGCTGCGCGCTGCCATTCTCGACTCCGACACTACTGGGGGCGCGATGGCGCGCGCTCATATTCCACGAGCCGGACGCCGCTGAACTGCCAACGCGCCTGCGGATAAAAGAAATTTCGATAGCTCGCCCGCGCGTGCCCGGCGGGCGTCGCGTGCGAGCTGCCGCGCAGGACCATCTGGTTGATCATGAACTTGCCGTTGTACTCGCCGATCGCGCCCGCCGCGGCGCGATAGCCGGGATAGGGCAGATAGGCGCTTCGCGTCCACTGCCAGACCAAACCGAAGGCATCGTCCAGCAGGTTTGCGCGCGCGGCGATTTCCCATTCCTCCTCGCTCGCAAGGTGCTTGCCTGCCCAGCGTGCGAAGGCGTCCGCCTCGTAATAGCTCACATGAACGACCGGCGAATGCGGATCGATCGGCTGCTCGCCGGCCAGCGTCATGGTGTGCCAGCTACCATCGACGCCACGCCAGTAGCCGGGCGCCTGCCAATGTCCGGCCTCCACGCCGGCCCAGCCGTCCGAGAGCCACAACGACGGCGTTGAATATCCCCCGTCCGCCATGAACTCGAGCCATTGGGCATTGCTCACGAGGGCGCGTGCGATGCGCGCCGGCTGCTGAAAAACCCGGTGCGCCGGCTGCTCATTGTCGAAGCAGTACCCTTCCCCGACAAAACCGACGGTATGGACGCCACCAGGGAGTTCCGCGAATTGATTGGATGCGGCGCCCGCCCGCGGCGGCTGCCAGCGAGCATCGTAAGCCGGCGCGATCGGATTGCCCGCAAAGGCATGCAGAATATCGGTGAGCAGGAGCTCCTGGTGCTGCTGCTCGTGATGAAGCCCGATTTCAAGAATGCGCAGCACCTGCGCAAGCTCGCCCCTTCCGGCACCAGCAAGCAGCCGCTCGACCGCCTCGTCGACGTGCACGCGGTAAGCAGCAATTTCCTTACACGTGGGCCGCGTGAGCAATCCGCGAAATGGCCGCGCGTGACGAGGTCCGGCCGCCACGTAATAGGAGTTGAAAAGATAGGCAAACTTCTCATCGAAGACGCGATATTCGGGCAGATGCGCAGTCAGCAGGAACTGCTCAAAGAACCAGGTCGTATGCGCGCGATGCCATTTGGCGGGGCTCGCGTCGGGCATCGACTGCACCATCTGATCCTCTTCGCCCAGCGGCGCGGCCCGACGCTCGGTTTCCGCACGCACGGCGCGGAACGCCTCGCGCCAGACGATGCGAGGATCGTTCGGTGGGGAAGTTGCAAGGGTCGGGGTGAAATCTTCGTTGCGGACGCGACGAAGAGCGGGCGACAAGGTCGGGGGCGTCATGCCCAGTCCCGGGTTGGAGAAATCAAAAGGTGAGGAAAAACCGCTTCAGGGTATTGATGGTTCCTCATCATATAGGCGGGAAGCACGAGCGCGACAGCCGCTCGCGGATATTTTACATGATCCGAGCGGAATGCATCACAGGCGGAAAAAGACAAGCGTCTGTAGAGCTTTACGGTGGCGACAGCATAGCGCCGTCCGGCAGGCGGCTATCCCGGCTCGGCTCGAAGCGCGTATTGCAGGAGACCTATTTCGCCGCGCCGGCACCCGCCGTTGCGACCGCGCCGTCCTGGTAGGCGAGGCCGCCGCTCACCCCGATGGCACCGATGAGCTTGCCACTCACCACAATGGGCACCCCGCCTTCGGAGGCCACCGGCCGCTCGGGGAATGACATGAAGGCCATGTTGCCGCCCAAGGACTGATCGTAGAAGACTTTGCTCGGTTGCCGGAATATCACCGCGGTGCGCGCCTTGCCGAGCGAGAGCTCGACCGAGGCCATCTGGGTGCCGTCCATCTTCTCGAAATAGACCAGCTCCCCGCTCGACGCCACGACCGAGATTGCCATGTGGTAGTTGCTCTTTCTGGCCTCGGCCAAGGCGGCCGCGGCCACCGTCTTGGCCTGCTCATTGGTGATCGGCGGCCCATACTCAAGCCTCGGTGTGGGGGAAGCGGGGGGCGCCGCGGGCGGCTGTTGCGCCATGGCCGCCGTCCCCAGCGCCAGCACCCAGCTCATCCCAAGCGCGATGAACAAACGCGTTCGCATGCTGCTGTCTCCGGCCGGGTCCTGGGTCGCGGCGTCATGATGTTGTCCAAAAGTCATCGTCACTCGCTGGGCGCCAACAGGCACCATTATCGCGTGCCATTGCGCGCACCCAATGCGGCCTACGCGAACCGCTTGGTCAGGATAGGCGAGTTGTCGTTGCACGGGCAAGCAGCGTTGAGCAGGGAGCTCGGCAGAGCATGACGATCCGACGGATGCGAGGCGCTTTCGCCCTTATGGCGGCGATCCTGGCGGGGCTTCCGGGCACGGCCTTGGCGCAGGCGAACTGCCAGAACACCGGCAGCTTCGATGCCTGGCTCGCCAATTTCAAGAAGGAAGCGCTCGCGAAAGGCATCTCGCCATCCGCGATTGCGGCGGCTTCACCCTATCTCGTGCTCGATCAGCGCATCATCAATATCGACCGCGGCCAGCGTTTCTTCGCCCAGAACTTCGTTGAGATATCCGACAAGATGCTGGGCTACGGACGCCTGCCCGGCGGCATCGCGCACATCAAGAAGAATGAGGCACTGTTTGCTCGCGAAGAGAAGGAGTTCGGCGTCCCAGCTTCGGTGATCACCGCATTCTGGGGACTGGAAAGCGATTTCGGCGCCGGGCAAGGCAAGGACCTGGCGATCAAATCGCTGGCCACGCTCGCCTATGACTGCCGGCGCTCGGACATGTTCCGCGGTCATCTGTTCGACGCGTTGCGGCTGATCGAGCGCGGCGACCTGCGCGCCGACGAGATGATCGGCTCATGGGCCGGCGAGCTTGGCCAGACGCAGATGATGCCGTCGGAATACATGGCGCATGCCGTCGACTACGACGGCGACGGCAGGCGCAACCTGATCAAAAGCGTGCCCGACGTCATCGGCTCGACCGGCAAATATCTCGTCCATCTCGGCTGGAGGCGCGGCGAGCCGTGGCTGCAGGAAGTGCGCGTCCCGCAGAACCTGCCGTGGAAAGAGGCCGACCTTTCGATCCAGCATCCGCGCTCGCAATGGGCGGCGTGGGGGGTCACATTCGCCAACGGCAAGCCGCTGCCGGCCGACAACCTGCCCGCCTCGGTCGTGCTTCCGGTAGGCAGATTCGGACCCGCCTTCCTCGCCTACGACAACTTCCAGGCCTATCTGAAGTGGAATCAATCGCTCAATTATTCCTTGACCGCCGCCTACTACGCCACCCGGCTCGACGGCGCGCCGCTCATGAACAAGGGCGGCGCAAATATCCCGAAAATCAGCTTCGAGGAAACGCGCGAGCTGCAGCAGATCCTGGAAAAGCGCGGCTACGATGTCGGCCGCGTAGACGGCGTGCTCGGAATCAAGAGCCGGGTCGCGATCCGGGACATGCAGATCAAGTTCGGCCAGCCCGCCGACGGATGGCCGACCGCCGAGCTGCTGACGCGCCTGCGCGCGGGAAGATAACTCTTAGCTTGCGCCCCAGAGCTGCCGGCTCGCGATCTTCGCCCCGTCCGCGAGCGATTTGAGCTTTGCCCACACGATGCTCGGATGCACCTCCCTGGAGTTGGCGAAAGTGGCAAATCCGCAATCGGCGCCCGCGATCACGTTTTCGCGCCCTGCCACGCTCGCAAAACGGCCGATGCGCTCGGCGACGAGCTCAGGATGCTCGACCAGAACCGTCGAATGGCTGATTACGCCCGGGATGAGACACTTGCCCTCGGGCAGCTTCACATTCTTCCACACCTTCCACTCATGCTCGTGGCGCGGATTGGCAGCCTCGAAGGAAAAGCCACCGGCGCGGATTTTCAGGATGATGTCCACGATATCCTTGAGCTCCAGATCGTGGATGCGCGGTCCCATGTTGATGCCGTAGCAGGTGTGGTGGCGAATCTTTTCCGGCGCAATGTTGCGCAGCGCGTGATTGAGCGCCTCCACCCGCAGTGCGGCCCATTCGCGCCATTCATCCAACGTCAGATCGGGTTGTTTGGTCCACTGGGTGACGAATTGAGGATCGTCGATCTGCACCAGAAATCCGGCGTTCACGATCTCCTCATATTCCTCGCGCAGCGCTTCGGCGATCGCGAATAGATATTCCTCATCGGTCTTGTAATAGGCGTTGCGCTGCCAGTCCGCGGCGCTAGCGGGAGAAATGGCCGGCATGAAAACGTCAAGCGGCTTCATCCCGTCGAGCGCTGCCTTGAGGTTGCCGATGTCGAGGCGCAGCTGCGCCTTGCCGCGATAGCGCACCGGCGCGGTGCACACCATGCGGTTCGGTCGCGCGGCGGAGGACGCTTGCGCATAGAACTCGGGGAACGACCTTGCTTCCCGCGACCCCGCCCACGGGCCCTGCCGCCGCGGCTGCGGGTCGACTTCGAACCCTTCGAGCCGCTCGTTCACGTATGATACGAAGCTCGGCTTGCCGAACTCACCGTCGTCGATCACATCGATGCCAAGCTCGATCTGCCTGGAAACAATCTCCTTGACCGCGGCGCGCAGCCTTGCGGCATGCGCCTTCTCGTCGCTCGGCTGTCCCTGCCGGCCGGCCGCGGCCGCGTCGGGGAGATCGGCCGGCCGCGGCAGGCTGCCGGCATGCGTGGTGATGATGCGTTCGCTGCTGCGTCTCATGCCTGCTCTTGCAGTTGCTCTATCCAGCCTTATCCGCCGCCCTTGGTTTCCGCAAAGAGCTTGCGGGCATATTCCAGGAACTCGGGGGGCGCGCTCGCAATCGCTTCAATCGCGCGCAACAACTCCTCGCCGTCCATCGGGCTCACGTCCAGCTGCAGGGCGGCAGCGTCCTCGAGGTATTGCGGGTCGCGCTGGACGGCGAAAAAAGCCTGCGCCAGCGCATCCGCAAGCTCGGGACGCAGGCCCGGCGGCGCGGCGATCGGCCGCGAGATGGCATAAGCCAGCTCGGCAACCTCGATCAGCGCGCGCGCCGCTTCGTTCCTGGCCAGCTCGCGCGCGGTCGGCACGTTGGGAAGCTGGGGATGGCGCGTCGCGCGCGCAAACTGCACGAGCACGCGAAAGGGGCTGTCCGGCTTGAGCCATTGCGGCCGCACCGATTTCAACGTGGAGAGGTCGACGGTGCGGCCGTGCACCTCGCCGCGCTCGATTGCCGCGAAGATGGAGGGGCTGTCCGGGTAACCGACGACCTGCTTGACGTGCAGGCCGATGGTGTCACGCAGGATGATCGGCACGTCGTTTGCGGCGCCGCCGTCGGCGCTGCCGCCCAGCACCAGCGGCGGCAGATCCCGGCGGCATGCCTCCTCGATGGATTTCACCGGCGCATCCTTGCGCACGACCAGGATATTCGCGTCATTGTGGAAGCTTGCCGGCGAGCCGAGCCAGGTGAACTTGCGCGGATCATACTGCACATTGGAGCCGCCCAGCAGGCCGATGAGCGGCATGTTGCGCGAGAACATTCCGATCGCGGTGCCGTCGCGCGGTGCAAAGTTGTAAAGGTAGCTCGCCGCGCGCAGGCTGTCGGCTCCCGGCATGTTCTGCACGGTGACACGGGGATTGCCCGGAAGGAAAACGCCGAGGTGGCGCGCCAGCAGCCGCGCATAGATGTCGTGGCTGCCGCCCGGCCCGGAGCCGACAATGAAATTGATCGGGTGGTCGGAATAGAATTCGCCGAGGGCGTCCGCCTGCGCGGGAGCGACGGCGAGCACCGCCAATACCGAGATTGAAATCGCCGCTGCCAGGCGCGCGCACATCATGCCTTCGACTCCTGCGTGCAGCGTAACCGCGCGAATGGGGTCGTTCAATGGCGGCGCTTGCGATGCAGCAGGTTTCAACCGCGCAGGCCGAACATGATCTGTGCGTTCCGGTAGCAGATCTTCTCCTTGTCGGACTGCGGCAGATCGACGGACTCCATGACTGCGATGGTTGCGCGGATGTAGCCGGTACCCTTCTCCTTGTCGAACGGACAGTCGGAGGCAAACAGGACATGGTCCGCTCCGAAGAAGGAGATGCCGCAGATCGTCGGCGCGCGCGCTCCCGCGAGCGCCGTGTCGCCGTAGAAGCCCTTGAAATAATCGAAGGGTCGCTTCTTGAGCTTCTTGAGAAGCAACGAATAGTCCTCGTCCGACGTGCGGGCGCCGAGCTGGTCCCAGCTGTGCGCGACGCGGCCCTCGAAATAGGGAATGATGCCGCCGAGATGATGCGAGATCACCTTGAGATTCGGGAACCGGTCCATGATGCCGGAGAACACCAGTCGCGCCAGCGCCGCGCCGGTCTCGAACGGCCAGCCGATGACGCTGCAGATTTCGTACTTGGATTTGCTCTCGGTGCGATAATCCGCCATCTCGCGCGTGCGGATCGGATGCAGCAGGATCGGCTTGCCGGATCTCTCGATGATCTTGTAGATCGGCAGGAACGCGTCCTGGTCGATCGGCGCGCCGTCCACGTTGGTATGCAGCTGGATCGCGTTGGCGCCGTTCGCAAGCACGCGCTCGGCCTCTTTCGCGGCCGCCGCGGGCGCGTTCATCGGCAGCGAGGCGGCGTAGCCGACGAAGCGGTCGGGATATCTGGCGACGATCTCGGCCAGCCCGTCATTGCCGAGGCGCGCCCATTCCGGCGCCTGCCTCGCATCTGCGAGGCGGTCGATCGAGGGCATGCCGAGGCAGATGACCTGCGTATAGTCCGCAAACGCATCGACGACGCGCAGGCGCTCGTCGATATCGTAGAGCGCGGGAACCGAGCGCATGCGCTTGCCCAGGTCCTTCTGCCCGGCCGGAGATTCCAGCATCAGCTCATAGAGGCGCCTGGGAAAGAAATGATTGAAGGCATCGATGTAGCGCATGCTTCCTCCTGTGCCGGGAAATCGGTGGCGGACTGTGTCGCCTGACTGGATCAGCGCGCTCGAAATCTGTTTTAATCGCCGGCGCAAGCGTGCATCAAGGGAACCGCGCCATCAGGGAGGTCCACATGAAACGCTGGCTCGTCGCGCTGGTCGCGCTGATCGGCCCATCCGCATCGGCACAGCAGCTGCCGCCCGAGATCCCATACGATTCCGTCGCAAACCTGCTGAAGCTTCCGCCGGACATGTATCTCGGCGAGGCTGCCGGCGTCGCCGTCAACTCCAAGGGCCACATCTTCGTCTATTCGCGCGGCGGATCGAGCCACGGCCCGGCATTCGGCAATACCGCCTCGCAGATCCTGGAATTCGATCGCGACGGCGCCTACCTGCGCGAGATCGGGAAAAATCTCTACGCCTGGGCCTTTGCGCACACCGTTCGCATCGACAAGGACGACAACATCTGGGCGACCGACAAGGGCTCCGACATGGTCATCAAGTTCAACCCGGAAGGCCGGGTCGAGACGGTGTTCGGGCGCAAGTCGGAAGCCTCCGAGCCTGACGCGCGTCCGCGCGAGCGCGGCGCCAACCCGCCGCTGCCGCAGGTGGACGGCCGCTTCCGCCAGCCCACCGACGTCACCTGGGATCCGCAGGGTAACATCTACGTCAGCGACGGCTACGCGAACGCCCGCATCGCGAAATTCGACAAGAACGGGGACTGGGTGAAGTCGTGGGGCAAGCACGGGAAAGGTCCCGGCGAGTTCAACCTCGTGCACAGCATCGCCGCCGACGCGCAGGGCAACATCTATGTCGGCGACCGCAACAACCGGCGCATCCAGGTGTTCGACGGCGACGGCAATCTCAAGCGCGAGATCAAGATCGATGTGCCGTTCGACGAGAATGCCAAGCCTGCAATCGGCAACAAGCCGGACCTGACCACGTATCTGCAGACCGGCGGAAGCTTCGCTCCCGGCGCGCCATGGGCGCTGTGCATCACGCCCGCACCCAACCAGGTGCTGTACAGCTCGGATTCCTATCCCGGACGCATCTACAAGCTCACCCTCGACGGCAGGGTGCTCGGCTATCTCGGACGCTCCGGCAAGCAGCTCAAGCAGTTCGGATGGATCCACGAGATCGCGTGCCCGTCCGAGAACGAGCTCTATGTCGCCGAGATTCTGAACTGGCGCGTGCAGAAGCTGATCCTGCATCCGGAGCAGCAGCGAGCGGCGGTGGAGGGCCGATGACCAGTATCAGCGCGACGGGCCGATGATGGTTTTCTGAAACAGCTCCTGCCATTTGCGCGCTTCGTCGAGCATGGCGGCAGAATCGATGAGCCTGAACGGACCTTTGTAGAGCGGCTCGAGCGAGCGGCTGACCGTCATGAACTGCCGGGCGGCAAGGATGGGCTGGGCATCGGAGATGAGAAAATCGTAGAACAGCGCCGCCGCATTGGGGTGCGGGGCGTTGCGCGCGAGGCCCTCGCCGGTCGCGCGCACGATTGCGGTCGGAATGACGAACCAGTCGAGGGGGGCGCCTTTGCGCTTGCTCTGCTCGGCCAGAAATCCGTAGCCCGTGAGTGCCAGCGGCACTTCGCCGGCGATCACCAGGTTGTTGAGGACGCTGTGCCCCTTGCGCACCGAGATGCCGTTCGCCGCCATGATGCCGCGGAACAGACGCAGGCCCCGCTCCTCGCCCAGCTCCTTGAGCACTTCGGCAAACCAGTCAAAGTCCTCCGCCTCGATACCGAGCTTGCCTTTCCACTGCGGGCGCAGCAGGTCGTCATAGGAAGCCGGCAGGCCGTCCTTCGCCACCAGGGCGGTGTTGTAGGCCTGGACGAACAGGCTGAGATAAACCGCCACCCATTGCCGGTGCGGCGTAATCGCCTGCGGGATGAGGTCGGCAAGGTACGGCGACTTGACCTCCGTCAGCAGGTTCTCCCGGTAGAGCGGCTCGAGCGCGGAGCTCGACCCGGCCATGACATCGACCTCGTAACGCCTTGCCCTCGCCTCGCCGAGGATGCGCTGCAGAAAGCCCTCGGAGTCGGCCCGCCAGACCTTGACCTTGACCCCGTATTTCTTGTCGAAACCCGCAACCAGCGCGGAAATATCCGCAGGCGGTATGGACGAATAGAAGGTGAGCTCCTTCTCGTGCTTGGCGGCCTCGATCAGCCGCTGCTGGCGATCCGGTCCCTGATAGCCGGCGACCTCGCCGACCGGTCCCGATTGCGCAAGCGCGCAAGGTCCGGCGAGAGCGCAGGCGAGCGCGACGGCTGCAAGAAGGAACGGGTGTGATCGCATGCCGAGCATTCCCGACGGGACCTGGCTGCAAAGCGCATTGGTTCAGCGCGCCGACCATGGCACAGTTTCATTCGGCCTGTCAGCGCAAATAGCCGCACCCCGTGGGGGCGCTTCCCGCATCACCGCGCCGCGGCACGCTGCTCGACATTGGCGATGCGCGCCGGCACGCCAAACTCGCGGCGACAGACTTCGGCGAGCGCGGCGATGCCCTCCCTGATGGCGGCATGCGATGGATGCGCGAAGCAGAGCCGCAGGCGGTTGCGGCCGCGGGATTGGTCGGTCGACCATTCCGCCCCGGGATTGAACGAGATGCCGGCAGCGAGCGCCGCTTGCGCCAGTTTTCCGGTGTCGACCTCGTCCGGAAGCTTGACCCAGAGGAAGATGCCGCCGCGCGGGTCATCGAACTCAGCCGCCGTCCCGAACTGCTCGGCCAGCGCATCCATGAGCGTCTCAAGCTTGCCGCGCAGCGCGCGCGTCAGCGCCGGCACGTGGTCGCCAAAATGCGTCTTGCAGTACTCGGCGAGCACCATCTGCTCCAGCGCTCCCGAGCCGGCATCGGTCTTGAGCGCGAGCATGCGCGAAAGATTGTTCCAGCGGGCAACGATGTAGCCGACCCGCAGCGCCGGAGCGATCGACTTCGAGAACGAGCCGATGTGAATCACGTTTGCCGACTGGCTCAGCGCATAGAGCGCGGGCGGCCGGCGGCCGTCCCAGATCAGGTCCGAGTAGCATTCGTCCTCGAAGATGGGCACGCCGTAGTCGTGCGCCAGCCGCAGCAGCGCAACCCTGCGCTCCTCTCCCATCACGCTGCCGGTCGGGTTCTGAACGGTCGGGATGGTATAGATGTATTTGGGACGGATGCCGCGGTGCCTGAGGTCTTCGAGCGCCGCCGCCAGGGCATCCACGCGCAGGCCTTCGCCATCGAGCGGGATACCCACCATGTTCACCCCGAGCCGGGTGAGCCGCGTGAGCGCGCCGCCGTAGCTTTCCTGCTCGATCACGACGGTGTCACCGCGCGCGAGCAGAATGCCGTTGACGAGATCGATCGCCTGCAGCGAGCCCGAGGTGAGCAGGATCTCATCGACATCGCAGGAGATGCCGGCGTGCCGCGCGAGCTTGTCGGAGAGGAACGCGCGCAAGGGCCGGTAGCCCAGCGGCCCGCTTTCGAGCCCGTAGGTCGCGAGCGTTCTCCCCTCGCGCGCGAGCACCGCGGTTGCCGCCGCAATGAGCCCGTCCACGGGCACCTGCCCCGCATCGTTATGGCCGCCGGTGAAATTGTATCTGGCAAAGCCGGTCCATCTCGCCGCCGCAGGTGGCAGGCCGGGCGTCAGCAGCGGCGCAAAATCGAACGAGGCCATCGATACCGTCTCCACGATCCTAAGAAACGCTGGCGAGGGCGGGAGTGCACTGCGTCGCGTCTTCGTTGAGCGTTGCAAGCTTCGGCATCACTTCGCTTGCAAACAGCGCCAGCGAATGCATCTCCTGCGCGTGGGTGAGCGAACCGAAGGCGAGGAGGAGCACCAGATAGTTGTGCCGGATGCGCCCGGCCTGGGCGATGAGGATGCGCGCGACCGTCTCGGGCGCGCCCACGACCAGCGTGCCCGCGGCCCTGGATTGATCGTAGTCGCCGGAGATGGAGATGGGCGGAAAGGAGCCGCGCTCGACCCACAGCCAGGCGAGCGCATCGAACCAGCGCTTGTAGGCGCCCCGCGCAACGCGCTCGGCTTCGGCATCGGTATCGGCGATGAACATCGCGCGCATGATGCCGCAAAAGGGGCTCGCGACCGGCGATGCGCAGCGCTTGCGCTCCTCGGCGGCGGCCGCCCACTCGTTGCGGAAGGTTGCCAGCATGCCGGCGACCTTCTCGTCCGGCCCCAGCGTGACCCCGTGCATGCCGTGGCGGGCGGCGAATGCGGGACCCTGCCCGCCGCGCAGCCCATACCAGAACGGCGGGTGTGGGCGCTGGCGCGGCTTCATCACGACCGGAACGTCGGTGAAGTCGAAACGCCCGCCGTGATAGTTAATGCGATCGCGCGTGAAACCCTGGCACAGAATGCGAAAGACGTGCTCGAAATCCTCGCCGGAGCGGTTGAAATCAACCCCGTAGGCTTCGAACTCCATGGGCGAGACGCCGCGGCCAACACCGATGTCGAGGCGACCCCCGCTCAAGTGATCGAGCATGCACAGCTCCTCGAGCAGGCGCAGCGGATGATAGAGCGGAAGCAGGTAAAGCAGCGTGCCGAGCCGGATGCGCCTGGTCTCGCGCGCGGCAGCGGCGAGAAAGACGCTCGGCGACGGCGTCATGGAAAGCGGCGTGGCGTGATGCTCGGTCAGATGATAGCCGTAGAAGCCGGCGGCCTCGGCCGCCTGCAACAGCGCAAGGCGGTCCTCGAAGGTTTTCTCAAGCGGCTCGTCGCGATCGTCGATGTAATCGAAGATGCCGAATCTCATGGCGCTTCTCGTTGCAGGGTGGTTCAGGCGCGTCTTCGCGCCGCAACCCACCCTCTTTCGGCGGATTACGCTAGTGTCCCGGTTCCGACGTTTGTATCCCTTTGCAGCACGCGCTTGTACAAACGTCGGAACCAAAGGGACACTAGCAAATATACGATTCTAGTGTGGCTGAGGATTTGACGTTCCTACGAATAACCCGCGACAACCCTGGTAGGAACGTCAAATCCGCCACACTAGCGCTAATCCGCCCCGCGTCTATTCCTAGCATCGATCATTCATATCCGGGAGGCAATGATGGATACCCGCGCGCTCTACGACAAAGGGCTCAAGCTGCGTCGCGAGATGCTCGGCGCGGAGGCGGTCGACCGGCGGATGAACGCGCTCGGCGCGTTCGGCGAGCCGCTGCAGAACATCATCAACGCGTATGCCTACGGAGATGTCTGGAGCCGCACCGCGCTGCCGCCGGCGACGAAGTCGCTCGCCATGATCGCCATGATGGCGGCGGCCGCGCGCTCGAACGAGCTTGCCGTGCACGTCAAGGGCGCAATCGGCAACGGCTGCACCGCCGAGCAGATTCAGGACATTCTGCTGCTGGTCGCGATGTATTGCGGCATCCCGGCGGCGAACGAGGCGCATCGGATCGCGGCCGATGTGCTGCGTGAGAACGAGCCCAAACGGGGCCCCACGGTTCCCCGCCAGGGAGGATGATGACGCGGATGAAGCCGCATTCTCGGGTTCGTTCGGCCGGAATGACGGCTGCCGATCCGGGCGTGCCGGGTTCGTTTGGCCAATTCGCGGCGCCACAGCCTCAGCGCGCCGGGTTCGTTCAGCCAAGAGGGCATGCGATGCACCGGGCCGGCTGCGCTTGGCCTGGCCCGAGCGTGTTTATCCGGCGCTGGGCCGCCTTCTTGCTTGCCTTGCCGCGTCTCAAGCTGGGTTCGTTCGGCCAAGTCGTCGAGCATCGGCCTTGCGGCACCGCAAGCTGACGCGGTTTGCAAACCCGCCCCTGCATCCGTCACGGCAGCATAGAACGCGCGGATTGCAGCCTTGCGACACGACAGCGCGCGCCGCTCGTAGCGATCAAGCGCGGCAGCCCGAGCGATCGCGGCGTCATCCAAAGGAACGGTTGCGAGAAGCTCGCAGCGCGCGCGGCGCACGCGTACGACATCGATCGCCGCCGCGGCAATGCGGCAGGCGAGCCCGAAGCGCTCCATGCCAGCACCTGCCCCGGCGATGGCGCGCGCGAGGGCAGCAATGTCGTTCGCCCGTGCCGGATCAAGCGATGCGGAGCGGCTCAGGCCGTGGCGGTGCGCGTTGCGCGCCGAGCGCGCCTTGCCCGCGAGCGTTTTCGGGCCCCGGCTCGCGCGCCCGTTGATCCGGCTGGCGCGGCGCCTGGCTTCACTGATCACGCCGGCTGCGCTTCGGCCGCGATGGGCGGCGCATCCCTTGTCCTCTCGGATGCCTCCGCCTGCGCGATGGCGCGCCTCACCTCCTGTACGAACGGACCCCGATGATAGTCGAGCTCGCGCAACGCGGCGCTGCGGCGCGCCTCGGCGCTCACCAGCATGCGATCGAGCCGCTCTACCTCTTGCATGGAAGAACACATCGCGACGCTGATCGCGTGCTCCCCCGACGATCCGACGGATCGCAGCGCCTGCTCGACCTCCTTGACGGCCGCCTCGTCGCCTGCGGCCCACATCTGCGCCATTCTCGGCCCGTCAGGGTGATTGATCAGCAAGGCGCGAACCTCCTGGGCGGCCCGATAGGAGAGCATTGTCGCCTTGGTCCGCCGCAGCCGGAAGGTGTCCCAGACCAGATCGACCAGGTCGCGGATCCAGAATTCCTCGAGGCTGTCGGATGGACGCAGCGTGGCGCAGATACGCGCGAGCAGTTCATCGTAGCCTGCGGTATCTTCGCTGCTGATCAGGGGCGGCGCTCCGAGCAGCGCAAAGGTGCCGCTCGGCATCCTTTTGGTC
>Ga0306922_10003016_pt1 | contig 15706 bp, 8 predicted proteins | sample sta12Cox44000082_FD_203758 | JGI IMG/M metagenome (GOLD analysis project Ga0306922, IMG submission 203758) | Lab enrichment of tropical soil microbial communities from Luquillo Experimental Forest, Puerto Rico - statoxic.12C.oxic.44.000.082 (v2)... | ecosystem: Environmental > Terrestrial > Soil... | reverse complement strand
GCCTCGGCACGACTTCCAGCCCGAAGGCCGCCAACCATGGAGATCGCAACATGATGGAAAAATCCCGCGTCCTTTCGGCACGCCGTCTCGCTCTGCTGGCCGGGGTGGGCGGGTTGAGCGTGGCCGCGCTGCTCGGCGCAAATTTCGGCCCAGCCACGACCAGTCCTGGTTTCGGCGGAGCCGCATATGCGCAGAACATGCAGCGGCCGGTGGGATTTGCCGACATCGTGGAGAAGGTGAAGCCGGCCGTCATCTCGGTTCGCGTGAAGGTCGATGCCGGTGCCCGGATGATGGGATTTGAGGGCCTTCCACCCGATTCGCAAATGGAGCGCTTTTTCCGCCGCTTCGGGTTGCCGGAAGGGATCCTTCCCGATGATCAGCAGCGTGCTCCGCGCAATCGTCTCGTGACCGGCCAGGGATCCGGGTTCTTCATTACCCCGGACGGCTACGCAGTGACCAACAACCATGTGGTAGACAAGGCCGACACGGTGGAGATCACAACCGATGATGGCAAGACCTACACTGCCAAGGTGATCGGAACTGACTCGCGCACCGACCTTGCTTTGATCAAGGCCGACGGCCGCAGTGACTTTCCCCACGTCACGTTTGCAGAGCATGCTCCGCGCATTGGCGATTGGGTGCTTGCGGTAGGCAACCCGTTCGGCCTCGGCGGAACGGTCACCGCCGGGATCGTCTCCGCGCGCGGGCGCGATATCGGCGCGGGGCCGTATGACGACTTCATCCAGATCGACGCCCCGGTGAACAAAGGCAACTCGGGCGGTCCGACCTTCGACGTCGACGGCAATGTGATTGGGGTCAACACCGCGATATTCTCGCCTTCGGGCGGCTCGGTGGGAATTGCATTTGCCATTCCGGCCAGCACCGTGAATGCCGTCGTCACCCAGCTGAAGGAGCGGGGCAGTGTCACCCGCGGCTGGATCGGCGTCCAAATTCAGCCGGTGACCGCCGAAATCGCCGAGAGCATGGGGTTGCAGAAACCGGAAGGAGCTCTGGTTTCCGATCCACAGGCGAATAGCCCCGCTGCCAAGGCAGGCATCATGGCGGGTGACGTCATTACTGCGGTTAACGGGGCACCGGTGAAGGACGCTCGCGATCTTGCGCGGCAGATCGGGGCAATGATGCCGGGCAGCACGGTCAAGCTGTCGGTCTGGCGCAAGGGGGCGGAGAAAAGCTTCTCGATCGTGCTGGGTGAGCTGCCCAACCAGCGTGAAGCGCGCGCAGCAAGCTCTGATGGTGCCACGCCGAACGGCAGCGACCTTCCCCGGCTCGGCCTCACCCTCGCTCCGGCCAGCCAGGTTGCGGGCAGCGGTTCCGAGGGCGTGGTGGTGACGAAAGTGGATCCCAACGGAGTTGGGTCGGAGCACGGGTTCCAGACTGGAGACGTCATCCTCGAGGTCGGCGGCAGGAAGGTCGCCAATCCCGCCGATGTGCGCACTGCCGTGGGTGAGGCGCAGAAGGAAGGCAAGCGCTCGGTCCTGATGCGAGTGAAATCGGGTGACGGGTCGAAGTTCGTAGCATTGCGGCTCGGCCGAGGCTGAGCACATGTCGAATCGACGCCGACGTGCTTCGCCGGCGGCGTCATGGTCTTCCCGCTCTGTGCCGGCATCCGTCGCCCCCGCCGGCAAAGAGTGGGCTGAGGGGCGGCGGGTCAAACCGCCGCCTCTTTGCCGCCGGCACTGTAAGTGCCACGGGGCGATGAAGTGAGACAGTTCACGAGATGGCCGCTATGATCAGCTCAGCCAATCAGGCTTCCGTCACCAGCGATATCGCTTATCCAAGGGACCATCGATTCACCATGCGTCTTCTGATCATCGAGGACGACCGTGACGCCGCCGACTATCTGGCCAAGGCTTTCCGGGAGGTCGGGCACGTTGCCGACCTCGCGAGCGATGGTGAGGAGGGTCTCGCCCAGGCGCTGGACGGTCAATACGATGTGCTGATCGTCGACCGCATGCTGCCAAAGCTCGATGGGCTGTCGGTCATCGGTGCCTTGCGCAGCAAAGGAATAGAGACGCCGGCGCTCATTCTGTCCGCGCTTGGCCAGGTTGATGATCGGGTCAAGGGCCTGCGGGCGGGTGGCGACGACTATCTGCCCAAGCCGTACTCGTTCTCGGAATTGCTGGCCCGCAGCGAGGTTTTGGCTCGCCGGCGCGGTGGTCGTGAGGAAACGGTCTACCGTGTGGGGGATCTCGCACTCGACCGGTTGTCGCATCAGGTCACGCGTGCGGGAGAGGAGATCGTGCTGCAGCCGCGCGAGTTCCGTTTACTGGAATATCTGATGAAGCATGCCGGCCAGGTGGTCACCCGCACCATGCTGCTGGAGAACGTATGGGATTATCATTTCGATCCGCAGACCAATGTCATCGACGTTCACATCTCACGGTTGCGATCCAAAATCGACAAGGGATTTGCGCAACCTTTGCTGCATACGGTGCGTGGCGCAGGCTACGTGGTGCGCGACAGCAAGTGACCGGCCTCACGCGTTGCCCGGGAAAGAGCGCGGTGCTGGATGACGGCACTTGGAAAGCTCCTGCGAACGACGGCGTTCAAGCTCACGCTCGTCTATCTCGCGGTTTTTGCCATCTTCGCGGCGTTCCTGCTCATGTATTTTGCCTGGAATACGCGTCGGCTGATCACGGAGCAGATTACACAGACCGTTGATGCGGAGATCACCGGGCTCTCTGAGCAATATCGGCAAGGCGGAATTCGTCGGCTGGTGTTTATCGTTGATGCGAGATCGCGCCGGCCGGGGTCCAGCCTGTATCTCGTGACCGCGCCTGCGGGGCAGACGCTCGCCGGCAACGTGGGATCGCTGCCGGCCGGCACCCTCAATACGACCGGCTGGGTCGAGACTGCCTACCGGCGACCTGACGATCCCGACGGCAGCGTGCATCACGCTCTCGTCAGAGTATTTCAGCTGCCGGCGGGTTTTCGTCTGCTGGTCGGACGCGATCTCGAGGAACGGGAGCGTCTGCGCGACATCATCCTGGCAGCCGGACGATGGTCGTTGGCAATCGTCGTCGTGCTGGGTATTGCAGGAGGCTTATTTGTCACGCGACGGGTGCTCAAGCGCATCGATGCGATGACCGAGACCACCCGCAAGATCATGGAAGGTGATCTGACCGGCCGACTTGCGATTGCCGGCACCGGCGACGAGCTCGATCGGCTCGCAAGCAATCTTAATGACATGCTCGAGCGCATCGAGGCGCTGATGCACGGGCTCAAGGAGATGTCGGACAACATCGCGCACGACCTCAAGACGCCTTTGACCAGGTTGCGCAACCGCTGCGAGGAAGCGCTGCGGGTTGCCGAGGACGAATCCCAGTATCGGCTGGCGCTGGAGAGCACGATCGAGGAGTCCGAGGCGCTGATCGCCACCTTCAACGCGCTCCTGATGATTGCACGGGCGGAGTCGGGACAGGCGCGCGACGGCATGACGGATGTCGATGCCGCGGAGATCGCCCGCGGCGTGGGCGAGCTGTATGAGCCCGTGGCCGACGAGAAGGGCATCCAGCTGCGGGTCGCCGCGCCGGCTGCCGTGCCGGTGCATGGCAACCGCGAGCTTATCAGCCAGGCCCTGGCCAATCTTGTCGACAATGCCATCAAATATGGCGCGCCCGACAACGGCCTGATCAACGGAGCGGAGCCCGAGATTGTAATCGAGGCTATGCCCGACGGCGAGCGGATCCTGCTCACCGTGGCCGATGCGGGCTGCGGCATTCCCGCGGTCGACCGCGGGCGGGCCGTGGAGCGCTTCGTTCGCCTGGAGCAGAGCCGCTCCCAGCCCGGCTCCGGATTGGGCCTTAGCCTTGCCAGTGCCGTGGCCCGCCTGCATGGCGGCGAGCTCAGGCTGGAGGACAATCATCCGGGTCTGCGAACCGTGCTCTCGCTCCCCCGTGCCGCGCAGGCGTCGGCGACGCAATAATATCCGTGGCGATTTGATGCGCTTCTGGTGCCGATGAGCGACACCTATCTTTTGGGGCATGAAGTTTTTCGAGCATGACGTCAGTGTGGACAGCGGGAGAAAGCCTTGGGTGAGCCCGAACAGGCTGGTGCGGACCGCAAGGCCGTCGACCAGAACGCTGTGCTCGCGCGGCGTATCGTGCGTGCTCCGGAGCTCGCTTCTCCGGCGAGTGCGCGCGGCCTCGTAAGGGACTGGTTTGCGGAGCTCGCTCCGGCGCAGGGGAGGGCGATCAGGCGGCTCATGGCCGACCACCCAATGCTGCGCAGGCTCCTGGAGGCGCTGGCGGACGGCTCGCCGTATCTCTGGGATCTGGTATGTGCCTCACCCGAGCGCATCGCAGCCTTTCTTGAAAACGATCCCGAGCGCTGCTTCGAGCGAATCCTCGGCGACGCCGAGCGTGCGGTCGCGCTGGCTACGGATGAGCGCGAGGTCATGCGGGTTTTGCGCAGCATGAAGGCAGATGGCGCGCTTCTAATTGCGCTTTGCGATCTTGGCGGCGTTTGGCCGGTGATGCGGCTTGTCGAGTTGCAGACCCGGCTCGCGGAGACCGCAGTCGCCGCGGCGGTAGACTATCTGCTTGCGGACGCGCGGCGCCGGGGCAAGCTCAAGCTATCGGAGCCGGGCAATGCGGCATGCGGAACCGGCTACATCGTGCTGGCATTGGGCAAGATGGGCGGCAACGAGCTCAACTACTCGAGCGACATAGACCTTATTGTGTTTTACGATCCCGCCGCCGTCGCTCCAGGAATTGAGCCCGCCGCGCTCTACGTGCGGATCACACGGTCCCTGGTAAAGCTGCTCCAGGAGCGTACCCCCGACGGCTACGTGTTTCGCATTGACCTGCGATTGCGTCCCGATCCTGCCTCCACCCAGATCGCCATCTCCACGGCCGCGGCGATCGACTATTACGAGAGTCGCGGACAGAACTGGGAACGCGCGGCGCTCATCAAGGCGCGGCCGTGTGCCGGCGATCGCGCAGCCGGCGACAGGTTGCTCGCTGAGCTAGCTCCCTTCATCTGGCGCAAATACCTCGACTTCGCATCGGTCGCCGATATCCATGCAATGAAGAGGCAGATCCATGCCTATCGCGGTCACGATGAGATCGCGGTCGAGGGTCACAACCTCAAGCTAGGCCGCGGCGGCATTCGCGAGATCGAGTTCTTTGTGCAGACCCAGCAGCTTATTGCCGGGGGCCGGCATCCACAGTTGCGCGCAAAGGCTACGCTGAGAACGCTGGATGCTCTGCGCGAGGGCGGCTGGATCGATGCACAGGCGCATGCCGAGCTCGGCTCCGCTTATCACTTTCTGCGCGCGATCGAGAACCGTCTGCAGATGGTCCTCGACGAGCAGACCCACAGCTTGCCGGCCGACCGCAAAGGCGTCGATCGTTTCGCCCGATTTGCGGGGTACTCGGGCCATGATGAGTTCGCGGAAGCGCTGCTCGCTCATCTGCGCAACGTGCAGCGCCACTATGCCAACCTTTTTGAGCACGCGCGCTCGGGCGGCAGTCATCAACCCGCCCTGATCTTCTCGCCCGAGGCTGACAATCGTGAGACCCTCGATCGCCTGAGCGCGATGGGCTTCCGCCAACCACCGGAAGTTTCCGCTCTGGTTCGCCGCTGGCGAACCCCTGCTTACGACGCCCTGAAAGGAGCTTTTGCCCGCGAGCAGCTGCATCAGATCATACCGGAGCTTCTGCATCAGTTTGCGGGCTCGGCGAACCCGGACGAAGCGGTCATCGCTTTCGACAGGTTTCTTGCTGCGCTGCATGGAGGCGGCCGGCGCTTGTCTCTTTTGCGGCAGCATCCCGATCTGATCGCACTGATTGGCCTTGTGCTTGGCAGCGCTCCCCGGCTGGCAGACAGCCTGGCGCAGTTTCCGGAGGTGATGGATGCGGTGATCGATCCGAGCTTTTTCGGCGCGTTGCCGGAGCAATCCGAGCTTGGTGCCGCGCTTGAACGCTCACTGTCACAAGCGGGTTCCTACGAGGAGTTTCTTGATCGCATCCGTATCTTTGCTCAGGAGCAGATGTTTCTGATTGGAATTCGCATACTTTCGGGCACCGCATCCGCCGATCAGGCGGGCGAGGCATTTGCGCGCCTGGCCGACGTGCTGATCCGCTCGCTTCATCAGGCGATCGACACGTCGTTCGCGCAGCAATACGGTCGCATCGCGGAACAGCAGGTAGCGGTCCTGGCACTAGGCAGGCTGGGCGGCCGGGAGATGACCTCGACCTCAGACCTCGACCTTATTGTGGTTTATGACTTTGATTCGGAGAACCCGGAGTCTTGCGGCACGCATCCCCTTTATGGTGCCCAATATTTTTCGCGATTGACTCAGCGCCTGATCAGCGCGCTGACCGCGCAAACGAACTATGGAGTGCTCTACCGCGTGGATATGCGGTTGCGGCCGTCCGGCCGCTCGGGCCCGCTGGCTACCCAGCTCGACGGGTTTGCAAGCTATCAGGAGCATGAAGCATGGACCTGGGAGCACATGGCGCTCACTCGCGCCCGCGTGGTATCGGGGTCGGCGCGCTTTGTGGAACGCGTCGAGAGCGTGATCCGGACCGTGCTGTGTCGCCGCCGCGACGCGGAAGCGATTGCCGCCGATGTGCTCGAGATGCGTAAAGCCATCGCAGCCGAGAAGGGCGACAGCAATCGCTGGGACCTGAAATATGCCATCGGCGGGTTGATTGATATCGAGTTCATCGCCCAGTACCTGCAGCTCGTGCATGCCTGGCAGGTGCCGGAGTTGCTCGATACCTGCACGGCTCGCGTGCTCGACAAGGCCTGGAAGCTTGGGGTGCTGGCGACTCCCGATGCCGAGGTGCTGCGTGCGGCGGTGCGCCTCTATCACGATCTCACGCAGATCCTTCGGTTGTGCCTGCCACGCGCTTTCGATCCGGCGACGGCAGCGCCGGGCTTCGTCATTCTGCTGGCGCGGGCCGCCGATGTACCCGACTTCGCCACGCTCGACGCATTTCTGAGTGAGACCCAGGGCAAGGTGCGGGAGAGCTTCCGACGCATCATCGGTGAGTAATCGCGGACCGTCGCGGTCGTTCGCCTCGTCCCGAGCCGCCTGAACGCGTTTGTGCATCGAATCTGAATTCGTGCTTACGCGGCCGCTTCCGACATCTGGTCGGCCGGCGCTGGCATCCGCCGGCTCGGCAGCCGCAGCAGCACAAGCGTGCCGCGTCCAGGAGTCGAGCGAATTCGCATGCTGCCGTTGTGCAGCTCGGTCAGCGATTTTGCGATGGCAAGACCGAGCCCGGATCCCTGATGGCTTTTGGTGAGCTGGCTCTCGACCTGCTCGAAGGGGCGGCCGAGCCTGGTGAGCGCCTCTTTCGGAATGCCGATCCCGGTGTCGGCAATCGCAATGCTCGCGCCGTCACCTGCCGCCCGTGCGCGGATGGTGATCCGCCCGCCTTCGGGCGTGAATTTCACGGCGTTCGAGAGCAGATTGAGGAGGATCTGCTTGAGCAGGCGTGGGTCGGCGGTCAGGCTGATGCCGTCGCCGATGCGTGCCATGAGCGCAAGCCGCTTGTCGTTCGCGCGCGCGGAAACCACGCGCATGGCGTCGTTGAGGAACGGCTCAAGCACAATCTGCTCCGGATCCAGCCGTATGCGGCCGGCTTCGATCTTGGACATGTCGAGGATGTCGTTGATTACATCCAGCAGATATTGGCCGCTCTGATGGATGTCGCAGCAATATTCACGGTACTTTTCTGTTCCGAGCGGACCGAACATCGCCGATTCCATGATCTCGGAAAATCCGATAATGGCGTTAAGCGGGGTGCGCAGCTCGTGGCTCATGTTGGCCAGGAATTTTGACTTCGCCTGGTTGGCATCCTCGGCGCGGGTCTTCTCCTCGGCATATTTTTCCGCAAGATCGGCAAGCTCCTCGGTCTGGCGCTCCAGCTTCTGCTGCGAGTTGCGCAGATCGGCGACGGTCGCCATCAGGCGCTTCTCGCTTTCCATCAGCTTCTCCTCGTGGAGCTTGATGTTGGTAATGTCGGTGCCCACCGAGACATAGCCGCCGTCCTTGGTACGCCGCTCGCTGATGTGCAGCCAGCGACCGTCATCGAGCCGGGCCTCGAAGGTGCGAGCGCCGGGTATCTGGCCCTCGCTGGTGATCTTGGAGCGTACGACCGGCTTGCGGCCTGCGGCCACCACGGCTTCATAGGAGGCGCCGGCGACAATGGCCTCGTCGGGAAGATTATGCAGCTCCTGAAAGTTCGAGTTGCACAGCACGAGCCGGTTCTGCGCATCCCAGACCACGAATGCCTCGGGGATGGTCTCGATCGCATCGCGCAGCCGCAGATCGGCCTCCACCGTTCGCTCGACCAGGGTCTTCTGCTCCGTGATGTCGACAGCGATGCCGATCAGATGCGGTCCGCTGTCGCGGGACTGCCGGACCAGCTCGCAGCGCGCGCGCAGCCAGACCCAGTTGCCGTTGGCATGGCGCATGCGAAAGGCATGGTCGATCTGGCTCGCCTTGGACTCGGCGAGCTGGGCAGCCAACTCGTAGAGATCGATATCCTCCGGATGCACGAGGACGTTCACTTCGCCAAAGCTCATCAGCGCGTTGCGCGGTCGCAATCCGAGGATTGCGAACATGGAATGCGACCAGAACACGCGCCCGCGCGCGAGATCCCAGTCCCACAACCCGCAACGCCCCCGGTTGAGCGCAGTATCGATGCGCGTGCGCACCGTCTCATGAATGGTATCGGCCTCACGCGCGCGGGTCGCCTGCCAGTGGAACGCAAAGCCCAGGATCAGCACGACAAAGCCGGTGGTGGCAGAGAGCGTCACGGTGAGCGCGGTATCCGAGACCCATGCCTTGAGCGCCTCGCTGCGGCCGTGCAGGACGGCGAGCTCGCCATTGAACGCAGGCAGGTTGCGCACGCTGCCGAAAGCCAGGCTGCCATCAGCCAGCGGAATCTCCAGCACGCCTGCGGCGGCGGCAAATGTGGTCAGCGGTTGGGCAGGGCCGAGCACATCGATCAGCTTGCGCCCCACAATGCCGGCCTCAAGCGGAAGGCTTGCCGTCGCCGTCCCCTCGGGGGTTGTGACCGTGGCATGCCGGACGGCGGCAATAATGGTTCCGTCGCCGTTCGCCACCAGCACTTGGCGACCGGCGGCCCGCGCCCAAGCGGGAATCGAGCGCTCAAGCTCCGCCTGCATGCGCCGATCAAGACCGGGCCGCTCCTCCTTCGACCGCTCCAAGCGATCGAGGCGGTCGGCCAGAAAGTCGGAGGCCGCCTCGATCTGGTTGACAAGCTCGCTTATCGCTTGGCGGCGATGGTCGAGCACCTGCACCACTGCGCCGACGCAAACCGTGATCAGAAATGCAATGATCAGCGCGGGTACCGCGCGCCGCAGAGCAGGCTCCGCGGTGAGCAGCCGCAGATATGTAGGTTTTGCGATGGATTGAGCCAGCCCCTTGATCGAATCGGAGCTGACGGACGCGCTCACAGCCTCGGCGCGCGCCATGCGTTCGCCTCCATTCGGATTCCTGTCACCCTGTCCGGAAGGATGTGCCGCATCTCTCCGAATCACTTTTGATTGGAATCGAAAGATGGCGATTTGTCGAGAGCGATGTTAACGAATTTGTAAGAATTCAGATCACTCGTGTCGCTTTGATAACAAATGTCTTTCATTGCGCCACAAATTCGACGCAGGCGTTAGCGGTTGTTTGCTAGCGACAGACCAGGACGGGAATGGTGGTATGCGTCAGCACCTTGTTGGTGACGCTTCCCAGCACCACCGCGACAATCCCGCTGCGGCCGTGCGAGCCCATCACAATCAGGTCGCAGTTCATTTGCTCGGCGGCCGCGATGATAGCCTCATGCGGATGATCCTGCTCCAGCTGCACGGTCTCGCAGGTTACGCCCGTGCTGCGCGCCGCCTCTGCCACGGTGTTGAGGATCTTGCCCGCATGCGCCTTTGCGTGCTCAGTATATTCGGCGAATGCACCCGACATTTGATACATGCGCGATGAAGGCACATCGTATACGTTGAAGGAGGCTTCGACTGTTACGGCGGTGACCTTGGCGCCAACGGCTTTTGCGAGGGAGAGCCCATGCCGCACCGCTCGCTGCGAGAGCTCGGAGCCGTCGGTCGGGATGAGGATGTGCCGATACATTGCGTTCCTTCCTGTATCCGCGCTGCCACGGCTAGGCGCCTTACGTCAGCACGTGAGCCTACATCGGATCAAGGGTGAGTGAAATCGGGAGGTCGAGCACGATGGAGCGCGAGACATGCCTGGCCGAAGAGCCGTTCATCGAAACTCCGCTGTTCGGCTATGAGCTTCTCAACGACCCTCTCCTGAACAAGGGAACCGCCTTCAGCGAGCAAGAGCGGGACGCATTCGAGCTGCACGGGCTGCTGCCGCCCAACATCGCGACGCTCGAGGAGCAGGCTGATCGGCGCATGCAGGCGTTTCGCGGGCTGCCGAGCGATCTTGCGCGTTACATCTTCCTTCGCGGCCTGCAGGATTCCAATGAGGTCCTGTTCTACGCGCTTCTCGCGCGCGATCTGGCCGGAATGTTGCCCGTCGTCTATACCCCCACGGTCGGGCTTGGTTGTCAGGAATTCAGCCAGAGCTTCCGCAAGCCGCGCGGGCTGTTTCTCAGCATTCCGCATATGGCGCGGATCAAGCGCATCCTGGCCAATCCGCGCTTCGACAAGGTCGAGGCCATTGTGGTGACCGACGGCGAGCGCATCCTCGGTCTGGGCGACCAGGGCGCGGGCGGCATGGGCATTCCGATCGGGAAGCTTGCGCTCTACACGGCATGCGGTGGATTGCACCCCTCGACGACGCTGCCGATCATGGTCGATGTGGGTACCAACAATGCCGAGCGCCTCGCCGACCCGCTTTATGTCGGGTGGCGCCACGAACGCGTGCGCGGCGCCGGCTACGACGATTTCATCGCAGCCTTCGTGAGCGCAGTCAGCGAGCGCTGGCCGCACGTTCTGCTGCAATGGGAGGACTTCGCCCGCGACAATGCGACCAGGCTGCTGCAGCAATATCGGGACCGTCTGTGCACGTTCAACGACGACATTCAGGGTACCGCCGTGGTGACCGCCGGCACGCTGCTCGCAGCGGTGAATGTGACGGGGGTGCCGCTGGTCGATCATCGCATTGCCGTGCTGGGAGGAGGCTCGGCCGGCATAGGCATCAGCTCGCTTCTGCTGACCGCAATGCGTGCCGATGGTCTCTCCGAGGCGGAAGCGCGCTCGCGGTTCTATATCGTGGATCGCGACGGTCTCCTGCTCGAAGGCATGCCCGGGCTCGTCGATTTTCAGGCGCCGTTCGCGCAGCCGCGCGAGCGGGTCGTCTCCTGGAAGCTTCAGCAGCCGGGCCGTATCGGGCTCATCGATGTGGTGCGTAACGCGCAACCGTCGGTGCTGGTCGGGGTCTCCGGCCAACCCGGCGGTTTCTCCGAGAGCGTCGTGCGGGCCATGGCCGCGCAGACGGCACAGCCGATTATCTTCCCGCTCTCCAATCCGACCTCGCGCTGCGAGGCGACCCCGAGCGACCTCCTGGCCTGGACGGGTGGCCGCGCCGTGATCGGCACCGGCAGCCCCTTTCCCCCCGTCATGAAGAATGGCGCGAGCTTTCGGATCGATCAGACCAACAATGCCTACGTCTTTCCCGGCATCGGGCTCGGCGCCATAGCGGTCGACGCGCGCCGCATCAGCGACGGCATGCTGATGGCGGCAGCGCGCGCGCTGGCTGAGGGCTCGCCCAGCCGCCGTGACCGCAAGGCTAACCTGCTGCCGCCGGTCACGGCGCTGCGCGAGGTCTCCCGTCGGGTCGCGATCGCGGTTGCCTCACAGGCCCAGATCGAGGGCTTTGCGGTGCAGACCGGCGCAGACGAGCTCGCCGCCCGCGTCGATGCCAAGATGTGGACGCCCGTGTATCGGCCCTACCGGCGCATCTCAAGATAACGCCAGCGGCCGATCGGGTTGCCCGTTGCCGACGTGTCGGCACGGCGTCATGCCGCGCCTTGATAGGCGTCGATGATCTCGCCGCCAGTGGCAAACCAGACGCCCTGATGCTCCTTCATGTGGGCGATGGCGCGCTGGAAATATTTGATCCGCAGTGGCTGGCCAGAGATCATTGGATGCAAGGGCACCCCCATGACCCGCGGCTGCTTGCCGCTGTCGGCATAGAGCGCATCGAACTGGTCGATCACCGAGCGCAGATACTGCTCGCCGGTATAGCCCTTTCGGAGATAGAGCGGGATGTCGTTGATCTCGTTGCAGTAGGGAATGGAGAACATCTTTCCCGACTTCACCTTCATTGGATAGGGCTGATCGTCGTTGTTCCAGTCACCGCAGTAGATCACGCCTTCCTCGGCAAGAATGTCGAGCGTGTTGTAGGTCTCGACCAGGCCGGGACCGAGCCAGCCGCGCGGGCGCTTGCCGGTCGCCTGCTCGATGGTCTTGAGAATGCCGCGGATGGTGTCGCGCTCCTGCTCGGGATTGATGCCGGCCAGCGTGATCGAGTTGGTGGCGCCGTGCCCCATGAACTCCCAGCCCCGCTTTTTCATCTCCTCCATGGCTTTGGGATAGACGTCGCAGACCTGCGAGTTCAACGCGACAGTAGCCTTGAGGCCCGCCGCGTCGAGCACATCCGCCAGACGCCACAAGCCGACGCGCATCCCGTATTCACGCCAGGCGTAATTGAAGACGTCGGGGACGTGGTTGCTAGGATTGGGAGAGATGCCGACGCCGAAGGCGGAGTCGTAGTGCCACACTTCCACATTGGGTGCGAACCAGACCGCCAGCGTGTTGTTGCCCGGCCACTTGAAGGCCTTGCGCTCGGTGATGAACGAGTCGTCGTAGCGCTCCGACCGGCGGATCGGTCCCGGCGGCGTCTGCGCGGACGCTCGGTGCGCAGGCAAGCCAAAGGATGCGATGCCCGCAGCTGCGGCGAGGCGCAGGCCGTTTGCGATCAGTGCCCTGCGGTCGTGATACACCTGCATGATAATTGCCTCCCTTGCGCGCTGCTCCACGCGGCTCGCGCCGATGTTCTCTCAGCAAGAGTGCGCCGCGAGAAAACGATCAGTGAATGGCGCCAGACTACCCGAGAACCGGCAGCTTCATCAATGCGAGCGTGGCGCGGCCGCTCGGACCATAGGGATTGCCGAAGGACTCGCCCATTTCGAAATGATTGAAATGGGGTGCCTCGATCAACTCGGCTGTCTGGCCTGCCGCCTTCACTGCCGCAGCGAAGTCCCGCGCCTGGCGCTGGAATTCCGGTGTCTCGTTGGTGCCGTAGGTCACCATAACGGGCGCGCGCAGCAGGGCGAGATGCCGTTGCGGGCTCATCGCATCCTCCATCTCGTCCGTGAATTTTACGAAGGAGCTGCGCTTGGAGATGCGCACCGGCTTGAGGTCATACATACCGCTCGAGCAAACGCCGCCCTTGACCATATCGGCGGGTAATCCGTAGTCCTTCGCCCAGTCGGTGACGAGCGCCACCGCCGCAAGATGGGCGCCGGACGAGCGTCCGCCGATGTAGAGCCGACTCGCATCGGCCCCGAACGCGGCGGCATTCCTGTAGGTCCAGGCGATGGCGCTTCGGACCTGGGCGGCCATGACGCGCAGGTCGCCGCCTGCCCCATTGATCGCAATGAAGTCCGGGACAACCAAACTTGCGCCGGCATTGATGAGCATCTCGGCCGGATAGGCATTGTCCCTCGCCGAGCCGCCCAGCCACGAGCCGCCGTGAATGAACACGAAGATCGGCGCTTTCGCCTTGCGGGCGGGGTAGACGTCAAGCTTCTCGATCTCGCTCGGCCCATAGGAAAGGCGCAACGGCTCGCCGAGCCGTGCGCGCACGGCCTCGCTCGCTGCTGCCACGCGCTTCTGAATTTGATCGCCGAGCGGCGCGTAGAAGCGTTGGTCGTATGCGGCATCGATCTCGACCTGGTCCATGTCCATCCACACCCGCGGCCCTTTGTCATGCATCGGCGGGCCGAGATGGCAGGGGAGGGCGTCGGGCGTTTGCGCGCGGCCGGCGTGCACGACGCCCGCAGCCGCGGCGCTGCCGACCAGGGTCGATAGAACGGCTCGACGGGGAACGTTGGTCGATTTGCCCATGGTTCAATTCTCCGCCAGCGCACGTGTCACGATATCACTCACGTCAGGAGAAAGGGCAGGCGCGACGGATACGCGCCGCAGCGCCTCTTGTGCACGACCACGCCGCCGTTCCTCGAGCACGCGCCAGCTCTTGAATGCCGAGAGCAGGCGCGCGGCGAGCTGCGGATTCTTCGGGTCGAGCGAGAGCACGACATCGGCAACGAACTCGTAGCCGGCGCCGTCGGCACGATTGAACTCCCTCTGGTTGCCCAGCGCAAACGCATGAATCAGCGCGCGCACGCGATTCGGGTTCGCGAATGAGAACGCCGGATGCGCGGTCAGCGCCTTGACCCGATCAAGCGTTGCCGGCTCCGGCACGGTTGCCTGCAGAGTGAACCACTTGTCAACGATCAGCGGATCGTGCCGGTATCGGTCGTAGAAGTCCGCGAGCGCTGCCGGGCGCTCCGGCGCATCGACGAGCGACAGCGCCGAGAGCGCGGCCATGCGGTCGGTCATGTTGTCAGCCGCCCGGTATTGGCGCTCGGCGAGCAGGATCGCATCGCGGTCGCAAGTCGCGGCAAGCAGGTCGAGACAGGTGTTGCGCAGCGCGCGACGGCCGACGCTTTGCGCATCCACCCGGTAGGGGCCGCTTGTGTGAAGCGAGTTATGACGATCGAGCAGCGAAACTCCAAGCTTTCGCCCGATGAAGGTGCGCAATGACGAGCGCGCCCGGAAGATGGCGTCGGGATCGATGTCACGTCCGATCTCGCGCGCGATATCGGATTCGCCGGGAAGAGCCAGCATGAGGGCGACGAAGGCAGGCTCAGGCCCGCCATCGCCGAGAAGGATCTGGAGCGCATCCGCGAGCTCAGTGGCCCCGCGCCGAGCCGAGGCAGCCGAAGCGGCGCCGCGGCGCAACGCCGAGACATCCTCGACCAGCACCCTGGTGGCCAGCGTCTGGAACGCCTGCCAACGGTTGAAGGCATCCCCGTCATGACTCGCCAGAAACTTCAGCTCATCTGCGGAGACATTGGTCACAAGCTTGATCGGCGCTGAGAAGCCGCGGTTGAGCGACAGTACGGGTGGCTCATCGATGCCAGCGAAGACGAATGTCTGGGCGGCGTTGCGCAAGGTGAGCACTCCCCGATCGGGCACGCTGCCATCGTCTGATCGCAGCGGGAGGTCGCGGCCATCACGTCCGACGAGCCCAGCAGCAAGTGGAATGAGCATGGGCTCCTTGCTCGGCTGTCCCGGCGTGGGCGGCACGGCCTGGGCGAGGTCAAGCCGATAGCTGCGGGTGCCCGCATCGTAGCTGCCCGTCGCGACCACCTCCGGCGTGCCGGCCTGGGAGTACCAGAGCATGAATTGGGTGAGATCGGTGCCCGAGACGTCCGCGAAACACTGCACGAACTGCTCCACCGTTGCCGCGTGCCCGTCATGACGGGCGAAATAGAGGTCCATGCCGGCACGGAACTTCTCCGGCCCGAGCAGGGTGCGCAGCATGCGCACGAGCTCGGCGCCTTTCTCGTAGACGGTCGTGGTGTAGAAGTTGTTGATCTCACGGTATTGCGAAGGCCGCACCGGGTGCGCGAGTGGCCCTGCGTCCTCGTCGAACTGATAGGCACGCAGC
>Ga0306922_10003008_pt1 | contig 15721 bp, 11 predicted proteins | sample sta12Cox44000082_FD_203758 | JGI IMG/M metagenome (GOLD analysis project Ga0306922, IMG submission 203758) | Lab enrichment of tropical soil microbial communities from Luquillo Experimental Forest, Puerto Rico - statoxic.12C.oxic.44.000.082 (v2)... | ecosystem: Environmental > Terrestrial >... | reverse complement strand
GAAGGCCGAGATGGGCGAACCGGACATCTTTGGCGAGCAGCGCGTGGGTGCCGACGACGATATCGATCCGCCCTTCGGTGATTTCCTTTTTCACGTCGCGCGCCACTTTGGCGGGGACCAGCCGCGAGAGCTGCCCAATCCGCAGTGGCAGCCCGGCGAAGCGCTCGGTAAAACTGCGGAAATGCTGCCGCGAGAGCAATGTCGTGGGCACGACCATTGCCACCTGCGAGCCGGCCATGGCCGCGATAAAGGCGGCGCGCAACGCCACTTCGGTTTTGCCAAACCCAACATCACCGCAGATCAGCCGGTCCATCGGCTTGCCCGAAGCCATATCGGTAAGCGTGTCGGCGATCGCGTTCAGCTGGTCCTCGGTTTCGGGATACGGGAAGCGGGCGGCGAATTCCTCGTAAATCCCCTCCGGCGGCTGCAAAACGTCCCCCGGCCTCAGCTGGCGCTCCGCGGCGACACGGATCAGCTCGCCGGCAATGTCACGGATGCGCTGTTTGACTCGGGCTTTGCGCGACTGCCAGGCGACGCCACCAAGGCGATCGAGCTGTACGCCGGCGTCTTCCGAACCAAAGCGCGACAGGACCTCGATATTCTCGACCGGGATAAAGAGCTTGTCGTCACCGGCATAGAGCACGCGCACGCAATCATGCGGCGCGCCAGCGACGTCGATCGTTTCGAGCGCCTCGTAGCGGCCGATCCCGTGATCCGCGTGGACGACAAGATCACCTGGCGTCAGTGCCGTCGCCTCGGCGATGAATTGATCGAGGCTGCGACGCCGCCGCGCCGTGCGGGCCAGCCGGTCGCCGAGAATGTCCTGCTCGCCGAGTAGAACCAGCGCATCGGTCGCGAAGCCTTGCTCTACCGGCAACACGGCGAGACCGACGGCAGAGCCCGGCAGTTTTTCCAGTTCTCTGCCGTCCGCGATGCGACGCAAGTCGGAGACGCCGCGCTCGCGTAACACCGTCAGAAGCCGGTCGGCGGAGCCCGGACTGAATGCGGCCACGGCTGTTTTGCGGCCGGATTTGCGCTCGGCCTCGAGATAGTCGCGCACCGCCTCGAACAACACGACGTTCGGGTCCGCCCGCTCCGCCGCGAAATTATGCGCCGGGCGACCACCGGCGTCGAAAGCCTCACCCTCGCTGCGATCGGCCGCAAAGGGCGATAGCTGGACGACCGGGCGACCACGGAGCGCCGCCCGCCATTCGCTGGGATCGAGATAGAGTTGATCGGGCCGAATTGGGCGATAGATCGGGGCGCCAGCACGGGCCGCGGGGCTGATGTTATGGCGTGCCGCGTAGGAATCGGCGATCGCCTCTAACCGGTGGCTGCGGACTTCCTCGGCCTGGTAGTCGAGCGAGATCCCGGCCCCCGGCAAGTAGTCGAATAGAGTCTCCAGCCGCTCGTAATAGAGCGGCAGCCAGTGCTCCATACCGACATAGCGCCGCCCGGCGCTGACTGATTCGTAGAGCGGGTCGTCGGTGCCGGTGGCGCCGAACTGCTCGCGGTAGCGCGAGCGAAAGCGCCGCACTGCATCATCGTCGAGCAAGACCTCGCTGACCGGCCGCAGCACCACCTCGTCGAGCGTGCCGGTCGAGCGTTGGTTCAGAGCGTCGAAACTGCGAACCGATTCGAGTGTGTCACCAAAAAAATCGAGCCGGATCGGCTCCGCGGCCCCGGCCGGGTAAAGGTCGACGATCCCGCCGCGAATGGCGAATTCGCCAGGCTCGCGTACTGTATCGGTGCGGGTGTACCCGTTATTGCGAAAAAAGCTCTGCAGGCGGTCGATGCCGATGCGACCTCCCGCCCGCAACGTCAGAACCCGTCCGTGAAAGAGCGACCGTGGAGGTACCCGCTGCACCAGCGCGTTGACCGTCGTCAATACGATGAGCGCGGCGCTATCTTGGGCCGCCGTAGCAAGCCGGGTCAGGGTGTCGATGCGCCGGCTGACGATCTCGCCATTTGGCGAGACCCGGTCGTACGGAAGACAGTCCCAAGCGGGGAAGGTCCGAGCTTCAAGCTCGGGATGAAAGAACGCCAGCGCTGCCGCAAAACGCGCCATTCTGCCATCGTCGCGGCAGACATGGAGCCAGCGCCGGCCAATAAAATTTCCGATTGTCGCAGCGTCATATCCATCGGGTGCGCCAAACAGCGTGATAGCGCGCGGGCCCTGTTCGAGCGAGCGGGCAAGATCTTGCACTGCGCTCATTTCCCTCTCCCGCCGAGGGGTGGGGAGGGAGTAATCGACCAGTGCTTCATCTAGTTGGCGTCGCCCTCGAAAAGGACAAAAGCAGGCGGGTTATATCGTGGTCGTGCTCCGGGGGTATCGCGGCACGGCCGGAGACCCAGTCAAAAATATCGGCGTCGGTGCAGTCGAGCAGGGTCTCGAAGCGATCGAGCTGCGCCTCGTCAAACCCGACCAGGTGGGTATCGGCGAAGCGTCCAAGGATCAAGTCGCTTTCGCGCGTGCCGCGATGCCAGGATCGGAACAACAGCCGCTTGCGGCGAATCTCGGATGATGAGGTCACTCGCTGTGCCCTTGGCGGTAGCCCGCTGGGGATATAGAGATGCTTTGTGCGTCCTGCCATCCTCGACAAGTTATTTGCGCCGGTCACTGCGCTCCCCGGCATCGGGTCGCAATCGGCGAAACTGTTCGAACGTCTCGTCGGCCCGCTCGTCCTTGACCTCGTCTGGCACCTTCCGACCGGGATCGTCGACCGCCGCGCCTCGCCGCCGATTAGTGGGATAGAGCCGGATCGGATCGTGACGCTGGCGGTGCGCGTCGAAGCGCACCAGCCCGGCTACGGACGCCGACCTTATCGCGTTCTTTGCACCGACAATACCGGGACCCTGACCCTGGTCTATTTCAGCGTGAAGGGCGATCAGCTCACGCGCCTCTTGCCGGTGGGCGCCGAGCGCGTCGTCAGCGGCCGCGTCGAGCTCTACGGCGGGATGCCGCAAATGACCCACCCGGACCTCGTGTTGCGGCCGGAAGAACTCGATCGGTTGCGGTCGATCGAGCCGATCTATCCGCTGACTGCGGGTCTGTCGCCACGGCTCGTGCAGAAGGCCGTTAGTGCCGCGCTCGACCGAGTGCCGGCTTTGCCAGAGTGGATCGATCCGTCACTGCGCAAGCACCGCGGCTGGCCGCAATGGAACGAGGCGGTTCGCGAGGCGCACGCACCGGAGGCCGAAGCCGATCTGCAGCCCAGGACGCGGGCGCGCGAACGGCTCGCTTATGACGAAATCTTCGCCAGCCAGCTCGCGGTGGCGCTGGTCCGCGCGCGCCGTCATCGCCAAAGGGGGCGGGCGATCCTCGGGACCGGCAATTTGACGAGTCCGGTCGAAGAGGCGCTAGGCTTTGGCCTGACCGGCGCACAACGCCTGGCGATCGCCGAAATCACCGGCGAGATGGCCCAGCCGCGGCGCATGGTGCGGCTGCTGCAAGGTGATGTCGGCAGCGGCAAGACGGTCGTAGCCCTGATGGCAATGCTGACGGCGATCGAAGGGGGCGGCCAAGCGGCGTTGATGGCGCCCACCGAAATCCTTGCCCGCCAACATCACGCAACATTGCAACGCCATGCCGCAGCGGCCCATGTCGAGATCGGGTTCTTGACGGGCCGCGAAAAGGGCCGGGCCCGCGCCTCGATGCTGGCGAGCCTTGCCTCGGGTCTGACGCCGGCTGTCGTTGGGACCCATGCACTCTTACAGCCGGATGTGGAGTTTCGCGATCTTGCGCTCGTCGTCATCGACGAGCAGCATCGTTTCGGTGTCGAGCAGCGTCTCGGCCTTTATACAAAGGGCCGCGACGCCGACACGCTGCTGATGAGTGCCACTCCGATCCCGCGCACTCTGATGATGACCGCTTATGGCGATCTCGATGTCTCACGGCTCACCGAAAAGCCGCCGGGGAGACACCCGGTCGATACACGGACCATCGCCCTCGAGCGTATCGAGGACGTCGTCTCGGCGGTCGGTCGGGCCTTGGCGCGCGAGGCCAAGGTCTATTGGATCTGCCCAATGGTCGAGGAGTCGGAAACCGCCGATCTCGCCGCCGTCGAAGAGCGGCACAAGGCTCTGGCGCCAGTCTTTCTGGGTCGGGTCGGGGTAGTCCATGGGCGGATGAAGCCGGCTGACAAGGATCGCGCGATGGCTGGCTTTGCCGGCAACGAGTTCGATCTCTTGGTTGCGACAACGGTGGTCGAAGTCGGGGTCGATGTGCCTGAGGCTACGGTCATGGTGATCGAGCACGCCGAGCGTTTCGGTCTCGCCCAATTGCACCAGCTGCGTGGCCGCATCGGGCGTGGCGATAAGCCGTCGACCTGTCTGCTGCTGTACCAATCGCCGCTCGGCGATGTTGCCAAGCGGCGCCTCCGCATCCTGCGCGAGACCGAGGACGGTTTCCGCATCGCCGAGGAGGATCTAAGGCTGCGTGGCGCCGGCGAGGTGCTGGGAACGCGGCAGAGCGGATTGCCAGCACTGCGCTTGGCCGATCTAGCGGTCCATGAAGAGCTCATCCCGATCGCGCATGACGACGCCCGCCTCGTGCTGGAACGCGACCCGCACCTCGAAGGCGAGCGCGGCCGGACGTTGCGCACGCTCCTCTACCTGTTTCGGCGCGACGAAGCTGTGCAGTATTTGCGGGCGGGGTGAACCCGGTTTTTCGCCGCTTTACGACGTGAGATTGATGGTCGTCGAGGCGCGGGGCAGCATGTAGATCGACGAATAAAGATAGACGGCTAATCGCTCAATCGAATAACGCTAAGTAATGGTATCGCGGCTCTGCAGCCGCCAGCGCCGGATTCCCTCATTGAGAAAGTCGATGTCGGCAGAGTCGGACTGCCAGGCTTTCGAAAATTCGGCGCTCTCGCTTCGGGGGCGGCGGTTGGGAGGTAAATCGGCGAAACGAATGCGCATCGGCAAGGAGACGCCCTCCCCGAAGGCAATCGCCTCCTGGGTACGTAAGCTGGGTAGCGCCGCCAGCATCCCGCGTGCCGCATCGGGCAATGCGGTCTCCATAAAGCGTTGGTCTAGATGGTGTCCGAGCCGTAACGCAAACACGGTACCGCACTGCGACAGCGCTTGAGCCGACAGCTCCGAAGGCAGCTGTGTAACCAAGGCAAGCGAGATCCCGTACTTTCGTCCTTCCCGGGCGAGCCGCGTGATCGCTCGGGCTGTCGCAACGAAGCCGATACCCGTACCCGCGGGAACGTAGCGGTGGGCCTCTTCGCATACCAGGAGGATCGGCGGCATCCGCTCGCGCTCCGACCACAGCGCGAAGTCGAAGGTCAGGCGACACATCAGGGAAACCACAACATCGGCGATCTCCGATGGAATGCCTGAGAGGTCGATGATGGTCAGAGGCTTTCCGGCGACTGGGATCCGTAAAAGACGCCCGACGATTTGCGGCAGGGTGTCCCTAGTGACGAGCTGGTCTGAGAACATGAACGCAAAGCGCTTGTCGGACCTCAAGGATTCGAGGCGCGTTCTTAGGCGAAGGTAAGGTGCGGAGGTGTCAGGGTTATCAAGCCTCCCCATTGCCTCATCGAGGAACCGTAGGAGATCGGACGCCCCTGAAAGGTAGAGGCGTGTCGACCGTGATCGATCCTGCGCCGAGGTCGCCGTTCGCAAAGCGTCGCCGCGCCTTGGTAATCGCGTCCTTCAGAATGATTGCTTGCGCTTCTTGCTCCTGCGCAGTGCCGCCACGCACCAATACCTCGGCCGCTTCTTCGAAATCGAGCACCCAAAGGGGCAGTTGGAGATTGTCGACATTGACGACCTCCGCGAGATCGCCGAATGCCGCGGTGTATTCATTATGCGGATCCAGAAGGACAACATGCGCGTTCGGATGTTCGCCCAGAATCGCTGACAGGATCAAAGTAACGGCACATGATTTTCCTGAGCCGGTCGCGCCGAGCACCGCGAAGTTCTTCGATAGCAACTCGTTGACCAGGACGAATGCGGGGCGCAACGGATTATGGTAAAGCGCACCAATGCGGACATTCGAAGCTGACGGCTGCGAATACACGGCCGTCCGGTCGGCCTCTGTCGCGGCTCGAACCGGGGTACCGATAACGGGGTGATGGGACACGCCTCGGCTGAATTGCTGCCGGCCATCACTCGTGCTGGCGATCTCTCCCAACAGGTCGACCATGAAAATCCTGCGGGGTGAGGGACCGCTAATTTCGAGCTGGATGGCTGCAATTGTTCCAACCACATCGAAATCAACACAACGTACTTTGACCATCTCATCGATTCGAACCGCCTCGGCGACCGACTCTTTGTCGTCTAGGGTCACGGTCATCTGCGAGCCGGCCACAGCCACGACGCGTCCAAGTGTGTTGTCCATCTGCGCCATCCTGTAAGGGGTACGACTCAGCCGCTGCCGGTACGAGGAGACTAAGGATCCAGGTCGCCTCTTCGAGGCTCCTCGGCTTGGATCCCGCGACTATTCAACCGCGATGAGTTGGAGAGCGGGTTTCATTATCGCGGGCACTACAAGCAGCTGGCGATGTTGCTGAAGGTGGTGCTGAGGTCGGTGCCGACCACGGCGAAAGCCGCGATCGCGGCCACTGCAATCAATGCGGCAATCAGTGCATACTCGATCGCGGTGACACCGCTTGTTTGAGCAAGTAATTGAGAAAATAATCGGCGCCCCTCATGAAGCAACGACAGAAATCTGTTCACCATCCACTCCGCATGTTGCGATCTCGGTAAAATCGGCGATGAGAATATAGTCCAAAAATTGCCGAATTATTAAATTCGATAATATTCAAAGCTTAATCAAACCGCACACGCTGTCGCTGAGAGCGTGACGGGAAACGTTCCGATCATCGGGATCACCAATGAATAATTGTAAGTCGCTGTGACGGTATTACCGCAGCCCGATGCCGCGTAGACGAACGGATTAGTCCCGTCGAGTGGCAGACCAAAGTAATGGTTTAGGGCATAGGACTGGATTGAAGAAGCGGAGGTACAACCGGTTGCGGCAACCGCCGCGCAGCGGGCTGCAGTCTCCGCTGCATATTGCAAGCTGGCCATTGTCGACAGCATCATCGCCATCTTGATGATGCCGAATAGCATGCCAAGAAACGCCACCAGGCTGATTGCCAGCTCTATTGCTGAGCTCCCTCGCTCGCAGATGATTAGGCGGGTAGTGTTCGTCAATTTAGTTGAGCCTTTGAATTGCATTCCCGGTCAATGTCTGAGAGGACGCCAAGCTGAGGCCGGAGAAGATCGGGGCAAAATCATAGGCAACATCGACCTCGATATAATCCCCCGGGGTTGTGCTTGCGCTGCCGGCGGCTGAGCAGTTGAAGGGGCTGGGCGGCGAAGAATAGCTTCCGACGGATTGCAGAGTAGTTCCGTTTACGCAGTAATACGTCTCGCTAGGATAGCCGGAAGCGAGGCTCACTGCGGTACCGAGCGAAGTCGCTTGGGCAGCCGTGGTCACGGCGGTGGTGAGGTTCGCGCAATTCGTTTTGGCTGGCAGTGTTCCAGTAGAGCAGGTCGAGTAAGCTGCCCGTGCGCCCATCTGTGCAGAATAATCGACCTGCATGCGGGCCCAGATTAGGCGGCTGAAATCGAGAAGGTTCATCATCAGGATGAGGAATATCGGTGCGATCAATGCAAATTCGATCAACACGTTCCCGCCGTTTTCGTTTTTTATTTTCGACACGTCAACACAGCGATCGGCGGGATTCAGGAGGGTGTGGTTGCGCAGCATCCGAAGACGGGTCATCGCACCAAGGCAATTGCGCCGACATTGTTCGTCGGCAAAGTGACGCCTGCCGCTGCGCAACCTCCATGAGCCAAAATGCTGCCCGTGCCGTTTATCGTAATGTTATCGACAACGAGCTCGAAGCAAGACGCGCCATTGCTAGATTTATTGACGGCTCCGCTGAAAGTTACGCTGGAATGCGGGAGGTAAACGACGCCGGTGATGTCCCAGGTCGGTAAGTTCCCCGCGGCTGAGATGTCGACGCCCGTGGTTAGGGCAGGGTCCTGATAGATTGCGATTCCTTTCCAAGTGCCTGATGTCGGAGCGGGGAAATCCAATGTGCCGCCGCCAGTAGGAGCGTGGGTGTAACTTCCGGCACTGCCGGAGAAGATGATCGTCAGCGCCGAACCCGCCGCTGTCTGGAGCGTAAACCCATTTGTGTCGAGCTGGCCGTTATAGATGACGAGAACCGAGCCAGGTGACGCTGTTGTCAGCGTGGTGGACCCGGTCAGCTGCAGGTCACCGCAAATCTGTTGGGTTGCGCCCAGTGTTTTTGCGCCAGACCATTGGTTGGTGGCGGGCAGAGCTGTGCCCTTCTTCGTTGTCGGCTCTTGCGGATAAGAACCGCCGCAATTATCGGCAGGGATGTTGCTGGCCAATGACGAATAGGGATCGGCTACTGTTGATACATTGCTTGCCTCCGTGATTCCGCAACCATCATTGGTCTCATGTGCGTCGCCATAAGTGGCGTTGAGGTTATGCCCGTGGCAGGTCGCCCCCGTATTGGACATCAGACTGCAGCCAGTAAGATCGGCCTTGGGCGCACCATTAGTTAGGATCGCGGGATCGGTACCGCTGCTCGCAAGCGCTAGAAGGCAATAGGAGTGCGTCTGCGAGTTCCCAGCCATCGCTGAGCCGGTTAAGGACGGACTAAAGTTACCAATCACCTTGGAGAACAAGCGCGGCGCGGAATTCTGTGCGACGGTCACCAGAAAACAGTCTGTTGCGCCATCAGGGCAGGTTTGGTTGTTCAATGCAGTGATGGTTACACCGTTGACGCCATCAACAAACCCGTATTGGCCTGCGACGGCCTTTGCCTCATCCTGATATGAATTCGTGCCATTGAGCGCCGCCGCAATGACGGCCGAGTCTGCTGCATTCTGCATAGCGCGATCATTCCGGTACCACATCGCGATGTCGATAGCGAGACCCGCCATGCCAACCACGGCAGTAAGGGCGAGGGCCATAACGACGGCGACCACCCCGCTTTGGTCCTGCCATAACAGCCGAAGCATCATGACGCGATGCGCTTCCAGTCTGAAAAGCATCAGGATGGGACCTGGTATTGACGGTTCTCCTGTTCAAGTCGGTGGTCACATGACGAGCGCTGCTCCGGCGTTGACGCTATCGCTCGGCAGAGTAACTCCAGCGGCGCTACAGCTGGATGTCGTTGTTTGTTCGATACTCGCAGTGCCCTTCATTGTGATGTTGTCCGCAACAAAGAGAAGGCAGGATTGACCGTAACTCGACTTGTTGACCGCGCCTTTGAAGGTAATGCTCGCATACGGGAAATAGACGACGCCGGTGATATTCCATGTCGGGCTGTTGCCGGCGTAGGTAAAATCGACGCCCGACGTTCCGAGATTAGGATCCTGGTACAGTGCAATTCCCTTCCAGGTACCCGACGTCGGAGCCATGAAATCGAGCGTGCCGCTGCCAGTCGGATAATGGGCATAAGTCTTGCCCGCCACTGTGGGTCCAGTAAAGACGATCGTCAACGCCGAGGTGGAGTCCGTTGCCAGCGTATAGCCATTAGTATCCAGCTGACCGTTTTCAATCACCAGGACGGATCCCGGCGACGTGGAAGTTATCGTAACATTGCCGGTAAGCTGTAAATCACCGCACACGATTGTCGTAGCCGGTAAAGTCTTGGAACCTGACCATTTGTTTGTACTCGGAAATGTGCGGTCGGATTCCTGCGGAAAGGAGCTCGCGGTGGTTCCACAGGTGTTGGTCGGGATATTGCTACTTAAAGACGCGTCGGGGTCAGGAACCTGCGGCACGTTGCTGTGTTGCGTAATGCCGCAGCCACTGTCTGTCCCATGCGCATCGCCCCATGTGGCCCCGAGGTCGTGTCCGTTGCAGTTCGCGTTGTTATTGGACATGACGCTGCAGCCATTCATATTGGCATGCGACGAGCCGTCGGCTTGGATGCCGATACTACTGCTGTGCCCTGAGAGCCCAGCGAGAGACAGGAGACAGTAGCTATGGATTTGGTTGCTGCTTGCCATTGCCGCACTTGAGATAGCGGGTGCGGAAATCCCGAGGACTGAGGAAAAGAACAGCGGCGCGGAGCTATCAGCGACCGTGACTTCATAACAGGTGGTCGATCCGTCAGGGCAAGTCTGATTGTTCAGCGCGGTGACCGTTACGCCGTTGGATCCGTCGACAAACCCGTACTGAGCGGTGACGGCCTTCGCTGTAGATTGGTAGGTGCCAGTTCCGTCAATGGCAGCGGCAATCACTGCGGCGTCGGCAGCGTTCTGCAGAGCGCGGCTGGTCCGGTACCACGCCCCGACATCGATGGCGAGGCCGATGACGCCAACGAGCACGGTCAACCCGAATGCCGTAAGCACTGCTATCGCCCCACTGCTGTCCGTCCAAATCGCGGAACGAAAGCAGCTGCGCAGTCGAGATATGAGGCAACAGGGATAGGCGCAAAACCCAAGGGTGTGGGGTGGCGTTAACGATGACGAACCGACGGAAAATATCGTTGGCAAAGCGGGCCTCTAAACCGTGCCGGATGCACACGGACGGACCGCGCGCATTATCGATTACGTCAATAGGCTGCAATTCCGTTAAAAACCAATGAAGGCTTCGGAGAAAACCCTGCGCACACCCCGTGCGGTCCGATTTCGTCTTCCACGGGCTCAGCGGCGTCCGCCGGCGATTTCCTCCGCCGCGTTGCGTCTCCCATAGCGGCGGATGCGGAGATCGGCTTGCTCTTTGTGGCCCCAGAAGCGTTCGATCGCGCAGAGGCGGCTGCAATATTCGCCGACCATCGCGCTCGCTTCGGGAGTCTTGACCTCCTGATAGGTGCAGGTCTTCAAAAACTTGCCGACCCAAAGGCCGCCAGTGTAGCGCGCCGCACCTTTTGTCGGCAGCGTATGGTTGGTCCCGATTACCTTGTCGCCGAAGGAGACATTGGTCTCGGGGCCAAGAAAGAGGGCGCCGTAATTCTTGAGCCGAGCGAGATAACGGCGGGGCTCTGCCGTCAATACCTCGACATGCTCCGCGGCGATGCGGTCGGCTTCGGCAACCATCTCGTCCTCATCTGCGCAGAAGATGACTTCGCCATAGTCGCGCCAGGCGACTCCAGCGATATCGGCGGTGGGCAGCACGGTCAGCTGCCGATCGATTTCGGCGATCGTGGCGTGGGCGAGCTGTTCGGAGGTGGTCAACAGGATCGCCGGCGAGGTCGGACCATGTTCGGCTTGGCCCAACAAGTCCGTCGCGCACATCTCTGCATCCGCGGTCGCGTCGGCGATCACGAGGATCTCGGTTGGCCCGGCGAAGAGATCGATTCCGACCTTGCCATACAGCTGTCGCTTGGCCTCGGCGACATAGGCATTGCCCGGACCCACCAGCATGTCCACCGGCTTGAAACTGGTCGTGCCAAGCGCCATTGCCGCTACGGCTTGCACACCGCCCAGGACATGGATCTCGTCTGCGCCTCCCAGATGCATCGCCGCAATCGTCTCGGGATGCGGGCCGCCCTGGTTTGGCGGGGTGCAGGCGGTAATATGCTCGACCCCTGCCACCCGTGCGGTCACAATCGACATATGTGCCGAGGCGACCATCGGATAGCGGCCGCCCGGGACATAGCAGCCGACCCGGTCGACCGGGATGTGCCGGTGGCCGAGCACGACGCCCGGCAAGGTCTCGACCTCGACATCGCGCATCGAGGCGCGCTGGATCTCGGCGAAATTGCGGATCTGCGTTTGCGCGAATTTGATGTCCTCGATCGTCTGCGGCGCAACGTTGGCAACGAGGGCGTGGATTTCGTCGTCGGAGAGGCGAAAGCTCGGCGGCGACCATTTGTCGAAGCGCTCACTCAGTTCGCGCACTGCCGTGTCGCCACGTTTGGCGACATCGGCGATGATGCCCTCGACTGTGCCGCGGATTTTGGCGTCAGCTTCTTCCTGCTGACCGGCAAGTGCCGCCGTCTTGATGTGCCGAGGCATCATTCATCTCCTCAATCGTAGGCTCGTCAATGACACATGGTTTAAATCACCAGGCGGTCCACCCGCCGTCGACGAGCAGGCTCGACCCGGTGACGAGCGCGGCCGCGGGCGAGGCAAGAAATACGACAGCCGATGCCACTTCCTCGACCGTGCCGACGCGGCCGAGCGGGATCCGGCCGAGGATCCATCTTCGTGTATCAGGGTCATCGAGAAACGGCTTCGACAGCGGGGTTTCGACAAAAGTCGGAGCGATCGAAACCGCGCGGACTCCTTTGGGCGCAAGCTCGGCCGCCATCGCCTTGGTCAGCCCTTCGAGTGCGTGCTTGGTCATGACGTAGACGGTGCGGTCGCGCTCTGAGCCGACATGGCCCATTTGCGAGGACATGTTGATGATGACGCCGCTGCCATTGGCGACCATCAGCCGTGCCGCCGCTTGGGCGACGATAAAGGCGGCCCGGACATTCAGCGCCAGAAGGCTGTCAAGGGTTGCTTCGTCGACCTCGAGAAAAGGTTGCGGCCGGTTAATGCCAGCATTGTTGACGAGGATGTCGAGCCGGTCGAACTCGGCGAAAGCGCCACGCACTGCGTCCGATCGAGTGACATCGATCGGCAGCGACCGAGCTGTGCCGCCGCCGGAAGCGATCTCGTCGACGACCTTGTCGAGCTCGCTCGCAGTCCGGCTCACCAGCACCAGTTCGGCCCCGGCGGCGGCAAGTGCCAATGCGGCGGCGCGGCCAATGCCGCGGCCGGCACCGGTCACCAACGCTCTTTTGCCGTCGAGGCGAAACGCGTTATCCGCCGATTTCGCCGGCATACGATTCCAATAGGCGCCAAGTCGCCGGGCCGGCCTTTTGCCGCCAGCTCGCGTAAAAACCCCCGAGCCGCGCCCGGAAACTGTCGGTCTCGGCCGTGTTGACGATCATTCCCCGGCTTTTCAGCTCTTCGGCTCCGGCGGCATTGACCTTCTCAATGTCGTCCCGTTGCAGCAATGCGAATTTCTCGGCATTGCGTTCCACAAGCTGCTGGATCTCCCGCGGCAGAGCACTCCAGGCAGCCGCATTGGCCAACAATGTAAAGCCAGACCACCAATGAGCCGTCACGCTCAGATAGGTCTGCACCTCGTAGAGCCGCAGTGACAACACGACACCCAGTGGGTCGCTTTGGCCGTCAAAACTGCGCGTCTTCAGAGCATCGTACATCTGGTTGAACGGGACATAGCCTGCCTCCGCCCCAAATGCCGCGAAGAAATCGCGCGCGATCGCACCGCCCGGGCTGCGGATCTTGACGCCTGCGAGATCGGCGGCGGTGCGGATCGGTCCCGTGCTGGTCGTCAGATGATGAAATCCGTTCTGCAGGCAATGGCGGAAGGCATGGATCCCGCTTTGCGCTAGCTCATTGCGTATCTGGTCGCCGAGCGCGCCATCGAGCGCCGCAAACACCTCCCGTGAATCCCGAAATGCGAAGGGCAGTAATGGCAATGCGCTGGTCGGCGCGACCTCACCGAGGGTCGCCCCCGCCATGAAGAATTCGAGCGCGCCGCCGCGCAAATCGGCGAACATCTTGGGATCGGGCCCAAGACGGCTCTCGGGAAACACCTCGATCAGGAACTCGCCATCCGTCTCCCGGACAATGGCCTCGGCCATTTCGGTAATTCGCCGGACGGTGGGGCTACCGGAAGGCTGGTTGAGCCCAAGGCGATGATGGAATCGCGGCGTCTGATTGAGTGACATCAAGCGATGATAATCGACGACGGCAGTTGCGGAAAGCTGCGCACCGGGGGTCTCCCGTGGCTATAGCCCCTTTTCGACCATATCCAGCAAGCGTTGCCCGATTGCATCCCTTTCAGCTGAAGTGAGTCGGCGGAGCGGCCCTTCCGTGAGCAGCATGGCCAGCCCGCGCACCGCGGACCACGCCAGGTATTCCGCGCCCGGGCGACGCTCTGGAGCGAGTGCACCGGCTTCGACGAGCCTATCGAGTGTGGCACCCAGCAATTGAAAGGGATTGAGGCCGCTATTTCCGGCCTTGGCCGGAACGGGTTCGCCACGGGTTTCATCGGGGATCGCAAAGGCGGTGTGGAACAGTCCCGTCTCTTCCTGGGCAAAGCGCAGGTAGGCGGTGCCAATCGCTCGCAGGCTCGCACGAGCGGCGTCGGCAGGACTGGCTCCGCGCGGCAACCGGGCCAGCTCGGCCTCCATCGCGATGGCGAGCGCCGACAACGCGGCGGAGCGGACCGCTTGCAAGAGCTCCCAGCGGCTGGCGAAATGCCGATACGCCGCATTGGGGACGACCCCCGCACGCCTGGTGGCTTCGCGCAGCACGACGGCATCGGGTCCGCCAGCGCGTGCCAGTTGGATCCCCGCCTCTAGCAGCGCGCGTCGGAGATCACCGTGGCGATAGGTGCTGCGTTCCGGGGGACTCGTTGTCGCGTCGGTCATGATTTTATATGTGGACGCCGTCCATTTTTATCGTTATAGCATTGTGGACGGCGTACACAAAGCCGTTTAACTCAACCTAGGAGGGGATTCGATGCAGGTCCAACCTTACCTATTCTTCAACGGTCGCTGCGAGGAGGCCGCCGATTTCTATCGCCGCACTATCGGTGCCGAGCAGATTATGCTGATGCGGTGGAAGGACTGCCCTGAGCCCCAGCAACCCGGGATGGTACCGCCGGGTAGTGAGGACAAGGTGATGCACATGGCGTTGCGTATCGGTGATACGACGGTGCTGGCGTCCGACGGTCCGTGCCAGGGGCAGCAAAGCTTTCAAGGCTTTGCGCTGTCGCTGACAGTGCCCAACGAGGCCGACGCCGATCGCAAATTCGCTGCTCTCGCCGACGGCGGACAGGTGCGGATGCCGTTAGCCAAAACTTTCTTTTCCCCATGCTTCGGCATGGTCGCCGACCGCTTCGGCGTGTCGTGGATGGTCTACGTCGAGGCTTGACAGCCACCGCTCCCGTCGTTACGAGAGCGGCATCGTGGTGGATTTGAGCCGACCGGCTTGCGGCCACGTTAAAGAAGCGCTAAAAGGTCGGGAGTTCTAAGGAGCCCTGGCCCGCGCGGGACCGGGGCTTTTTCTTTTCCGGATCGGCGCGGGCGCACATTGGAGAAACCCGCCGATGACCAAGCCCGTCCTGCCTGCCCACCTCGTCCAAAGCCTTGATCCCGCTACGATCCTCGTGCGTGGTGGCGCGACCCGCAGCCCGCATGACGAGACCTGCGAGGCGTTGTTCATGACCTCGGGTTTCGTCTACGACGCAGCGGCAGCAGCGGAAGAGGCTTTTGCCAAAGACGGCTCGCGCTTCGTCTATTCGCGCTACCGCAATCCGACTGTGGCGATGTTCGAGGAACGGCTGCGGTTATTGGAGGGTGCGGAGGCTTGTCGCGCGACGGCCAGCGGAATGGCGGCTGTCTTCGCGGCATTGTTGTGTCGGCTGCGCGCCGGCCAGCGGGTCGTATCCAGCCGGGCGTTGTTCGGCTCATGCCATTACATCGTCTCCGACCTGTTGCCGCGCTGGGGCATCGAGACGGTATTGATCGACGGGCGCGATCTCGGCGCGTGGGAAACGGCACTCGCCGGCGGCGCCGCACTGGCGTTTTGCGAGAGCCCGTCCAACCCAGCGATGGAGATCATCGATCTCGCCGAGGTTGCGCGCCTCACGCACCGCGCCGGCGGCATTCTCGTTGTCGACAACGTGTTCGCGACGCCGCTGCTCCAAAAGCCGTTGGCGCTGGGGGCCGATGTCGTCGTCTAT
>Ga0306922_10003001_pt1 | contig 15730 bp, 13 predicted proteins | sample sta12Cox44000082_FD_203758 | JGI IMG/M metagenome (GOLD analysis project Ga0306922, IMG submission 203758) | Lab enrichment of tropical soil microbial communities from Luquillo Experimental Forest, Puerto Rico - statoxic.12C.oxic.44.000.082 (v2)... | ecosystem: Environmental > Terrestrial >... | reverse complement strand
AATGCTGTCTGACCGTCCACGCCCCCGGGAAACCGGCTCATTAGCGATCCGTTCGCTTTGATAACCCGCCAGTAAGGGACCTTTTTGGTTGAGTCATGAGCGATTGCTTGAACAGCTTTCTGAGTCATAACCGGGCAGGTCCCCTTCACCTTGAATTGATCGGTAAGTTCCTGGCAAAGGAGCCGGGTTGTAATTAGCTTGTGCTCCGGGACTTTCTTTATCAGGGCTGCAACGGTTGCCGGACCAGGCAAAAGCATTTTGCCTGCGCCGCCAAAAAATTTTATACGTTCTTTGGGAATATCGACGACTAGATCTTCTTGCGGTTCCATATTGTTTCTGTTTTTGAGAGTTAGCAGACATCAGGAATCCAGAAAATGGACATCAAAAGAAGCGGTTCACAACCCTCCAGCAAGGGACCGGGCGATTATTTCACTGGCACTGTGCGCGTCGACCCGATATTTCAGGCTAGTGCTCCGGCGCGTGCCCACGGTGCCAGTGTCACGTTCGAGCCTGGCGCCCGGACGGCCTGGCACACCCACCCGTTGGGCCAGACCCTGATCGTGACCTCCGGCTGCGGCCGGGTACAACGCTGGGATGGCCCGATCGAGCAGATCCGGCCCGGAGACGTGGTCTGGATACCGCCGGGCGAAAAACATTGGCATGGCGCCGCACCAACAACGGCCCTGACCCATATCGCGATTCACGAACAACTCGAGGGCGGAAAGGTCGTCGATTGGATGGAGAAGGTCAGCGACGAACAGTATCAGGCCTGAACGAAGTCGCATTCTCCGGTGCCAAAACCGAATTGAGAAACTTAACGAGATGCGCGTTAACCTCCTCGAGGTGCGGACCGTCGTCTGGTTGTTTGGGCGCGAGTTTGACATACTGCGCTCCGGGGATGGTTGCTGCCAGGGATTGCGCGTAGAACAGGGGATGGACCGGGTCACTCGGAGTCGCGAGGACAAGGGTTGGCACCTTTACCGCTGCCGCGTCTGCCAAGCCGGTACCGGATTGCCTGCTCGGCAGGTGTTGCAAATGCGCAAGCGCAGCTTCCCGGAGAGACGGCTCCGAGACTACGCAACGCAGCTGGCCCAATAACGACTTACCAGCGTCCGCGCTTTGCCTGGCCACTGCCCGGTAAATCTCGCTGCTTTCCAGTTTTTGCAGCGCGCTCTCCTGTGATGGCTCTTCTTTCAAACATGTGACTGCCTCCTGGTAAGCCGCAGTTGCCGTTGCGGACATGGAACCGTCCAGCCAGGCAGGCCGGGAAAGAACAAGAGCGATGCATCGTTTCGGGTGGCGCAGAGCGGCGATCAATGCCACCGCCGCCCCCATCGAAATACCACCTAGTACCGCCCGTTCAACCTGGAGATGGTCCAAGAACGCTACCAGATCGTCTGCGAATATCTCCAGGCGCAGCTTCGCTGGATCTCCGAGCGCCGTCCGGCCGTGAGCGCGGAAATCAAAAGCCGCCAGGCGCAGTTGTTGAATGCAAGTGTGTGATCCGTCGATGCCCGGTCCTTCGTTCCCGGAGAACTGCAGGAAACGAAGGGGCTGGGCATGCGAGCCTCCGATTCCATGCTGAAAGAAGAACGTATCCGGCCCCGGCCCCCGGGTAGCATAGTTAAATTTCACCCCGTCTGAATAAAATACAGACATGTTCAGCTAATCGTAGAGGCCGACACGTTCCTGGCTCACCGGCGTATCTCTGGATAAACTCGACCGAATCAGGAATCTGTTTCTCAGTCAAGCCGTGCAAAATAAGCGGTATCTCTGCGGATACCAGGCGCCTTAGCTCTGAAATATAGTGACCGTAGTCGAGGATGCCCGTTCCGGCAGCTACGTGGGTATATCGGGCTTCGCCGGCTTCGAGTGGAGTCCCTGGCCGTCCCCGGAACGGCAATGTCCTTGCAATGAGCGATGGCTACACGGTCACCCAACAGCCGCAGGGCGTCCGTAACTATATGTTGGTCCCGGCGAGGATCCGCTGGAGGACGATAGAGATTGGCCGGATCAAACACGATCCTGACGCGATCCGATCCCAGTTCCTTGATCAAACGTGCCGCATCATTTGCGTTGCTGACCACATTAGCGACCTCCGGTTCGATCCCTAGACAGAGGTCATATTTGATCGCGACTTCCAACGCTTGCCGCATCCCTTCGATCATCTCTTGCCAGGCCGCCGGGCTCTGGTTTTCGGGGTCATACTTCCACATGTCGACCTGGTGGCGGGTGCCGCTGCATAAAGTCAGCAGATCCGTACCTAATATCGCAGCGCCTTCGGCCAGCACTGCGAGACGCTGGAAGTTGCCGGCCAGCCGCACCTTATTTTCATCAAGCAGATTGAAGGTCGCAGACAGGGCTACGATTCTGACTCCGACGCAGCGGGCAGCCAGCGCCGCTCTACTCCACAGGGCGTTGTCGATCTGGTCTGGCAGATTTGGAAGGCCGAGGCAGGCAGCATTGAATTGGGTGCAGTCGAAGCCGTACCCAGCCACCGCGTCGAAGAGTTCTTCGGGTGTTGGCCGGGAAATGTGTTTAGCAAATACACCAATCTTTGGTTGCATTGGTCGGTCAGGTTATTGGGTACTTCTGGCAAACCCTCAGCCGTAAACCAAAGCCGGCTCGGTGGAGCATCTTCGATTGTCCGAGACGGTGCGCCTCGATATGGCCGGTTCGGATCGCCTCAGGACTGAATGTTCCAGGTCTCCCATAACTTCTTCAACAGTGACCCAATCGCCGCCGTGCCGAGCGCCGTGACCAATAGCGATCATCACCTTAACCGCCCGGATACCGTCCTCGAGACTTGCATTTACCATCGGTGTTCCGTGGAGAATCGCATCTGCCAGAGATTCCAGCTGCATGCGGAAAGTATTAGCATCCTGGCCGTTTGGACGAGAGACCGTCTTTGTCGCGGCGTCACAGATCTCCACTCGTTCCTCCCTCTGAAAACCAGACATAGGGATACTCGACGAGGGCTCGCCCCAGATTTGTTTCCAGCTTGAAGCCTTCGGCGAACTCGCCGTGCCGGGGCAAGACCAACTCGAAGTGGTCGGTTGCGCCTTCGTTTTCACCAGGTTCAGGAACGAAGCCAACCTCAATATGCCAGACGTGTGACACGATCCTGGCCCCATAAAACTTGTGCTTGCTTGCTTAGTTCGATCGATCGACTTCCGTTGTGACGCCGATCCTCAGATAGTTCAACGGATTTTTACTTCCAAATCCTTCACAAAATCGTTTGCTATTTTAGCGCCCGAGGCATGCTGGCCTGGTAGGTTAGGACAGATAAACCCTATTCCCATAGATAATATCTCGGTGTGGTACTGGCAGTGTCGCCGGGAAAATTCATCTGCAGGGAGATGGCGATTTGACGGGCACAGCAGCAACCGCTGAAAAAAGTGAAGGCTAGTACAGGATTAATACGTTCATACTAACAAAGGGTAAGTGCGGGCTGCCTTGAGTTAGGGTCCATTTGTGGTCGGATGGACGTAAGGCTGGCTGCTAACAACGGCGTCGATGTGGCTGGCCTTTATCCTGAGGAGTAACTGAGAAGTGCTCTCCCGAGCAATAGCAGCGGTTTTGGTCCAGGCAAAGTGAGTGGTGATGAGGATAGCTATGAAAGAAACCTTCTTGAACAAAGTTGAAATCGTCCGCCAGTTAGGAATTTTCGCGATTGTCTGTTTTGCGATCGTGGGTTGGGTCGGCCTAAGAGCCTGCGTCGCTTTCTTTCAAGAGGCAGTTTACCATTCGCTTTGAGAATGGCTGCTGTTGAGGAATCAGCCGGCTCGAACCGAACTGACCGCGGCTAAGCCCATACGCGTTGACTTAGCGAAGGAAGCGCTTGCCGGGGTCGAATCCGACCGGTTTTAACCCCGGAAAGAGCGGCGGAGTTTTGGGTTTCGGGTTCCCGTTTTGCGAGGCGCCTGCCGCCTTTGAAAGGGCTATAACCGAGGCTTGCGCTGTCAATTTGCTGTATTGCACGGTGATCGGCGTCAGAGTAGGTAAGAACTCCGGCCTTTACCTACATGTCGCAGAAATCTTTGCCACGCAGCGTGCTTTACGCAATTTCCGCGCGTATTGGGGGTATCGGTCTCGATCTGGTGGCGTTGGAAACAATTCGCGGTATCCAACCCTATTTGGGTAAAGCAATTTCTTACGGCGTTCGCGCTCCGGATATCGATCGGCGCAAGATGAAGACTTTGCGCTTCCACCCGGTGCGGCTCCTCTCGAACCTGCAGAGCAAGTACTATTACGCGGCGAAAAAGCGAGCGGTAGCTCGTGTCGCCGCTCAGTTTCTTCGAACGGGTCGCTTTGATCTGTTCCATGTGTGGTCGGGCGAGGCGCTAGCCGGATTACGAGTCGCAAAATCGCTCGGCATTCCATCTCTGCTGGAGATTCCGACCTGGCACCGGCAGAAAGGGAAGGTGCTGCCGCCAAAAACGGAACAGGAGATTGCAATGGAGAACGCTCCGGTCCCGCAACGCTGGCTCAACCGCTTGCTAATCAGCCGGCAAGAGAGCCTGGAGGAATACGAATTAGCAGATCTGATTCTGGTCGAGTCAGAGAAAGCAGCAGAAACGTTTCGCGTACTCGGATTTCCCGACGAGAAGCTGTACAGCATGCCGCAGGGAGTGGACATCAACCGGTTTCAGCCCGGCGCCGCGCCGACGTTATTTCGAGCCGTTTTTGCCGGTGCGCTGATCAAGCGAAAGGGAGTGCACACGCTGGTAGAGGCATGGAAGCAGCTAAAGCTCAAGGATGCCGAGCTTTGGCTGGCTGGTCAGCCACATGACGAGATTCTGTCTTATCTGACCGACCTGCCGGACAGCGTGAAGGTGTTGGGTTTCAGGAAGGATGTCGAGAATGTCTATCGCGCGGGTTCCGTACATGTATTTCCCTCCTCTCTGGAAGGGAGTGCCAAGACGACTTATGAAGCAGCGGCCTGTGGGTTGGCACAGATCACGACTCGTGAAGCCGGAGACGTTGTTGTGGACGGCCTCAACGGAGTCGTGATCCCCCCCAACGACGTTGGCGCGCTGGCGCGCGCGATCCAATTCTTATACGATCGCCCGGATTTGGTTCGCCGTTACGGTGCGGCCGGGCGTGAACGCGTCGTGAAACACTTCACGTGGGATCATTTCCGTGAGCGGGTGCTCGGCGCTTACCAGTTGGCTATGGAGCGCCGCATAGCAGTTGGCCGTCGAGGGTAGTCTCATCGCTGCTGGCTGTCCACTGCGCCGCGAAGCGGCAGCTCACCCGATCGGGTGAGCGGAGCTTAAAACCGCTGGCGTTCTCCTGGAGTTGTGTTAGCAACCTTTTTGCCGCGCGGACAAATGCACTCCGCCATCCGCGGTAGCGTGAGGAAATTTTTTGTTGTGTAAATGCTGCGACTCAGCTCATAATGCGGTATTCCTTGGCTGGTCTGTTGGAGATTTGCCTTGAAATTATCTAACATGGAGGGTGGTGTTCAGACATCTGTTTCCCTGAACAGATGCCTATCGCTCATTGAGCATGGGCGCATGCCGTCGAGCGGCAGAATTTTTCATATCTTCCACAGCCGGACCGTGCCTGGTGGAGGTTACGCACTCGGGGAGCTGGCAATGCGAAACCGATAAGTACCCGCAAGCTTTTGGGGGGCGTCCAGCCCGCCTCGCTGCGCACGAATGCAGGCGCAGCGAGGCATTTTTTTGCCAGCGATTTGCCCTGCCACGCCTGCTCAATGACGTATCCTGGGATGAACCGCAATTCCGTTTCCGGGCGGTTCATTGTCGAGCTTGAAAAAAACCGCGGACTGTCAGCGAGTGTCGTAGAGTCAATCTTGGGATGGTGAGCTACCCAAAGTGGGGGGCGTCCTCCCAGAATCTGTCTAACGGTTCGCAGAACAGCCCGCAGTCCGGGGAAATAAAACTTTTACCAATTGCCAAATTCAGCGCGGCTTTGCAAGCAATATTCTTTCAATTTGAAGTAATCTGGGCGGAGCGGGTAAAAGCTGGAGCTTTGACCTACGGTATGTTTTCCAGATCCCAAAGCTTCAGCAGGCTCAGCTGGTCGCCGTTGGCAATGCCCTCGTAATTAGGCGCAATGATATCGTGGGTAGGGAGCGCGGCAGCTCCCAGGGCCGCCGCTTCATCCTCCAACGAGCCCTGCAGAACCCGCGGAGCATCCAGCCCGATGGGCTGGTCCCGGCCGTTGCAGCTGGAGGAACAGTATTGACACAGAAACGCCAAAAGAGGCCGAGGCAGGTGACCGCCAACGACAAAGGTTTCCGGATCAAACAAAAGCTGTAAATTTCCAATCATTCCAGAAAGGTGCAAAGCAGCGGTCTCCAGCCAGGCCATGAGCGTTTTGTCCCTTTCCTCGAAAAGCGCTACAAGATCGGGCAGCTCGGTTTGATAAATGCCTGCCTCCACGAGGCGCTGACGTAAGGAGGTCAGGGAGAGGTATGCTTCGAGACAGCCCCTCTTTCCGCAGCCGCATGGTTTGGCCTTTTTGCTTCGATCGACGATAAAGTGGCCGACCTCTCCGGAGCTTCCTCTGAACCCCCGATACGGCCGGCCATTTACGAATATTCCCCCGCCCACGCCGACCCCAACGTAAATATAGAAAAAATTGCTCAGGGCTCGCGCCGTTCCGTACCAGCTCTCGCCGATCGCAGCAGCAGTCGCGTCATTATCCACCACGACCCGCAATCCGGTTTTCTCACGGAAATAGTCCCGGATATTGACTTGTTCCCATCCAGGAAAATTCGGAGCGTGCATTACTTTGCCGTTTCGGGAATCCACCGGGCCGGGCGAGGCAATCCCCAGACCCCAGATCCGGCGACGCCCATTCTTTCGCTGCAATTCCCTGATCGAGCTCAGTCCTTGCCTGAGACCTTCCTCCGGCGTGGATAGGTACCTGGCGCGATAAGTCCGGGCGCGGATAGTGCCCTTGAAATCGGCCAGGACGGCAGCGATGTGATCGCGCTCGAAGTGAATACCGATGGAGAAGGCTGCGTCGGGATTGATCTCGAACAATTTGGCGGGCTGGCCGCGCTGAGCTGTCTTCCGTCCAAAATCCTGAATCAGCCCGATCCGCAACAAGCGATCAGTGATGTTAAACACCGTCTGGTTTGATAGCGCCGTGAGGCGGGCAATTTCGACGCGAGATACTGGCTCGTTCAGCCGGACCGTATCCAAAACCACGCGCTGATTCAGGAGGTGCGCATGTTCCAGGTTGGTACCGCTTTTCGCTATCGTTCTTTCCGGAGGCCGTTTCATCAGGTTCCGGCGGCTAACGCCAGATTGTATTGCTAACCGGATATTGCATGACGACCGCTGTCATGCAATATCCGCCGCGCAGGCTGTGAATACTTTTGCGCTCAAGAAAAGCGAAAAAACCGATTCCAACGGCCAGGACGCGGATGAATAGAGTGCTCAAAAAGAAATCTGGTAAAGTAGAGAAACGACATGATGGTCTTATGCGGGACAGCACGCTACTGGGCCGAATGGTCTGCTTCCTGGTGACGATGCTCCATCTTACAGCCACCTCGCGGGCGGACAGCGACGATGACCGAGCAAGGCAGATTCTCGCTCAGATGACCCTTCGTGAGAAAATCGATTACCTCGGTGGCGTCCACGCCATGTCGATCCGCCCGATTCCCCGGCTCGGATTACCAGAGATTCGAATGAGCGATGGTCCACTTGGTGTGAGGCAGGATAAACCGAGCACCCGCTATCCAGCCGGCATCGCCTTAGCGGCAAGCTGGGACCAGGCGCTGGCAGAGGCGTTGGGGATCTCAATGGCTCGCGATTGCCGGGCACGGGGAATTCACATTCTCCTCGCGCCCGGGATCAATATTAATCGAGTGCCGAATGGCGGCAGAAACTTCGAGTATATCTCCGGAGAAGATCCCTACCTTGCCTCCCGCCTGGTTGTTTCGTTCATTCGGGGGGTTCAGGGCCAGGGAGTACTGGCGACAGCCAAGCACTTCGCGGCGAATAACCAGGAATTCGGCCGGATGAACATCAGCGCGGTGGTCGATGAACGAACGCTGCGAGAGATCTACTTGCCGGCGTTTCGGGCAGCGGTGGAAGAGGCGCACGTTGGCGGCGTGATGGACGCCTATAACAGAGTGAACGGGGTATACTGCACCGAGAATGACTGGCTGAACAACCAGATCCTCAAAGGCGAGTGGCGGTTTGACGGGATACTGATGTCGGACTGGGGTGCGACGCATTCAGTGGTTCCTGCAGTCATTGGCGGCTTGGACCTTGAGATGCCGTCCGGAGAATTTCTTAGTTACGAGAAGCTGCTTCCGGCGCTGGCCGACGGAATCATCCAGGAAAGCCAGATTGACGACAAAGTGCTGCGAATTCTGCGCACGATTATTCGTATGGGATTCCTCGACCGGGACCAAAAGGATAGCCGGATTCCCGAGAATGACCCTCACAGTGCGGAGACGGCCCGCAAAGTGGCCGAACAAGGGATTGTCTTACTCAAGAACGAGCATCAGTTGCTTCCGCTCGATCGCGCGAACTTGAAATCTGTCGCGGTGTTTGGTCCTGATGCGCATCCTGGGGTGCCAACGGGATGGGGAAGCTCGTTCGTCAAGCCATTCCATGCCGTGAGTATGGTCGACGGACTTCGGCAAAGACTGGGAGCTGGCGTAAAGGTTGACTTTTTCGCCGCCGGGGTCGGTAACTTTGCCACCTCCAAATTCGAACACCAAGACCAGACTGGTGAGTACCGGGATGGATTGAAGGGTGAGTATTTCGATAATGCCACCTTTTCCGGCGAGCCAATTCAAACCCGGGTCGATTCGCATATCGATTTTGATTGGAGCAACAGCTCGCCCTCGGTGGGCTTTTCGACCGACCGCTTCACGATTCGCTGGACCGGTGTGATTCGTCCCGAGACCAGCGGTCTGCACGTTTTTCGGGAACGCTCGGACGACGCCATGCGGGTCTTCCTCGATGGTGCGCCCCTGATAGACGATTGGCAGGATCACGCGCCAAGAACAGCGATCAAGACCAGATACCTCGAAGGAGGCAAGACTTACAAATTGCAAATCGAATTCAGAAATCGCGGAGGCGGCGCGGTGGCCCAGTTTGCCTGGGCGCCGGTGGCAGTACCGGACGCGGTGAAGGACTACGACGCAGCGATCGTGTGCGTCGGATTCGACGAGGGGAGCGAGGGAGAATCTTTTGACCGAACGTTTGCCTTGCCAGAGGGGCAGGATGAACTGGTCCGCAGCGTTGCTGATAAGAACCCCAACACGATTGTTGTGCTTTATTCAGGCGGAAACGTTGATACGCGCAACTGGCTTTCTCGAGTGCCGGCGCTGCTCCACGCCTGGTATCCGGGACAGGAGGGTGGGTCGGCGCTGGCAGAGATTCTGCTCGGAGAAGTCAATCCTTCCGGAAAACTGCCTGTTACGTTTGGGCGGCGCCCAGAAGATGACCCTGCGTTCGGCAGCTATCCGAGCCGGGACGGCGGGCAGACGGCTCACTACAATGAGGGTATTTTTGTCGGTTACCGTGGCTATGATCGGAACTCGACGGTGCCCCTTTTCCCCTTTGGATATGGCTCGTCCTATACCCGGTTCGACTACTCAGATTTGCAAGTCCGCTCGAAAACGGGCTCCGACTCCGCCGAGGCCGCTTCGCGGCGGGTTTTGTATGACGTCACCTTCAAAGTGACAAACTCGGGGGATCGGCCGGGAGCCGAGGTGGCGCAGCTTTATATTCATCCAATCGATCCGCCAATTGAGCGGCCACCCGCAGAGTTGAAAGGATTTGCGAAGGTGCATTTGGAACCAGGTGAAACCAAAGTCGTGGTTCTGAGTCTGGATCGGAGTGCGCTGACTTATTTTAATTCTGCCCAGCGGGACTGGGAGGCAAATTCCGGAGGTTACGAAATCGAAGTGGGAGCGTCATCGCGTGACATTCGGCTGAGACAGCGGATCGACTATCAGAGCCCGGTGAGGCAGCAATCCGGTGCGTCAAAGTAAGCAAGTACGACGGAGAATGGTTCATGCTATTGAGTGAGACAGAAACGTTACGGCAAGTGCTGGAGGTAGTGACCCCAACTGATTCAGAGCAGATCAGTACTTGGAAAGCTGGCGGCAGAATACTCGCGGAGGAAGTCGCTGCCGGGATCGCGCTGCCGCGGTTCGACAATTCGACGATGGACGGTTACGCCGTGCGGGCCGCCGAAGCAGTGGCCGGCGCGCGGCTTCGGGTGACGGGCGAACAACCGGCCGGGCCAGATCTCGGATTGACTTTAACAGATCGCGGGGCAATCCGAATTTACACGGGTGCCCCGATTCCAAACGGGGCCGACGCCGTCGTGATGCAGGAGGATTGCGAGTTGGCCGGCGCCGATATCATTGTGCGGGAACCGCTGGAAGGTGGTGAAAATATCCGGGTTCGCGGTGGCGATCTGGCTGAGGGGCAGGTAATCGCTCGGGCTGGAGCTCGCCTGTCAAGCGCGCTTCTGGCCGTGTTGGCATCCCAGGGTCGGGAGACTGTGCAGGTCTATCGTCGACCCAGGGTGTCCGTGCTTGCGACTGGCAGCGAACTTCGAACGCCGGACCAGCCACTTGCCGAAGGGGCAATTTTTGACACAAACCGAATTATGCTGGCCGACCTGGTAGAGCGGGCTGGAGGCATTCCGGTCGTCTTCGACGTGATATCCGATGAGGAGGAGGCCCACCTGGCAGCCTTCGGGCGCGCGACCGGGTCGGAAGTGATCGTGGTTGCGGGCGGTGTATCCGTCGGAGAAAAGGATCTCGTCAAGCCGACCCTGCAAAAGCTTGGGTGCAAAATGAGGCTGTGGCGTGTTGCCATCAAGCCGGGTAAGCCTTTTCTGTTTGGGCATCTTGGGAAGACACTGGTGTTTGGTCTGCCCGGCAATCCGGTATCGGCATTTGTTACCTTTCTGCTCTTTGTACGTCCCGCAATTCTGCGGATGGGGGGTGTCAGTGAGATTTCGCTGCCGGTGAGGCGAGTTCAAACGGGCGAGGAGTTGACCAACGGCGGGGATAGACCCCATTATCTGCGCGGTCAGATCACCGCTGGGGCGTTCCGCCAGGTGGGACGGCAGGAGTCGCACGCTCTGTTTGCCTTGTCCCAGGCGAACGCGCTCGTGCGCGTCGATGCGCGCCAGACGATAGCGAGCGGAGTGGAGTTAGAGGCAATTTTGCTGGTTGATTAGGAGTCAACGCGAAATGATACTTCCTTAATATGGTGGCCCTCAAACAAGGATACGACCTGGCCGAAGAGGTACGTCGGCTCAAGGAAGAGCGGAACGCCGTCATTCTGGCGCATAACTACCAGGTTCCCGAAATTCAGGACCTGGCGGATTACGTGGGCGACTCCCTGGGTTTGAGCTACCGGGCCAAAGAGACTGGGGCCGATGTCATTGTTTTCTGCGGCGTCCATTTTATGGCCGAAACGGCAAAAATCGTGAACCCGGGGAAGACTGTGGTCCTGCCGGATCTCGAAGCCGGATGCTCACTCTCCGAGTCGTGCCCGGCCGACAAGCTGGAGGCTTTCCTCACGCAAAACGCGGTCAAGAATTACTACGTTATCGCCTATATTAACTGCAGCGCCGGCGTCAAAGCTTTCTCGGACGTCATTTGCACCAGCGGAAATGCAGTGAAAATCGTTGAGAGTGCCCCTGCGGATCGGAATCTTTTGTTCGTTCCGGACCAGAATCTTGGGGCGTGGGTGCGGGAGCGGACCGGTCGCAAGATGGATCTCTGGCGGGGCGTCTGCTATGTTCATGTCGAATTCACTCAGAACAGCATCAACGCAGTTCGCGGCGAATATCCAGATGCTCCCGTCGTAGCACACCCGGAGTGTACCTACGCGGTCCGAATGCTAGCCGACGAGATCTGTTCGACCGAAAAAATGGTCAGTTATTGCCGCGACTCGCGGGCAAGCACGTTTATCATTGTGACCGAGTCCGGCATGCTCCACCGGCTAAAAAAAGAGATTCCCGAAAAGACCTTTATTCCGGGGCCGACTGACAATTGCGCTTGCGCAAACTGCCGGTATATGAAGAAGAACACCCTGGAGAAACTTCGAGACGCGCTCGCGACTCTGCAGCCTGAGATCGTCCTGCCCGAAGCGATTCGTCGCCGGGCGGAACGGCCGATCCTGCGCATGCTGGAACTAAGCCGGTGAAACGCGCGGTAGCCGCGATTATTGGGGCGGGGCCGGCGGGCTTGCGCGCCGCAGAAGTGCTGGTGAGCGCCGGGTGCCAAGCCCGGGTGTATGAGCAAAAGCCATCCTTGGGGCGCAAGTTCCTTATCGCCGGGCGGGGAGGATTGAATATCACGCATTCGGAGCCGCTCGACTCTTTCGCGTCCCGATACGACTCGCCTGAGCGATGGGAAAAGCTGCTGCAGCGGTTTACGCCAAGCCAGGTTCGCGACTGGTTTGAAAAGCTGGGAGCGCCAACATTCGTCGGAACGAGCGGGCGGGTCTTTCCCCGCTCCCATCGGGCACCCGCGATTCTGGAGAAGTGGCTGGAGCACCTTGACGGCCTGGGCTGCGAGCTACTGACGGGGTATCGTTTTCACCAACTCCTCGGTCAACGGCCATTCGACATTGTGTTTCAGCGAGGGAAGGATTTCCCTTTTGTCACCGTGGATGCGGTCGTTTTTGCGATGGGCGGCGCATCCTGGCCGCAGACGGGCTCCGATGGGAATTGGGTGAAGGAGTTTCGCCGCCTGGGGGTCCAGGTGAATGACTTTATTGCCTCCAACGTGGGCTGGGAACGACAGTGGTCGAAAGAGTTTCTCGCAGTGGCGGATGGCAAGCCGCTGAAAAACCTGGCCGTAACGTGTGGCGGAAGAACCGTTCGAGGGGAGTTGATGGTTACCAACTATGGGCTCGAAGGGGGAGCGCTCTATCAGCTTTCGCGCGAGCTGCGCCGGAGCCCGGCAATCGAGATCGACTTCAGGCCAGATCTGACGGTGTCCGACTTGCACAGGCGATGGCGCAAGGACCTCTCGCTCAGGGAAGGAGCGGCAAAGGCTCTGCGTCTGAGCGCAGCTGCTTTCGGACTGATCGAGGAGGTGGCCGCGCCACCCGATCTCTCCGCGTTTTTAAGTGTGCTCAAGCGCTGCCAGGTCAAACTGGAGCGGCCACGCCCGATTGACGAAGCGATCTCTTCCGCCGGGGGTGTTGCGTGGGACGAGTTGAATGAGGAATTGATGCTGCGCCAAGCCCCGGGAATTTTCTGCGCGGGCGAGATGATCGACTGGGACGCGCCCACGGGCGGTTATTTGCTCCAGGGGTGCTTTGTTACCGGCACGATCGCAGGGCAAGGAGCGGTGAACTGGATTGCGCAGAACTCGGAGGCGTGACAGCTTCGTAGGCTACAAAACCTATGGAACTTAAGATTGGTGACCAGGCTCCGAACTTTAAGGCAGTTGCTGTCGGAGGAATCTATGGCGGCGGCCAGGAAGTGAAACTTTTGGATTTCAAGGGGGCGACGCTCGTTCTTTATTTTTACCCCAAGGATGAGACACCCGGCTGTACGAAACAGGCCTGTGATCTCCGTGATGCCTGGGGCGAGATCCAGTCAAAAGCAGAGCTCTTCGGCGTAAGCGTCGACGGCGTGGAGAGCCACCGGAAATTCATTACCAATAACGGCCTGCCCTTCCCCCTCCTCAGCGACGCGGATAAATCGCTGGTAAATGCGTATGGCGTGTGGGTGGAAAAAAGCATGTATGGCAAGAAATACATGGGCACTGAGCGAACGACTTTTGTTATCGGCCCGGACCAGACTATTGCGAAAATCCTCAAGAAGGTAAAACCGGCAGAGCACGTAACCTTGCTCCTGAAGGCACTCTCTTGAACCAGCAAACGCTCCTTAATATCTACGAACGGCTCGAAAGCCTGATCGGACGACTCCCTGGTCCACTCCAGAAGGCGATTCTCAAGGAGTTGAGTCCCATCAAGCAGATCTTTTTGACTCAGCGGCTCTCGAAGATCGCGCTTGTTGGCCAAGCGAAATCAGACGCTTCGGCCCTTTTTTCAGCACTTCTGGGCGGTGATCTTCGAATGACAGATCCGCAAACCGGTGCCGGATGGCTCACGTATGAGCATCGGAGCAAAGGAGGGTTCCGTGTTCTCGATGCCCGGCGGTTAAATGATACAAGCCTGTCATGGAGTGCTTTGACAGGCGCTCTGTCGGAAGACAAACCGGATCTGTTGCTCTTCCTCGTGGACGGTACAAAGCCGCTCGATCTCGGGTTAGAATGCGAACAGGCGTCGCGGATAATTGATTTTGCGCAACACCGCCACCAGACACAGCTGCCGCTGATCGGGGTCATCGATTTTCCAGCTTCGGCCGGGCCTGCTGAGGTCGAGTCCAAACGTCTTGAACTCCAAGCCTGGCTCAGCGGACAGGCAGTGCTCGCCGCTTGCTTCGTGAAGAGTGTGGCGATTTGCTCGTTTGTCCGGTTTCGGGCGGACGGTACACTGGATGTCGAGCGCGATGAGCGACGCAATGTTGACGAGCTTGCGGAGTTGATGGCTCGTGAGTTGCCCGGCGAGGCACAGGTGGAAATGGCCCGCCTGGTAAACGCTAAGGAGACGCAGACGGCGATTGCCCAGCGGTTGATCCGGTCAGTCACCACCATCTGTGCAGCAGTCGGCGCGCAGCCAATTCCTCTGGCGGACTTCCCGATTCTTACCGCGCTGCAAGTGGCGATGGTTTCCGGGCTTATGCATCTGAGCGGACGGGAACTAGGTGTGAAGGCAGCCACAGAGTTTTTTGGGGCCGTCGGTGCAAATATTGGTGCCGGCATGATTCTTCGGGAAGGCGCACGTGCTGTTGTGAAACTGTTGCCCGGCTGGGGAAACGCAATCTCGGGCGGAGTCGCGGCGGCGGGTACCTACGCGATCGGTAAAGCTGCGTCGGCCTATTTTATCGAAGGGATCTCGATCGCTGAGGCCCGCCGGATCTTTCGACAAAAGCGCTCCTCGAAGCTCCCGAAGGGGAAGTAGAGGAGAAGCAGATGGTAGAAGGAGGTAAAGGCTTCAGCTTTTACACAATGTGCCGCAAAGCTCGAGCTTTTACCTACAGCAATCCTGGCTTGGGGCGAAGCCCCAAGGCAATGGGCGGTAACCTGTAATCTGATTCCGTGATCGGGTTTCTTTTCTTCGTCGTTGTGTTGTAAGCGCCACGCTACGAACAAGACGTGCATGCTACCCCGCTGACTACCAACCACTGACTACCGTGCTGATGGAGCGGCGGAGCATGCCCTGTTAATAACTTGTGAAGAAATCGGGTTTGGCGGCGTACAAGGTGCTAAAAAGCGAGCCAAGCAAAAAATCTGCCAAATGACGATTTCTGACATCATGTCAACTCTCGATCGGCTGAGAGCAGCTCCGCGTAAATCGCTGGGTCAGAATTTTTTACATGATAAGAATCTGGCGAAATGGATTGTGGAAAAACTGGAAATTCAAAAGGCCGACCATGTCATCGAGATCGGTCCCGGGCTGGGTGCGCTGACTTCTGAAATCCTCAGTCGAGGGGTGTCGGCAACTCTGCTGGAGAAGGACAAACTCTTCTCGAGTTTTCTTCGACAGAAGTTCTCGAGCGACCGGGTAGCGATTCTGGAAGGTGACGCTCTGGCGTACGATGTGCGGCAGGCATTTCCGCGGCAACCGGTCAGGGTGATCGGGAATCTACCATATTACATGTCAACTCCGCTCCTCTTCTATTTTAC
>Ga0306922_10002998_pt1 | contig 15737 bp, 10 predicted proteins | sample sta12Cox44000082_FD_203758 | JGI IMG/M metagenome (GOLD analysis project Ga0306922, IMG submission 203758) | Lab enrichment of tropical soil microbial communities from Luquillo Experimental Forest, Puerto Rico - statoxic.12C.oxic.44.000.082 (v2)... | ecosystem: Environmental > Terrestrial >... | reverse complement strand
CCTGTTGGTCAGATGCTGCCGTCCCGCGATATTGAGAATCCGCTCGCGTCGCAAAGAGGTATGATTGTCGATCATGCCCGAGGATGTCTTCGGGACATTCGACCAACTGCTGGAATCAGAAAACCCATCCGCGGGCTTCGACCTTCTGCTCGCCCGGTTCCGAGCCGCGAAGGACTACCGCTCGGTGTTTGAAGCCCGCCTGATGAAAAAGCGTCTGGAACTTGGGTTGCCGGTGTTCCTGACAGATGATCTGTCTGCGGTCCCTTCCGAGCTCCGCGAGGCCTACGGCCAAGAGGTAACCGAGGCCGCGCGGGATGTGGGTGAGCTGTTTCTCTCCGACGGGGAGATTGCGCAGGCTTGGCCGTATCTGAAGGCAACGGGGGACTCCGCCCGCGTTGCCGATGCGATTGAAAGAGTGACACCCGGCGACGATCTTAATCGGATCATCGAGATTGCTTTAGAGGAGGGCGTGCATCCAGCCAAGGGCCTAGAGCTGATCGCGGCAAAGTACGGAATCTGTCGGGCTCTGAGCGTGTTTGAAATATCCGCGGTAACAAAGGACCGGGAAAAATGCATCGCCGTCCTCGCGCGCAACCTGCACGCGGAGTTGGTCGAGCGGCTGGGCGACGCCATCGAGCAGCAGGAGGGCAGCAGACCGGCTTCGACGAGCATCGCTCAACTGATCAGCGGGCGTGAGTGGCTGTTCGGTGAATATACAACATACGTGGACAGCTCGCATTTGGTGTCGTTGCTGCAACATTGTCCAGAAGTTACGGATGCCGGTCTACTGCGGATCTTTCACGAGCTCTGCGAGTACGGCAAGCGGGTGTCGCCGGAGGTCCGTATGCAATGCCAGCCGCCATTTGAGGCCGGATGCATCGACTTCGAACACTACGTGGGGGCGTTATTGGGCATCGATGTCGAGAGTCACGTAGCGCATTTTCGCAGGAAGGTGGCGGAGGCTGAACCGGAACGAGTGGTGTCGCTCGCGGCACAGGCCCTGGTTGGATTGTTGGCGCGGCTGGCCCGCTACGACGAGGCGCTGGAGGTCGCCTTAGCGCACTTTCCCAACGCGGGCTCCGCGGACCTGGCCTGCCCAGCGGCCCCGGAACTCTGTCGTCTTGCTGGGCGCTTCGATCGGTTGAAGGAGCTCGCGCGGGAGCGAGGAGATTGGTTAAGTTACGCCGCCGCCACCCTGGATGCCCGAGCGCTGCGCGTTGCAGGCGAAGGTTAGGAGAGCGGCAAAATTCAATGGTTATGGCTAGTTCGGCAGCAGCTGTAGTTATCGGTAATCCTTTGCTATGACCGCCGTTGAAGTTGTATCGTGGAGAAACTCAACGCCGGGTTCTTTGGTCGACATCGAGATCCCCGAGCCGCCGCTCGGTTCGAATGCCTTGGCCGAGTGCGATCCGAATTTCTGGTCACCCCAGGGGCTTCCCGGCGGCGAGAAGCACCTCGGGCGCGCCGCAACTGCGCTCAAACAGTTCTGGAGCCTGAGACGCTAATGTGCCGCGCAATCGCATTCACGTTTTTGTTTACAATGGCCGCCGCAGCCCAAGAAAAGCCTGTCAGAACGGTTTGGGATGGCGTGTTTACGAATGATCAGGCTAAGCGCGGCGAAGCGGTTTTCGCTGTCCGCTGTCTAGCGTGTCACTCCACCGGGTTCGAACGAACCGGTTTCGTGGAACGCTGGCGGGAAGACAAGCTCAGCGGCTTCTTCACTTTTGTTAGCACGTATATGCCGCGCGACAACCCGGGGAGCGCAAAGCAAAACGAGTACCTCGATATAGCCGCCTACATTATGTCGAACAATGACTTGCCTGCCGGTCCCAACGAGCTCACATATGAAGCGCTCTCCACCATCCAAGTCCAGCGAAAGGGCGGACCGGCACCGCTGCCGGATGGTTCCTTGGTACGCGTAGTGGGGTGCCTGACGCAGGCATCCGACAACTCTTGGACGTTGACCAGGGCCAGCGCGCCGGCGCAGACCCGTTCACGGGACGCCTCGAGCGGGTTGGAGTTCACGGTCTCTGAGGCTCAACCGCTGGGAACGAACACTTTCCCGCTGGCATACATCAATGCGTTTAATCCCAATGTCCACAAGAGGCACAAGGTGGAGGCCAAGGGTGATCTCGACAGGATGCCCGACGGGGACCGCATCCGTCTCAGTTCCCTGCAAACGCTCGCACCGAGTTGCCCGGAGTAGTTCACGACAGTTCGCGACCCTAGGGCTGAAGGCTAAGAAGCCAGAAACCCATTGACACGGTCGTTTTGATGGGTCTAAACTGAATCTGTTTTAGTGTTTTCCAATGCCAGTAGGCAAATGGGTGATTTGCCTCACTGGTCCACAACGGCCCCGGGCTGAACTGCGGATCGCATTAAGGAGCGGGCCATGGCCGAGTGCGAGTCTCTGACTGCACTAGGGCGTCGCTGGCTGGCGCGAAGTCGAACGAGTGAGTGGAGCAGCTCAAGCTGCCCTGGCTCATCCCTCTTGTCTACGCTCAAACCGTCTCAGATTATGTTGGGAGCCCACTGATGAAAACCATTGGAACGTTACTTGTTTTCGGTTGTGTGGTAGCGGTTGCGGCTGAAAATGATTCCACTGCGGCTAACCAATGGACGCAGCCGTCGGCGCAAGGACATTGGGCCTATCAACCGGTCGGACGTCCGCAAACGCCCCAGGTCCAGAATAAGGACTGGGTGCGGTCGCCGATCGACGCGTTGGTTCTGGCGCGGATGGAGGCCAAGGGCATCAAACCGTCTAAGGACGCCAATCGCGCCGCACTCATTCGCCGCGCAACGCTCGATGCCTGGGGGATGATCCCAACGCCGGAGCAGGTCAAGGCGTTCGTCGAGGACCGCTCGGCGGATGCCTACGAGAAGCTGGTGGACCGGCTGCTTGCGTCCCCGCATTATGGGGAGCGCTGGGGACGGCGCTGGCTGGACTTGACGCGGTACGCGGATAGCGAAGGGTACAACCAGGATGAAACCCGGCCCAACGCGTGGCACTATCGGGATTACGTGATCAAGTCCTTCAACCAGGACAAGCCGTATGACCGTTTCATCAGGGAGCAGTTGGCCGGTGACGAGTTGTGGCCAGGCGACTTAGACGCGTTCACGGCTACGGGCTTCCTGCGGAATTATGCCGACGAGACTAACGCCCGCGATCTCAACCTCAAATATCAAGAGATCATGTGGGATCTCACCGATACGACGGGTTCAGTCTTACTGGGCACCACGATCGGCTGCGCCAAGTGCCACAACCACAAATTCGATAAAATCTCGCAGAATGAGTACTACCAGTTCCAGGCCTTCTTCGCCAACACGAGCGCGCGCGACGACGTGGAGGCCCTGTCGGGCAAAGAGCTTGCTGACTATAACGAGCGCCTGACGGCGTACAAGGAGAAGAGCAAGAGCATTCAGGACCAGATCGACGCGATCATCAAGCCGAAGCAACGGAAACTTAGAGAGGAACGCATCAGCTCCTTTGTTCCGGAAACCATTCCTTCGGTCACCAAGCCAGAGAGCGAGCGGACACCTTTTGACAAGTGGATCTATCACCGCTCCCGCATTACGATGGCAGGGCAAGACCGGACCGCCATTACCGACCTGGATCGATACAAAGATCCGGACCGGGGCAGGTACCACCAGTTGGTTGCCGAACTGAAGAAGTTCGATGACATCAACCCAGGGAATCGGAACCTGATCTCGGGGATGTTTGAACTCGGTCCGGATTCTCCGGCGACGCATGTTTTGGTAACCGGCGTCTTCAACCGTCCGGCCGCCGAAGTCCAGCCCGGATTCCTCTCCATGGTTTCCGGCGATCGGCAGCCCGTCATCGCGCCGACGGCGACCTCCTCGGGCCGGCGCACGGCGCTAGCCAACTGGATCGCCGACCCGAAGAATCCGCTGACTGCGCGGGTGATGGTGAATCGGATCTGGTATCAAGACTTCGGGCATGGCATCGTCGACTCGGTGAGCGACTTTGGCAAGATGGGCGATAAGCCTTCGAATCCGGAGTTGCTCGACTGGCTGGCCGACGAGTTCGTGCAGCAGGGCTGGAGCATCAAGAAGCTCCAGCGCGAGATTATGCTGTCGAGCGTGTATCGGCAAGCATCGGACTACCGCCAGGATGCCAGTGCGGTGGATCCGGACAACAAAATGCTCTGGGCATTCCCGCGCCTGCGAATGGATGCCGAAGAGATCCGCGATTCCATGCTGCTGGCCTCCGGGCTACTCAATGAAAAGATGGGTGGCCCCGGCGTGCGTCCGCCGGTACCCAAGAACCTCGGAGCCGGCAACGCTTGGACCGTGACCCCGAAGGTTGAGGAGCACAACCGGCGGAGTGTCTACGTGTTCACGAGGCGCAACATCCCGTATCCGATGTTAGAGGTTTTCGATATGGCGTCCCCGCAGCAGGTGCATAGCAAGCGCGATGTCACCACGACGGCGCCCCAGGCGCTGACGCTGATCAACGACGATCTCTACTATCAATGGTCCGAGGCGCTCGCGGGCAGGGTAATCAAGGAAGCCGGCACGGATTACAACGCCGACCTCGACCGGCTCTATCAGCTCCTTTATGCACGCTCTCCGGATCCGTGGGAGAAGGATACGCTGCAAACGTTCATGACCACGCAGCAAAAGACGATTGCCGAACAGCAGGCAGCCGGCAAGTCCATTGCGGCTCCCACCGGATTTACAGCGACCCAGGAATTGAACGCCACGCGAGCCGCGGCTTTTGTGGACCTGGTCCACGCGCTGGCGAATTCGAACGAGTTTATGTACAGGTTCTGACGGTTTTCAAAAGAGGAGACGAGATTATGAATAAGCCATCCCGCCGACAGATGTTAATGAGTGCTGGACGCGGACTCTCGGCAGTTGCGCTGGCCGGCATGCTGGAACAAGACGGGCTACTGCCCAAGGCGCAAGCGGCCGCCGTGAACCCCCTTGCCCCTAAAGCGCCTCACTTCCCGCCGAAGGCCAAGTCCGTGATCTGGCTTCACATGCACGGTGCTCCCGCCACCATCGACCTGTTCGACTACAAGCCGGACCTGATCCGTCTGGCTGGACAGCCGGTGCCGGATTCCTTCGGCAAAATTGAGCTGGGCACGGCCGGCGGCCGGGGGCCCTTGTTGGCTACCAAGCGCAGCTGGAAACAGTATGGACAGAGTGGCGCATGGTTCTCCGACTGGCTGCCCAATCTGGCCCAGAAAGCCGACGATCTGTGCTTTATCAAATCCAAGACCGAAGGAAGCACCCACATCATCTGTCTGTATCGCTGCAACACGGGCGCTTTGACGGCGGGACGTCCCTCCATGGGCGCCTGGACCCTATATGGTTTGGGTTCGGCCAATCAAGACCTGCCGGGGTTCGTGGTGCTCACCGATAATTCGGGAGGCATCGGCGAAGGACGCGGTGTGGTAGGCGGGGTGGCCAACTGGAGCTCCGGCTTCCTCCCCGCTGTCTATCAGGGAACAGCTCTGCGCCAGGGCGACTCTCCGATCCTCGACTTGCAGAGGCCGGGCCTGGTCGGAGCCAACGAACAGCGAGCCACGCTGGATCTACTGAAGAACGTCAATCAGCATTACGGCAGCAAGTATCCCACCGACGACGAGCTGGAGGCCCGCATCGAATCCTACGAGCTGGCCTATCGCATGCAGGTCGCGGCGCCCGAAGCCGTTGATCTCAGCAAGGAGTCCGAGGCCACCAAGAAGCTGTACGGCCTGGACGACGATGTCACTACTCCCTATGGCACCAACCTGCTGCGGGCGCGACGTCTGGTCGAGCGCGGTGTGCGCTTTATTCAGGTTTACTCCGGGCAGTCGAGCTCCTGGGATGCCCACCACGACATCGAACAGAACCACGGCCAGATGTCCAAGATCGTCGACAAACCGGTGGCGGGACTTCTCACCGACCTTAAGTCAAGAGGTTTGCTCGATACGACGCTGGTGGTGTGGACCGCCGAGTTTGGCCGGACCCCGTACAGCCAGTCCGGCGATGGGCGTGACCACAATCCCTGGGGCTTCACCTCGTGGCTAGCGGGCGGAGGAATTAAGGCCGGTCTAGCCTACGGGGAGACCGACGCGATTGGTCTGCGTGCGATTTCCAACGCCGTCGACACACACGACCTCAACGCAACCATCCTCAACCAATTGGGGTTGAACCACGTCAATCTGACCTTCTTGCACGAAGGCCGCTCGGAGCGCCCCACGGTGGTCTACGGGCACGTGGTGAAGGACATCCTGGCGTAACGAAGCGCGATCAAACGGCGGTGGCTCCTCCTGTGTTCGGTGGGTGGGGTTCGTGAAACCGGATCCGGTAGTGAACAAATGGCCGCGAGCCGATCAGCAAACCACATCCGGATGGGTCCAAAAACCGGTAGAGAAACATGGAGGAAACGCAAGACGTTTTTTCGGCGTAAGCAGCACGGGAGTAGACCGTCCGCGCTGCCATAGATCGAGCGCGAGGTGGACATACTTTCGGCATACCGCCAAAAATGTGCATCCGCGAAAACCGCTTGGAACCGCAACCGCTTCAAGCTGAGGAAATTTCTGGCGCGCCCGGAGAGACTCGAACTTACGACCTACTGGTTCGAAGTTCGTAGGAGCGGTGTCTATGGATTTCGCTGGTTTCTGTTTTCATTCACTTGCGTAAGTGCCTGAAGCCAAATCACCCCAGGATACGCGCGGGACAAACGGCGTTGCTACCAACCGAATCGCACGTTCGGGTTGCTTCATTCCCACTTTGACTTTTACTTCGGGAACCAATATGAGCGAACCAGAATCCTCATGAGCTTAGCCCTGCTTCAAAAACAGTAGAAGGTCCCGCGAGACTGTTCCAAAAAGCCCATTGATCGAGTCGAGTAGACGGCGGGCCCGAAAGCTCGAGGCAACGGAACCCACCCATTCTCTCCATGGAATCTCACCAACTGGACCGCCCCGACCCAGCCTGCTTCTCCCACGACCACACCATAAAGCGTCGAACCAGAGTGGCCCGAGATCGGTTTAATGAACTGAAATTCGGATGAAATCTGGGTGGTCAGTCTTTTTGTCGTGGGACTTAACATCGAAGCTCCATCTATCAATGCCATCTCACACGTTTCTGGACGATCAGCCCTGCTGCCAAACGGCTCGTACGGACGCTTAGAGCCGAACCGACGGCGGATCACCGAGACTGCACAGGCGAGCCAAACCATAACCGACAGAACGGCGACAGCGTGGGCTGGGATCATTCCCAGCTTCGTCCCAAATACAATCACCCCGGTCGCCGAAAACATTAGCAGGATGCTGGCAACCAGCAGGCCCAATTTGAAGACCCGCAAGTCCATCAAAGCGGCCATCAGGAGAAGACCTACCACGAGAGGAATATCTACTTGGAACCAAACCATACAGTTGATACGACGGTCCCGTCGATCTGCCTGTTGCTGGCAGTGGGTTACCGGAGGTGTTATCGTCGGATGATGTGACCCTCCTGACAGGTAGCGGCACTCAAGTGGGGTTACCGTAAACTAACCGCCACTAATGTTTCCCGGTCAGTATTCGGTTGACCCCAACTCCATGCCACGGTCGCTATCCTGATCGCGCAGGGCGTAAACATCAAGGCGATAAGCGAACTGCTCGGTCATAGGTCGTCGCGTTCACTCTAACCGTGCACGGACACTTGATGGAAGAGACCAAACGAGAAGGCGCGGTCAGGATAGACAGCGCATTGTCTCCCATTGCTACCAAACCCGATTCTGCGAAGTTGAATTGAGCTTTTAAAGCCTTTGCTTTCTGGCGCGCCCGGAGAGACTCGAACTCCCGACCTACTGGTTCGAAGCCAGCCGCTCTATCCACCTGAGCTACGGGCGCGCGATCGTAAAGCCTTAACATTCAATAACTTGAGAGGACGAAAAATCCCTGTAGCCTCTATATCCTCCTCTCGAGTGGTGATCACCAGTGCAGAGGCATACCGTGCCTATTATCCCTGTTCGGCTGGCAAGGAACAAGGCTGGCGTTGCGGGCTCGAAGATACTGCGTTTCTCGATTGTCAGTCCTGTGCATCAATGTAGGTTTTCCTCACCGTTGGATCCTTAGCGCATCCGCCAGGCTCCAATTTCGAAGCAGCGTCCGGCTTCCCGAAGTTTCGCGCATACTGACTGTTTTCCGCTGCTCTGGGACAAAGTCCCAGCTCCGGGTTAATCCACGTGGGTGCGGCAGATTCAGGAGGATCAGGCGATCTGTCATTCTGCGTCGGCCGGGCGGGCGCCCTGTATGGATGGCCGACGACCGCGAGTGGGCGCCCAGATTCAGAGGACGCGAGTGCAGCCGCTACAATCAGTCCTGCGAGGGGATCCATCGGAGCAGGGCGATTTAGCCTGTCCCAATAAATTAGATCTCGCCACACAACACCGAATCCCGCCAGAATGAGAATGCAGCCGGCGACGTCAAGCTGCGCAAACTGCGAGAGGCCGCATTCGTACCTAAGAAGGACACGGGATCCAAGATAAGAGCGATATCATGCCGATGCAAACACCCGCCCACCGGATGAAATGGTGGAGGATCGACTATCTCGATAAGCCGGACTTCACCGTGCTTGTGCCAAAGATCAGCGCCGAAGGTCGCGCGCGCCTTGCGGCTCGGCTCGATTTCCTGTACGGGCGCGAAGTCGCGGAGACTGTCCTACCGGAATTGCTCAGGCTTCTTCAGGTGCACCTGGCACATAAGCCTGAGGAACTGAAGCACGCGGAGAAGAGCTTTCAGCCGACACACCGGTTTTCCGAGCAGGACATGATGCTCATTACCTATGGAGACGCGGTCCAGGCAAGAGGGAAGACCGGCTTTGCCGCGCTCGGTGAATTTCTGGAGTATTACCGCCGTGGCGCCCCCGCGTTCAGCATCCTGCACGTGCTGCCCTTCTTCCCGTCCTCTTCGGACCGGGGCTATGCGGTGATCGATTTTCACAGGGTGAGCCCGGATATCGGGAGTTGGGGAGACATTCGTAATCTCGGACAGGTTTACCGCCTGATGTTCGACGGCGTGCTGAATCACGCATCGTCGCACAGCAAGGCGTTCCAAGAGATGCTCTGTGGGAATCCGCAGTACAAAAACTTTGCGATCTCCTTCCAATCGCCTGAAGAGCTGACGCCAGAGGAACGGGGCGTGCTGAGACGGCCGAGAACCAGCGACGTGCTGTCGTGCTTCCAGTCGATCGACGGCCCAAGGTGGGTGTGGACCACGTTCTCGCCGGACCAGATCGACCTGAACTATCACAACCCACAGGTCCTGCTGAGAGCAGTGGAGACATTGTTGTTTTACGTTCGGGCCGGGGCCGACCTGATCCGGCTAGACGCAGTTGCTTATTTCTGGAAGGAACTGGGGACCTCGAGCGCAAGCCTGGAACAGACACACCAGATTGTGAAGCTGTTCCGTGATGTGCTTGACCAGTGCAGCCCCCAAGTAATCCTGGTGACCGAGTCGAACGTGCCACACGAGGAGAACATTTCCTACTTCGGCAATGGGAACGACGAAGCCCAACTGGTTTACAACTTTGCGCTGCCGCCACTGGTTTTGCATGCCTTCTACCGAGAGAGCAGCCGGTGGCTCTCCGCGTGGGCGGCTGGACTGCAGTATCCATCGCCGACGACTACTTACTTGAACATTCTGGATACGCATGACGGGATCGGGCTGTCTGGCGTGCAATCGATCCTGCCGGACGAAGAGAGGCGTTTCCTGGTGCAGGAGGCACGGCAGCACGGAGCATTCATCTCCAACCGCACCGCGCCGGTGCACGGCGAGGTTCCATACGAGATCAACATCACCTGGTACAGCGCACTGAACCTGGAGAACAACGGCGAACCCAAGGCGCTTCAGGTGCAGCGTTTTGCGGCCTCGAGAAGCATCGCCCTGGCACTCAGAGGAGTGCCGGCGGTGTACCTGCACTCACTGGTCGGCAGCCGCAGCGACTTACGGCTGGCGCTGCAGACAAGGGTTAAACGGGATGTAAACAGGATGCCGCTCGATCTCGAAATCCTCGCAAAGAACCTGGCGCATCCTGGCTCAAAGCTCAACCTGTTGTCCACAATCCTGGGCCGGCTGCTGATGACTCGCGTGCAGCATGCGGCTTTCCACCCCAATGGGGAACAAAGGGTGCTTTCAGTAGGAGATGAGGTGTTTGCGCTGCTGCGCGTTTCGCCGGCGAGTGATGAGCACATTCTGTGTGTAACCAACATCACCGCGCGCAGCCTGGAACTGAAACTGGATCTGGGCGGTCTGGGATTCCGGGATATGGCTTGGTTCGACCTGGTCGGAGGACGAGGTTGGCATGGCTCGGAGGGAAAGCTTCCTTTGCGGCTGGGGTCGTATGAAGTGCTTTGGCTTTCCCCTTTCCACGAGTTGGAAACCCGGATTGAGCGGCACGGCTGAGGGGGAAGACCAGGTATCGGCATCGGGTGTTGCCCACGTTGCTCCCTTCAAAACGCTGGCCGCGCTTTTTCGCTCTGGATTCGCGTGGAACCGCCGGCGATGTGAAAGCAGCACGACCGATTTAAACGCAGGTCCTATGGGGGCAAAGCTGAGCCGGTCATTCACGCAGCTGCCACTAAAGCGACGGACTGCAGACCCTGGTATGATCGACGGCCACACGCGGGCGCGGAGAGCGTGACAGCCATCAAAATGATCCGGACACCGTTTGCGAGTGGCGGCCCCGTTTTGGAAGGATCGCCGCTTGTCGCCTGCCCCGGTTATTGGGCAATGACCGCGCGTGGGTTGTAACTGCCCATTCCGGCGCCGGACGCGGCAACTCCCACCGGCGCATTGATGGGCCGGGAGAGTCCGTCCATGAGCCCGAACCCACGAATTACGAGCGCACTCTGCCAGGCATTTTCGAGCGCCTCAACGTAATCGGCCTCCAATTGAAACAGCGTTCTCTGCGAGATCAGAACCTGCGGATAGGCGCCGGCCATTTTCTGGTAATTGGCTTGATACAGACGGTACGCTTGCTCCGCGCGTGGTAGCATTTCAACCTTGTATTGTTGGACGATCAGGCGTGCCGAGTTGTAATCCCGGAACATACCAGCCAAATCGCGCTGCAATTGGAGCTTGAGTCGGGCCAACTCTCGCTTGGCGCTCTCAATCTCGCCGCTGGCTGCAGCGATCCCGCCCTGGTTGCGATTGAAGATCGGCAACTGCACCCCGATCAGTGCTCCACCCTGTAATCCGGTAGGCTTTCGCGTCGTCTCGAGAGGTTCGTAATTCTGGACAAGAATACCCGTCAGCTGGAGATCCGGGATGGGTGCCTTGCGAGCCTGAGCCAAAGACGCCTCTGCCCGCTGGACCTCCTGCTGGGCGAGTCTTACTTCCGGGCTTTCGCGAAGTGTCGTTGCTACCCACTCCTCGTAGTTGAGATCCGGGATGGCATCCAGATCGCCCTCCAACCGAAACATCGTCAGGTCAGGCTTTCCGACCACGGCAGCAAGGAATCTCCAGGAACTCTCGAGATTCTGTTCAGCGACCCGCACGGCCACGTTAGCCTGCTCTTGCTCGACCTGGGCTTGAAGAATGTCCGGCCGATCGGCCTGGCCAACGTTGGCCAGTTGCAAGGATGTCTGGATCGCATCTCCGGCCACTTTGGCCAGATTCTGGCGCACCTCTACCAGACGCTGAGCAGCGAGAACTTGGTAGAACGCACTTCTGACGTTATTCAAAATCCGCAGGTGCTGAACCTGGCCGCTCGTCTCGACCTGATTCGCACGCAACTGGGCGACTCGTCTGGCCGCGCGAAGCTTCCCGCCGAGCACGATCGTCTGGGTTACAAAGCCACCTTGTTTGCCGCCGCCTGAACTACCGCCACGAACCTCGTCGCCGAAGTAGCCGACCGCGGGATTCGGATAGAGGCCTGCTTGTGTCGCCAGCCCCGAAGCGATGCGGAGATTGGCTTGAACCTGCGCCAGCGTCGGGTTATTGAGCAATGCCATCTGCTCCAAATCTTCGAGTCGGAGGCCGGCACTCTTGGTTCCGCTAGACACTGGAGCTGGTCCGGTCTGCGGAACCAGAGCGATGTCATAGTGCGCAAAATCGACCTCGAAAACGTTCGTCGTCACCTGATCTCCCGGCTTGAGACGGGCGAGGACATCATTGCTGACGTTGTACGCAACTGTCCTGTTTCCGATCCAACCCTCGATGGGTTCGTCGGTGGCGGGGAGTCGCGTCGCGTCGACATCTAGCTGATCAACTGTCCGTCGAAATGTGTGCTCCGTGCTAGCTACTTGCTGTGCGTGGGTCCGTGGGACGACCGAAAGGAACGCCATGGATAGAGCGACGGCAAGGGTGACCCATGCCCGGCGGATTCTATTGGCCATGCTTGTGTCCTTCATCTGCAGGTTGCACCCGTGCTCTGGGCGCAGGTTGACTGGCTTTGAGTTCTATGATTTTGTAGTACCGGTCCGGCGGCAAAACTCGAACGAGAGTCATCATGCCTCCGACGTATCCGCTCCAACCTGCGGGCAAGCCGTACGTCTCCGGTTTATCGACTTCCCTGTCCCTGGCCATCATCGGACCCTCCATGAAGGCGTCTTGCGGAAAGAGCGGAATTTGATTGGCATTTTTCGGCAATTCCGGCATGCTCATTGCCGGCATGGCGCCGCGATCGGTTTTGGAGTGATCCATACCGGGCATACTGGCCATCGCCTTCTCCGCTTCGGTCTCGGTCAGCGGGCCGTTGGTCCGCGCCACATCGGTTGTCGCGCCGACGCCGAGGCCGCGCCCCAGGCTAGGAGCTTTGTTCTCGTCCGTCGCGCGACCTTCTCGCAGCATGCCCATGGCTTCCTCCATGCTCCCCCCCGCCCGTATGCCCTGACCGAGTCGCGTCATCGGGCCGACGCTCGAAGCCATTTGGTTCATCATGTGATGGGGAAGATGGCAGTGGAGCATCCAGTCGCCGACTCGATCGGCTACGAATTCGATATCCCGAGCCTGAGCGACACCAACAAGCGTTGTATTGCCTCGGGGCCAGATCGCCTCGGGTTGCCGCGCTCCCTCCCGCCCCGTCTCCCAAAACGTGAACCCGTGGAGATGAATCGGATGGTGATCCATGCCGAGGTTGATGATCCTAATGCGCACGCGCTCACCGTGGCGAATGATGAGAGGCGTCGCAGCCGGCCCGGCCTTGCCGTTAAACGTGAGCCAGTTGAACTCCATGTTCATGCTGTTCGGAATCATGCTGTTCGGCAGCACGGCATACTCTTGCAGCGCGATCAGGTAGTCCTTATCGACTCGAGGTGAATGAGCTACCTTAGGATGAATGATGAATCCGCCCAGCATTCCGACCATTTCCTGCATCGCCATGTGTGGATGATAAAAGAAGGTCCCGTTCTGGTGCAGCTGAAACTCATAAACAAAGCGTTCACCGGGGTTCACGGGTTTCTGTCCAATGCCAGGAACCCCATCCATCTCGATGGGGATTTCAAGCCCATGCCAATGTATGCCCGTCGGTTCCGGGAGATGGTTATCGAAGATGATCCGGATACGGTCGCCGTCATTTGCCTGAATGGTCGGGCCGGGCGCGCTTCCGTTGAAACCCCACAAATCGAGTGTGCGTCCGGGTACGACCGTCTGTTTCACCGGCTCCGCAACCAATTGGAAGACCTTGACGCCGTTGTCCATCGTGAACGGAAGATCCGCAATATCTGGCGTCAAAACCGGCGCTGGGGGCCCGGAAGTCGGTTGATCGGTGGAACGCACCTGCTGGGCTCTCGCGGTTTGCGCAAGCACTACGGCGCGAGCTCCTCCACCCAGAATGCTTCGGAAGAAGCTCCTTCGGGGGTTCATGCTGATATCGCCGACGGAAAAGTATCGTTCGACAACAGCGACTTATTTACGTAGTCAACGGGAAGGACCGGTTTCTTCGTTCCAAGCGCAGTGCCGGCGAGCTGGCGGCAACGATCGGACGCTCCCTCATTTAAGTTGAATTGCGTATTGCTTCCCGTCATCCACGCATTCAAGAATTCGGGTCGGCCGGTCAGGATCTCGGTACCAATGTGCGCGACCAATCCGTGGCGCTGATCGTCGAGCCGGGTTGCGGCGTGCTTCGCGCTGGCACCGGCGTTCAGTGTCGCGGACGCGGTGAACATCTCCCGCAGGATCAGGTGCATGCCGATGCTCCCATGCCCAATCGAGCGCTCGGTATGGGCCCCTGGAGTTTATCGACGGGAATTTGAGCCGCGCCGCGGCCGTCGGTCTCCCGGCGAATGTTTTGCGCCTTGGTTTCATCAACGGTTTTCGTAATCATAACTCCTTCCTCCCGATCTCATGAACAGGCGTGCGACTAGCTCCGTTATCATTCCTCAGAAGCCAGCGAGGCGGTTGTCCCAGAGAACGATTCGGACAGCGCGCCGCCGCTGCAATTAATTTGAGCTCCGACCGCGCATGGGCCTCAATCCACGGCTTACCCCGAGTAACCGACCCGCAAATGCCAACTCGGGCCCGACCCAGCCAATGCCCGACCCAGCCAATAGCCGGGCTCCAAATCCCGACGTTGGTCGTAACTCGATTGTGGCCCTTGAAAAGGCTCCGCTCAAAATTGTCCCCGCTTCGAACGCCGCGACTCTGTCGGCTCTTCCCGCAAAATGAACGACAGAACTGCACTGCCACCGGCCGGCCCAACCATGGTTTCCCCGCACGACAGAATTGGGCACGTCATTTACATCATTAAGAAGAACGGGACGTACGATCAGGCCCTCCCGGGGGGATTTGCCGCGAAGCCTGACCCAGTATCCGCACCTGGTATCTCCGAATCATCACAGCTGGGCGCTGACGAACAAAGTGTTCAGCCGGATACAGGCTTCTGTGCTCGCGATGGAGCCGGATCTTGGACCAGCACCAACCGATCGATCGAACGTGTCCCCCTGGGGGCCAGTTCACTCTATCCACCATCGACAAATGCACAAGGGTCGTGGTCACGCCGGACCCGAAACACGCCGGGACGATGATGACGCCTATGACGGGCTGGCCATTTAGGTTGATTCTAGCTGTAGGAGACCAGAGATGCGCCGAGAATAGAGTTGCGTTGGCTCTATTCACATCAACTCACTGAGGAAACACGGTTCCCACAGCCGACCGGAACGAACGGTCAGCGTCCCCCACAATATTCGCCTCCCCTGATTCGTCTATAACGGTAGGTAAAGGGCGCGGTGAGCCTGGCATCGATGGCAGTCGAACAGGACCAGCGGATCTCCGACGTCGTCATTCGGGAACAGTCCCGGCTGCGTAACTTCATTCGCCGGCGTGTCCCGGACCCGCGCGACGCTGAAGACATTCTGCAGGACGTCTTCTGCGAGCTGGTGGAAGCGAATCGCCTGCTGATGCCGATCGATCACGTCACCGGCTGGCTGTTTCGCGTGGCACGCAATCGCATCATCGACTTCTTCCGCAAGAAGAAGCCACAAAGCTTCACCGACACCGCCATCGTGGACGATGGCGACGAACTGCTCCGGCTGGAAGACCTGCTGCCTTCGCCCGATGGCGGTCCGGAGGCGCTTTACGCCCGGAACGTGCTTCTCGATGAACTCGAGTTGGCGATCGACGAGCTGCCAGCGGATCAGCGCGATGCGTTCGTCGCGCACGAGTTGGAAGGTCGCAGCTTCAAGCAGATGGCCGCCGAGAGCGGTGTCAGCGTGAACACGTTGCTCTCCCGCAAACGCTATGCGGTGCTGCATCTGCGCGAGCGATTGCAAAAAATCTACACCGAATTCACGAAAGCAT
>Ga0306922_10002990_pt1 | contig 15764 bp, 14 predicted proteins | sample sta12Cox44000082_FD_203758 | JGI IMG/M metagenome (GOLD analysis project Ga0306922, IMG submission 203758) | Lab enrichment of tropical soil microbial communities from Luquillo Experimental Forest, Puerto Rico - statoxic.12C.oxic.44.000.082 (v2)... | ecosystem: Environmental > Terrestrial >... | reverse complement strand
TTGGATGCACAAACTCATGGGCAAGCTGAAGCTGACGGTCAACGCGGAAAAGACACGCATCTGCAAGGTTCCGGAAGGGGAGTTCGACTTCCTGGGGTTAAATTCTTGAATTTTGACGTGCGCTGGTGCAGCGAACAATTCCTTCACGGGTAGAGCGGCGTTACACCCCAAAGAAATGTCGGATTGGGTCACCCCACTTATCCCATGCCTCTGCAAGGGCGCCGGCGGTGGTAAGCCCTTTGGCAAGTGATTCCGTTACCGACCGGACCACACCTTGCTTGCGCTGTTCGGGCGGCAACACCGCTTGGCCGGACAGCAATTCCAGATGCTCAAGCAATTCCGCCTTATGGGCGCTACTTATGCTTTCTGTCTCGGCGATGACGTGTTTTGTCAGTTCGCTTATGGCCGTGCCGATGTCGATCGCACCTTTGTCATGGAGTTCGCGCAGATTCTGGTTGATCGGGCCGATCGTAGCCTGGGCTCCCACGCTGATGACGCCGACCGGTGCATTGATTGTCCAGTTGTAAGTCGTTTCGGGCTTCTCGGGCATGGTGGCTCCTACCAGAAAGGTTTTACACTCGCTGACCAGTACGATTGAAGGTCGCCAGCGCTTCGGATCTTCGACATATGCGTGGCACGCCTCCTTAAAGGATTGCAACCTTGCCTCAATCTGTCTAGCGATCTCGCTTCGCTCACCTCGATTCAGCCCGGTGAAATCAAGCACGATCTCTCCCCTCACCTTCCAGAAGGTTGAGTGCTTGAGAAGCTTTCGCAGGAAGTCGCGCTTTTCCTCATAGGCTTTCTGAAGCCGATCCTTCACAAATAACATGAGCGCTGCGGTCTCAGGTACGCGAGCAAGGCTGACGAAGGCTAAGTCGATCCGGCTGCGCTCCATTACCAGCTCGGAGAATGCCGCTAGGACGTGGGGCTCATTGTCAATACCTGGTCTCGCGATGACCAGGCGCTCGGTGATCCCCTCTCGTTCTAGCCACCTCTCCTCGATACGCCGATGTCGATCTTCATAGATCATGTCCGCTACATCGAAGCGAACGCTTAGGATCTGCCGCGAGGTCTCGGACAACTTGATTATGTCACGGTCGAAATAGGACCAAAGGCGCATCGCCTCAATGCTGCCCAGGATGACGGATGCCGTAGGTGGTTCGAGTTCGTCCCATGAATCTACGATTCTCAAGCGAGCGGTCTCGAAACAGTCATCGACTAGCGCTGGATCGTGCAGTAGCTTTATGAGATCTGCGCGTCGAACCTCGAAAGGAAATCGCGATTTACACGCTTCGGGCAGCAGATGCCAATGGTAGTAGATCGGCACAGGCCCCTCCGGGATCAGCACGTCCACACTTCCCGCAGGAAGTCTGCTTTCCGCCTCTGGTCTCGCGTGAGCCTCAGATCAACCACTATCGCCTGACCTCTGGAATGGCTGCCCAAACTGCACACCTTTGCACGTGGCCTTGCAAGAGGCACGGGTTCGGCGGCGCGGATCGCGGCGTGTCGCATAATTGGCCATTATGACAAATTTTTTTAAATCATCACAGAGTACATATTTCAGCATTGAAGTATTCGTAGTCGCCGACGAACAATCTCGCGGATGAGTTCGGGCGCGGTGGCTCGCCTCAGGCATCGGGGCAGTCGATCCGCTGCACGAAGCTTGATGCCTCACGCCCGCGAGCTCGAGCGGTAATAGGGCACATGGGCCTCGGGGTCGAAATAGCCGGCGTAGAAACGCCGGACATGGGGCAGCAGCGCCGTCGACAGCTGGCGCCGCTCGACTTCGTCGTCGCCGAGCGCATGCTGCAGTGATTCGTGCAGTTCGCGCAGCGCCGCGGCGCGGTCGATGCGGTTGAAGCGGCCGCCTTCGTAAACGACCTCGCCCGCCACCATGACGAGGCCGACTCCGTCGCTCTTCGCCCGCTGCACGACGGCGTCGAGCACCGATGTCTCCGGGTCGAGATAGGGGTAGGCGAGCTTGTCCCAGTCGATCAGCACCAGATCGGCGGCCTTGCCTACCGCCAAGGTGCCGATTTGGCTGCCAAAGGGGGTGGTCGCGGCACCGCCGACCGTCGCCATGCGCAAGACCTGCCCCAGGCTCGGGACGTCGTCGTCCTCCATCCCCGGAACCCGGTGCGCGCGCAATACCAATCGCATCTCCTGCAGCATGTCGCGGTCGTCGTTGATCCCGGCCTCGTCGAGGCCGATCGCTGTGTTGATGCCGCGCTTTTCGAACACGTTCAGCGGTGCGACGCCGCTGCGCAATCGGAAATTCGAGCTGCAGTTGTGGCAGATGTGGGTCCCGGTGGCGGCGATGCGGTCGAGATCGGCCTCGTTGAGCCACACTCCGTGGCCCAATGTCAGACGCGGCCCGAGAAAGCCAAAGCGGTCGATATAGTCGAGCGCGGTGCCGCCGCCGCGGCGACGCGCATATTCCTTCTGGTAAGCGGTCTCGACGAGATGCATGTGCATCGGCGCCTCGTAGCGCGCCGAATAATCGGCGAGCATCTCGAGTGCCCTGTCCGAGCACCAGTGCAGATTGGCCGGCGCCAGCTGGATCTTGACCCGTTCCTTATTGTGGTGCTTGGCGTAGAGATGCTCGAACAGCGGGCCGTAATCGGCCAGGCTCAGCCCAAAGCGCGCGAAATGCCGCTGCAATGCCGGCTGCAGTTCGGCCGGCAGGCCCGCGGTAAACTCCTTGTCGTCCCGGTAGACGAGCCGGTTCTGGTCGCGCAATGCGAAGGAATAGGAGACGCGCATGCCGATGTCTTCGTAGGCGCGGATCACCTCGCCCGTACCGGCTTCGACCGCGGCCAAGTCGCCCGGCAGCCAGCCGTGCAGATGCTGCACGGTGGTGATGCCCGAGGCGATCATCTCGAAGGCGGAGTAGAGCGTGTCGAGGTAGAGATCGACCCGCCGCATCACCAGCCGGGTCACGAACCACAGCTCGAGCGGCATGTCGGGCGAGCCGAGCTGCACCGGGGTCAGCCCGATATGGTGGTGGGCGTTGACGAAGCCCGGCAACATCACCTGCCGGCCGGTGCCGAGGACCGGGACCTCCGGATGTTTCGCGATCAGCTCGGCGGCGGGGCCGATCTCGGCGATGACGCCGTCGCGCTGCAGCAAGGCGCCGTCCTCGATCTGACGCCAGCGGCGGCGATCAGCGGGTTCGGTGACGATGGTGCGGGCGCGGATGATGCTGGACGGCACGTCCTCTCTCCCGGGGAGAATTAGGGCGTGTACTCATAAACCAGCAGGAGGTCGCGGCCAACGAATGTCCGGAATCAGGTCCGATCCAGCCTAGCGGCGAGCGGTCGGCAACGTCTCAAGCCGACCCCCAGGAAGGAAGCTTGCGCAAGAAAGCCCGCATCACGCTGTTGAATTTCTCAGGCCTTTGCAGTGGTGAGAAATGGCTGACACCCGGAAGTAGGATGAATTCAGCCTCCGGAATGCTACGGGCAAGGTACTCGGCATGTTCGAGTTTGATGAACTCATCATGCTCCCCTTGAACGATCGCGACAGGCACGTGGACATCGGCCAGATCGCGTACAGAGTAATTGGGTTCGGTCCTCTGCATCTGGCGGACTGCATCGGCAAAGGGCGCGAATTGGTCCGGCGTGGCCGACAACTGGGCATAGTCCTTGGTGTGCCGGCTGAAACAGCGGCGGAGGACTGGACTGGGCTCGATATCCTTTAGGCCGCTGGGATCCATTTTGCAGGCAAAGAAGAAGACACCTGCACTCCGCGAAGCGGCATTCCTGGCGAGGACCAAAGCGGTGCATGCGCCGTCGCTCCAGCCCACAAAGGCTGCTTTTTCCAGTTGCAAGTGGTCCATCACGGCGAGAACGTCGGATGCCATCAACTCATACGTGTACGGCCGCTCATCGCGCGTACTGTGGCCATGGCCGCGGCTATCGATGAGCACGGCCCGATAACCGGAGCTCGTCAGGGCAGGAACCTGATAACCCCAATTACCGCTGTGGCCGAGACCACCATGCAGCATGATCACGGTAGGGCCCGCCCCAAAAGTCGCGTACCAGATTCGCGCGCCCTGATGGTCCACATAGCCTTGGTCGCTCGTGACCGGCAGGGCCGCGGCACCGTGCGCTTCGAAATTCTTGAGATCGCCGTCGTGTAATTCCATCCCGATCTGTCTTAAAATACACGCGGCCCCTCAACAAGAAGCCTGCAACTGTCTCTGGCGCCGTCGAAGCCGAGCAAGGGGGGAAACGCCCTCTTTTCGCGAGACATCGTAACCTGAACGATCATGTGGAAGAAGAGCGCGATGAACACCATAAAGATCGCTGAACCGTTGCCGATCCCGAAGATGAAGATCGCCACCGGCAGCCACGCGATCGGCGAGACCGGGCGAGCAGGGTCACGGTCGGCAGGGCCAGATGCTCGATTAGGCGGAAATAACCGATCGCCACGCCGAGGGCGACGCTGACGACAGCATCCAGACCGAGCCCGGCGAGCACCCGCATCGTCGAGGACAGAATCGTGATCAGCACCGCGATCCACGGGCTCGGTCCGGCATCGGGTCTGACCCCGATCTGCCAACACTGAGCCGTGTTGAAGAACCGCGCTTGGCTCGTCAGATCGCTGAGAAAGACGTGCGGCGGCGGAAGCAGCCGGGGATCCGCCCATCCGACATACCACAAGACTTCCCAGATGGCGGTGAAGAGACCGACCGAAACCACGTCCAGAGGAGTTGCGGCAACGATCGGCGGGCGAAAGCGGTGAGGCGTTGCCAGCGCGGCGCAGCGGCTGCCGTCCGGATCTTCCCCCTCGCCCCGCTTGCCCCTCTCGGCGTGCGCGTGCGCGCGCCTGCCGGGTGGCGCATCTTCGATGCGCCAGGAGGGCTGGGGTGAGGGGCTATATCAACGCGTTCGGCCAATTCGAGCTATCCCCCTCACCCGGGACCCGCGCTTAGGCGCGCGGATCCCGACCTCTCCCCGCAAGCGGGGCGAGGTAATTGACCGGCGACGGTTATTCGCTATTTATTCACGCCTCATGCCGCTTTGTTTTGCAGCTGCGAATAGACCTCGGGCACCTCCTTGATCGCCTGTTCGAGGAATGTCCAGTCGATCGCGTCATGCCCGGGCTTGTTCTTGATGTAGCCCATTTCGATGATCGACTCGACGCGGCCGAGGATGTACTCGGTCTGGGCACGCTGGTCGACGCAAGGCGGCTGCTTTTGCGCCCCGATCCGGGCATTTTCGAGCGAGGTCTTGTCGTGGGGACCGACGAGTTCGCCGAGGAAATCTTCAGGGTGCTGCTCGATCAGGCTGCTGCGCGCCGCCAGCACGCAGTCTGTGTAGCGCGGGCGGTAAATGTCGCCGCCGTTCGACAGCATGACCGAGCCCTTGACGTCGTTCAGGAGGCTCGAGGCGTAAGGCTCGATCGTGCAGATGAAATCGAGGGCTCCGGCCTTGAGGCTTCGACCGCCTCGGGCGTGTTGCCCATGTAGCGGACCGTGATCTCGTTGAAGGCCACGTTCTTCTTGAGCCAGTCGTAGGGCAGCACTTCGAGGGTATCCATCTGGAATGTGCCGAGCGGCTTGCCCTTGAGCCTTGCCGGTGTGTCGAGCCCGGGCTGGGCGACGATCACGCAGCTTCGATGCCGCTGCCGCCCGCGATTTTGACCGAAGCGCCCTTGTCATAGAGCCCGATGAAGCTCGTGTAAGGGAGCACGCTTACATCGACCATCCCGGCGCCGAAGAACGTCACCATCTCGGCAAAAGTCGGGGTGTTCACAAATTCGATGGTCAGCCTGTATTCCTTGCCCAGCTGGCGAGCGTGGGTGATGAAAAACGCGCTGTTGCAGAAACCCGAGCCGTGCGTGCCCTTGAAGGTGGCCGCGGCTTGGGCCGAGGACCCGCCGCCGAGAATCCCGAGGGGCCAGCCGATGGCGATGGCGCCGGCAGCGCCGCCCGACAGGAATGCGCGCCGGTCGATCGAGCGCGGGACCGGATCCGGTCCCGGCATAGCCGCCGTGATGGTCACACATGACGTTCCCTCCGCTGAACCGTTCGCTTTCCGGAACGGCAACTTCCGTGCCAAGGCCCTGGTAAGAACCGCCATTTCGGCGCCAGAATCGCGGCGTATGGTGCAGGCCAGGATCCGGGTATCGAGGAGGACGCTCCTCCCCTGTTGCCCCCCTGTTAGCCGATTTCGGCCCCCTGCGAGCGGCAAAAAAGCACCCTGCTCGAGGTTTCGAGTTTAGTTTATTAAGCGCTTGATATTAAAAGCGTAACTCGTGATTATTTCGCTCAATTTCCGGTCTCGAATCGATTTTCCCCCTGTTATCCCGGTCCGAACAGGGTGGACGATCGGGGGTCGGGCAATTGGATGTCGAGACCTCGCGACGATGGAGGGCCCGTTATGAAGACCGCGCTTACCCCCACTCTCGAGATCGCCTACGAGGAAAGCGGGCCGGCGGGAGGTCCGCCGGTCGTATTGCTGCACGGCTTCCCCGACGACGTGCGCGCCTATGACGGTGTCGCCCCGCCGGTCGCCGCGTCGGGCTGGCGCGTGCTCGTGCCCTATCTGCGCGGCTATGGGCCGACCCGGTTTCTCGACCCAGGCACACCGCGATCGGGCCAGCAAGCCGCACTCGGCCATGATCTCAAGGATTTTCTCGACGCGCTCGGCCTCGATCGCGCGGCACTCGCAGGCTATGATTGGGGCGGCCGCGCCGCCTGCATCGTCGCGGCACTGTGGCCGGAGCGGGTCAGTAGTCTGGTCTCGATCGGTGGCTACAACATCCAGAAGATCGCCCGGTCGGGAGAGCCGGCTACGCCCGATCGCGAGCATCGCCTGTGGTACCAGTGGTACTTTCATGGCGAGCGCGGTCGCGCCGGGCTCACGGCAAACCGGCGGCCGCTGTGCCGGCTCTTATGGCAGCTCTGGTCGCCGAACTGGCGGTTCGACGACGCGACCTTCGAGCGGACGGCCGCGTCCTTCGACAATCCCGATTTCGTCGAGGTGGTGATCCAGTCTTACCGTCACCGCTTCGGCCTCGCGCCGGGTGATCCGAGCCTGGAGGCGATCGAGCGTCGGCTTGCGGCACAGCCGCCGATCACGGTGCCGACGATCGTCCTGCACGGCGCCTGCGACGGGGTGTCCCCGCCGCAGGGTTCGGAGGGGCATGCGCGCTTTTTTACCGGGCCTTACCAGCGCCGCGTCGTACCGGTCGCCGGACATTTCCTGCCGCAGGAGGCGCCGGCCGCGGTGGTCGAAGCGTTGTCGGAGCTGCGCAAGCCCTGAGCCGGTGCAGCATTCCCTTGCGAATCGCCGTCGTCGGCACCTCCGGCTCGGGAAAGACGACGCTCGCCAAGGCGCTCGCCGGGCAACTCGCGCTCCCGTGTATCGAGCTCGACGCGCTGAATTGGCAGCCCGGCTGGCGCGACTTGTCACGAAACGACCCCGATGAGTTCGTTCGACGGGTCACTCTCACCGTTGCTGCGGACACATGGGTGGTCGATGGAAATTATGGCCTCGTCCGCGATTTTGTCTGGCGACGGGCGACCCATCTCGTCTGGCTCGATTACGACCGAACCATCATCATGTACCGCGTCATCCGCCGCTCTCTGGTCAGGGCAACGCTGCGCACGGAAATGTGGGCCGGCAACCGAGAGAGATGGCTGCACATGTTGCGGCCGAGCCATCCGATCCGTTGGGCCTGGAGCACTTGGGAGCGGCGCCGCCGAGAATACGAAGAGCGCATCGGGCGGAGCGATTATGCCCATCTCGTCGTTCTGCGCTTGCGTCGGCCGCGCGACGCGGAAGGCCTCCTCCGCCAGCTTGCGCAGGCCTCCGGCGCGCCGGGGCTGAGCGGCTTGACAGGCTTCGAGGCGGCCTCCTAAATGCGCCCTACCGAGCGGGCGCGTAGCTCAGCGGGAGAGCACACCCTTCACACGGGTGGGGTCACAGGTTCAATCCCTGTCGCGCCCACCATCGCGCGATAGATGGCAACAGGCGCGTAGCTCAGTGGCAGAGCACTCCCACCACATGGGAGAGGTCAGGGGTTCGATTCCCCTTCGCGCCTACCACCGCGTCGATCCGCGGCCGGCCTTGCGCTTCGACCAGTCACACCACAAAATCATCGTGTGAGCGACGAAAGAGCCGATCTGATCCTCGAGCATTTCCGGGTTATCCGTAGCGATATCGCGGAGATCAAGACCGATTTGGTCGAGATCAAGCAACACATCGGCTTCCTCGAAGGTCAGTATGCCAATCTGTCGAGCCGGGTCGACCGAATGGGCGGCAACATCGTCCTGATCAAACGCCGGCTCGATCTCGTCGAAGCTTGAAAAAGGCGCCGCTATCGACCTCGGCACCGCCTCGGCGTACCCTTTCGATGGAAATGAATGCGGAGGGGAAGATGCAGTCGACGCGCATCGGCGAGTTCGAAGTTCATCGCGTGGCCGAGTTCGAGGGGCCGTTCTTCCCGCCGGCTGATTTTTTCCCCGATTTCGACCCTGAGGTTGTTCGGGCTAACGCCGACCTGCTCGGGCCGAGGCTGATCGAGCCGGCAAGCGGCAAGCTCGTCTTCAGCTTCCACACCTTTGTCGTCAAGACCGGCAAGCACACGATCCTGATCGACTCGTGCCTCGGCAACGACAAGGAGCGCCCGACGCGGCCGCAATTCCACCGGATGCGCTCACCCTATCTCGCCGATCTCGCGCGCGTCGGGGTCAAACCCGAGGACGTCGATTATGTGATGTGCACGCATTTGCACTGGGACCATGTCGGCTGGAACACCCGGCTCGACAACGGCCGCTGGGTTCCGACTTTCCCGAACGCACGTTATGTGATGGCCCGCCGCGAGTTCACACATTGGCAGAGGCTGCACGAGGGCGGCGAAGACACGCCGCATCGCCGCGCCTTCGAGGACAGCGTCCTGCCGGTCGTGCGCACCGGGCAATCGGAATTGGTCGACGACGATTATGCCTTCGAGGACGGGCTGTGGTTCGAAGCTGCCCCCGGCCACACACCGGGAAATGTCGTGATCCATGCCCGCTCGCGCGACGCGACCGCGGTCTTTATGGGCGACGTGATCCACCACCCGCTGCAATTGTTGAAGCCGGAATGGTCGACGCTCGCCTGCACCGATCGGGAATTGTCGCGCAAGACCCGCACGCGCCTGATCGAGGAACATGCCGAGCGCGGCACCCGCTTGTTGCCCGCGCACTTCCCGGCGCCGACCGTGGGCAAGATCGTCCGGCAGGGTAGCGCCTACTGGTACGAATTCGAATAAGGGCGGAGGGACCGATGGCGAGGATGACGGGCGGCGGCGCGTTGGTCGAGATGCTGCGCCGGCACCAGGTGGATACGATTTTTGCGCTGCCGGGTGTGCAGAACGACGCGCTGTTCGTCGCCTTCTACGATGCCGGCGAGGCGCTCCGGGTGATCCATACGCGTCACGAGCAGGGTGCGGCCTACATGGCCTTCGGGTATGCCCGGGCGAGTGGCAAGGTCGGTGCCTACGCCGTGGTGCCGGGACCGGGCATGCTCAACACCACGGCCGCACTCGCCACGGCCTATGCGACGAACGCGCCGGTGCTGTGCATCAGCGGCCAGGTCGCCTCGGACCTGATCGGCCGCGGCTTCGGCCTGTTGCACGAGATCCCCGACCAGCTCGGGATTCTACAGCGCCTGACCAAATGGGCGGCACGCATCGACCACCCGACGCAAACCGGCAACCTCGTCAACGACGCATTCCGCCAGTTGCACGACGGCCGCCCGCGCCCGGTTGGGCTCGAGATCCCGCCCGATGTACTGGCGCTAGAGACCGAAGTAACGTTGCCGGCGGCCGACGCGTCGCCGGAGACGACCGCCTCCGATCCCGAACTGATCGACAAGGCGGCGGCATTGCTGGCCGAAGCCAGAAAGCCGCTCCTTTTTGTCGGCAGTGGTGCGGTCGGTGCTGCCGAGGAGGTGCTGGCGATCGCCGAGATGCTCGAGGCACCGGTTGTCAGCTTTACCGGCGGCAAGGGCATCGTCAGCGACCGCCATTATCTGGCCCAATCGGCGCTCGCGGGCCATGAGCTGTGGCGCGAGACCGATGTGGTGCTCGCGGTCGGCACCCGTCTGCATCAGCCGCAGGTCCGCTGGGGTGTGGACCGCGATTTGAAGCTGATCCGCATCGACATCGACCCCATCGAGATCACCCGCATCACGAGGCCGGCTCTCGGCATCGTCGCCGACGCCAAGCTCGCGCTCGCCGCCCTCTACCGTGCGCTCGAGCCGCGCAACACCCGGCGTTCGTCCCGTAAAGACGAGCTCGAAGCATTGAAGGGCCGTACTTTGGCAAACCTCGCCGAGAAGCTCGGCCCGCAGTGCGAATACCTCAAAGCGATCCGCGCCGAATTGCCCGATGACGGGATCTATGTCGAGGATCTGACGCAAGTCGGGTATGTCGGGCGGATGGCGTTCCCGGTCTATCGCCCGTGCAGCTATATCCACAGCGGTTACCAGGGGACCCTCGGCTTCGGCTTCGCGACCGCCCTTGGCGCCAAGGTCGGGCGGCCCGATCTGCCGGTCGTCTCGGTCTCGGGCGATGGCGGGTTTATGTACAACGTCCAGGAGCTCTCGACAGCGGTCAAGCACGGCATCGACATCGTCGCGATCGTCTTCGCCGACGGCGCCTACGGCAATGTCCGGCGCATGCAGAAGGAGGATTACGGCAACCGGTTAATCGGGGTCGATCTGTTGAACCCGCAATTTCCGAAGATGGCCGAGAGTTTTGGTGCGGCTGGGGTGCGCACGACGACGCCCGAAGGGCTCGGCCGCGAGCTCGCCGCGGCTCTGAAGCGCCGCGGGACGAGCTTGATCGAGGTCGCGGTCGGCGAAATGCCCGATCCCTGGAAAGTCATGCTGCCGCCGCGCGTCCGCGGGGGACGATAGATCAAGCCTGATGTTCGACAAGGCGAAGCTCGAGGCGCTGCGCGCCAAATATACCGGCGTCAAGGAGACCGAGGTTGCGCCGGCCGAGTTTAGAAAGGCGCTGTCGCTGGTATTCGGCGAGAACTACCGGCGCTCGATGCCTTACGCCGGCTTCTCGACTCTGTTGGACCTGCCGTACCGGCCGGAGGCGCCCGATCTGCCCGATTTCGGCGGGATCGAGGTCGCCCTTGTCGGGGTGCCGATGGATCTCGGCGTCACCAATAGGGCAGGGGCCCGCTTTGGGCCGCGGGCGGTACGCGAGGTCGAACGCATCGGTCCCTACAACCATGCCCTCGGGGTGGCGCCGCGCGGCGAATGCCAGGCGGCCGATATCGGCGACGTGCCGATGCGCTCGCGCTTCAGCCTCGACAGCTCGATCGAGGATATCGCGGCGTTCTACGCGCGCATCCATAAAGCCGGTGTGCGGCCGATATCGGTCGGCGGCGACCATTCGATTACTTATCCGATCCTCCAGGCATTGGGGCACGAAGGCCCGGTCGGTCTCGTCCACATCGATGCCCATTGTGACACGATGGGTGAGATCGAAGGCTCCAAGTTCCACCACGGCGGGCCGTTCCGCCAGGCCGTGCTCGCCGGCGTGCTCGATCCGGAGCGGACGATTCAAATCGGCATCCGCGGCCCGGCCGAGGTGTTCTGGGGGTTCTCCTACGAATCGGGGATGACCGTGCTGCACATCGAGGATGTCGACCGGCTCGGCATCGAGGGTGTCGTCGAGCGGGCGCGCGCGATTGTCGGCGACGGGCCGACCTATGTTTCCTTCGATGTCGATGGGCTCGACCCGACTTTCGCGCCGGGCACCGGTACGCCGGAGGCGGGTGGACTGACCCCCCGCGAGGCGCAAGCGATCCTGCACGGCCTCGCGGGCATCGACATCGTCGGTGGCGATGTCGTCGAGGTGGCACCGCAATACGACGCGACCAGCAACACCGCGATGGTCGGCGCCCAGATGCTGTTCGAGCTCTTCTCGCTGATGGTACTCGGACCGCGTTTCAAGCGGTCCGCGGCTTAGAGCGCTACGTTCGCCGCGCGGCGAGGAGGTCGCGGATCTCCTCGAGCAATACTTCGCTCCGTGGTGGCGGCGCAGGTGCCGCTTCTTGGCGCACGTGCAAACGCGTCAGCACCTTGATCATCCAGAAGACCGCGAAGCTGACGATCACGAACTGGATCACGGCGTTGAGGAACACGCCGAAATTCAAGGTCACGGCACCCGCCTTCTGCGCGTCGGTGAGCGTCGGCGCCGATGGTCCTTTCAGCGTCACAAAGATGTTGGTGAAGTCGATGCCGCCGACGAGAAGGCCGATGATCGGCGTGAAGATGTCCTTCACCAAGCTGTTCACCACGGCGGTGAAAGCAACGCCGATAATGATGCCTACGGCGAGGTCGACGACATTGCCCCGCATGATAAAAGCGCGGAACTCCTCGATCCAAGCCGGACGCCGAACGCTTATCGGTGAAGTAGTTCGTTCGCTCATAGAAACCCCCGATTATCCAGGCGTTTTCTAGACCTTGCGCACCTCGTCGGCGAGCGCGTTGATCTCGGCCGCGGCAGAGGTCGTGTCGGCGCTTTCGAGCACACCGAGACCCGAGGCCATCGCGCGCACAAAAGCGATGCGATTGCCGATCCGGTTCGCGGCGACTGGTGTCCCGGTCTCAGCGAACTCGGCGGCAATGCGGTCGGTCAAGCCCGAGCGCGGCGGCACCCGGTTCAGCACGATGAGCGGGCGTCTCCGTTCGTCGCGCGCCATTTTGAGCGTCGCCTCGGTCGCCCACAAATCGAGCGGCGAGGGCTGAACCGGGATCAATACAAGCCCCGCGGCACGCACCGCGATCTGCGCTTCGGTCTCGGCATGGGGCGGGTTGTCGATCACGACGAGATCGGCGTGGCGTGCTCGATCCTCGATCCACTGGGACGCGCGCCATCCGGGCAAGGCGGCGAAGTCGAAGCCGATGGCATTCGCGTCGAGCCGCGCCCGCCGCAACTCGACCCAAGCGGCGAGGCTACCTTGCGGATCGATGTCGAGCACGGCGACCCGGGCGCCTCGGCGCCCCCAGGCAACAGCGAGTTGCGCTGCGAGCGTCGTCTTGCCGGCGCCGCCCTTGCGCTGCGCTATCGTGATCACCAACCCCGGCATCGTCCCCGCTTTAGCAGAGGTCGATGCGCGAGGTCATCCTCCGGGTCGGGAGTCCCCACCGGTACCTCCGCCTCAGCCCTCCCCTGGAGCCCGATCACTTCGGCCCGCCGTGACGTCGACCCCTGCAAAAGCCGGAAAACAGGGTGAATAATCGATTCGGCCCTGAAATTTGGCTCCGGTTATCCGCGATAACGCCATCTATATCATTGACTTAGAAGCCGGTGTCCGGTGCGTACGAACAGGGGTCCCGACTGCGCCGACCAGGGGAAGAAATTGGTCTATCAGGGGGGTAACAGGGAGACGTCTTGCGAAGGATCATTATGATATTGAGCGACCAGAAGCCTCACATCGCCGTGGCGCTGCGCATATTGGTCTTCGGGTCGCGCTTCTGCGTGCGGATTAAGCCGGGGAATTTGTCGGGGTCTTGCACGAAAAACCGGCGTGCTGTTGCCGACCGGGTCTCAATTGCCTTCCCCCGTGTAGAACTTCATCCCAAAGCCGCGTACGTCGCGCTCGGCGTCGGCAGCCCCGCTCGCCGGCGACGGTCGAGAAGCGCCAGAAACATTCGGTCTTCTTGCCGACCTCGCTGAACACCTTGGCCTTGGTATAGCGTCAGGGCGGCGTTTCAAGTTGTTTTGAAACGCTGCCCCGATTGTTGTCCATGGTATTCACCAGCTTCCAGGGTTTCCACAGGCTTGCGTAGGATTCGCTTAGCCTCGATCTGCTCCTGATCACCCCGTGCTCGGTCAGGGCTGCACTCTGGAAGCCCTTGAAGACCTTTCCGCCGGGATCAGGATACGCGCTCCTCACGCGCTGTCAGTGAAGCCAGAACGCGCTTGGTCGTCTGGCGCAGATTTGCCTGGATCGCCGTATCGAGCGGCAACACCGCATCAAGGTCGTAGCGATCAAGATTCATCACCTTGGTCCACGCAGCCACAAAGTCTTTCACAAACGCCCCCTTCGAGTCGTCACATGCATAAACTTCCGCGATGGCTCGGAGCTGGGAGTTCGAACCGAAGACGAGGTCGACACGGGTGCCGGTCCACTTGAGCTCGTTCGTCGCGCGGTCGCGCCCCTCGAACACGCCTTCGGATGCAGGGGACGCCTGCCACTTCGTGCCCGTGTCGAGCAGGTTCACGAAGAAGTCATTGGTGAGCGTCCCGGGGCGCTTCGTGAAGACGCCGCGCGGCGACTGTCCGACGTTTGCATTCAGCACACGCATACCGCCGACGAGAACCGTCATCTCAGGGGCGGTCAACGTCAGGAGTTGCGCCCGATCGACCAGCATCTCCTCTGCCGAAGTGTATGCGGCCTTGAGGTAGTTGCGGAACCCGTCCGCGGCCGGTTCGAGCACCGCGAAGGACTCGATGTCGGTCTGATCCTGCGACGCATCCGTGCGGCCCGGCGTGAAGGGTACCTGTACATCATGCGCGGTCTTGTTCGCAGCCTGCTCGACGGCGGCGCAGCCACCGAGGACGATCAGATCGGCGAGCGAGACTTTCTTCCCTCGCGTCTGCGCGGCGTTGAACTCCTTTTGGATAGCCTCGAGGGTTTCAAGCACGTTCGCCAGTTGGGCCGGCTGGTTGACCTCCCACTCCTTTTGCGGTGTGAGGCGGATGCGCGCCCCGTTCGCTCCACCACGCTTGTCGGAGCCGCGGAAAGTTGCCGCCGACGCCCAAGCGGTCGAAACCAACTGGGAAATGGAAAGACCCGATGCGAGGATTTTGCCCTTGAGTGCGCGGATGTCCTGCTCGTCAATCAGTTCATGAGTGACGGCCGGGACGGGGTCTTGCCACAGCAACTCCTCCGCCGGGACCTCCGGGCCGAGATAGCGCGAGCGCGGGCCCATGTCGCGATGCACCAGCTTGAACCACGCCTGGGCGAACGCGTCTGCGAGCTGATCCGGATTCTCGTAGAAACGCCTTGAAATCTTTTCGTAAACAGGGTCGACGCGCAAGGCGAGGTCGGTGGTCAGCATGGAGGGCCCGCGACGCTTCGACGGGTCGTGCGGGTCCGGCACGGTACCGGCGCCAGCGTCGCCCTTCGGCTTCCACTGATACGCACCGGCCGGGCTCTTGGTCAGTTCCCATTCGTAGCTGAACAGGTTCGAGAAGAAGTTGTTGCTCCACTTCGTCGGCGTCTGGGTCCAGATGACTTCCAGGCCGCTGCCGATCGCGTCATCGCCTTTGCCGCTGCCGTAGGTGTTCTTCCAGCCGAGCCCTTGCTCCTCGATGGAGGCGCCTTCGGGCTCGGGGCCGACATACTTGCTCGGATCGGCAGCGCCGTGGGTCTTGCCGAACGTGTGTCCGCCGGCGATCAGCGCGACGGTCTCCTCGTCGTTCATGGCCATGCGGTTGAACGTCTCGCGAATATCGCGCGCCGCGGCGAGCGGATCCGGCTTGCCGTTCGGCCCTTCCGGGTTCACGTAGATCAGACCCATCTGCACAGCGGCGAGAGGATTCTGGAGATCACGGTCGCCGGTGTAGCGCTCGTCCGCCAGCCATTTGCCTTCGGGACCCCAGTAGATGTCCTCTGGGGGCTCCCAGACATCCTCGCGTCCGCCGCCAAAGCCGAATGTCTTGAAGCCCATCGACTCCAGCGCGCAGTTGCCTGCGAGGATCATCAGGTCGGCCCACGAGATCTTCTTGCCGCACTTCTG
>Ga0306922_10002979_pt1 | contig 15785 bp, 15 predicted proteins | sample sta12Cox44000082_FD_203758 | JGI IMG/M metagenome (GOLD analysis project Ga0306922, IMG submission 203758) | Lab enrichment of tropical soil microbial communities from Luquillo Experimental Forest, Puerto Rico - statoxic.12C.oxic.44.000.082 (v2)... | ecosystem: Environmental > Terrestrial >... | reverse complement strand
AGTGGTCGCCGCCTGTCCTTTTCCTGATCCGAAATCCGGGTCGCCTTCGCAATGCACGGCAACGATGGCGGCCACTGACGGCTCCTCCAGCATCCTCGGGGTCGGGAACCTGCCGGTTCTTCTGGAAACGGCGAGCGGTCTGGCAACCAACCCGGGTGATCCTGCAGCAAGCTGGAGTGTTGCCGATGCCGGCCAGCAATTGCTGAGCGTGAGCCAGTAGGAGCAGCCATGTTGGACGCCGAAGCCTTGCCGCGTCAAGACGCGGAAAACCAATACGCTGCCGCGCACGCCGCGCTCAATCAGCCCGCCTGGTCCGCCGACCACACGCCTGCGGATCCCTATGGCCGCACCTTGATGATCGTCGACGGCGACATCGTGTTGCAGCCAGATGACGAAGGCCAGCAGGACTTGGCGGTCATAGTCGGCAAGCTCGAGCTCGCGCAGGGCATCCAGGTACTGATCGGCACGCCCTTCGGCAGCGACATCTTCAACCAGATCTTCGGCTTCGACCTGGTGCAGATCTTGATGCAGCCGGTTGCCACCAGACAGATGCGGGAGCTGGTGCGTCTGTCCACGGTCAAAGCTCTAGGCCAGGAGCAGCGGATTCGGCAGATCCGCGCCGTTGCCTTCGTCGACGAGCCGGCGTTTCTGATCATTCACCCGGAGATCACGCCGGAGCAACAGGCGGCGATGGCGCTGGAGCAGAAGACGACACGCCGCTGGCGCCTCGATGCGCTGCTCGATACACGGCTCGGCGACCAGGTCGCCGCCGGCATCCAAGGGATAGGGCCATAGCCATGACCAACGGCGCCTCCGCAAGTGCGGATACGACGATCTACGGCGTGACCGACCAGGGTTTTATCGTCAAACCCTTCACGGCAATTCTCAATGACGGCTTCGCGCGGGCGCAGCTGCTGTTCGGCCCGGACGTCGATTTGCGCCCGTCGAGTGTCATTCGCAAGCTGCTCGAGCTGAAGTCTCTGGAAGACGCTTTGTCGTGGATGCAGCTCGACGACGTCTATCACAGCAACTTTGTCGCGACAGCGAGCGGCACCGCGCTTGAACTGCTCGGCAGCGATCTCGGCCGGGATCGCGACAACCTCTTCGCGACCGGCACAGCCAAATTCGCGCTGTCTTCATCAGCGCCGGTCAATGTCACCTTCACGTTGCCGCCGGGCACACTGGTCGAGACCCTGCCCCAGCGTCGGGCGCCGATCCGGTGCGCTTCAGCCTTTCCAACAAGCTCAGCCTGGTAAAGCACAATCCGACCGACGGCTCGGAGCAGGCGAATGCGACGGTCACGGCGGTCTTGCCGGGGTCGACCGGCAATATCGCCGCGCAGACCCTCGCGCGCATCAACCCGACCTACGCCGCCCGCTATCTCAATCTCGACCCGGGCCTGGTCACCGTCAGCAACGCTGCGCCTTTCAGCGGCGGCGACCTATTCGAGGACGACACGTTGTGCAATCCGTGCTTCTTTACAATCACCGTCGCACCGAAGCCCGGGGTTTTGGGGGAGAGCAGCGGCGACATCACCGGGCTTCAGGATCAGGTGCTGGCGGCGATTGAGCCGATCCGACCGATCTCGATATTCCCGACCCTGGCGTTTGCCGACACCGTGCAGATCGCGCTGCGTGCCCAGCTGACCCTGACGGCCGGCGCCGATCCCGGGAGCGTCGTTGCCGCGGCCGCCACGGGCATCGCCGGGTATATCGGCTCGCTGCGACTGGGGGACGCCGTTCTCTACGCGCAGATCATGCGCATTCTGACCGAGACATCCGGGGTGCTCAATGTCCAGGAATTGCGGCTGAGGCGCTGTCCGCCTCGCTTTGGCGAGGTTGTCTGCGGTCCGCCGACGGTATTCGGCGATGATGCCGATATCGCTGCACTGGAAGCGCCGTGCGCCGGCGACATTACTCTGGCCCCGACCGAAGTCGCGGTCTTCGCGGCCGATTCGCCGCTGATGGATATCGGCTTCGCATGACCGTCCCCGGCGCGACACTCGATCCCTTCGGCTCGGTGCTAAGCCATGTGACCGACCCGTTTGCCCGCGGGGCGGCGACCCAGGCGTTGATGCTAGGCGCAGCCGCCGCCGGGCTGTCGAGCGTGCAAGGCTACAGCTTCAACATTTTTCAGGCGCGGTATGGGGTGCGACCACCGACCTCGCCGTCTCCTACATTCTGACATTGCTGGCTGGAGTCGGCGACGAGCCGGCAACCGTTGATCTCGCCTATGTCAACGACACCGGTGCCGGCAGCGTTCGCGTCGTCGTGCCCGGCGGGACACTGCCGGGAGCGTCGTTTGTCGTCCCAGTGCCGCACATCGGCGGTATGGCGACCCTACAGAGCCTGCGGGAAAGTCCTGCTGCGCTTCCGGAGGCGCCGTCCGGCCCGGACAAATGGGCGCTGACGGCGCTGCTCAGCAATTCGGCACGACTGCTTTCCGTACTGCTCGCCGAGCGCCAGCTCCTAGCTACAACGGCCCGTGACGTACTGGCGCAACGCCATCTTCTGACGGCGCGCGGCGCGAGCCTCGATTCGATCGGCGCCGCTTTGGCCGTGCCGCGCCTGCTGCCCGCGCCTTACCGCCTCGATTTCGACGACAACGTGCTCGCCCTCTATCACTTCGATGATGCCATCGCACCGGTTCTGGATGCCATCCATGATCATCCCGGGATCAATCACGGCGCTCTGCGCGGCGCGGTCGGGCGGATCGGGTCGGCGGTGCAGATAGGCTCGGCCGGCGGCATCACGATCCCGGACGCGCCGGAATTCGTCATCGATGCCGGCGGCAGCTTTACCGTCGAAATGTTCGCCAATCTGCCCAACGTCAGCGCGGGGGTGACAGCGGTACTGGCGGCGAAGCGCTCTTACATCGCTCGCAGCGACGGGGCGGGATGGGCGCTCACGGTCGAAGGCGCCAGCGCGACTACCGCTCTGCTCCGCTTCAGTCTGACCGACCGCACCGGCGCGCTGGTCGAAGCGCTGACAGCCGAGCCGGTCGCAATCGGCGACTGGTTCCACATCGCCGGCGTGCTCGACGCCGCGGGTAACACCGTCAATCTGTTCTTGAACGGTGCGGTGGCCGCCTCGGCAAACATCACCTCGCTCGCAGCGATCGAGAACTGCGCGGATACCGGGCTGGGTGCTGATCGCACCGGGGTTGCGGCGATGTCCGGTTCGCTCGACGAGGTGCGCCTGTCTAGCGTTGCGCGAAGCGATTTTTCAGCCGTGATCGGCGGCCATCCCTACGATCCGGATGACGCGACCATCGCGCTCTATCACTTCGAGGAGATCGACGACTGGATCGACGAGGATCGCGGGGTCCACTACGCGGTCAATCACGGCGCGCTGCGCGGCGTCCCGGCGCGCTTTGCTGCCGGAGTTCGGTTTACCGGTGACCCGCTTCCCACCGCCAGCTGCCCCTCAGAGCAACAGTTTCAGCAGCAATTGCGAGGCGGTCTTTGGGATCGCACGCTCGGCGGTGCGCCGGTGACGTTCGGTCCCTATGCGCGTTACGGGTATCGGCAGGGCGCGATCCAGGCGCCCGGCCTCGACGGCCGGACGCCGGCGCCGGTCAATGTCAACGACGACCCTGCCATCAACCCGCGCAGCCGCGGACTAGTCACAACCGCCTGTTACGGCTTCATTCCCGCCGACCTCACCGCAACCATCGCCGCCTTCACCCAGTCAGGCCGTTCGGTGCAGGAGGCAATCGATTATTTCGGCGATTGGCATGGCGAGCCCGAGAGCTTCTTTACAGCGCAATACCAGGCCAATGGCATCATGGCGCCGCACCTTTCCTGTCTCCCTGCTGCCTCGACGTCGACCTCGATCCAGATCCCGGGATCATCCGATTTCGCCTTCGATGTGCAGACCGGCTTCACTGTCCAGCCGATCATCAAGCCGGATCCGCTTCTCGATGCCTATCCTCGAGCGATCGCCGCCTCGCGCTCTTCTGGCTTGCGCGACGGGGAGTCGAACCCAAACGAGGCCGGCTGGGCGCTGACGCTCGGTAGCTACAGCGGTATCCCCAACAGTGTGCGTTGGACGGTGGGCGATGCCGCGGGCAATTTGGCCGTGGTCCTCGCCGACGCAAACCTGGCCGACAATGCCTTCCATCATCTCGCGGGCGTGGTCGACCGCGATGCCGGTACGGCGCTGCTGTTCGTTGACGGCGTCGAAGTTGGAAGGGCGCCGATCGATGTGCTGGGTATCGTCGCCGGGCCCGGAGATATCATTATCGGGAACGACCCGGCCCAAGATGCTCCGTACAGCGGTCTGATCGACGAGGTGCGCCTGTCGCGCGGCGACGATTCAATCCGGTCTTGGGAGAAGGCGACGAACGCTACCGCCAGCGTCTCGCCATCTTTGCACCCTACCGTCTGCCGTCCAGCGCCACTCTACATCGCGGGATTGCGGCGCTGTCGTTGCCGGCGCAAGTGGGTGCGACGGATGTGGCGGCGCAGGCAACACAACAGCTGCTCAGCGACGTTCCCGCTGCGCTGCCGGGCCAGATCGACGTGCTCGAAGTCGACAGCACGCGGTTCTGCGCCAGCCGCAGCTTGCGCGCCATGCCGGCCCGGCTGGCCCCGGGTCAAAGCATCGACGCGACAGGCAAAATGCCCGCCGACGAGACCGCCGCTACCGGCAACTACACCTTTCACAGGGAGGCGCTGGTCCGTGTCGACGACACGGCCGGGCTCGCCTTCGCGACCGAGACCTCCCGCTGGATGATCTTGCGGGCGGCGCGCGGGCTCGTCACGCTGGTTTCGCGGCTGCAGGCGCTCACCCCGGCGGCGCAAATCACCGTCACAGCAGCGCTTGACACGTCGCTCGGTCCGTTGCACGCGCAGGGCCGTTTACTCGATCTGATCCTGTCGAACGCTCCAACCGGGATCGACCTCGGCCTCGTTGGCGCGCTCGCCCATGAGATCGGTGTCGATTATGTCGCCTATATTCCCGCCGACGATGCCGGAGGTTTCGTCAGGCTCAGCTTTGCCGGCGGTGACGATCTCGACATCCTGGCACCCGACGTTGTCGCGCCCGACACTCCATCCAGCGTAGCCGTCATCCGACCGTTGCTCGCCAGCCCGGCGTCGCTGATCTTGCGTGTGCTGCGCTGCGGCCCCGGCAACGGCACGCTGGCAGCCACCCCAGAGGGCGGATCCGGCAGCCGTCTCTTTACCGGGACTGCTCTTGGGCAAGTAACGATCGTCGCCGAATATCCGCTTGCCGACGGCAGCTTTCTCAGCGGCGCGAAGACGGTTGTGATCGCGCCCGATACGCTCGGCCCATGCACGGTAATTGCCAGTGACGGCAGCGAGGGGGTCAGCGAGAGCCAGGCGTCCGGTCCGCCGGATAGCGACTTTCGCGAAGCCTATCTGGTTCGGGCGGACGACAGCAGAACCGATTATGCCTCGGATAATGCGCGGCGCATGCAATTGCCACTAGAGCAGGCGCTGCTGCAGCTTGCGGCCTTGGCGGCTGCCGAGCCGGGCTCGCCAAGGATAACCGTCCTCTCCGCCTACGATCCGGCGGCGTCCAATCTGCAAGCCGCCGGCCGCGGCCTGATCGTGGCGCCCTCCAACGCGACGCAGCTGACGGCCGTCCGGCTCGGCGCGCTGGCCTACCGCCCCGGCTTTGACTACGTCGAGATGCGTCGCTACCCGCCTTCCGTCTATGCCTCCGTCAAAGCGGGCGAGCGCTTCGAGATCGTGCGTTCGCCGATCGATCGGCTGTGGCCCAACGCGCGAATCAGTGGTCTGGGCGAGCTGATGGCGACGGAGTTCGCCGCCGCCGGCCCCCCCGATCCCGATTTCTCGGTTGCCATGCTGGAGGTCTATACCGGGGCTGGCGTCAGCCTCGCTACGGGGGTCAGCAATCAGGTGCAGCCGCCGCTGGCGAGCGCGCTCACGGCCTTGGTGGCGGCCATCGCGAGCGATGGCGTAGCGGGCGATGTGCAGATCACTGCCGGCTTCAACCCTGCTGCAACGGCCTGACGAGCGTTGGCCGCGCCGTGTTGATGCGGCACCCGGCGGTCGGCGCCGATCGGCTTGCGGGATATGCGTTGCAGTCGGGATTTGCCTTCGTCCAGCACCGGCCGGGCGCATCCGGCGGCGCTGCCGTTTATGCCGCCTCCTATTCCGCGAGCGGTCCGCCGCCCGACATTTTCACCGATGACGAACTGGGGCTCGGCGTATTGACCGAGCTCAGCGTTCGTCCCGAGCTGGCGCTGGCCGGATCGTTCGACTGCTGTCTTACCCCCTGCTGCGGTGCCGCCGCGTCCCTCAGTACGGCCTTGCCGGAGCCCGGATCATCGTCCACCTACGTCCGCAAGGTACTGCGCGCGACCGCCGCCGGGACGGTCACGATCGATGCCAGCTTCTCGCTCAACGACGCCGCCGAGCCCTACCAGTTCATGCTGGTGCCGCGGCAGACCGACGGCGCCGAGCCGCGCCTGACCAAAGACCAATACGACGACTTGCTCAATTTTGTCGATGCCTATCACCCTGTCGGCGTCGAGGTTGTCACCCGCGGGATCAGGCGCTTCGTTCGTGGGTTCCGCCGTCCGCCCGGCTGGGCTCAGCTGCCGACGGCCGCGACTTTTCCGCACTATCGCACAAACCGTTGATCAGCGTCGCCAATTAGAGGAGGCCGATCTTGCTGACCCCGAGAACGAGACACGTCATCACGAAGGAGAACCTCGCGCAAATCGCTGCCGCCGTGGCTGCAGGACAGGTTCTCGAGGTGGTCCCGGAAGCGCCGACCGGCTATACGCGGCAGTTTCAGCACACTGACTGGATCGATTTCGTCGATCCGGTCCAAGCCGGCGGCGACAACGGCTTCAACGAGCGCTTTCACGCATTGGAGAGCGAGTTCGATCTGATCGCCGCCGCAATCTCTTCAACCGATGCCAGCATTGCCCAGATCGAGGCCACACCCCCGGCAATCGGACTGACGGTTGCCTCTTCTATTTCGAACGGCGCGCAGATCCCGATACCGGCGGGGTTCGCAGCCTCGGAGACGATGTTCTTCGCGTTTGTCAAATGGTACGACGTGACGATCCCCCAGCCCGGTACGGATGTCGGGTTCCGCGTCTTCGCCTCGAATACAGGCGTGGTCACAGCGCAGCTTTTCCCCATCAATAGCCCGACCCCCGGCCAATCGCTCATTGCGACCGGCATCGCAATCTCCAAAAGAGGAGGCTGGTGAAATGATTATCGTCTACAACTCCAATACAGGAGAAATCGTCGGCCATTGTTCGCGCGTGTTCGACTCCGGCAAATGGCGCGAAGCGACGATCGATGAGCTGTTCCCCGATCATGCCAAGTCCGGCTTCGCCGCAGTGCATTTCGCCGACGATGCAAGATATTTGGCGTATCGGCCGCACCACTGGCGCTTGCGCCGCGACGAAAGCGGCGTGGTGACAGGGATCGAACGCCTGCCCATGTTGTCGCTGACCTGCGACGCGAGCGACAGCGACAGTGACGGCATCCCCGATCTCCCCGCCGACAGCGCGTCGATAGCGCATGTTACGGCAAAGACGAGCGATGACGCAGATGTCGACATAACCTTCCGAACGACGCGCGGGTCCCTCGGTCAACGCACGGTTCATACGACGAAAGGATCAGCGGCAGTGGAGCTGCGCGCCGCCGGCGAGACCGTCGCTGTCACGGTCACCGCGACGGCTCCGGGATATCGCCCCGGCAATCTCCAAATGGAATTCGTTCCGGCTCAAACGACTCGAGCAAAGCGCGACTGACGAGGATCAGGCAGCACGCGGTTCCCAGTCCGGTTGTCGCCGCCGCCGTCTCGAAGCGTATACCGGTCGCGGTGATCTAGTGACGGTAGACCCGCCCGAGGAAGTCCTCGCGCACCTTGCCGATATAGGCACCCGTCCCGCCAAGCGAGGCGAGGCCCGCCATCGTGTTGCCGACCGATCCGCGCGAGATCTCGATCGCCGTCCCCATCATCTGGTAGAGCGCCTCGGCCCGTGGCGAGTCGACCAGGGTCATTGTCCCCTTGACGAGCGTTTCCCGTCGAGGACCACGTCGTCGTCTTGTGCGATCACGTCGACTATGGCATTGCCGATGCCAACGACGTCGAGACTGGCTGTGCTGGCAGTGGCTGGGACGCAGTTAAGCCGGCAGCGGAATATAGGGCTGATCCCTCAGCGGCAAGTCTTTGGAGAGCTTAGCATTTTTCCCACCAAACACCGGACGAAATTTTCAGCCCTGACATCGACCGTGTTGTAAAGCCCTTTATTTTGCCCTTCCGGGAACATGTTCGGGATCAGCCCTACGTTCACGTAATGAGCAAAGGTGCGCAAAATCCAGCGTGCCTCAATCGATCGCCCGGTCGCCAGAGTGAGCCCTTCGAGCGAGATCATCGTGTCCGGGCCCCAATCGGTGAACCAGTGATAGCCGGCGATCACGGTGCGCACTTCATCGCCCTCGGCACGCACTCGGGCCCCGTCGGCAATGCGTCCTACCGGGGTAATCACGAAGGTGTCGGCGGCGAGGGCGAGTTCGGCTGCAAATCCGGTCCGCGCCGGTGCTGCCGCCATCCCAACTAGACGCCTGCGGCGTTCGCCTTCGAAATTCAGCGCATCGCCGGGGCTCACACGGTATGCCAAGCCTCGGTCGCTGCGATCAGGGTGAGCGGGCAATCCTTCCGGATTTCCCCGGCAAAGTAGCCCAGGCTCCACAGCCAGCCACGCGAATCGTAACCGCGATGAGCCTCGGTGTCGTAAAAGCTCTCGCGGCGCGAGCCGCCGTCGGCGGTAAAGATCGGGCCTTCGGAGCCCTCCACCGCCAGCCGCAAAATCGGCAGATCCGGCCCGGAGCTAACCTCGTACCGGTTGCCCCGGACGGTAAGCGTATAGTCCGATGAGCGCGCCTGGCTGACCGGTGCCTCGTGGGCGAAAGTTGATCAAGGGTCTGAGCCGCAGGCGTAGGCGCCTGCCGTCGCTCAGCGAGCGAAGGGTAAAATGTACGATGTTTTGACGCGAGGGCACGACAATCGAAGTCTCAATGACGACCTCGTCGAGCTCGTATCGCCAACTCGGTAGACCCATGTTCAACGTAAAATCGCGAAATCGACCTTTCTCCCGCATATTCGCGACGCTGCCGTCTTCGAGCTCGATGTCGACTTCGAGATCTTCGAGGACCACCATTCGCCCAAGCGGAGGCGGCTGTGCAGCGATCAAAAGGCCGTGGTAGCGCCGGGTGATGGCTCCGGTTATCGTCGCCGAGGCATAGCCGCCCAACCCGTTTGCACGAGCCATTCACGCGGAGCCCCCGATAACAGGCTCGCGTCGCGGACGGTGCGGCGAAGCTCAACCATCGGCTGCGCGACGATCGCGAACCTTGCCCGACTCGGCTACCGCGTCGGTGGCTCAGAGGAGAGGACCACGGCGGTCTGGCCCAGAATAAGCCAGTTTCCGTCGACGTCCTGCGCCGGGTCGCCCGAACCACCGTAAGAAGGGGCTTCGCTGGACCACAGAAGTCGCCAGGCACGGTCCTCGACCGGTGCTAATAGCGGTTCGGGCGCGGGGCCGAGGAGAAGGTCGCGACCGAGATTGACAATCAGTACACGGTCGCCATTGCTCTCCGAGAAAAACCGCAGCATCCAAGCTTCGTCCGCAAGCTCCGCGCCGTCGATCCGGCAGGGCGTGCGAGCACCGGGTCCGTCCGCCGCAGCGCCAGAAGGTCGCGATGTAGCGCGTAAATCGAGGCATGCCGCCGCGGCTCGCTGAGATCCAGTACCGATCGGCGAAAAGTGGCCGTATCGTCCGGGTCTGGCAGCTTGTCTTGCATCCTACCAGTCGCAAGACTGGGGAACTGCGCTAGGAAGCCGCGACGCCCCTCGCGGACGTCTGCGATAGTTCTTTCCCGGGATCGGCAAAATAAAAGAACGGGGTCGACGCGGCGAATTCCTGCCCTTGGAACAGCATCGGAATGCCTGGCATCAGCGACAGATACGCGGTCATCGCGCGAAAGCGGCCGGGGCTCGTCAGCGCGTGACAGCGCTCCCCGGTGCCGGAGTTGGCAATCTGGTCGTGGTTCTGCAGAAAGACAACAAAACATTCTGCGGGAAGGTCAAACGCCGGCGTGCCGCGCGGCTTCTGCTGCCACTGGTAGCGCTGCCCTTGGTAAAGGAAGCCGTGCTTGGCGGCAGCGACCAACTCGCGCGGTTGGCCGAAGTAGTCCGAGTAATAAGCCTCGTGACGTCCGGTCAATGCCACCGTGGCGCTATGATGGAAATCATCGTTCCACAGCGCGTCGAGTCCATAACCGCCGCGTTCGGCCGGGCGCACCAGCTGGGCCTGCTGCGGCTCGTTCTCGCCGACAACGAAAGTCGTTCGGCCGCGCCCCGCAGACCGCACCTGCCGGACGACGGCAGCGAGAAAATGATCTTCGGATCGATCGAAGATTTGCTGGGTCGCGTCCAGCCGCAAGCCGTCGAGATGATATTCGTCGATCCAATAGCCTGCATTGGCGACGAAGAATTCCCGCGTCGGGCCTGAATCCAGACCATCAAAGTTGATCGCTTCCCCCCACTGGTTGTCGTAGTGATCAGTGAAATAGGCCCCTGAGAACGATTTGAGATGGTTTCCTTCCGGACCGACATGGTCGTAGACGACGTCGAGGATGACGGCGATGCCCAGGGCGTGGGCGGAGTCGACGAAGCGGCGGAAATCAACCGGCTCGCCGTAGAGATGGGTGGGCGCGAAAAGATCGACGCCGTCGTATCCCCAGCCGAATCGGCCCGAAAATTCTGCCACCGGCATGATTTCGAGGCAGGTGATACCGAGCTCGGCGAGAGCCGCAAGTTCGCGCAGGGCAGCATCCCAGCTCCCCTCCGGGGTGAATGTGCCGATATGCATTTCGTAGATGACGAGGCGTTCTCGCGGGAGCCCGCGCCATGCCCCGTCGGTCCAGGCGAAGTCCTCTGGATCGATGATTTCCGAAGGTCCGTGTGGGCCTTCCGGTTGAAACCTCGATGCCGGGTCGGGCAATGCTGTCTCGCCCTGATCGAGGCGAAAGAGATATCTCATGCCTGCTCGCGCTAGCTGGCTCCACGCTGAGAAATAGCCATCGGGCTCGGATTGCAGCATTGCCGGCTCGAGACCTTCGATCTCCACGACGACCTCGCGGCAGCGCGGCGCCCAGAGACGGAAATGGACGCCGCCGCCGGACTGCGGCTCAGCCCCAATCGGCAGGCGCCGGAGGGCTTCAGGTGAAGCCGGATGTTTCAGAATAGAAAGGTTGAGCGCAGTCATGATCTCCCGTCGCTCTTCTCTATGATCGACCATTCGCGCAGATACCGACGGTAAGCTCATTGCGGCGACGACGCTCCCCGCTGTCTGTTATTTGCAGTGTGTTGAGTTATCAAAGGTTCAGAGAATGCACGCAAAACCCAGCGCGCGAACGCCCGTGTCCGGTAGTCTCCGAAACATGCGCAGGGGTTCGTAGTTCACTTCTTCCCGGCTTCCCGGACGGCGTCCTTGGCGCCGCCTAATGCGTTCTGAACCCTCCCAGCAGTCTTCTCCGCCGCCCCTTCGGCTCGGGTCTTGGCGTCGCCGGTCACCTTGCCGACAGCCTCTTTAACTCTGCCCTTTATCTGATGAGCGACGCCCGCGATGCGATCTTTATCCATGACGGTTCCCTACGGTGCTTTTGTCTGACGGGTTCGCCTTGAGCGAGGTCTAACCAACTACTGGGGTTACAACACAATCGGCTTCTTTGCGCCCGATCCACGCTATGCCCACGAGCGCGAGCAGACATTGCGCGAATTCAAAGAGATGGTGGCCAGCTTCCACGACGCCGGCCTCCAAGTAATTCTCGACGTCGTCTACAACCAAACTGCGGAAGGCAACGAGCACGGCCCAACCTTGTCGTTCAAGGGCATCGACAACGCCTCCTATTACCGTCTGACGCCCGATCAGCTGCGGTACTACATCAACGACACCGGCACCGGAAACACACTGAATCTGAGCCACATGCGAGTGATCCAAATGGTCACCGACAGCCTCCGCTATTGGGTGACCGAGACTCATGTCGACGGGTTCCGTTTCGACCTCGGCACCATTCTCGCGCGAGAGCCGAACGGCTTCGATAATCAGAGCGGCTTTTTGAAGGCGTGCTGCCAAGACCCGATACTCAACACCGTAAAGCTAATTGCCGAGCCCTGGGATTGCGGACCCGGTGGCTACCAGGTTGGTGGCTTTCCTCCAGGCTGGGCAGAATGGAACGACAAGTTCCGCGACACGGTACGTGATTTCTGGTGCGGCCAGGTATCGGCGAGCGCGCTGGCCCCGCGCCTTTCCGCCTCAGGCGACTGCTTCAACCATCGAGGCCGCAAGGCCTGGGCGTGCATCAACTTCGTCGCAGCCCATGACGGGTTCACTTTGAACGATCTCGTCACCTACAATGAAAAGCACAATGAGGCAAACGGCGAAGACAATAACGACGGAAGCTCCAACAATCGATCATGGAATTGCGGCGTGGAGGGTCCAACGGAAGATGAAGCGATCCAAGCGCTGAGAGAGCGCCAGATCAAGAACGTCCTCGCCACCTTGCTGTTGTCGCAAGGCACACCGATGCTGCTCGCCGGCGATGAGCTCGGCCACACCCAGCGCGGCAATAACAACGCCTACTGCCAGGACAGCGAGATTAGCTGGCTGGATTGGAATATCGAGAAAAGGGGTCGGTCGCTGATCCAGTTTGTTCAGCAGCTGATCAGGTTGCGTCATAATTATCTCATTCTGAGGCGCAGCCGCTTTCTGACGGGTGACTACAACGAGGAACTTGGCGTCAAGGACGTGACGTGGGTCAACGCATCAGGTTCGGAGATGCGCGTCGAGGAGTGGGACGATAGCAATATGCATTGCTTCGGCATGCTGATGGACGGCCGAGCACAGCCAACGGGTATTTCCCGTCGCGGAGAAGATGCGACATTGCTAATGGTGCTGAACGCCCACAATGATCTGGTGAAGTTTACACTCCCAGAGACTGTGGGCGGTCGCGAATGGTCTCTTCTGATTGACACCAATCTCGCTGAAATTTCCGAAACAAGCAATTTTGTGAGTGGTGACAGTTACAGCGCGACTGGGCGATCGGTTCTGCTGTTTGCTCTTCATCCGGACGCGTTTAGCTGAAGCAGTCGCCGGTGACGCCGACCCGATGACAACGGAGTTGATCGGCTGGGTCATCCGCGGCCATCCTGCCGGCGACGATCGGCCCGGCAGGTCTAGTGATAATGGCGCAACTGCCGTTATCAAGGGGATACCGAGTTGCTGTTCGTCGGGCAGATCACGGCGTCTGCCGGTTTCGAGATCTGTAGCTGGCTATCTCTTTGGCTTAATGCCAACGATTGCTCGCGTGTTCGAGGCGAAATTTGAGACAGGCAACTTTCCGGCTTGCCGTGAACCGACGCTTGATGACCGTTGCATTTGTGGTCGGTGGTGATTGATCGCTCCGGGATCAATTGGCTACCGCGCCGGCCGCAGAGCCGGCGGAACGATATGTTCCATACAATTGTTTGCGGCTTGATCAAGCAGATGGCTGTCATTGATGAAGGCATGTATCGGCAATAGCTCGACCGAGGTCACACCGAGCGATTTTACATAATCGACAACGTCCTTATTCTCGAGTCCTTTGTAGGTCCCGCGGTGTGCTTTCGGCACCATCGGATGGAGCTTGGTAAAACCGCGCAAATGCATTTCATAAAGGATAGTATGATCCCATGGGACGGTGCAGCCCTGCGGCTCGCCTTTCCAGTCGAAATTAGGGTCGACGACCACGCATTTGGGCACGAACGGCGCGCTGTCGCGCTCGTCAAAGGTCGTGTCGTCACCCGACTCCATTTGAAAACCGAAGACTGCAGGATGCCATTCCAGTTCGCCAAAATGCCCTCTCGCATAGGGGTCGAGCAGCAGCTTATTCGGGTTAAACCGGTGGCCCTGGTGCGGCTCATAGGGCCCGTGCACGCGATAGCCGTAGATTGCGCCCGGCTCAACTCCCGGTAGGTAGCCGTGCCAAATCTCGTTGGTATATTCGGGAAGTTCGACGCGTGCCGTCTCGAGAACACCATTCTGATCAAAGAGGCGGATCTCTCCTCTAGTCGCATTCGCAGAGAACATGGCAAAATTGACGCCTCCGCCATCCCACGTAGCGCCGAGAGGATGCGACAGACCCTCACTGATTTGGTTTTGTCCACCTTCATCAACTGTCCCTTTCTCGAGGTTAAGCGTCGCGTTTACGACGATGAATTCGCGGAATGTCTAGCTACGGCGGAATCAGCTGGAACTGATGATGCGGCCGGTTCCGGTGCGGTCGAGATCTCGCGGGACTCCGGGGCCGGGGTAAATGGCTCACTAGCGACGAAAACAACCGAGCACTCCGCGCGCTGGAGCAGTTCGGCCGGGACCTCACCAAAGAAAAGCTGGTCGCCTGGCCGTGGACCTACACCCATCACCAGAAGATTGTGAGCGCCGACCTCGAGTTGACGAAGAATGGCTTCCTGAGGCGTTCGAACGCTGCGCACCGCGCCCTTTACCTCGACACCGTAATGATCGCCCAGTCGGACAATCTCGCGGATCACAGCGTCGGCGCTAGACGCCGGAGCGAGCGCTGCGCCGACGTTGCGCTGCCAAGAGCGAGCCCTCCGCTCCCCACTGGCCACGTGGAGCGCGGTCACCGACCCCCGCGAGGCTTGCGCTAACGCGATCGCAAGCTCGGCGCCGTGGCGTGAAGCGGTGGTCCCGGTTACCGGGACGAGCATCTTCAGTGAAGCTCCTAGCGTTTCCCGGCGATCGATGCCGCGAGCGATAGCGATCGCAAACGGCCCGGCGAACTCGACCGCGCTACGCGTGATCTGCTCGTGGAACGTGTGGCCTTCGGAGGCGGGTTCGCGGCCGATGAACAAGAGCCCATAACCCTTTTTGGCCTCGACGCCGATTACATGTTCGCTGGGCTTCTCGACACGTGCGGCGATTTCGGCCGGATCGCTCCCCGGCTTCTCGGGACCGGCTTCGTCGCCTTCCGCAGCACTCTGCTTGACGACGGTTTTGGTGCGTTCGGCTTGCCAGGTCCCCTCGCGGAGCGGGCCGGCGGTTGCATAGTCGAAATGAATAACCGTCGTCGCAATGCGCCGAGCACCGGCCAGGAGCCCTACCAATCGCGAAGCGAACTGTCCGCTCGGGCTGGCATCCACTGCCACGAGCAGTCTTTCAATATTGGAAACAAACCCTTTCTCTTCGAACTCCTCGCGCTCCAAGCGAGCTGTCTCCTCGGGGCTCATCGGCAGTCGGGCCAGCGCCCACCGCAGCATTGGGGGCATCGACATCGTCGTCACAACAGCCATCGCGACAATCGTTGTGAACAGGTCCTCATTAAGGATGCCCATCGACAGACCGATTGTTGCGATGATGACCTCGGTCGATCCGCGCGCGTTCATACCGCAACCGAGCGCCAGTGACTGCGCCCAACTCATTCCTCCCAATCGGCCACCCAAAAGGGCGCCACTGAACTTCCCGAGGCTAGCGATCACAATCAATCCGAAAGTCAGCAGAAGCAGATCGGTGTTGGCAAGAACCGCGAGATTCGTGGTCAGTCCGGCCATTCCGAAAAAGACCGGCATGAAAAAAGAAACGATGAGCCCACGGAGCTGCTTGTCGATGTGGCTCGTCAGAATCGGCGATTGGCCGACGAGGATGCCGGCGACGAAAGCGCCGAGCACCGTGTGCACGCCGATCGCGTTGGTCGTCAGCGCCATCAG
>Ga0306922_10002977_pt1 | contig 15788 bp, 18 predicted proteins | sample sta12Cox44000082_FD_203758 | JGI IMG/M metagenome (GOLD analysis project Ga0306922, IMG submission 203758) | Lab enrichment of tropical soil microbial communities from Luquillo Experimental Forest, Puerto Rico - statoxic.12C.oxic.44.000.082 (v2)... | ecosystem: Environmental > Terrestrial >... | reverse complement strand
TGCTTCGCCAGCTTGCCCAGCGTTTTCGCATTCGCGCGCGGATGCTCGCTGATCAGCCGCAGCAAATAGAAATCTTCCGGCGGCGCCTGCTTCGCCAGCTTTTCGAGCATTTCCGGCTTGGCATCCGCGCTCAGCACCAGCCCGATTTTTTCATCCCAGGCCACGTTGATCTGGTTCAGCTCCCGCGTGCGCGCGTGAATCAACTCTTCGAGGATGCGCCGCTCCTGCTGGCGACGTGCGATGGGGATGTCCGTGCCCTCCAGGGAATCAAGAACACGAAGAAGGTGCTGTCGCTCCCCAAAGACGATCTGTGAGGTCCGGGAGACCGTGCCTTTTTCCTTCTCCTTGTGCTGCACCAAGTCGGAACGTCGCATCGTCGGGTTGCTCCACACGGCTTCCCCAGAGCTTATTGGTGAATCCAGCATCTCCGTTTGCATTTCAAGCAGGCCTTAGCCATGCAAATTAGGGCTGGCTCTGGTGGCATACGAATTATGTTCTGCAGGACCGATAGGGTAAAGTTTAGTGGTGGCTTTTGTGCCCGAAGTGCCACTCCGGCTTGCCGGTGGCCCGCCGGCGACACCTGTTCCATTGCCCGCGGCTGCTCCTTGTCGCGCCGCATTCTGGAGATCTGCAGCCGTGGGTGGCAAGCCCTGCGGGTTTTCGACAGGCGGCAATTCCGACGGGCTGGTTTTTTCGACGGAACGAAACCATGTCAGCGTTTCAGGAACACAAAGAGGAACTCGAGCATTACGAGCAAATGTTCGGTCGCGAACGCGGCCGGCTGGCCGTTTCGCTAGACCGCATTACCAATGCGCTGGTTCTCGCCGGACAGCATGGCGTCTACTGCACCACTCGGAGCAATCCCGCCGTGCCGGCTATGGACTTGCGCATGATTCATCAGGAATTGGTTCACGCCAAAGAACTGGTGCAATCGGTGATGGAGGAATTGCGGAAAGCAAAACAGCCACCGAAGGATTAATCGGCGTGGCGCCCTCGGTTGTTTACCTTGTCGTTTTCTTGCGTCCCCGCCTGTACCCTTTTCATTCCGGCTGCAAAAAGGGATTCGTCTCGCGCTCGCGTCCGATCGTGGTCATCGGCCCGTGGCCCGGATGGACGATCGTAGCGTCCGGCAGCTGCATTAATTTGCTGCGCAGCGAGTCCATAATTTCTTCGATCGAGCCACCCCAAAGGTCCGTCCGGCCAATACTCCCGGCGAACAGCGTGTCGCCGGCAAGCAGTTGCGGGACGCGACTCTCGGCCTTCGCCGAATCGCCGATTTCGGAAAAGCTGTTTTGAAGCTGAGAATCGGTCTTTGCAGAGTTGTCGGACCGACCCGCTCTTGCAGCGCCGTCTCCGGCGTCGGGGTCCGCGGTTGACTTGCCTTTGGCGTCCTTATCGGTCAAAGAAAGCTTGCCCGCATCGTGCGGAAGATACAGCGAGACGCTTCCGGGCGAGTGCCCGGGCGTGTGAATGACCTGCGCCTCGAGCGATCCCCAGCGCAATATATCGCCTTCCTTCAACAATTGATCCACTTCCGTCAAGTCAGGCGGCACGACGCCGAGAAACGAGGCCTGCATCTCCATGGCCTGATAAAGCGGCAAATCGTCGCGGTGCATCAGCACCGGCGCTCCCGTATATTGGTGCAGCTTGCTTAGACCGCCTACGTGGTCAATGTGGGCGTGCGTGCTGACGATCGCCTTGACCGTGAGCCGCCGCCGGCCAAGAAGTTCGAGAATGCGGGTAACTTCATCGCCGGGATCCACTACGAGCGCTTCGTGGGTGAGCGGGTCCCCAATGATCGAGCAATTGCACTGCAGCATCCCGACGGGAATGGTGATGTGAATCAGACTCTCTTGAGCGGCATTGAGGGCCGGCAGGCCTCGCAAGTCGTCTCGCATAGAGCAATTATAGCATTGCCTCTTGACCGCACTCCGCAGAGCGTGCGATCAGTCGCGGCCCCGCAGACCACCCCCGGTACAAACAAAAAGAGCTAGACTGGAGGTGCACGAATCAATAAGCCATGGAAATGCCGGCAGCCAAACTCGACGCAACCGTTGGCGCGGACGCGAAGCCAATACCCTCGCCGCTGGCGGGTGTGTATGAAAGTGCGGGCGCGAAGATGGGCGTGTGGTTCGGCTGTTCGCTGCCCGACGATTTTGGAGAACCCGCAGCTGAGTACCGCTATGCCAATCAAACCGTGGCGCTGGAGGACAAGAACTACCGCACCCAGTTGAAATTCACTGGTCCGGACCGCGTTCGCTACCTCAACGCCATTCTAACCAACAACATCCGAGATCTGGCCGCCGGACAAGGCACGGTCTCATTGCTGCTCAATCCGCAGGGTCATATCCTGGCCGAGATTGAAACTTACGCATTCACCGACCACCATCTTTGTGTCTCGTACGCCATCATCCGCGAGCAACTCATCCAGTGGATGGACAAATACATCATCATGGACGACGTCACGCTTGCCGACGAGACCGAGCGCTGGGGCACGCTGGCGCTGGAAGGAGCAAGGGCCGTTGCAGTAGTGAAGGAGCTCACTGGAGTCGATTTGCGACAGCTCCAGGAGCTTTCCATCGTCGATGCTCGACTCCTCCCCTATCACCGGGTGGCCGCGGCTTCGGCAGCCGAAGGTGCACCACCCTCCAGCGGCCCGGTTCCTTGTCGGGTGGTCAAGCGCTCGCCGGGAGGCGTGGCCGGCGCGGAGTTCGTTGTCGAGCGCGCCGATCTGCAAACTCTTTGGCGGATTCTAGCGGAAGCCGCGCGCAGGCATGGCGGCGGCCCGGCGGGTTACACGGCATTGAGCGGACAACGCCTGGCGCAAGGCGTGCCGTGGTTCGGCTACGACTTCGGCGAAAAACAGATTCCGCACGAAGCCGGACTCGAAAACAGTCACATCAGCTACACCAAGGGCTGCTACACGGGACAGGAGATCGTGGAGCGCGTTCGTTCCCGGGGTCACGTGAACCGGCGCCGCGTTTCACTGCTGTTTTCCGGCGATGCCGTTCCTGAGCCCGGCTTTCCCCTGACCGCTGACGACGGCAAGGAAGTTGGCTCGGTTACGCGCGCTGCGCGTGTTGGGGATCCCCCGCGCATCATCGGCATGGGCTATGTCCGCAGCGAAGCCGACGCTCTGGGGGCCAACTTACATTGGCCCGGCGGCACCGCCACGATCATTCGCCTACCTTGAGCCAACGAGGCCCTGCGGAAGAAACCTACTGTGGCACCCCAGCGGAGCGCAGCGTTAGCGTGATCTTTCCAATGCGGCTGGTAAGATAGTCACGCACGATCACGCGCCCAAGGTAGCGCCGGCCATCATTTCCACTCTTTGCGCAACCGTTCTCTTGTCTTGCTGACGAACGACATCGACGTCCACACCGATTATGCGCGCGGCACAATGGCTTCCACCGCAGCGCAGAACTGGTCGATCTCCTCTGGAGACGTATAGACGTTCGAGCTCACGCGAATTCCGTTGAAGCCCGGCCCGCTGATGGGTGTAACCAGGATGTTGTAGTTCGTGAGCAGCGCTTCATACAGCTTTCCTGGCTCGATGGTGTCGAAGTGGATCGTGCCGAAGGCGCCCGACTGGTTCGGCGCCAACTCGACCAGCACTTTCGCGCCAGGAACTTTGCTCAGGCGCTCCGCCCAGCGATTCTTCAAATACCGCAGGCGCGCAAATTTTCGCTCCGCGCCAATTTGCTCATGAAACTCCAGCGCTTGCAGCGTGGCGTTGTGCATGGCTGCGGGGTGCGTGCCGATTTCTTCGAACTTGCGGATATTTTTGTCCATCGATTCCGGCGCGGCCATCAGCGCCCAGTGTTTCTGGATGCGGTCTCTGCGCACGTACAACACGCCCGTCCCGATGGGCGCCGAGAGCCACTTGTGCAGACTCGCGCCGTAGAAGTCGCAGTCCACATCGGAAAACTGGAACGGCACGTGCGCAAACGCGTGCGCTCCATCCACGATACTCGTGATACCCCGCTCGCGGGCCAGGGCACAAATCTCCTTGACGGGAAAGATCTGGCCGGTCATGAACACGACTTGCGAGACATGAATGACCCGCGTGCGCGGGGTAATCGCCTGCTCGAACATCCGCGGCAAATCCGCTGGATTGCGTACCGGCACGGCGAAGTTCAGTTGCTTGAGCACAATTTTTTCGCGGCGCTCGCGCTGCTGCCAGGTCGTAATCATGCGCGGGTAGTCCTGGCTCGTGGTCAAGACTTCGTCGCCGGGCCGCAGATCCAGGCCAAACTGCGCAATCTGCAACGATTCGCTGGCGTTCCGCGTGATGGCAACGCATTCGGGATCGGCGTTCCACATCTGCGCGAGCCGCTTGCGTACGTCTTCGATTCCCGGCTCCAGGTCGTGCCACATGCGGTACGCCGGAAGCTGGTTGCTGTAATGGATGGCCTCGATCTCCGCGTCCAGGACGCTGGTGGGGGCCGGTGCCACGCCGCCATTGTTGAGGTTGATAAGCTTCGGGTCGCGGACGAACGCGCTGCGAATCTTTTTCCAGAATTCTTCGTCGCCTGCCAAATCTTCCGGTGCGACGTGCGCGTAGGCACGGTTCAACAGCGACGCCAACACCAGAGCCTCTCCCCCGTACAGAAATCCACGGCGGCCCAATTCAGCACTCATAGCTATACACTCCCACCACAGCTATCGACCGCAAGCATAGCGCAATTAGGCCGCTTTCGGGGATTTCTTGCACCCTTTTCGTTTTCCGGTTTGGCACCAGCAACCCGCTGAACTAGGCTCTTGCCGTGTAACGAATCCTCTGATCTGCGTCACCATGCAACTTTGTGCAGACCGCCGCTTGCGGCGCCCTCCGACCTTGGTAATCGAGCCCGGCCGTGTGCGTAATTCCGGATCGCTAAGTGCTCTTAGCCGCTTGGAACCATAGACGTCGAACTGCAAATGATCCCGACGGCGTGCAAAGAGTGGCGGGAAGAAGTGCCGTCAGCAGTCACGCAGTGAGCCTTCCCCTCGCATCGCCCCGGTCCACAGGCAACGACAAGGAGTGTCTCTGCGAGACGAGGCCGGTACCAATTGCGGTGCGACTGCTCCCAACATACACTGGAAGCCTCCTTGCTGAGAGGATGGCCACTCGACCCCAGGTCGGATGCCGCAAGGAGGGCAATGTTTGAGCGTTACACAGAGAAAGCCCGGCGCACGATTTTCTTTGCGGCCGAAGAGGCCGACAGGCTCGGTCACAGGAGTGTTGGGACAGAACACCTGCTCCTTGGAATGTTGCTGATGAAGGGATCCCTTGCTGCGGAAATCTTGCAAGCAAGGGGTCTAAAGCTGACGCAGATACGACGACAGTTGCAGATAATCGCGGCAGCCGCCATCAAACCCCGGTGGCAGGGGAGCGCGTTGCCAAAGCTGGAGGATTTTCTTAGTGGACTCAAAAGGCACGGCTCACAAGAACTGCTGCCGTTCTTTGCAACAAATGCGCATTTCGTTGATGCCTCGGGAAAGGTCTGGAATCGCGAAGAAATTGGCACGCACTTTGAAACTCTATTTATTCTGTACGCCAAAAAAAACGCATCCTACCTCATCGAAAAGATGATACAAGACACGAAGGACGCTGCGGTTGCCGTGGTCCTGTGGAAGAACGCGATCCTCGCAAGTATGGAGCGCGTGTGGATGCACCGGATGGGTATTATTCTGGTTCCCGAAGGCGAACAATGGGCGATTGCCTGGCTTCAAGTGACTCCCGTTAAACCCACCTAAGAGCAAGCATCATTCGAATTCGCGGCCGGGAGCAGCTTGGTCGAGGCCGACGCGGCCAGCGGCGATCCCGGCCCTGAAATAATTCTCGCCGAGGATCGGCGAGCCGGCCAAGCGCCGCAGCATAGCGATCTGGCCGATGTGACTGAGCGCGTCCGCGACCGGACCCTGAAAAAGACCTTCGGCGGAACCGTTGAGTGGTGCGGGGGAAGCCAGGTAATCGTCGAACTTTTGCAGCGCGGCGAAAAAGCGGTCGACTTCTGCGTTCCAGGGCAGCGGCGTGGAGTTCCGCCACGCTTCTTGGCCTTGTGCGATCGACAGCGCCCAGTCAAAAACATCGCCCATATGTGCGAGAATTTGCGCGGGCGTGCGCGTCTTGTCGCCAATGTGGAAGGTGGCAAAGTGATCTGGCGCGCCCCGCAACGCTTTTCCGCCGCGGTAAGCAACGGTCGCGAGCGTGTGGCGCAAGAGCTGGCGCGCAGGATCGAGAGAGGCGGTCGAGCCAGTTGCAGGTGATGCGCTCATGGAGGCTCCCTTCTTCAAACAGGACTGGCAACAAGAGTTTTAACACAGAGGGGGCGGAGAGCACAGAGCAGTACGAAATCTTCCCTAGTCACAAACCACGATTCACGAGTCGCGCGGAATCATTGCTTGGCATAGACGCGGACGTAGTCGACGAGCATTAGTTGAGGAAAAACGGTGGTGCCATCGGGCGAGCCGGGCCAATTGCCGCCCACGGCGACGTTCAAAATGATGAAGAAAGGATGATCGAAGACCCAGGCGCCGCCGGTGGGCCACTGGGATTGAGCAAAAGTTGCATAGAGATTGGTGTCCACATAAAAACGCACCGCGCCAGGCTCCCACTCGATGGCGTAAACATGAAAATCATCGGCGAATGCCTGGCCGGCAGGCAATGTGAAAATGGAAGTAGCGTCGCTGGTGCGGCTCGTCGTGCTTGGGCCGTGAAGCGAGCCATGCACCGTGCCGGGCTCCCTGCCGATATTCTCCATGATGTCGATTTCGCCGCACGCGGGCCAGCCGGCGGTCGTGATGTCATTGCCAAGCATCCAGAAAGCGGGCCACATTCCCTGCCCCGCGGGAATCTTGATGCGCGCTTCAAAGCGACCATACGCCTGGCTGAATAAACCCTGCGTCTTAAGCCGGGCGGAAGTGTAGTTGTTGGTGGAGCCGTCTGAGCAAGCGAAGGGGGTGCTTTCCTGCTGAGCCGTGACGACGAGATTGCCGCCCTTGATTTGGGCGTTCTGCAAACGGTTGGTATAGCACTCTAACTCGTTGTTGCCCCACCCTTTGCCGCCGGTGTCGTAGGTCCACTTCGAGAGATCCGGAGCCGAACCATCCGGGCCGCTGAATTCGTCCGACCAAACCAGGGTCCAACCAGCCGGGGCCGGCGGAGGAGGGACGGGGGAGTTAGGCAAGCGGTCTGCCGAGCAGCCGCAACTCAGAAAGCCACCGAGCAGCGCTGTCGTAGAAAGAACGGAGAATCGCAATGTCATTTGTAGCATCGACAAGCGACAGATTGAAGCCTGTGCCACTACGCGAGATTAAGCGCGCGCTTGAACGAACCCTTTTCGTTTTCGATCTTTTTCTGAAGCTGGAGAATCGAGTAGAGCAGCGCTTCCGGCCGCGGCGGGCAGCCCGGAACGTAAACGTCCACCGGAATCACCTGATTGCACCCTTGCACGATAGCGTAGTTGTTGAACACGCCGCCCGAAGTGGCGCAAGCGCCCATGGAAATCACCCACTTGGGCTCGGGCATTTGGTCGTAGAGCTGACGCACGACCGGAGCCATTTTTTGCGAGAGCCGGCCGGCCACGATCATCAAGTCTGCCTGGCGCGGCGAAGGACGAAAAACCTCCGCGCCAAAGCGCGCCACGTCGAACCGTGCTGCCGCCATGGACATCATTTCAATGGCGCAGCAGGCCAGCCCGAATCCGAGTGGCCAGATGGAGCTTTTGCGCGCCCAGTTCACCGCCTTGTCCAGTTGTGTGAAGATGATGCCTTCGTCCTGGAGCAAGCTGCCAAAGTCTTCTGGCTTCGTCAACGTCGCATGTTTTCCGAGAGAAGTACTCATAGTTCCTCATCGTCTCTTCAACTCCATTTTCGCACACCGCTCACCCCCGAAACAAATGAGGCACAATTCGAAGCAAATTGCGCACTCCTGACCTTGCCAGCGCCAGCGCGTGGTCGCTTCCAGAGCGAGCGGTTGGTGAGAACGGCGAAGGTCGGATTGCCCAGACCCCAAAGGACGTCGACCCTAGGAAAGCTCGCTGCAAAGTTTTGGCTTGCGGGCGTGCGCATCGATTTGACAGTTAACCAGCGCGATTGCAATCGTCTGACTACCCGAAGGTGCCCCCCGAGTCGCCTCAGGGCTACGCCCCCGAAGATATTGATGTCATTCAACCGGGGGAGATTCGACAGGACACAGGATGGATCTAGCCCGTCACTTTGCCGGCGACGACGGTCGTCGCCTCAACGCGGGAGGGTATACGGTGTCCGTACTTTCTTCCTCCGTGATTTTCATCCCCGCTTGCGGGCAGCTTGATGCCCATGCAGATGCCGGCAAAGCCCGCCGCACCATGAGCACGTCGACAGAGGTGTCCGCCCTCGTGAGGAATTGCCGGAGGGCTCAGGCATGTTGACCCAATCCTGCGTCACCTTAACCCTCCGCGGCAGTGTGGCTGCGCAGGAATTCCGCGCTTTCTCGCAAGGATTGGCGGCCTTCGGGAATCTTGTGCGCCGCGAGCTGCCAGACGTGAGGAACGACATCCCAAAGCTTCAATTCGACGGAAACGCCCGCGGACCGCGCCTTTTCCGCAAGGCGCGTGGAGTCGTCGCGCAAAGTCTCATTCGCGCCCACATGGATGAGCAATGGCGGAAGACCTGTGAGATCGGCGTAGAGCGGGGACATGAGAGGATTGCACGGATCGGCGTCGCCGACATAAAGGCGAGCGGTTGGCGCGACGGCCGGGCCGTGGAACATGGCGCAGCGGCGTGTGTTTGTGCGGACGGATTCGCCCGTGGCGGCAAGATCGGTCCATGGGGAGAAAAGAGCGGCCGCAGCGGGAAGCGCTGCTCCCGCAGCCCGAAGCACAAGCATTAGAGAGAGTGAGAGCCCTCCGCCTGCAGAATCCCCGGCCACAACGAGGCGCCGCGGGGAAGGCCCTTCGGCAAGAAGACCGCGATACGCGGCAACCGCGTCATCCACCGCAGCGGGAAAACGATTTTCGGGAGCCAGGCGATAATTGGGAGCGAAGACACGGAAGCCGTGCATCGCGAAAAACGCGGTGATGGGGCGATGCGTCTCTGCAGAGCAGGCAAAATAGCCGCCGCCATGCAAATAGAGGAGCAGGTGTTGCGCGGAACCTTCAGACTCAACCCATTCTCCCGGGATACCATTTAGGTGTGCTGGAGTGATGTGCACGGATGCCGGAGGCTTGTAAGGATGAGGACAAAGCAGCTGGCGCGCCAGGCGGTAGTCGCGGCATTTCTTGAGGGGGCGCTTAACCCGCCACTTGAGGATCCACACCGCAAGATGCGCCTGAAGACTGCCCATGGCTGGTTGCCCCTTCCGAGGGCCCGCCGAGAGGATAGCAGACGGTCGCAGAAAGGAGTTCTAAATTTAGGGAGGAAGCTCCGGCGAGGGGCTGGGCCGCCTCGCCGGCATGGGCTAAGACCTCAGGGAAAGCACGAGAACGGCATCACTCCGGCAAATACGGGGCAAACGCCATCGAGTCAGTTGATAAGCTAAACGGAGAGTGTTCTGTGCGGGCAAACTCCAACCTCCTCCGCATTTCAGAAGGGCGCTGTCGCTGGGCACCAAGAGATGGCAGGGTAGGGAGCTGTCACTTCCGGGGTGGACAGACAACGCTATAAGATTACTGCATCGATGTCAATAGTACGTAATATACGTGATCTTTGACGAAACTTCGCGTGCCTTTTTCGACCGAGTCACACGGAGAGGACGACTTTGCCGAATTGGGAGCTGGATTCGAGATAAGCGTGAGCGGCGGCGGCTTCCGCGAGCGGGAAAACGTGATCAACGACGGGTTTGAGTTTTCCTGTGGCCACGAGCTTGAACACCGCGTGGAGCTCGGACTTCGTGCCCATGTAGGAACCGAGAAGCGAAAGTTGGCGGATGAAAAGAAAACGCAAGTCCACTTTGGCGTCGTAACCGGTGGTCGCCCCGCAGGTGACCAGTCGACCGGTCGGAGCGAGGCTGGCAAGGCTATCCTCCCAAGTAGCCGTGCCGACGTGCTCGAAGACGATATCCACGCCGCGTTTGTTCGTGATACGACGGACCTCGTCGCGAATTTTTTGTGTTTTGTAATTGATGACTTGGTCGGCGCCGAGTTCTTTGGCCTTGGCTAGCTTCTCGTCGGAGCCAGCAACGGTGATGACCCGCGCACCGAAAAACTTGGCGATCTGAATGGCGGCGCTGCCAACGCCGCTGCCCGCGCCAAGGATGAGGATGTCCTCACCGGGGTGCAACTCGGCCCGGGTGATGAGCATGTGCCAGGCGGTTTGAAAGACGAGAGGAATTGCTGCGGCCTCTTCCCAGTTGAGATTTTCGGGATAGGGGAGGCAATTCACTTCGGGCGCACGGACAAATTCGGCGCAGCCGCCGTCAATCAGGTAGCCAAGGTTGGTGGCCTGGCGGCAGTGATTGTCGAGGCCGGCGAGGCACGCCGGGCATTTGCCGCAGCTCACCAGCGGCGCAAGCACGACTCTCTGGCCGACGCGAATGGTGGTTACGTCCGCGCCAATTTTGGCGATTTCTCCCGCCACGTCGCTACCGGGAATGTGCGGGAGCGGAATCGGCACATTGGGCAAGCCGCGGCGCACCCAAAGATCGAGATGATTGAGTGCGCAAGCCTTGACGCGGACGAGAACATCACTGGTGCGCAGCATGGGCTCCGGCGTATCCGTATATTTCAGGACCTCCGGCCCTCCGTGCTGGTGAAACAGGATCGCTTTCATGGCACCTCTCGGTCCGTCGCAGAGGCTGAACGGTATCACTCCTCACCAGCAGTGTCCAGGAACGATGCGCATTGACAGCAAGAATGGCGCGCCGTAGGCTGAAGCAATAAGAGACAGCTTGGGCTGCCCAGCCAAGAGGGGAATGTGCCACGGAAGAACGCCTGAAACCAATGGACCTGTTCGAAGAAATAGTAAAAATGAGGCGCGGGGGACAGCGTGGAGCGCTTGCCACCATCGTGCACACCACCGGCTCGATTCCCAGTTATGAGAGCTCGCGGATGCTGGTGCGCGAAGATGGCTCGATGGCGGGAACGATTGGTGGAGGCTGCGTGGAGGCTGAGGTCTGGGCCGCGGCAAAAGAAGTGATGCAAAAAGAAGCGCCGCGGAAGATGGTTTTCCACCTGAATAACGAGGCCCGCTATGACAACGGTCTGATTTGCGGGGGCACACTGGAAGTCTTTGTCGAGCCCATCCTGCCGCAGCCGATAGTGTATTTGTTCGGCGGTGGGCACGTTTCGATGGCTGTGGCGAGAGCCGCGCATGCGGCAGGATTTGGCATTGCCGTCGTGGACGACCGCGAATCGTTCGCCAACAAGGAGCGATTTCCGATGGCGCAGGAGCTTTTCACAAGCTACGAGGAAGCCTTCGAAAAGATCCGACCGCACGCAGCGAGCTACCTGGTGATCGTTACGCGCGGGCATAAAGAGGATATGCGCGTGCTGGCGTGGGCGGTGCGCACACAGGCGCGCTACCTGGGGATGATTGGCAGCAAACGCAAAGTCCTTTCTGTTTACAAGGCCCTGGAGAACGAGGGTTACAAGACGGAAGAATTCGAACGGGTGTACGCGCCAATGGGACTGGACATCGGCGCGCTTTCGCCGGAAGAGATTGCCGTGAGCATCACCGCCGAGCTCGTGGCAGTGCGTCGAAATGCGGCCAACGCGGAGCACAAGAAATTGCGGCTGGAGCGTCCGGCGGCGATAGAATCCGCAGGCAAGGTTACTGCGGAGCACTGAAAGGGACACATGCTGGCCGCCGTCATCCTCTCCGGCGGAGCCTCGAGCCGCATGGGCTCGCCAAAAGCGCTACTCCCGTACCAGGGGCGGCCCTTCCTCGAACATTTGCTGGAGATCACAATCCATCCCGACATCAGCGTGCGGCGCGTCGTGCTCGGCGCGGACGCGGAGTCCATCGCGAAAGCGATACCGCTGAAAGCCAACGAAATGATCATCAACTCACAGTGGGAAAAAGGGCAGTTGAGCTCGATTCAGGCGGCGGTGCGGAAACTTCCGGCGGGGACGGAAGGCATGCTGCTCTTGCTAATCGACCATCCATTGATCAGCTCCGCGCTGATCGGTGAATTGATCGCGCAATTCTACAAGTCGAAAAAGCCCATCGTGCTTCCGGTCTACGAAGGGCGCCGCGGGCATCCGGTAATTTTCTCAGCGTCGCTGTATCCGGAACTTTTGCGCGCGCCGCTGGAAGCCGGTGCGCGGGCGGTGGTGTGGGCCCATGCAGAAGAAGTGGAAGAAGTCCCAACGAACGAACAGGGCTGCGTGCTAAACCTGAACGATCCTGAAACGTTGATTCGCGCCATGGACCGGCAGAGCTAGTCCGTTCCGGTCGATTTCATCACCTTTCGGGCTAGAGCGCGGAAGACGGCAATTTTCGCAGAAGTGCAGCGACGGCCTCAGCGGCAAGCTGTGCGCCGTGAAAGGTCGCAGGCGGGAGCTCGCCGAGGGCGGCAGAGAGAGATTCGGCGGTGATGCCCCGGGCTTCGGCCGGCGTGCGGCCGCGGAGTTGCTCGGTCAGAAGCGAACCGCAGGCTATGGCCGTAGTGCAGCCCCGGCACAGGAACCGGGCTTCGGCGATGCGGCCGGATTCGAAGCGCACAAAGAGCCTGAGGATGTCACCGCAGACCGGATTCGTGACTTCGACGGCTGCGGTTGCATCACCGAGCTCGCCGGCGTTTCGCGGATTGCGGAAGTGATCGAGAACGGCTGCGGTGAACATTTTTCGAGGTCCAAGTCCTCGGCACAAATATGGCCGCACAGCTGCGTGCTGGTTTCGTCGGGCAAGCGGCCGTGCTCCTGACCGCAAAGACCGCGACCGAATAAGGATACGACTTCTATCGCGAAGCAGACCCTCTCTTCGGTGGAAGATACTTCTTCTCAATAGAGGCGATGACCACGTAATTGGGATCGACCATCTCGGTCAGATGAACCTTCGCGACTTTAGAAAGCAATTCGTAGGCATCGAGCTCGGAGAGCCCGTAATCGGAATGGATCCAGTGGATAAGCTCGGTGACGGCGATGCGTAGGGCGTCATCCACGGGGCGGTAGACGCCGGCGGCCATGATTTCTTTTTCGTTTTCGAAGCGCGGCCAGCCCGTGCTCTTCCCTTTCACCAATCGGAACTGGAAGCGCGCGCGCATGGGCACTTCCACCGCGCTTCCCGCAACTTCCCCATCGCCCATCGCGGCGTGACCGTCGCCGAAATAAAAGAGCGCGCCCGGAACATTGACCGGCAGATACAGTGTGTTGCCGACGGAAACCTCCGGGGCGTCCATGTTGCCGCCGAATTCCGCGGGCACGATGGAGCTGCGAGCCTCGCCATTCGCGGGAGCGACGCCGATGCAGCCGAGAAAAGGACGCAACGGAAAGCTCACCTTGAAATCGGAATCGAGTGCTTGAAACGTGGCGGTGTTTTTCTCTTTATCGATGGGATAGAACCACATGCGTTCGGGAAGCGGCTTCGTTTCCAGAACGGGCGTGTAATGTGTGGAGTTAACGGCGCCGAATCCGGGCGAAAACGTGCCGACACCCTGCTTGCCGTCGACTTGTAAATCGAGGATACGGACCGCCAGGGTATCGCCGGGCTCCGCGCCGTCGACATAAAAAGGTCCAGTCAAGGGATTGTCGCCCTTTACCAGGGACATGCTGTCGCCGGGTTTTTGCAGCGCGTTGCCGAAACAATCGAGCGAATTGGCCTCCAGAATATTGCCGGGCTTCAGATGTGCGACCGGTGGCGCAACGCCAAAGACGTACTTTACGTTGTCAATTGTGGCGTGGTATTGCACAACGTCTGCTTCTGCGGGGGCGGGCGAAGACTGCGCAAAAGCGGGAAGCGGCAAGGCCGCTGCAAAAAAGAACACCGCAAAGGAAAGGCGCACGGGAGTCCTCCAAAATGGGAAGACGAAGTCCAACACACTCCGAGCAAGGAGTCAATGCGCGACCGCTTGCGACCTCTCGATCGGCACCGCGGCCACGCGTCTGCTATGCTTTTTAAGGAGCATGAAAAGAGACGCAGAAAACGCCCACAGGATCGTTTCGCTTGCGCCCAGCGCAACCGCGATTTTGTGTGCGATCGGCGCAAAAAAAACACTCGTCGGGGTGACCAAGTGGTGCGCCGACGTCGCGGCGGTTGGCGAGCTGCCGAAGCTGGGCGACTGCTGGCACATGGAGTCCCCGGAGGAAGTTGTGCGCCTCAAGCCCACGCTCGTGATCGGCTCGGTTCCCTACAAGCAAGAAACCGTCGGTAAGCTTTTGGCTCAGCCGCTAAATTTTCTGGCCATGAATCCGCGAACGCTGGCGCATGTATACGCCGACATTCGATTGCTTGGAGGAATCGTTTGCCGTGCGAAATCGGCGGAAGTGCTCGTGAGAAAAATGCAGCGGGAGTTTGCGGCGATAGGACGTCGGTCGAAAAAGCGCGAGAGCGTGCGCGTTTATTGCGAGGCGTGGCCGAATCCACGCATCAGTTCCCCGCCCTGGGTGGCGGAGTTGGTGAGCGTTTGCGGCGGCGAAATGGTTGTTCCTGCCGGCGAGAGAGTCAACGAGAGGCAGATTGCCGCGGCGGAGCCCGACGTGATCGTGCTCGCGTGGGCCGCGGCGGGAGATCGCGCAAATCCTAGGAAAGCTTATGAGGTCCGCGAGTGGCAAGGGCTTCCGGCGATTCGAAACCGTCGCGTTCATGTCATCAGTGACGAATTGTTGAACACCCCCGGGCCACCGCTGCTGAAGGGTGCGATTGCGCTGTGGAACGCGCTGTGCTCGCAAGGCCAAGAAAAAGGCGATGCGAAACGGCCAAGAATCCCGAGGTCCGCAGAGGCATGAGGACAGTCGTGGCGGCGGTGATTGAACGCAGTGACCGGCGGCTTTTGATTGGCCAGCGGCGGCGCAGCGATACTTCGGCTTGGAAGTGGGAATTTCCCGGGGGCAAAGTGGAACGAGGCGAGACGCCCGAGGCGGCACTGGCGCGCGAGTTGCGTGAGGAATTGGGCACCACGCTTCGCAAGTGCGCTCCGATTGGCCGCGTGGTTCACCAATATGCAGAGACGCCGGAGCAGCTGGAGATTGTCTTTTTCGCGGCGGCGATCTCCGAAGGGCAACTTATCCCTCGCACTTTCGAGAAGGTTGAGTGGGTCTTGCCGAAGGAACTCGGCGAGTACGATTTTCTGGCAGCCAATGAGGGGCTGGTGGCAAATCTGGCGACAGGAAAAATCAAACCAGGCGAGATACTCGAGAAAGCCTAGCAATGAGAGCCGACCGCCGAGTGTTTCTACAGTGCTTGACCATCGCGGCAGTGGCCGTTACGCCTGGTCTAGCCGGTCTGCAAGGAGAACACCCCATGTACGGCTTAATCGCAAAGGTCACGGCTGTCATAGGCAAGCGCGATGAGTTAATCAAAATCCTGAAGGAAGGTACGAGGAATATGCCAGGGTGCCGCAGCTATATCCTGGCGAAGGATGCTGTGGACGAAAATGCGATCTGGGTGACGGAGATTTGGGACACCGCAGCAAGTCACGATGCGTCGCTAACATTGCCGGCCGTAAAGGACAGCATCGCCCGGGCCAAACCGCTGATCGCCAGCTTCGAAAAAGTAGCCGTTACCAACCCGGTTGGCGGCGTTGGATTTCCGCCTTCTAATTAGGCGAACCGGGTCGACGATTCTGGCAAGAAAGATCGCGTTTGTACCCCGCAACCACCAACCAAGCTCAGTACGAGAGATTACACGTCGCCTCCAGGGTTCGAAAGACGCTCTGACGGTCCTTG
>Ga0306922_10002974_pt1 | contig 15791 bp, 10 predicted proteins | sample sta12Cox44000082_FD_203758 | JGI IMG/M metagenome (GOLD analysis project Ga0306922, IMG submission 203758) | Lab enrichment of tropical soil microbial communities from Luquillo Experimental Forest, Puerto Rico - statoxic.12C.oxic.44.000.082 (v2)... | ecosystem: Environmental > Terrestrial >... | reverse complement strand
GGTTTTCATTTGATTGGGAAGGAAACAGAGCGAGGCTGGGAGCAGGCTGAGGATGTCAGCACCCTGCTGCCGTCGCTGGTCCAGTACTCTGACAAGAGCAGTGACGTTGTTAAGACCTTGCGCGAGGTTCTCAAGCAAACGTCGCTCAGCAAACTGCAGAAACGCACGGGTCTGAGCAAGAACACGATTCTGCGAGCACGCCGAGGGCGAAGGGTAAAGCGGAGATCACTCCAGGTACTCTCAAAAGCAATCGTGGCACTTTCCGGTGCAGCCCACGAAGTCTGAGGTGTTTATTTGGGCAACAGTCCAGCACTGAAAAGGCATTGGCTGCCAAAGAGCGACACCAGGAAACTGGACAGCACGGCCGTTCCTCAGACAAGTGATGGGTCTTTAGCGGCGGTGGAGTCGGCGGTCGACGTCACTCCTAGGGTGGCCCATAAAGTTTTGGGTGCGGGCGTCCTGAGCTTCCAGCGTACTGTGATAGGAGAATCGCCACGCCAGGATTGGAAGTCGACATCACCGCAATACAAGAACGGCGCTGCTCCACCCGCATTTATCCGCTTGAAGCGACGGATAAACAAATGTACGGCCAGCCCATGTTCTGCGTGGTTGCGGATCGAATCGCCGTGCGGACTATTTTGTTTGGTGCGATTCTGGCTTTGCCACTGGAAAATGTCGGGTGCTAGGAATCGATCTTGATACTGAAACTTTTCGTCCAGCCCTTCTTTCTCAAGCGTTGCCAAAAGAAATAGATGCCCTGGGAGTTTCACGAAACCCGAATTCCAGATGGACATGTTGAACTCAAGACCGAACAACGGGGGAACTTCCTCTCGCATGTAGGGTCGCCACAGCTCAGGTCCAGTTCTTGTCGCCGGCTGCCTTGCAGGGGACATTGTCCAACCGGCGCCCTGGTCTGACGGCGCGAACGTGACCTCGTGGTTCGTTCCTGGTCTTCCGGCATCGGGGCCAAACCAGCCCCGCAGTACGGCAGGGAGCAAGTTTTCATCGGAGCCGTCCTTGTGTACGACGTTGAGGGCCACCTTGACAAAGTTTCCGATGTAGTCGTCGCCCTCGATTAAAAGGTGAGTATCGCCTAGCGGCACTCCTTGCATTCGAGAACGGTCTGGCAAGAAAAGAATCGGGCGTCCACCCGAGTGCGACACTTTAGCTTTGAATCCAACGGTAGCGCTCTCCTCGGGATCGCCGCGCACCAGGTACTGGGCTAAACGCCAGTCCACGATTTCCCGGACTAGCTCTTGAAATGCAGCTTTGCTGTCGTTCTTTAGCTGAAAGGAGGACCGGTACACCCCGCTCTCGTATTTGAAATAAGGGATGCCGCTGGTTCCTCGGCCGCCGGTCCAGGCTGCGATCGGGTTTTGCACAAGTAGTTTCTTAATACCGTTCAAGTCGTCTAGAGGTATACCAACTTCATTTCGCCATTTTGGCGAGCGCCCTACGACCCGAGCAAAACTCTTCACGAGATTATCAATCGGCATCTCACCTGGTACTGCATCTTCATTGAGTAGCGCCAACAGCGTTAACATCTTGAAACTCTTCGTCATGGGCGTCGTTTCAAGGGAATCGAGAAAATCATGGGTTGAGGAGAACGCTGCTTCCTGCTCTGGAGTGAAGTCGCCCATCATACGGACGAATCGTAGCCAGGATCCATATGTCGGTCTTAGTGAGCGGGGAGTGTATCCGTCGTGAAAAGCCTCGGTGGCGGTCGGACGCTGGCCATAACGTTCTCGGAAATCTGTGTAGTAGGCTTTGACAAGGTCGTCTCCTCCGCGGATACGGAGAAGCCCTCGAAGAATGTTGATCGCTTCGAGATCGTATGTGACCTCACATCCAGGTGGCAGATCTATCTTCCCATCGCCGAGCTTGTCCAGAGCTGCAGAGAGTTCGACGTCAGTTTCGCCGATCCCAAGTAATGCACGAGGCTTGGTCAGGAACGAGCGATGGTTCCCGATGTAATCGATGACAGTCAACCTCTGCTTTTCTGCAGCAACGCGCAGGCCTCGCCCAAACTGTTGCAGAAACAAAATGCGTGACTCAGTTGGACGGAGCATCATCACCGTGTCGACCTTCGGCAAATCAACGCCCTCGTTAAACATATCTACCGAGCAGACGATGTCCACCTGTCCAGCTTCGAGCTGTTCTAGCGAAGCGGCACGGGGGGCGCTCCCTGCCCCTGAGTGAACAGCGATTGCGCGTAGGCCTTTCTCTCGAAAGAAGGACGCCATGAAATCAGCATGTCGTTGAGAACAGCAGAAGGCAAGCGTCCGCAATCCAGCACTCTTGCGGTATTGCTCTAACACATTTTCTGCACGAGCTTGGGTTGCAACTGCACTGGTCAAGGCCTCTTCGTCGAAACGTGAGCTACGCCAGGGAATATTTGTATAGTCGACTGAATCTGGTACGCCAAGATAGTTGAAAGGGCTGAGGAGTCCTCTGCGAACGCCGTCCGAAATATCGCAGCGGTACACCAGGTTCTCTTGGCAGAGTGCTAGTAGGTCGCCGCCGTCCGTACGTTCAGGAGTTGCAGTCAAACCGAGCAAGAACTTAGGAACAAAATAATCGAGCAGATTGCGATAGGTCTTTGCTGCTGCGTGGTGGAATTCATCGACAACGATGTAATCGAAAGCGTCGCGAGCAAACTGCTGCAGATGATAGGTCCTTCCAATGGTTTGAATCGACGCGAAAAACACATCCGCGTCAGGAGCTTTCTCGTTCCCTGAGTACTTGCCAAATTTAGCCTCTGGCCGAATTCGACGATACGTTGCCACCGCCTGTCCTAGGATCTCATCTCGATGTGCCACAAACAGAACACGCCTGTATTCTGGTCTAAAGCTATCGAATGCGCTTAACCACGTCTTGCCGAGACCTGTTGCGAGGACAACCAGACCAGCGCTATTTCCTTCTTGACGGGTTCCTTCGAGTGCCGCTAATGCCTCTTGCTGTATTTCATGTGGCTTTGGAGGGGGGATAGGCTCAATGCTCCCACCAGCTTCTTGGACTACCTTTAGCTCCGGCTGGCGCCGACGGGCAACGTACGCACGGATCCAGTGTTCATCTAAATGGCGGACGGAGGGATGATTGAATAGCGTCTCATACGCCTGAACAACTTCACTAAACCCACCCAGATTTGTCGTGGAAGAAACCCGCAGGTTCCATTCGACGCCCTCTCCCAGAGCTGTGGAGGAAGATTGGAGCTTCCTACGTATGCGAAACCAAGATCTTTCCGGCGAAAGATATATGTTTTGGGATGAAAACTAGTCTTGCCTCCGGTCTCAAACACCCGCAACTGAACATCACCCTCTAGGTCGAGCAACCGAAATAGCGCACCTGGCTCGGTCACGTCAAGGTAGTCACCAGTCAGGAAGCGCAGCTGTCCACCGCGATTCAGCAAATCACGGAGATGCTCAAAGATATGGTGCAGCCCATTCTCTAACGTAAACGCAACAGCAATGTCGACAGCATTTGCATGATCCAAATGGGCTCTAAGGTGAGGTAGTAGTGGGTCCTCCCCTCCGCATATCAAAGCCCGGGAGTGTGGCAGGGAGGGAGAATCGGGCGGTTGGTCGTGATCGCGTAGATAATTTGCCTTGCCGGGGATCACGTAGCGCACACCACCAGTGGGATCTTCGACGTCGCCTTCGTAACGTGGAATAACGTGGAGATGTAGGTGAGCCACGGTCTGCCCAGCGGCTTCACCAACATTAATCCCAATATTGAACCCGTCAGGCTTGTGCTGTCGAAGGATGATCTGCCGAACCAAGTCGACAGCGGCGAGAAGCTCAGTCTGTTCCTCTGCTGTAGCGTCAAACCAGGTCGCGCAGTGTCGCCGAGGAATGATCAATGCATGACCGGGTGATACAGGGTACCGGTCCCAAATTGCGACAACGAGGCGTCCACTGTGAGCCAAGGCTTCTAGACCGATTTCGCAAAAAGGGCATGGAGATGCCATCGACTCGTATACCTTGTGTAGGACGCCGAATTGATTATAACTAGAGGCTCCCTCAACACGACTTTTGTTTCGAAGTGTGGCTCGTGCAAAGCTTTCAGATCACACAGGTACCATTTGCGCTCTCAGCTGTGCGAAGGAGGACATTTCCGTCGTCGATTAGTCCGGCTTCTTCATTTGCCGGCAGCGGTTTCCAGATCGGCCTTCAGGCTGACGGTGCCGGGGATGAGGTGCATCTTGCGCTCCCACGGTTGGTAGCCGGATTTTTTCACCACGATCGTGTGGTCTCCCGAGGAGACGGACAGCTTGGCCGGGGTGTCTCCACTGAAAGCGCCATCGATTTCGATATCGGCTCCGTCAGGGTTAGAGACGATGTCGAGCACTGTCGAGTTAGGAGCGGATGAGGGCTGGGCTGCCTGCGCGGATGTAGGTACCAGCGCGATTGGCGTGAAGGGAATATCAGCGTTTACGTAGGCAGTGATTTCCGTGCCCTTCGGGATGGTGATGTCTTTGCCCTTCATGAAGAGAAAAAGAGGAGCAGCCGGAAAGAAGACGATGCCCGTGGCCACCATTGCACCTGTCATAGCACCAGTGTGTCCGCCTCCCTTGCTCTCCTTTACAGCGCGGAGCGCAGCTTTTTGGCCGTTGGCTAGCTTTACGGAATCGATGTTGACATCGAGTTTGCCGCCGCGGCCCATGCTCTTCTTGGAGTGAGCATCGGTGACGGTGGCCCATGCAATGGCCCCTTGGGAAATTGCTTCTGTGTCACCAAGCTTTACGGCGTCGAGTACCTCAAAGTCGACTTGATCGCCGGTTTTGCAGTCAGCGGAACTGAGCGTGCGCGTCAGGCGCAGGCGCACCGGCGTGCCTTCTTCGAGAATCGGGCGGCCGTCGGGCGTGTGTTTGACGGGGCCGGGAGCAGGAGTGGCAGTCGCGGGTTTAGCTTGGGCCGGCGAAGGTGGAACGGGTTGCTGGAACGAATACGCAGACGGCGAGAAAAACATGAGCGCAGCAGTAACACATGCAAAGGTCTGTCTAAGTGAATTGTTCATGTACGTGGAGCTCCGTGAGATGGATTGAACGACGCCTAGGCCGCATGGGATGGGAGATACAACAGTATCGTGCGCTTACGGATAAATCTGTGACAAGCATCACCCAGCCTTGGTCAACACTTTAGTAATCTAATGATGTCGATGAATCGGCTACTCGGATTCAGGGATAGAGGGTGGTGGTACTACTCAATATCCACAAAATTTTGAATCACTGACAATTCGTCAAAGGGGGGATGTCGTGACGAAGATGAAAATATATCAAATTGCGCGCTAATGCGTCGTTGCTCCAGCGCAATCACTCCGTCCTAGCGTTCCATCATTACGCAAGAAGTGGGAATGGCCTCCTCATTAGTTTTTGCTCGAGAAATTACTTTGAGCGCGAAACTAGGGGTTATGCCCGACGCACAGGTGTGCTATTGAATGCATGGCAGTACCGGCCCCGGCTCCTCGGTTTGTCGCGAAGGGGTATGACGTCTGACATTACGGAACGTAGTAGGTCATGTTCGCGTTCGCTTGAACAGCCTTTGGCGACAGGAGCGAAAATTTATTGCTAAAAACAAGGTAGTACGTTCCCCCTCCGGGTAGAGACACGTTCAGCGTATCCTGAGTGACCCTGCCGCTGTTATAGAACGTGTTCGTGGCATGCCCATTCTTCCAGTTCGTAAAGCCGTCCTCAGTGACGGCCCACACTTCAACATCGTTGCCTGTTCCACCGGTTGCGCTGAAGTGTCCCTGAAGCTTCACGTTCATAGCACCTGTGGGTGCTGCAAACTTAACGTAATGGTACCCGCTGGCAGGCACAGTGAACGCCGATTCAATTATCGCCTGAGTTTGGAGCTGTGGCTGTGGCTTAGGAAGCGGCTCGTTACTGCCGTTTTTCACTGCGAACCACCCTCAGACAATCACCAACATCAGGACGATCAGCGATATCGTGGCACGATTGGACTTGGCGTTTGGCTCAGACGTGGGTTGCGTTGCGGGGGTACGCGCAGGGCCAACAGCTGCAGCCGCGCCCGATGATGTGACACTTTGTGCCTGCCCACACTTTCGGCAGAACTGCGATTCATCTGGGACTTCGGTGCCACAGCGCAGACAGAACATATCACGGCCTCCACCGTTATCGAACATTTTTTGCGACGCTGGCAAAGTGTGACTTGGCAGCGTATCTGCGGCAAGGTTACCGAGGTCATGCAGAGTCGCATGAGGCATGCAAAAACCACGCACGCGATATAAATCGTTTGACCATCAGAAGGAATGCTGTCGCGAACTCATTGGCGGATAGCTACGTCAATTCGGCACGTTCTTTCCTCAAATCGATGAGCGCTGATGATAGATTCAACGGGGCCGGATTATAGCGTTCCGGCAGCATTGTGCCTCACCTCATTGTGCTAGTCCGGGGAATGGCGTTGATACCGCCCATGCGGGCGAGAGCGACGTCAATGACCGCGTACCCTGGTCGGTGCTGCCGTAACGCAGGTTGGACTTCTGAGTTGAAGGTCTTATCGGCAAACTCTACCGCTTGGATGAACTGCTTCCATGACTCGCTGCCTTGTGCAGGGTAAAGGCCTCCGAAGGCAACATTTTTCATTACGGTTGGCTGGGGACCTGCTCCGAGCATGGTAGTTTCCAAGAACTCAAATTGTTTGTGTGCCTCGTCAAGGTAGTAGCCCACGAACATATGTCCCGGCTTTTGAACAAGCACTGGATTGATTCCGATCTTGTACAACAGGGAAGCAAAGAGCACAGATCCATCAACGCAGTTTGCTTGTTGAGACGCGATGCTCTGGTCTATAAATCGAACGGCTTGACTGTAAACGTGCCCCGACGGCGAGGCAGCTGACGGAGTAGTGATACTTGAGTAGTGAATGTGATCCCTTTGCAAGACATTCCACAACGCGAAGACCTGCAACCTGACGGCGTCCGGCCCACGCTGGTAGCCAACGAATTCGTTTACTGCATGGTAGGTCAATGCCTGTTGGAGTACTCGGTCTACATAAGGATGGCTTTCGTCAACATAGGCAGCGAAAAGAACTGACAGGTCTTGCTGTTTGCCGTCCGGCCCTTGAGCAAGAAACGGGACATCGTTGACAGAACGAACGCGAATTGGCAGCGTTTCTTTCCCCAAGTCTGTACTGTTGACCGAAACAGAGTAGGTGACGTTCGCGGGAACTGACTGATTCAAAGCGGCGAGCCGTTGGAAATCGTACCGCATCGTCGGCATCACGTTGTAGACCTGACCAGCCGCAGGAAGCGTAGCGTCGATCTCGCTGGCAGCCGCAAAGCCGTCAATCTGAATCACAGCGTGAACATGTGCATTGGGAACCGATGACCTAACCAGAACGCCTGCCATCCCGATGGGGTCACCAAGGATGCGGCTATCGGGACGCGTGTTGAACTTGCGGCCGCTCATTGCTAATACGACGGATGGAAACAGCTCGTTGTCGTTCTCAAAGTGAGGTTTCCACGCAGCAATGGCTGGCGGCGGCGTGCCAGCTTGTCTGCCGCTCGACGACTCCGATTGCGGATTCATCTTAGGCACGCGTTCTGCTGTGAAATAGAAGGAGCAGAGAGAAAAAACGATGGTGTTTTGATCTTTTAACAAGACAGAATCGCCAGGAATCTCCGTGGTCGCTCCTGTTACGTCTCCGGCAGGGTGCTTGATTCCGATCTCAATGGTCTTAGCCTTTTCAATGCCCAGCTGAGCAAAAGTTATTTGAGAACTGTTCCGGCTCTGAAAAGAATTCTCATCGTGGAACTGCTGCGCACTGATCTCCCTTACCGAAATACCCGAATAGCGTGTTATCAAGTCTTTCCAGCGAAGAGCGCTGGGGCTGTATTCAATTTCAGTGCCCACAATGGCTTGGGCTTCTTTCTCACCCCAGCAAACACCAGTTGATGTGGGCAGGACGCGCACAATCTGCCATTTGCCCAACAATTCCTTAGGAATTTCCTGTGCCGCTGCTGTCATCACAAGGCAGAGCAAAGCACCACACCGAAGCAGCAATTTAGTCACTGATGAAGCCTCCGTCCTGATTCGATTGTTTTGTGAAGACGCAATCAAGGTCAAGTGACTTGAGTGAGCATACTAGTGGAGTGAGCAATACTTATCGCCTCTAGATTTAAAGTCATTGCTCCACGGATTATCGTGGCAATGGGGCGTGATCCTCGGCGGGAGCTCGGCGCAACAATCCGAAAGAGACCAGTTGCGTTTTGGTCTCTCACAGGAACAACTAGCGGAACGAGCGCCATTCACCGCACGCCCGCACGTCCTCCTCCTTTCGCGCCCGCCAGCTCGTCGCACGTCGCATACATCGACGCCCATCAATCTATGCTTGTCTTGTGTTTACCGTATGGTTAACCACAACCCCTTGTGGGGGTTCAACTCCGTCCCGTCATGTTCCCACCCCCTCAAATGGCTGACCCCATTTCTCAACCGTCTGTAATATCGGCCTGGATCCGAGCCCACCGTCGTTAGTATTCGTTTCATTGACTTGCCGGTTTCACCGACATAAGCTTCTGCGCCAATGATCGGCCAGACCATCTCGCGCTACCACATCGTCGAGAAGTTGGGTGGCGGTGGCATGGGTGTGGTTTACAAGGCCGAAGACACCGAGCTAGGTCGTTTTGTAGCGCTCAAGTTCCTGCCGGATGACGTTGCCCGCGATCCGCAGGCCTTGGAACGTTTTCGACGTGAAGCTCGTGCCGCTTCGGCGCTCAACCATCCCAACATCTGCACGATTTACGACATCGGGAAGAGTGGCGGACAGTCTTATATCGCGATGGAGTTTCTGGATGGCGTCATGCTAAAGCACCGTATCACCGGGCGACCGCTGGAGCCTGACTTGCTTGTGACGCTTTCAATTGAGATCGCAGACGCACTGGATGCGGCGCACTCGGCCGGTATCATTCATCGGGATATAAAACCTGCGAACATCTTCATTACGAAACGCGGACACGCCAAAGTGCTCGACTTCGGGTTGGCGAAACGGACGGATCCCGGCACCACACGAGAATCGGGCTCAGGCTCAGAGGATCCGACGATCACGTTGAAAGATCTCACTACAAAGAGCATTACTTTGGGCACGGTCAGCTATATGTCGCCTGAGCAGGTCGCGGGGAAGCCACTCGACGAACGTACCGACCTCTTTTCTTTCGGCGTGACCCTCTATGAAATGGCAAGCGGCCGCCTGCCCTTCGATCGAGACACCGAGGGAGCGACCTACGGGGCCATTCTTCACGAGCCTGCGGAACTGCCAAGTCAATGGAACCCCCAGCTACCTCCGCAACTCGAAGGGATCATCCTTAAAGCCCTGGAAAAAGATCGCTCCCTCCGTTACCAGCATGCTGCGGAGATGCGAGCCGACCTGCAACGCCTGAAGCGGGATACCGAAACGGGGCGAGTTGTAACAAGGTCTGGCGCGGTGACGGTGGCAGAAGCTCCTTCGGTTCGTCAGAGGAAACTCTGGAAAGTTGTGTTTCCCGTCTTAACCGCGGTTTTGCTTGTGGGGGGCGGAGTTTACTATCGTTCGCATCAAGGCAAGCGCCTGACCGAAAAGGACACCATCGTTCTTACCGATTTCGCGAACAGCACGGGCGATGCTGTTTTCGACGACACGCTGAAAACTGCGCTCAGCTTTTCCCTGCGACAATCCCCGTTCCTGAATGTGCTCTCCGACAGTGAAGTTGCGAAGGCGTTGAAACTGATGACCCGTCCGGCCGACACCAGACTGACCCCCGAGATAGCCCGCGAGCTTTGCCAGCGGGCGGGCAGCAAAGCCTACCTCGCCGGAGCGATTGGCAGTCTGGGCAGCAAATATGTATTGGAGGTGAAGGCGGTGAGCTGCCAGAACGGAGACACGCTGGCAGAGGAGCAAGTGACATTGGCATCCAAGGAGAAGGTTTTGGACGCCCTGGGAGAGGTAGCAACCAAGCTGCGTGGCGAACTGGGCGAATCGCTGGCTACGGTCCAGAGGTTTGACGTTCCGCTCGAACAGGCCACCACGTCTTCGCTGGAAGCTCTGAAAGCGTTCAGTCTTGGGCAGAAGGCGGCTCGTGAGAGAGGGGCCGCCGAATCCCTGCCTTACGATCAGCGTGCCATCGAGCTTGATCCGAATTTTGCGGTGGCCTACGGGGCAGTGGGCGTTCACTACTACAATCTCGGCGAGCCAGCGCGAGCCAGCGAGTACCTAACCAAAGCATTCCAGTTGCGGGAGCACGCCAGCGAACGGGAAAGACTGACGATCACTGCCAATTACTATTCGTCTGTGTCTGGGGAACTGGACAAAGCAGCCCAGACGTATGAGGAGAAGATTGGGAGCTACCCTCGGGACGTTGCCGCGTACAACAACCTGGGCATAGTATTCGCCGCACAGGGGCGGTACGAAAAAGCCGTGGAGATCACGCGTCAAGGCATACGCCTTGCACCGGATCAAGTGACCTTGTACGAGAATCTCGTCGACTACGCGCTTGCCTTGCAGCGTTTCGACGAGGCCCGGCAAATCATCCGCGAAACTCAGGCGCGAAAACCGGATAACTACATATTCCCGGCGGCTCTGTACGCTCTTGCTTTTCTCGGCGCGGACTCTACGGCGATGGCGGAACAGGAGCAGTGGTTTGCCGGCAAGCCCGAGTATGAAAACTTTGGGCTGGCGCTCGCCTCCAACACCGAGGCATTTGGCGGTCGTCTGGGTAGAGCGCGGGAACTGACCAAGCGGGCGGTAGATTCCGCCGTCCGGGCTGACAGAAAGGAAACTGGAACAATACAGCAAGCGATCGCGGCTCAGTGGGAGGCCGCTTACGGCATCGCTGCGCAAGCCCGACCATTAGCGGCAGAGGCTCTGAAACTTGCCCCGGCAAGTCAAGGGACCGAAGTCGAAGCGGCCGTCGCGTTCGCGTTGGCTGGCGATGCGGAGCGAGCCGAACCTCTGGTTCAGGACTTGGGGAAACGGTTCCCATTAGACACGCAGATGCAGTCCCTTTGGCTGCCAGCGATTCAGGGGCAATTGGCGCTGAATCACCACAATCCGGCTTTGGCCTTGAAAGCGCTACAAGTTGCTTTCCCACCAATCGAGTTTGGAGTAATCACGTTTGCAGCCAATGCCTCGGGTTCCTGTCTCTATCCGACCTATGTCCGGGGCGAGGCCTATCTGGCAGCAGGACAAGGCAGGGCCGCGGCGTTCGAGTTTCAGAAGATCCTCGACCACAGCGGCCTCGTCTGGAACTGCTGGACGGGAGCCGTGGCGCGTCTGGGCGTGGCGCGTGCGAATGCCATGCAAGCGAAGACCTCATCAGGGGCTGACGCCGACGCCGCTCGCGTCCGCGCCCTCACCGCTTACAAAGACTTCCTGACCCTCTGGAAAGACGCCGATCCCGACATCCCCATTCTGAAGGAAGCCAAAGCGGAATACGCGAAGTTGCAATAGCTCGGGTTACCTTGCCATGCGCTGCCGCCCACGCCGCGACTTTGTCGAGCCCTGAAGATCCGCCAACCAACGAAGATACCGCAGAGCCTGTCGCGGTCTCGTGGCCTTCCTGGCTAGCTCTGAAAGCACCTTCACGGTGTCATCTCGGCCGAAGGTTTTCAGCATTTCATCCCGTTCGCGGGTCTTCATTGTTCCAGGCTCCTAAGTGGCGAGTTTCACTTCTTCTGAGCCAAGCTACGTGCCAACTGCGCGGTCCCCTGGGGGACATCGCCCCGTCGACTTTGATCCCAAAAAGTAATTCTTTTTTTCAACGAAACCGAGCAGCTAAGTCCCGGCTTGTTGCGGTGACAATGCCCTGCCGGAACGGCGGCGGGCACAACAGTGGCGCGTTTCGGTATCCAGTCAGTATCACCATCCCCGTAAGATCAACATGCCAAAGGAACTGGCGTCGAACCCTTTCTTCTCCGGCACCAGCTTGGCTCTCAAGGTGTTCGCGGAAACAGGTTCAGAACAGGTCAAAAACATGTGCCCGAACAATACTAAAATCAGTGTTGCGGGGAAATAGGGGCAAAAATGACTGTTTTCATGATTTTGATATCGTGAAACGCCTAGATTAGATTCGCGCCAAGCGCGGAGTGGTACCAGCTTGTTCCTAGGTGATCGGCTCGGACTTTTCCTTGTCGTGCAGGTCGAGCTATGGCAGACTCGCAGGACTCCTTAGGGGATTCGGCGGTTCTAAGTTCCCTGACGATAGGTGCGCACATGACTGTAGTCCTGCGCCTGACTCCCCTGAGTGTCGGCAGCGTCGTCTTCATTTCGTTTGCACTAACCAGCCATGCGCAGTCGCAATCACAAGGCCCGGCGCCAACGCCCGTAGCCTCCTCTGGGTCTGCGCACGTCATCGCGCCTGCTCCTGCACTTGGTCCTGGGCCACTGAGTGACGCGATGGCCCTTTACCGAAAAGGGGACTTCGACAGCGCCATCCAAAAGTATCGGGACGTTCTGCAGTCGGACCCTAAGGCCGCCGGTGCGTATGCCGGGCTAACTCGCGTCTATCTCAAGCGCAAGGACGTGCAAGAAGCTTCGGACACAATTAGCAAAGCTCTCCGAGTAGCTGATGACCCGACGTTACACGTGGCATTAGGTGAGGTGTATTTCCGCCAGGGAAAGATTCACGATGCCGAAGTGGAATGGGCTAAGGTCATTAACTCCGGTCGCCCGGACGCGCGCGCCTACCTTGGGCTCGCCCGGGTGCGATGGGCTCTTTCCATGTACAAGACCGGCCAGACCATGATCGAAAAGGCTCACACTTTGGACCCTTCCGACCCTGAGATACGCACTCCCTGGTCAGCAAAGCTCAGCCGCGCCGAGCGCTTAAAGTTCCTGGAAGACTACCTTGCAAGCGAGAACAACGAAGACGCCGAAACGCGTGCGGCCATGCAACACTACCTCGAATACTTGAAGGCGCGGGCGAAAGATCCGCGTGGCGCCTGCCATTTGGCGAGCAAGACCACCACGACCGAGACGCCGATGGTTCGTCTGCTTGTGGACGCGAACCATCTGCGTGGCTATGGTCTTACAGTCGAGGTTAACGGACACAAGACGAAACTGATGCTCGATACAGGCGCCTCGGGCATCCTGATCAACCGCAGTCTTGCAGAAAGAGCGGGCGTAACACGACTCGCAGATTTAGGTATCGGCGGCATTGGGGACAAGGGGGCAACAAACGGGCATCGTGCCCTGGCCTCCTCGCTGAAAGTCGGCGATCTGGAATTTCAGAACTGCCCGATCGAGGTGCTGGAGAAGCGCTCGGTTGTTGGGGAGGACGGGTTGATCGGGGCGGATGTCTTTTCCAGCTTCCTGGTCGATATTGACTTTCCCAACGAGAAACTCCGGCTAAAGGAGTTGCCGAAGCGCCCGGATGAAGTAGCCGCCACCGTGAACCTGAGGACTGATGAAGCCGACTCGGAGAATGATGAACCGCCCGCGAAGGATGCTGCTGCGACGCAATCTGTGAAGGATGCGACGGCGACACGATCCGGGCCGCGGGATCGCTACATTGCTCCTGAGATGACGGGCTATACGCAAGTCTTGCGTTTCGGTCATTTTCTATTGGTGCCCACGAAGATTGCAAACGTACCGGGCAAGCTGTTCATGCTCGACACCGGGGCATTTAGCAGCCACATCACTCCGGCAGCTGCCCGCGAGATCACGAGGCTGTACGGTGACGACAACACAACTGTGAAGGGCATTAGCGGATCGGTGAAGGATGTGTTTCGCGCCGACAAGGCCGTCTTGCAATTTGGGCACTTACGCCAAGAGAATCAGGACATGGTCGCCTTTGATCTGACCCACCTCAGCGATGATGTTGGCACGGAAATCTCAGGCACCCTCGGGTTTACCACGCTCAGATTTCTCGACATCAAAATCGATTATCGGGATGGGTTGGTCGATTTCTCTTACGATCCGACACGGTGGGGCCGATAGTATCGCCAGCAATCAGGTGGAAATTGATCCGCGCCTTATATAACGGATCAATTAATTCGCGGGTGATACCGCACCCCATCCCCCCCTTCCGAACCCCCGCTTGGAAGTGCGGGGGATTCGGTCCGGGAGGGATTCGGAGATGGGCGCCTCGAGGATCAAATGCCGGCTCTCCGGGGACGGCCGGCCTTAGTCTCGGGAAATTGCGTGCCGTCAGCTTGGGCCTTGGCCCGGATGGTCTGCACCTGGCGAAACGACACTCCGAGCTCTTCTGAGACAGACCGCACGAACTTGAGGTAATCGGCCGACATTTAAGGGTTCCAGTCGTGAGCAAGTCTCGTGAGGACGCCGCCAATCATTTTGGTTGGATCGGATACTTCTTTGGTATCGACGGCCCGGCTTCGAGTGCACAAACGCAGAAGCAGCTGGGATGGCGCCCAACACAGCCTGGGCTGATTGCCGACCTTGAGATGTCGCACTACTTCTCCGAGGCTGGCGTTTCTACCGCCACGCGATAAGCACGCCGCGCCAACATATTAAACGGATAAGAGAGTTTTGCTTTCCTGAATGCTAACGATGATACGAACAAAGAAGAATGAAAATGCAAAGCCGAAGGTACTGCCATTTGTGCATCTTTGCACATCTCGATTCGCGTCGCGCTTACTCATTTCTTGGACCAGAAAGGACCTCGTACTCGACATGGCCCTGATGAACACACTTGCTCAGTTCGTCCAGTGGTATTGGAGGCGCAGGTTGGCCTTCGGGAACTGAGCTGCACCGCATGTATTCGTCGAATCCAGGCGCTGAGAATATGAAGATCAACTGGATCGGTGCGGCTCCGGTGTTCCTCAGGCTCACCCAAGTGTTTAAAGGAAAAAAGACCATTCCGCCCGCGTGAACCTCGTAATCTTGGTCATTTAAGCTAACCCGCGCCCTACCAGTTTGCAGAAACAGGATTTCATCTTGTCCGAGGTGCCGATGCTTTGGAATCACGCCGCCGGGAGGAATCGTTTCTGTTCCAAGGACAAGATGCTGCGAGCCGCTGTTTTGAGGAGTCACCTTCAGGATGAACTCGGATGTCGGATTAGGCATCTTCTCGCGCGGTCGTCTGACGCGCTTCTCACCTTGCTCTCTCTCTAAGACCAGAATCTTGGCACCCGGAGATTGTGCCAGACATGTCGTGGATGCAATTAAACAAAGCGCTGCGAGGAGTTTTTTCATATAGATCGAACGTTTAACATGCTACTTCGCGTTGCAGCGAGCCGCCGGTGGAGTCATCCGTCGGTTCCGCTGGCTGAGTCCACCCCCCGATCTGCTGCAGGAGCGACAGAAGATTGCCGACACCCCAATGGTCGGTGATCCTGCCGTTTTGGACACGCATGACGTCGACCGTCTCGAAATGGATTTTACGGTGAGTTGGAGCAACGCCAAGGAAGGGCCCTTCGTGAGTGCCGCGGTACGTCTTGTACGTTGTCACTCGGTCACCGTCGGCAAGTTGCCAGTGGATCTCCGCATGAAAGTCGGGGAATGCGGCACGCATATACGTGTAGAGTTTTCGTACCCCTGCCTTGTCTGGGGTAGTGTTCGGCTGCGGCGTGTGATCGGTGAAATCGTCGGCGAACATTTCGTCGAAGACGTCAAATCTTCCTTCTCCCTGGACCTCTTCGGTATTCCGGCGGACCACGGTTTTTGCTGCATCTGAGGAACTTATGTTGCTCATTTTCTTACCCTTGTTTCTCGGCCTTAGCAGGCCGTGGCGGAACTGCTCATGTTTCGTGACCTGTGACGAGGCGTGCGGCAACGGAAGATGATACGAGGGGCTGACCAACAGCGGCAGTAAGTCGCCGGGCGGGTGAAAGGGGCGTCATC
>Ga0306922_10002969_pt1 | contig 15816 bp, 13 predicted proteins | sample sta12Cox44000082_FD_203758 | JGI IMG/M metagenome (GOLD analysis project Ga0306922, IMG submission 203758) | Lab enrichment of tropical soil microbial communities from Luquillo Experimental Forest, Puerto Rico - statoxic.12C.oxic.44.000.082 (v2)... | ecosystem: Environmental > Terrestrial >... | reverse complement strand
AGGCAGCGTGCGCAAAGCCGGCAACCGGGTGCGCATCACCGGGCAATTGATCGACACGGCAACCGGCGCGCACATTTGGGCCGACCGCTTCGACGGCGCGCTCGACGACATTTTCGAGTTGCAGGATCAGGTCGCGTCCAATGTCGCCGGCGCGATCGAACCAAAATTGCGCCAATCCGAGATCGAACGCGCCAGCCGCAAGCCGACCGCGAACCTCACCGCTTACGACCTCTATCTTCGCGCATTGGCGCAATCCTATCGCCTGACCGAGGAGGGCTTTGCCGAGGCGGTCGTCCTCGCCCGGCAGGCGCTGGCGATCGATCCGTCCTACGCGCCGGCCGCCGCTTTGGTCGGCTCGTGTCGGGTGCGGCAGCGGGTTCAGGGGTGGGGAGCCCTATCCGCCGCCGACGTCAGCGAAGCCTGCCGCTTGGCCCGACAGGCGCTCGAAGCGGAGCGCGATGACGCCGAAACGATTTGGCAGACTGCCTTTACGCTGTTTCACCTGGCCGGCGAGGCGGCGATGGCGGCGGCGGCTCTTGACCGCGCCCTGGCGCGCAACCCGAACGCGGCTCACGCCTGGCTGGCCAGAGGGAATATCCACGCGCTGCGCAACGAGCCCGAGGCGGCGATTGGAGCCTGCGAGCGGGCGCGCCGTTTGAGCCCGTTCGATCCGTTGGCCTTTGCCATCGCCCTTAATATCGCTGTCGCTCATCTCGCCGCGCGACGCTTTGAACAGGCAATCGACTGGGCCGATCGCACCTTGCACGAGCAGCCACGCCTGGTCGGGGCGATGCGGGTCAAAGTCGTCGCCAATGCGCACTGGGCCATCTCGACGAGGCGCGCGCCGAACTTGGTCGAATGCTTGCCGTCGACCCCAAGCAGACCATCGCCGGCTTTCGCGAGTTCGCTCGCTTTTTTGCACCGGAGGTTCGCGAAATCATCGTCACCGGGCTGCGCTTGGCCGGCCTGCCGGAGAAGTGAGCCGCCGTGCTCCCGCGATCCTGAAGGTCTGTCACGAAACAGGTCGGCTGGATGGCGCCTCTATGCCCTGGTCTCCTCGCGGTAGAGGCTCAAGGCCTTCATCACCGGCGCATCGCTGAAGCTGAACAGGAAGGCCGGGCGGTCGCCGCTGTTGACGTGCTCGTGGAAGGTCCAGGTCGGCACCGTGAACACGTCCTTCTCTTCCCAGTCCAACCGCTCACCGCCGACTGTCGAGTAGCCGGTGCCCTCGACGACGTGAAAGTTCGTGCAGCAGACGCGGCGGCACGCCTGCGTCCTCTCACCGGGACGCAGCAACTGCATGAAGCAAGCGATGGTCGTCATCACCGGTCCGCCGGTAACCCGGTTGGTGTATTCGAGGACGACCCCGTCGGCAGGGTCGCCGGTATCGGCAGCCGCCAGCCGTTGCAGGGCGCCCCGCATCTCCGACATCGGGTAGTGCCACGGCGACGCGTTGGAGGCCGCACCGAACACCTGCCGCTCGTCGGGGTACTCCTCGTAGAACCCGGCCTCCAGCATCCGCACCAGCGGGGTGTCAAGGCCATCCAGCCAGATCATCGGCGCGTCGGTGTCATTGGCATGGTCGTGCCATGACCAGTTGGGGGTGAGGACGAGATCGCCCGGGAACATCGGGACGCGCTCGCCGTTGACGACCGTGTAGCCGCCTCGACCCTCGATGATGAAGCGAAGAGCCGCCCCGGAATGGCGATGGGCGCGGGCGATCTCGCCCGGCATCACGATCTGAATGTTGGCGACCAAGGTGTTGCTGGCCGACATCCCGGGCAGCTCGGGGTTGGTCAGGCGCAGCACCCGGCGTTCGGCCTGCTGGGTACCGACCAGCTCGGCCGCCCGCATCGCCTGCGGGCGCAGATCGCGCCAATGCCACAAGTAAGGCACGGCTTGGCTGCGAGGCTCGACACTGATGCCGCCGCCGATCCAGGCCGGTATGATGTGTTGCGCTCGCAGCTGCGTGTAGTAATCCTGCAGCTCTTCTTCCGAAGATTTGATGTCCGAAAGCTCCAACATTGGACCCTCCCCACGTCAGGCTGGTTCTTTCACCGGCTCTTTCAAATGGGTCGCCCGCATTAGGCGCAGCGATTCGGGATCGCTCATCATCGCGGTCTGGGCGCCCTTCAGAAAGTCCTCGTATTCTCGTGCCATCGCCGGCGAGGCCACTTCGATCATCAGCCGGTTTTCCAGCCAGAACTCGATGACGTGGAAGAACGGCTTGTGGCCCTTCATGCCGCGGCCGAAGGTCTTGGCGCGCCAGCCCTCGCGGGTGCCGATCCGCTCGACTTCTTCCGGCTCCAGCGGCACCGACAGCAACACGTGGAACGGCCAGGTTTGCGGCGGCGACTGGTTCTCGCCAAAGACGACCTGATCGTCGCGGTCCGGGATGTCGAGCGTCGCGCGCTCCGGGTAGACTTCGATCATCGTGCCGTGCGCATCGCCGCTTGCCGCCATGAAGGCGCCTTCGAGCGGGCCGAACGGAAAGCACTTTCCGCCCATCAGTTCGGCCAGGACTTCGGCTACGTGCTGCGGCTCACACGCCGGGATCGATACGTGATGGATCATCCCAATACCCTCCGTTACGGGTCGCGGCGCCGTCGAGCCCTGAGCGGTGGCGCCTCCCGCGAGCCACCATACCCCACGCCAGCGAGGCTGAACAATGTGTGAAAAAGTATTGGACCGAACGATCGGTTAGGGTCGAGCCTTACGGGTCGGCCCGGGACCGATGAACGGCCGGAACCGGCGCTAAGCTGTCAGTCGGGCCTGCAGCAGCCGGGTCGGCTCCCCACTCGAGCCGACCCTAGCGCGGGTACCAGGCATTGGATTTCCACGATTAGCCGCATCGCCGGCTGAATCGACTTGCGGCAGCCGCTGTGCAAAACTGCCGCCTGCCGTTGCAGCCTCAGGGAGCACCGCCCGATGACCGAGAAAACCACGCAATCCGTCGGAAACCTGGGCTATCACGCCCACATCTATTACGACCCGACAAGGACGCGCGCCGTCGCCGAGCGCGTGTGCGCCGCGATCGACGAGAAATTCCGGGTCGAGATCGACGGCTTCCGCGACACGCCGGTCGGGCCGCACCCGATCGCCAATGTTCTGGTCATTTTCAAGCCCGATCAATTTGAGCATGTCGTGCCTTATCTGATGCTGAACCGCGACGAGCTCGACGTGCTGGTCCACCCGCTAACCGAGGACGCGGTGGAGGACCATAGCAGTTACGCGATCTGGCTCGGCAACCCGGTCGAGTTAAAACTGCACACGCTGCCGCGCCATCGCGGCGGGTGGCTGCCGAGCGGAGTAAGCGCGTAGGCACCGGGGCGTCTCGCCCGCCTGGTACAAGTGCGGCCGGGGCGGCGCGGTGCGGTTCGGGAGGAAGTTGATGCTGCTGCGCGATGAAAACGCGCCGCGAACCTGCCTCAACCCCGGCGGTCTATCCGAGGTGAGTAGCAACCCGCTGACGGTAGTCGACGCCGAACTCGGTGCACGGGATCGGCGGCTTGCGCGTCGCCGACGCCTCGATCATGCCGACGGTGGTGTCCGGCAACCCCAACGCCGCTGCGATCATGATCGGTGAGAAACTAGCCGATCTGGTACGCCAGCCAACGAAGCTGGCCGCTTAAATCTTATCGCTTCACGCCGCTTGGCTACACGGGAGGAAACAACATGCGCAAGCTGATATCTCTAGTCGTCGGAACCGTAATCTTCGTCGGTGCTGTCGTTTCGGTCGGGGCTCAGCAGCCGGCGCCCCCGCCGCCCCCGACAACGCCTTACGGCGCGCCAATCGGTCTCGATGCGGCCAAGAAGGTGATGGCGGCCGCTGAAGCCGAGGCTACGAAGAACAACTGGCCTATGGCCATAGTCATTCTCGACAGCACGGGCCACACGGTTATGCTGCACAAGCTTGACAATACCCAGTACGGCTCGATCGGCGTCGCCGAGGACAAGGCGCACAGCGCGCTCGATTTTCGCCGGCCGAGCAAGGTGTTCGAAGATTTGGTAGCGCAGGGCGGCCTCAACATGCGCATCCTTAGCCTTCGTGGAGCGGCCCCGCTCGAAGGCGGCGTCCCAATTCTTGTCGATGGCAAGATCATTGGAGCCATTGGAGTTTCCGGCGGGGCTTCTTCTCAGGATGGGCAGGTCGCCAAAGCCGGCGCCGACGCCACCTCGGGCAAATAGACTCCCAAGGTCCGTCACTGATGCCGTAGCACGTCCCGCGCGGTTTGGTTGAAAAGGATCCGCCGTTCTTCGTCGCCCGGCGGGGCCGAGCGACGCAGCTCCTTGCCCAGATCGACCCCCCTCTGGACGGCGGGGCGCTGTTTGATCGTTTCGCGCCAGCGCGCGACATTGGGAAACTCGTCGAGCGGCTGGCCGAGCGGCTTGGCAATCAATACCCAAGGCCAGCTCGCCATATCGGCGATCGAGTAGTCGCCGATAATGTAGTCACGGTCCACGAGGCGGCGCTCGAGCACTCCAAGACAGCGGTTGTACTCGTCGGCATAGCGCTTGTGCGAATAGGGGTGCTCACCCTGCGCGTAATTGACGAAATGGCTCAGTTGGCCGGCCATCGGACCGAGATTGCCAACCTGCCAGAACAGCCACTCCAGGCACTCCTTGCGGCCGCGCTTGCTCTGCGGCATGAAACGCCCGGTCCGCTCGGCGAGATGGATCAGGATCGCGCCCGACTCGAACACCGGCAGCGGCTCTTCCGGGGCGTCGTGGTCGACGATCGCCGGCATCCGGTTATTGGGGCTGATCGCCAGGAATTCGGGCTTGAACTGGTCCCCGCGCCCGATATTGACCGGGATCATGCGGTATTCGAGACTGCACTCCTCGAGCATGATCGCGACCTTCCAGCCGTTCGGCGTCGGCCAATAATAGAAGTCGATCAACGGCTGATCTCCTTGAGCCCGCGGCGCACCAGATAAAGAGGAAGCTGCTTGTCATTGCGAGAAGCGTAGCGACGAAGCAATCTCATCGAAATGGGCAAATCTGCCGCCGGATTGCTTCGCTTCGCTCGCAATGACGCTACACTGTTAATTTTTGGCATTGATGAAGCCGTCCGCGCGAAGTTCCGCGATTTCTGCGGCTGAATAGCCGAGCTCGGCGAGGATCTCCTGCGTGTGCTCGCCGAGCCTCGGCGCGCCGCGGCGGATTTCCGGTGGGGTGCGCGAGAAACGCGCCGCCGCTCGTGCCTGGCGCAGCCGCCCGGCGGCCGGGTGGTCGGTCTCGGCGACGAGGCCCAACGCCGCGACCTGCGGATGGCGGATCAGCTGGTTGCGGGTCTGCACCGGGCCGCAGGGTACGCCGGCCGCCGTCAACCGTTCGAGCCACTCCGCCGCCGGCCGGGTCAGCAACACTTCTTGGGTCAGCCGCAGCCGCGCGTCGATGTTCTTCTGGCGCAACGCCGAGGTTTTGAACCGCTCGTCCTCGATCCATTCGGTCCGCTCGGCCACCCGCGCCAAGCCGGCCCATTGGCGGTCGGTCAGCGCCGCCACGGTCATGTACCCGTCAGCCGTTTCGTAGATCAGATCAAGGGCCGTCGCCGGCTCCTGCAGCGCGGGCTCGTCGCCGACAAAAGTCTGGCCACCCATGTCCGAGCTCCACAGAAACGCCACCACGGCCTCCAGCATCGAGAGCCGCACATGCTGGCCTTCGCCGGTGCGCTCGCGCGCCAGGAGTGCCGCGGTGATCGCCTGCGAGGCGGTGATCGCAGTTAATTTGTCGGGCAGGATCGTGCGCAACAGCCGCGGGCGTGCTTCATCCGAGCCCGCTTGGATCGTCGCCAGCCCCGAGAAGCCTTGAATGACAGGGTCGTAGGCCGGCTTGGCGGCATAGGGCCCCTTCTCGCCAAAGCCGCTGATCGAGACATAGACGATCTTTGGCGAAACCGCGCGCACCGCGTCCTCGCCGACCCCAAGGCGCTCGGCGACACCGGGACGAAAGTTCTGGACAAAGACATCGGCACCGGCGACGAGCCGCATCACCGCCTGCAACCCGCCGGCCGTCTTCAGATCGAGGACGATTGAACGCTTGTTGCGGTTGTTGTTCAGGAACGACGCCGTAAACCCGGCCCGCCGGTTGCCGCCGGCGCGCGTGGCGTCACCCGCGTCGGGGGCTTCGACCTTGATGACGTCGGCGCCCTGATCGCCGAGGATCATCGTGCCGAGCGGCCCGGCGACATTCGAGGTCAGATCGACGACGCGATATCCGTTGAGTGGACCCGGCATAGAAAGCCTTTCAGATACATGGTGATTGTGGCGTATCCCACTCCGACGCCGAGCGATACTACCGCAAAGCGACGGACTCCGGGTGATAGCGCATCAGGTCCTACAGCGGCTACGAACTCACTTAGGGTTCGAGGCGGCAAATATCGGGTTGGTTTCCTGTCGGCGCTAGGCGGCTTATCTTCATGCCAGAAGGGCGGCGATTTCGCGGAGGCAGCCAACGTCGACGGGATCGCTGGTTTGGCATCGATAAGCAGCCGGACTTCGACGACTTTGAACGCTGGTGGCATCGTAGAGGTAAACGGTTGTACGGCGGCGAGAACATTCGAGACTGAGAACAAGCAAAAGAGACATACGACGAGTGGATTGACGCTGGACGGCCAAAGGCGGATTGATGGCGAGCGCTGACAATATGGCCCGAATCGACTTTGATGCTGCTATCGGGTCAGGCGATGAGGAACGTATCGCTCGCACACTTGACGCGATCGGCCGCAACGGCGCCTCGCTTGCCGAGCGCAGCCGTATTATGGAATTGGCAAAAAAGACCCGTTCCCCCGTGGTTCGCAACGCAGCGGCGATCGCCCTGGCCGACCTGGGGGTGGACGGAACCGATGAGTTACTGATCGACCTGATCAAACGAGGGGAGACCCGAGGTGCGAACGGGACCCTGCTCTATGCGTTGAGAGAAATGAATGCTCATGTACCGCTCTCGGTCTTGATCGACATCCTCACCGAAGATCGTACATACGAAGCTCTGGAAGGCGCGTTAGACATCATCATCAATAATGCCGCGAGATACGGGGCAGAAGAGAAAGCTGAGGCGATCTCGCGGATCAAACCGTTATTGGCCTCGACAGAAGAGCATAGCTTACACACCGCAAAGCTAGCAATAAAATACCTGAGCCGAAAATCTGCGCGCCGTCCGCGTCGACGCTAGAGCTAGATGTTGGCGACCGGTTGCCGGTCGCCATGTGCCGGTTTCTGGTACCTCGTATTCGATCCGGTCATGCTTGGCGGCATGAGCGAACCGCCCAGCCCGTGAGAAGGAAAAGAGCAACAGCCAGGCCGGACGGGCCCGAACCCAGAGCTGGAGCCGGAACCGACGCCGCGAAAGAAAAATCAGCTGTCTGGCTTGCGGGCCAGGGTATACATCCTACCCCAATAATGCAATCTGGGGCGACGGTTAAGGTGAGAGTGTCACCGACAAGGCTCTAGCTCATGCCACCCATTGCGAAATTGTCGAACGTTTTCGCTACCGAGAGGCCGGTAAACGCGGAGTCGGTGAACACAGTCCGGAAGCCACTCAGAGGCCCCGAATAATTGATAGTTTCTGATACTACGAGTGTGGAGTCAGAAAAACTCGCCGTAACACTATCGATCCCAGGATCCGCTACAGTCCCTCCGCCGTTCAGAAAGGCGAATTCAGTGGGTATGATCGTGGTAGTGCTCGTGGAGTTTCCGTAACCGGGTGGAACGAGACCATTGATCGGATCAAGAGATTTTCTGTGCCGAAGACTCCCGGGCTTACTGGATCGTACAGCGCTCCGGTCGCGGACGATGCGACCAATAAGGCATGCGCTACCTGAGATGATGCCCAGGAAGAACGCGATGACTAGGAGGACGATGCATCGATGCCTTGCAACCGCCATTGCGACCGGGCGGCCAAGCGTGCGGTTGCGAAATGTGGGTCCGACCTTCAGCCGGGGGAGAACATAACGATTAAACTCTTTCGAAGGACCCTTCTACTTAGCATGAAGCATTCCTGAACCGAGTAAAATCTTAAATTTCCGCAAATTAATAGGACCGCTCCGGCTGGGGGATCACGCGGCGCACTGGCGTTACAGAACCTGTAAAGACCTGGGCAAGAGCGCAAGACACGTCGACGCCACACGCGGCGGTCTCTGCGAATTCCTTCGCACCCTCCACGATAAGGCGCAGATTTAATGAAACCGCGGCATGACATCTTCGCAGAGGAGCTGTAGGGCGGTCATGACGCGATCGTGAGGGACGAGCCCGCCGCAATTTATTTCAGCCAGGATGCCGTCGATGCCGAGCTCATCCTGCAGCGCGCCCAGGCGATCGGTCACCATCTGCGGCGTGCCGACCAGGACCTGGCCGGTCAGCGCCTCCTCATAGGTCAGGTTTTCGATGCGCTTGAGCCGCTCGGCGCGGCCCTCGATGGCGCGCGTGCCGGCGCGGCTCAGCGAATCCCGGAGCCGCTGTGCCTGCTCGCGGTAGAAATGCATGAGGCTCTCCTCCGGCTCGGAGTGCGCCCGGTCTTCGGTCTCGGCGAGATAGGTCGGCACCCGCAGATAGACCTGCCCGTGGCCGGGGTGGCCCGCCGCAGCGTAGGCTTCCCGGTACTTGTGGATCTCCGGGGCGAATTCGGCGAACGAGCCGTAGCGGGCATTGATGAAAATCGGCAGGCCGCGCTCGCCGACCGAGGGATAGGTATCGGGGCTGGCGGCAGCTATCCGGATCGGCGGCAACGGCTTTTGCAGCGGTTTCGGGGCGACGGTGATGTTTTTGAAGGCGTAATACTTACCTTCGTAGGAAACGGCGGGTTGCGACCACGCTTGCTCGACGATGTCGAGAACTTCAGCGAAGCGGTCGCGGCTCTCGGCGTATGAAACGCCATAATCTTCATAGGTCCGAGGCAGGCCGCTCCGACCGACGCCGAAGATCAACCGCCCGCCGCTGATCTGATCGACCGTGGCGCCCTCCTCGGCGATCCGCAACGGATGGCACAATGGCAAGACCTGCACGGCGATCCCGATCTTGATGCGATTGGTGCGCGCGGCGACCGCGCTGGCGATGCTGAGCGGTGCGGACAGCAGCGAGCGCTGCGGGTCGAAATGGAGCTCGGCCAGCCACATCACATCGAGGCCCCAGCGCTCGGCAGCATCGATCTGCGCGAAGGCTTCCTCAAAAGCCTCTCGTTGGCTGCGGCCGGGAAGGGCCGGAAACTGGTGGAACATGCCGAATTCCATGGTGCGTTTCTCCTCTTGGCGCCGCGGCTTGCAGAGCAATGGACTAAGGATAGCGCGTCGCACCGGGGTCCCGCTATCATGGCGCGCATGACGAAGTCACGGGAGGCCGGGTGATGAAGCAGTATTGCGACGGCGGTGAGGCAATCCTGGAGGCGTTTCGCAGCTTAGGCCTCGACTACATCATCTCGTCGCCCGGCTCGGAATGGTCGCCGGTCTGGGAGGCGCTCGCCCGCCAGAAGGTCAACCAGCGATCGGGGCCCTCCTATATCGATTGCTGGCACGAGACCCTCGCGGTCGACATGGCGATGGGCTACACGCAGATGACCGGCCGTATGCAGGCGGTGTTGCTACACGCCGGGGCCGGATTGCTGCAGGGTTCGGCCGGCATGCATTCGGCGATGCTCGCCGAGGTGCCGATGGTGATCATGTCGGGCGAGTCGGTGAGCTTCGGCGAGGATCCGGCGCTCTCGATCGAGCCGCAATGGTATCGAAGCCTCAGCATCGTCGGCGGACCGCAGCGCCTGGTCGAGCCGGTGACAAAATGGGCAACCCAGGCCGGGAACGTGCACACCCTCTACGAGCACGTCGTGCGCGCCGGTGAATTCGCCCAGCGGACCCCGATGGGGCCGGTCTACCTCAACGCGCCGCTCGAAGTGATGCTGCAGGAGTGGACGCCGCGCCAGAACCCGCGCCGGGCCCCGCCGCCGCCCAAGACGCGGGCTAAGGACAGCGATGTCGAGAAGGTCGCCCAGCTGCTGATCGGCGCGCGCAACCCGGTGATCCTGACCGACAGCGCCGGCCGCGATCCCGCGGCCTTCGCGGCACTGGTCGAGCTCGCCGACCTCTTCGGCATCCCGGTCGGCGGGCGCGCCGCGTTCGCGAACTACCCGAAGAACCATCCGCTGCATCTCGGCACCGGCATCCAGCCGTTCCTGAAGGATGCCGATCTCGTGCTGCTGGTCGGCTGCCGCGCTCCCTGGTATCCGCCGAGCCATAAGCCGACGACCGGAACGATCGTCGCGATCGACGAGAACCCGCTCAAGGGCACGATGGTCTATCAGAGCCTGCAGGCCGACCATTACCTGGAGGGCGAAGTCGCGACCTCGCTGCACCTGCTGGTCGAGGCCGCGAAGGCGGCCGGCATGGCCGCCGGCAAGCACGCCGACCGGCGGGCGGGGTGGCAGCGCGAGCACGACCGGATCGAGGCCGCGGAACGCGCCGCCGAGGCCAAGGCCAAGGATGGCGACACGATCGATCCGTTGGCGCTCGTCGGCGCTTTGCGCGAGGCGATGCCGAGGGATGCGGTCTATGTCGAGGAGACGATCACCCACGCCGCCATATTGCAGCAGCATCTCCGGTGGTCGGAACCGCAGAGCTTTTTCCGCGCCGGCGGCGGGCTCGGCCAAGGGCTCGGCACGGCACTCGGCGTCAAACTCGGCGCGCCGAAGCGGCCGGTCGCCGCACTGATCGGCGACGGCTCGTTCCTTTACAACCCGGTGGTCCAGGCGTTGGGTGCGTCGAAGGGGAACGATTTGCCGATCCTGATCGTCGTCTGCAACAACGGCCAGTACCGCGCGATGCAGACCGGCCACCTGCACCATTACCCCGACGGGGTCGCGCAAGCCGCCGACATGTGGCACGGTGTTACGATCGATGGCCCCGACTATGCCGAGCTCGGCAAGCCGTTTGGCCTCCACGGCCAGAAGGTCGAACGGCCAGCCGAGCTGCCCGGCGCGATCCGGAACGCCATGCGCGAGGTCGAAAATGGCAAGACCGCGATCCTCAACGTCGTGCTGAGCCGGTAGCCACGACTCCGCGCGACTGGCGGAGCCGCTGAGAAGCAGCGCGAGTTCACGATAATGTGATGACCCTCGGCCTTCGTTTCGCTCCCGCTTCCGGGCACTATTTTCTTAACACGCGCAAGCGGGATGGTAAGCTCAATCCATCAAGGGGTAAGGGAGGACGTCATGCTTCGCCTGAAATTTTTAGAGGCCGGTTTGATTGCGGGTGCCGTGAGCTTCTCGGCCAGCTCCGGCTATGCGGACGAGTTCTCGGCGCGCTTGAGCGGATTCAACGAAATCGGATCGATACCGACTAGCGTGATGGTGCCGACGCCTCTCCCCCCGCCCCCCCCGCCCTCCGTTACTGTGCCCACCAGCTACACCGGCGCGGTCCTGTCCAACGGCTCAGGCACGGTAACGCTCGATCTCGATCGAAACGCCGGCACGATCGCCTACACGCTGAAGTACAAGAACGTGGGCGTCACGCCGCCGAAGACCGGCTCGGTGTTGTTCGCTCACATCCATTTCGGCAAGTCGCGCGATTCCGGCGGCGTCCTCGTGTTCTTCTGCTCGAACGTTACGCCGTTTACCGGTACTGGACCGACTCCACCGTCATGTAATACTGATAGTACTGGAAGTGGAACCGTGAGCGGCATGTGGACGTATCAGGACGTCCAAGCGATCCCAGGGCAAAATGTTCAGGCCGGTGCCGGTGCTTCAGGGATAAATCCGGCGGCCTTCGACGCGCTGGTCGACGCGCTGGACTCGAATACCGCCTATGCCAATATCCATACGACACCGGGGTTCCCCGGGGGCGAGATCCGCGGCCAGTGCCGCAGCGGGGACCGAGAACAACAAGGCGACCAAGGCAACCAATAAGGGTCTGCCGGTCACCTAGCTGCGCCTAATCGAGTACACGATCGTCGGGTTGGACGGTGACGGCTTGCTGCGTCAGGGCCTTGCCGCTCGGTCACGCGCGGCGGGCTTGCAGTCAGGGTGCCGGAAAGTGAGTCCGCAGCTCCTGCCCCGCTGCGGTGGCCGGGTCGGCATCGATCAGGATAAAGGCGAACACGCACGGCGCCGGTCCGTTGTTGACCCAGGCGTGCATCGTGCCGCGCTGGACGACGACATCGCCGGGTTTGAGATGTGCCACCTCGCCGCTGTCGAGCTCGAGATCGCATTCGCCCGATAGCAGCAAGGCGTAGTCGACCGTCTCGGTGCGGTGCATAAATTTGGGGGCGCCGGGAGCGAATTCGGTGATCCGGACGACCGTGCCCTGCCCCGTCCCGACATAATTGTAGCGGGTAACAAAGCCTTTCCGCTGAGCGGCATCGGCGGCCTCGGAATTGTCGGCCGGCATCCGGTCTGTCGACCAGATTTCACACCCGGCGATGTGCGGGCGACCCAACCTGCTCACTGCAGGCAGACGTCCGTCGGTCTTGATCACGGCTTTGCCGTTTGCGTCGTGCCCGGTGACGATGCGCCTTACTTCCATAGCCATCTCGCTGTCCTCCTTTGATGACCTTTCGCTCGTCAGGATACAGCCCCGGCGATCGGCCGTGCTATTCGTCGAGCACGGCGAGCACGGCCCCGATCGACAACCGGCTCATCGTGCTGATCCACCAGCACCCGCAAGAGAAGAAAGAGGCGTCGGCGACGGCGATGCTAAGATGTGGGAAGCACGCTGGTGTCGGAAATTCTTACAGCTTTGGGTGGGGTTACTCGGCCGCAGCCGAGAAGTTTCTCGGACGCAAGAGTCAAGGCGACCGACCGGACCTGCCGATTTCCCGCATCCGAGATTCCCTGTTATTTCCCGGATAGAGGTCTTAACCGGGAAATCCCGGCAGATTTGGTGGCAGAATTTCCCGGTTCCCTCACCGAAGTTCCCGGTTCGTCCGGCACAGGAATTGAGTTCCAGGCAATTGATATTAGGACAAACCGGGCGACGCCGTCAAGCCCCTGAACGGTGAATTTCAAATTTCCCGGTTCGACGGGGACCGATCCGGGAAATCCGTTCGCCACAACCTTCTCGCTCACGGTATCCAGCACCGCGCAGCTCAATTGCCGGCCGTTGCCGGTGTCCCGCGCGTCAGGATACAGCCCCGGCGATCGACCATGCTATTCGTCGGGCATGGCAAGCGCGGGACCGATCGACAACCGGCTTTTCGTCCTGATCCTGCAGCATCCGCAGGAGAAGAAGGAAGCCTTGGCGACGGCGGCCCCGACCTGCTCCCTGCTCAGCCACGCCCGACTCGTGGTCGGGCTGTCATGGCCGAACCTCTCGCGGGCGCTGGGCCGTTCGGTCGATCCGAGGCGCTGGGCGGTGCTCTACCTCGGTTCGGCACGCCCGGCGGCACTCGGCCATCTACGAGAAATCATCGCGCTCGACCGCCGCGGCGAGCCCCCGGCGAATCAGGAGGCGATGCTGCGCCGGCTCGACGGTGTGGTCGTGCTCGACGGCACCTGGAAGGAGGCAAAGACGCTGTGGTGGCGGAACCCATGGCTATTGAAGATGCGGCGGCTGGTGCTCAACCCGGAGCACAAGTCGCGCTACGGCCGAATTCGCCGCGAGCCGCGCCGCGAGGCATTGTCGACACTCGAAGCCGTGGCACTGTTGTTGAAGCACCTCGACGGAAGGCCGGAGATTGAGGCTACGTTGCTGGGTGCTCTCGACCGGCTGATTGCCGAGGCGCGCCCCTCCCGTCAGCCCGTAGGTGAGCGGGTCAGCAGATAGATCAGAATCGCGGCCGCGCTCGCCACATTGAGCGACTGCACATGCCCGCTGCCGGGGATCCTCACGACCTCGTCGCAGAGGGCGAGCGTTGCCGCATCAAGCCCGGTTATCTCGTTGCCGAGCATCAGCGCAACCGGGCGATCAGCGGTCGGCTCCATCCCTGCCGAATCCCCGGCGAGTGAGGTGCCGACGATACGATAGACGTGCCGCAGCGCGCGCAAGGCGGCGCGGAGCGGCGCGCGGTACAGCGCCACGTGCTCCAGCCCGCCTTCAGCTACGCGATAAGCCGCATCCGAGGGAAGGGCCTGATCGGGACGGTCGGCCAGCACGATCCGTTCGAGGCCAAAGAACGCGGCGCTGCGGGCGATGGCACCCAGATTGTGGGGGTTGCCGATGCCGTCGAGGATCAAAATTGGCTTGCGGTCCTGTGCCCATGCTCGGGCCACCTTTGGGTCGAGATCGGCGAGCGGGCGCGGACGGGCGATGGCGACTGCGCCGCCATGTAGCACAGTGCCGGCGATGAGCGCGAGCTCGGCCCTGTCGAGCTGGCGATAGGGCTTATGGGCGCCGGCGAGCGCTTGGCAGCATGCGTCCAGCTCACCCCTGAGTGCCGGCTCGAAAAACAGCCGCTCGACCCGGCCGGGATCGCGCTCGAACAACGCTCGCACGGCAGGGACCCCGCAGATCCGCAACAGCTCTCGCTCGTGCGGCGGACGAACCGGCTGTGCCGTTCGCTTATTGCGAGGGTGGGGCCGGACCGGACTGGGCATAGAGCATCGCGGCGTCGCGCGCCAGCAGCGCGCGCGAATCGGGGCGCATATACATCATGTGACCGCCCTCATAGACGCGTAGCCTGATCCCCTGGCGGACGGCGACTGGGACCGCCAGCTGGTCGACGAGCCAGCGCGAGGCAAGATAGGGTGTCACTAGGTCATAAAGCCCGTTGGCGATCAGCACTTTTGTTCCCGGGTGCTCGAGTAGTGCGGTCTCGAGCGACGACATCGCCAGACCCAGACCGTCCCCCTGGCGCTCACCTTGCCAGTTCCATTGCCGCGATATGTCGTGGGGCAGCACGCGATAAGGCAGATCCGTGTGATAGCCAAGTGCGTCCGCAACGTAAGCGTTGAACGCGGCGCCGTAGGCAGCGACGGCCGGCTGAAGCAGCGGATCGGGGCCGCCCTCTTGGCCCTCGTCCGGGCGGGCGGAGCGAACGATCGCACCGTCATAAAGGCTCACCACCTCACCCTTGCTGCGCCGGATTTCGCGGGCGAAGACGTGGCGCGGAATGCGTCCGCGGTGACGCCGGACGATATCCTCGGGAAGCCCGGCAATTTCGGCGACTTTGGCGATGAAGGGGTCACCCGGCGGTGGGTCGCCTTTGAGACCGGCGAGACCGACGAGGTAGTCCGAGAGCGCGAAGCGCTCGACCGCGGCGCGGTCTCGTCCTCGCAGCGACGGATCGCCGACGGCAGCGACGGCGGCGTAGGACGGCAGGAAGAAGCCGGCGGCGAGCAGGTCGCGCTCGTCCTGATGCAGGGCCGAGAGATCGAGCGCCGGCGAGATCAACACGAGGCCATTGACCGTCACGCCGACGTCGTGCGGCAGTTCCTGCGCCAGCGTAGCCGCCCGAAACCCGCCATAGCTCTCGCCGACGAGATAGATCGGCGAGCTCCAGCGCTCGTGCCGGGTCAGCCACAGCCGGATGACCGCGCCGAGCGAGGCAATGTCGGCGCGCACGTCCCAGAACGGCTTGTCCGGGTTTTCCTCCTTGCCCTTCCCTCGGCTGAAGCCGGTGCCGACCGGGTCGACGAACACGAGGTCGGTGAAGCCGAGCCACGTCGCCGGGTTGTCGACGAGGCGAACCGGCGGGTTTGGCACCGCCCCGTTTTCCGACGTCTCCATGATCCGCGGCCCGAGAGCTCCTAGATGCAGAAAAACCGAGGCCGCTCCCGGACCGCCGTTGAACACGAAGCTGACCGCCCGCTCATGTCCGGGCGCGGCGTCGGTCAGATAGGCGATCGTGAAGACCGTGGCGGTCGCCGCACCCTTCGCGTCGGTCAACGGCAAGGTCTCGG
>Ga0306922_10002968_pt1 | contig 15817 bp, 14 predicted proteins | sample sta12Cox44000082_FD_203758 | JGI IMG/M metagenome (GOLD analysis project Ga0306922, IMG submission 203758) | Lab enrichment of tropical soil microbial communities from Luquillo Experimental Forest, Puerto Rico - statoxic.12C.oxic.44.000.082 (v2)... | ecosystem: Environmental > Terrestrial >... | reverse complement strand
CCGGCCCGACACCGGGGAGCTTATCGAGTTCTTCGGCGGACGCCGAGTTGATGTCCACCAATTCGCCCGCAGGCGTGGATTTGGCGGTTGCCTTGCCTGGCGCACTCGGTGCGGCGACCGCTGGGGGGCTCGGCGATTTTGACGGCGAAGTCGTCTGGGCCATCGCTGGCAGCGCAAGAACCGTGCTTAACCCGACCGCGCCCAGATAACGTGCTAGTTTCATCGCGCTCTCCCATTAAGCGTATGCAGTATCGCCGGAGGGCGGCTGCCAGTCCACAACCTCATCGAGGGGGATCACCGGGCGGGGTAGGCGGGTCCAGGTGAAGCGGTTCAACATCGGCGAGGTCAGACCCGGCAAATCGACCTCGACGATCTGCTCGGGGCTGAAGAATTCGTCGAAGCCGCCGCGGAAATGGCCGCGCGACTTGACGACGACCGAGCGGGCGCGGCCGATGTCGAGCCCCATCATCTCGAAAAACACCGGGTCGGCGCATTGCACGCGGTGCGAGATGACGACGACCATGATGCCGCCGACCCGGAGGGCGGCGCAGGGTCCGAGCTCGAGCCGCAGGCCGGCGTAGATGCCGCGCCGCCCGACGCAGGCGCCGCCGGTCAGCGCCACGACCGTGGCCGGCGCGGTATAGCGCTCGGAGAAGTCGGTGGTTTCCGCGAGATTGAACTGTGCTTCGAACCGCGAGCCGACACCCTGCCGGTGCGCCTCGGCGGCGAGGTCGGGATCGTAGAAGACGCCGAGCAGCGCGCCCTCGACCCCGGCCTCGCAAAATGCGCGCAGCAAAAACGTGGTATTGCCGCGCCCGCCACCGCCAGGGTTGTCGGCGACATCGGCAAAGGCGAGGGGCGGCAGCGACCAATCGCGGCCCACCAGAAGCGCCTTCCTGACAGCTTCGTCGAGTGCGGTCAGCTGCGGATAAAACCGCGCCCGGTTGGCCCAGCCCAACTCGGCGATCTCGCGGGCGAGCGTCTCTGCCGCGCGCTTGTCACGGCGTGCGGTAACCACGACGCTGAGCCCGCATTCAGGAGCATCGGCAAAGGCAAAACCGCCCATCGCCGAGACGTTCATGATCTCCGGACCCATGCGCCGCTGACCGAGCGCGATCATCTCGGCATAAGGGCCGGCGGCGGTCAGCAGGGTCACAGTCGGCGGCACGATCGGCAGGCGGATAAAGGCGCGCTGCGGCTTGACGCCGTCGAGCATCTCGCGGATCGCGGCAGCCGCCTCGGCACCGCGCTCGCGCATGTCGAGATGCGGGTTCGTCCGGTAGCCGATGAAGGCGTCGACCGAGTTGACCATGCGCTCGGAAACATTGGCGTGCAGATCCAGGGTCGCCGCGATCGGAATATCGGCCCCGACGATCTCCCGTACCTTGGCGAACAAGACACCGTCGGGGTCGTCCTCCGCGGTCGTCAGCGCCGCACCGTGCGAGCAGATGTAAACGGCATCGACCAGCAAGGCCGCTTTGAGACGGCGCTCAATCGTGCCGAGCAACTCGACAAAGAAGGTGTGCTCGACCGGTCCGTTGGGCTCGGTCATCGCCAGGACGATGCCGACAGGTATCCAGGCGCCGGACGCGTCCATCGCCGAGACAAACCCCGGCGTTTCAGGGATCATGCAGGGCGTCGTCGACCGCGCATCATCGATGATCGCTCCGCCTTCGAGATAGGTGCGGGCGAGAAAATGTTCCTTGGTCGCGGGAGGCGCGAACTTGTTGCACTCGATCGAAAAGCCGAGGATCGCCACGCGGGGGGAGGTGGGGACAGCCATTCGGGTACCGATTTGTTGCGGTCGCGATCCTAAGCTAGTCTGAGATCGGGCGCATCGGGGAGGATTCGTGATGGATTTTCCGGAAACGCGTTATGCGAAGAGCGGCGACTTGCACATTACCTACCAGGCGACCGGCAGCGCCCGTTCGACTTGGTGTTCGTACCCGGTTTCGTTTCGAACCTCGATCTAGTCTGGAGCACGCTGGCTGGGCCAACTACTTCTCCCGCCTCTCGGCATTTTCGCGACTGATCCTCTTCGATGAGCGCGGCACAGGCCTCTCCGACCGGGTAAGCGGCCTGCCCGACCTCGAATCACGGATGGACGACGTACGCGCCGTGATGGACGCGGCTGACTGCGAGAGTGCTGCGCTATTCGGCATCTCCGAAGGCGGGGCGATGAGCATGCTGTTTGCCGCCACCTACCCGGAGCGGACCCGCGCCGCCGTGCGCTGTGCCTCCGCCATCGTCGAGAGGGTGCGCCCGCTCGGCCTGGACGTGCGCGGCGGCCTCCATACGGACGAGATCGAGATCCAGCGGGACGACATCGGCGGCATCGCTGTTCACATCGCGGCGCGCGTTGCCGGATTGGCCGGTACGGGCGAGGTGCTGGTCTTCAACACCGTCCGCGACCTCGTCGCCGGCTCGGGGCTGCGGTTTCACGACCGCGGCAGCCATCCGTTGAAGGGTCTGCCGGAGCCGTTGCGATTGTTTGCTGCCGAGGCGTGAGGCTCGCGGGATGTCGACAAAGCGTGGCCTTTCGAACTGCTCGATCAGCAGATTTGGTATATCCTCTAGAGAATTACGCAATCACCATAAAAATGTCTAATTCGCATCATAGATTGTATAAAGCAATGACCGGCACGGCCGCGCTGATCCTGGCTCTTTCAACTGAAAGGCGATTTCCCGCAGTAGATCCGCTGTAGAATGTTTTTGCGCGATCCGATTAGTTGAGACGTGCGGTTGTTCGCGGGACAAGCCTGAAGAGAGGAGCCGGTACCATGCCGATGATTGATGGACAGCGCGTCGTTTCCGACCTCAAGCGGCTCGCCGATTTTGGCCGCTACAAGACCGGCGTCCATCGGCCGACCTATTCGCCGGTCGATGTCGAGTCGCGTCATTGGTTGGCCGAGAAGCTGGGCGAAGCGGGGCTCGAACCGGCGATCGACGGCATCGGCAATGTAATCGGCCGCAACCGATCCGCGCATCGCCGGCTGCTGGTCGGCTCGCACAGCGAGACCCAGCCCTATGGCGGCTGGCTCGACGGCTCGCTCGGGGTGATATACGGGGTCGAGTTGGCCCGCGCCTTTGCTGCGGACCCGGGCTGCGCGGGGCTTGGTATCGAGGTCGCCGCCTGGGCCGACGAGGAGGGCCATTACCAGAGTTTCCTCGGCAGTCACTCGTTCACCGGCACGCTCTCCGAAGAGCAAATCGATCGGGTCCGGGGACGCGACGACGGCATTCCGCTGCGCGAGGCGCTTGAGCGCGCCGGCTTTGCCGGTCGGCCGCGCGAGCGGGTCGAACCCGGACATTATATCGGCTATCTCGAAGCGCACATCGAGCAGGGCGACACGCTCGACAGCACCGGGTTGCGCATCGGCGTAGTCGAGACGATTGTCGGCATCTGGAACTACCGCGTCTTGGTGACGGGCGAGCAAAACCACGCCGGCACGACACGCATGGTGCGGCGCAAGGACGCCGGGGTCGCAATGGTGCGGGTGGCGAGCCGCATTCACGACCGCTTCCCGGGGATCGCCGGCCCACTCACCGTGTGGACGATCGGCCGCATGGTGATCGAGCCGAACGCGCCGTCGGTTATCCCGGGCCGCGCCGAGATGCAAGTCCAGTTCCGCGATTCCGATCCCGAGCGCCTCACCCTTTTTGAAAAGACATTGCACGAGCTGGTCGGCGAGGCCGATCGAGCGGGTCCGTGCCGTGTCGAGGTCGAGCCAATGGCGCGCAGCGAGCCCCGGCCAATGGACCCCGGCTTTCAGAGAGAGATCGAGGTGGCGGCTGAACGGCATGCGCCGGGCATGTATATGCGGCTGCCGAGTGCCGCGGGCCACGATGCCGCGGTGCTGTCGTATCGAATGCCGGCCGGGATGATGTTCATCCCGAGCCTCGGCGGGATCAGCCATCACTGGTCGGAGGACAGCAAGGAAGAGGACATTGTGCTTGGCGCTCAGGTCTTTGCCGATGCCGCCGAGCGCATCCTGCGCGCCGCGCGATCATGATCCGGCGGTTTCCCAGATCGACGGGAATATACTGGGAAGAAGCTAGCTTTGTGCCGCTTGTGAGCAGAACCTGCGTAGCCAAGTGGTTGATTTTACGGCAAACCAGAAGGCAAATCCCGAGACAGCCGAACAGGGAATTTAATCAGTCGATCAGGGAATGAAATTTGGCTAACAGGAGGCCACCAGGGATGCGGGAGAGCATGGCGGCCACCCTTAAAGAATCGCTGCGCCGCCTGCCTTTACGCGCCCTATTACGCGGTGCTGGCGCTCAGTGTCTATCGGCATGGCGTGCTCCTCGCGGGTGCGTCTGAAGTCTGTCGGTACCGACAATTACATGAATGACACGTAGCATCCGGCCCCCATGACCGGCCGCGCACCGATCTTAGGCGGCGACCGGCGATCGCGAGATCCGCCGAGTGCGGTGGGTACCCGTCAGTAGGGAGTAATTGGGTCACTTCCGCCCGCCTTCTCGTATCGCTTTGCCATCAGCGTTGCGCTATACCCGTTGAGGGAGAAATAAGCGACCGAAGGGAGGCATTCGATGCGCGGTCTGATGATGGATCGGCCGCTGCTGATTCAGTCGCTGATCCGATACGCGGCCCGCTATTATGCCGAGAGCGAGATCGTCTCGCGCACAACAGAGGGCCCGCTCCACCGCTATACCTATGCCGACGCCGAGCTGCGCACGAAGCAGCTCGCCAAGGCGCTGATGCGTTTGGGTGTCGGGCTCGGCGATCGCGTCGCGACGCTCGGCTGGAACAACCACCGGCACTTCGAAGCCTACTACGCGATCTCCGGCATCGGTGCGGTATGCCATACCATCAATCCGCGCCTCTTCGCCGAGCAGCTCGCCTATATCGTGAACCACGCCCAGGACAAGGTGCTGCTTCTCGACCTTACTTTTGTGCCGCTGGCCGAGAAGATGGCTGCCTCCTGGCCCGCCCTCCGGCATTACGTCGTGATGACCGACCGGGAGCACATGCCGGTGACGAGCCTCCCCGATGTGCTTTGCTACGAGGACATCGTTGCCGCCGAGACGTCCGAGCTCGAGTGGCCGGAGTTCGACGAGAACACCGCCGCGGCACTCTGCTACACCTCTGGCACGACGGGCAATCCCAAGGGTGCCCTCTACGGCCATCGCTCGACGGTCCTTCACGCCTTTGCGCTGTGCGCGTCGAATAATGTCGGAATCGGGGTGCACGATGTGCTCTGTCCGATCGTGCCGATGTTCCACGTCAATGCCTGGGGCATCCCCTACGCCGCCGCGATGGCCGGCGCGAAGCTCGTCTTCCCCGGCCCCCGGCTCGATGGTGCCAGCCTGCAGGAGCTCTTCCAGGCAGAAGGCGTAACCTGCGCCCTTGGTGTGCCGACGGTCTGGCTCGGCCTCCTGCAACACCTCGAGGCGACGGGCAAGCGCATCGACAGCGTCAAACGCGTCACCTGCGGTGGCTCGGCGGTGCCCATCTCGATGATCCGCACCTTCGCCGAGCGCTACGGCGTGACTTTGATCCACGGCTGGGGCATGACCGAGATGAGCCCGGTCGGCAGCCTCTCGATCCCGAAGCCCAAACAACTGGCCGAGGGCCCGGAGGCCGAATACGCGGTCCGCGCACGCCAGGGCAGGCCGCTCTATGGCGTCGAGTTCAAGATCGTCGACCCGGAGGGCAAGCGCCTCCCCGAGGACGGGATCGCGAGCGGCGAGCTGATGGTGCGCGGACCTTGGGTCATCGGGGCCTATTACCAGGACGAAGCCGCCAGCCGGACTGCGCTCGACTCCGAGGGCTGGTTCCGCACCGGCGATGTGGCGACCATCGATGCCGAAGGCTGCATGCAGGTCGTCGATCGCAGCAAGGACGTGATTAAGTCCGGCGGCGAATGGATCAGCTCGATCGATCTCGAAAACGCGGCGATGGGCCACCCCGACGTCGCCGAGGCCGCGGTGATCGGCCTGCCGCACCCAAAATGGGACGAGCGGCCCTTGCTCGTCGTCGTGGCGAAGCCCGGACGCGAGCTTGCACCGGAAGCAGTCATCGGGTTTCTCGAGGGCAAGGTGGCGAAATGGCAATTGCCCGACGACGTCATCCTCTTGCCAGAGATGCCGCACGGCGCCACCGGCAAGGTGCTGAAGATCCAGCTGAGGGAGATGTTCAAGGACCACCGCCTGCCGACTGTGTGAGCCCGTCCCGGTTTCGCCAACGAGAGCGGGAGCGGCTTGCCGTTGACGATGCCGCCGAACCCGACCCAGCGGCTGCCGTCGAAGCGGCGCAGCTGCATCTGCTTGACCGGCGAATAATCGGTCGGGCTTGTGTCAAAGGTGATGCCCGGCAACAGCATCGGCACGTGCACGTGGTCCATATGCGTGGCTTGATACATCAGGTTTTCACGCGTCAGCTCGTCGCCGCACGCGGTCAAGAGATGCACCACCGCCGCAGCATGGTAATAGGCGATGACGTTGGCCCAGTCGTTGGGGTCGGCTTCGGGGCTGTACTTCTTCAGGAAAGCGACGTACTCGGCGACTTCGGGATCGTCCTTCCAGGTCGGGTCGCCGGGCTCCTTGAGAAAGGCGGCGGTTACGAGACCGACCGATTTCTCCAGCCCCGCGGGTTGCAGGGTTAGCGGGATCGAGGCTGCCGGGAAGCTGACGATGTGTAATGGCTTCTAGCCGATGTCATAGACCTTGCGGATCGATTGGGCGGCGAATTTCGGCAATGAGGCCTCGACCAGCACATCTGCGCCTGACGCCTTGAGTGCGACGATCTGCGAGTCGACAGTCGGGTCGGTCGATTCGTACGGCACCTCGGCGACGATCATCGACGCGGCCTTGTCGCCGAGACCCGACTTCAGGCCGCTGATGTGGTCCTTACCGTAGTCGTCGTTCTGATAGAGGATGCCAATTTTCGCGTTCGGTTTGTCTTCGATCACGAAACGGGCAAAGGCGCGGGTCTCATTGACGAAGCTCAGATCGCCGGCCATGGTCCACGGATAGATTTGCGGGTCGCGGAACCGCGCGGCGCCGGTGAACAGAAAAAGTTGGGGCACCTTGCGGTCGTTCAGATAGCGCTGCACCGAAGCGTTGGTCGGGCTGCCGAGTGATCCGACAATCGCCAATACCTGGTCCTGCTCTACGAGCCGGCGGGTCTGCTCGACCGTCTTGGGCGGGCTGTAGCCGTCGTCGGCGCTGATGAAATTGATCTTGCGGCCGTTGACCCCGCCGCCGTCGTTGATCATACGGTAATAGGCCGCGATCGTGTGACCGACCGTACCGAACGACGAGGCGGGCCCGCTATAGGCGATGGTCTGGCCGATCTTGATCTCGGTATCGGTAACGCCCGGCCCGTATTTCTTCTCGGCCGACCACGCAGTGCCACTCGCCGCTGCTATCAAAGTCGAGGCCACAATGACAGCCAAGAATGCCGATGAGCGATAAAGGTTCATGCTCCCTCGCTATCCCGCAAAAGCAAGTTGACCAAATAGCATCGATGCCCGCGGAAATAATGCTACACTCGCTCGACCCGGGGGCGGCCGAACAGCCCGGTGAGTCGCGTGATGGCTACAGCCAATTAAAGGTCGGGCTCATCCCCGCCGCTATAGCCTTGCCTTCGTTTGCCCGCGACCATATCGTTAGAAAAAACAAATGGGGAACTTGAGACAGAGGGGGGCTCGCGATGGCAATCGTTGTCGTATCGCGTTGGAAGGGCAACTACGCACAAGTATTGCCGATCGCGCGGCAGGCCGCCGCGATCATGAAGCGGCATGGGGCCTCTTCGGCGCGAATCGGCCCGTGCTACTCCGGTCCCGATACCGGCCAGATAGCCACGGCCGTCACTTATCCCGATTGGGCAAGCTTCGGCGCAGCCCATCAGCAGTCCCAGGCTGCGGATTCTGAATTGCAGCGGGTTTTCACGGAATTCACGAAAATCGTCGAACTGAAAGACCGCTCGATAATCGTTGCAGACGAGCTATAACCGAGGAGCGCACACTGCGCCGGCAGCTTGCTTTTGTTGCGCCGTACCGATCAATAGATCTGGAACGCCTGTTGGATTGCGATGACATCGGAGGTCGTCGACAGCGCCAGCATCAGCAGGATGCGGGCCTTCTGCGGGCTCAGATCCTCGCCCGCGACGATCCCGCTCTCGCGCAGGCGGCGCCGCGGGGCGACCCGGCCGCTGGCGGCGCGGCTGCATTGCACGACGACGACCCCGGATTTGGCTGCGCGTTCGAATGCGGTGCGCTGCTGCGGGGTCGGGCTTCCTGGAGCGAACCCGGCCGAGACGATCCCACGGGCGCCTGCGGCGACCGCCGCTTCAACCAGTGCGCCGTCGGCGCCGGCATATGAATAGATGATTTCGACCCGCGGTAGCGTGTCGAGATTCGATGCAGCGAATTGGCTGTCGGGCATGTGTCTGCGCGACGGGCTGCGATAGAAATGCACGCCATCGCCGTCGACATGGCCGAGCGCGCCGAAATCGAGCGAGCGAAAGGTCTGCAGCCGGTAGGTCGAGGTCTTGACGACGTCACGCGCGGCGTGGATCTCGTCGTTCAGCACGGCGAGCACGCCTTTGCCGCGCGCCTCTGATGATCCGGCCACGCGTAAGGCATTGACGAGGTTCATGCCGGCATCGGAGCCGAGCGCGCTTGCCGGGCGTTGCGCCCCGACCAGCACCACCGGCTGTGCCACGGCGAGGGTCAGGTTCAGGAAGAAGCCGGTTTCCTCAAGGATTGCGGTGCCGTGCGGGATGACAAAGCCGGCGACCGCCGGATCGTCGCGGGCGATCCGATGGATCGTCGCGCGCAATTCGACCCGCTCCTTGGGACCGATCTCGGTGCTGCCGACTTGACGGAAGGTCAGCGCAATCGGGTCTGCGGCGAGCCGAGTCTCGGGAAAGCGTTCGAGCAATGCCTCGCGGCTGAGCTTCTGGCCGAAATCGGGATAGTCGAGCACATCGAGGCTGGAAGCGCCGAGCGAGGAAATCGTGCCGCCGGTGCCGATCACTGCGATACGGGGAAGAGAGGTATTCATCGGTCCTCCAAGGAGCCTTCGTCGAACGGGTGTGACGTGCTAAATCTGTCTTCGCGATAGCGCCCTTCTTAGCCAAGTAAGGAAACCGCGATGAAGCTCTATTACGCGCCCGGCGCGTGCTCGATCGGCATCCATGCCTTGCTCGAGGAAATCGGCAAGCCTTACCAACTCGAGCCTGTCAATCTGCGGGAAGGCGCCCAATTCAAGCCGCCCTACACCGCGATCAGCCCGAAAGGAAAGGTTCCGGCGCTTGAGCGCGACGATGGCTCGGTGCTGACCGAATTTCCGGTGATCGCCCGCTGGCTCGGGAAGCAAGCAAACCTGCTGCCGAAGGACGATGAGGCCGACACCCGGGCGATGGAGGCGATGGAATACGCCGTCGGGACGATGCACGGGCAGGGCTTCGCCCGCCTGTTCCGCACCGAGCGCTTTGCGCCGTCCCCCTCCGACCACGAGGCGGTCAAGGCGGCTGGGCGCGATGTCGTCGAAAAGGGATTTGCCGTGCTCGACAAAGCGCTGGCCGGCAAGAACTACATTGCCGGCAGTGAATTCTCGCCAGCCGATACCGCGCTTTTCTATGTCGAATATTGGGCGGCAAAGCGGCTCAACATGAAATTACCGGCCAACGTTGCCGTGCATTACGACCGGATGATGGCGCGCCCCTCGGTGCAGCGAACCTTGCAGCAGGAGGGCCTCAACTGAAGCGGTGTCCGGTCTTGCAAGATGGGCGCGCCCTGCGCCGCGCTTGGAAAAAGGAGTAGACAATGAATGGAACGACCGTACCGCCGAATTGTCTCGCCGGTATCAAGGTACTTGATCTGACCCAGTTCGAGGCCGGGACGACCTGCACCGAGGCGCTGGCTTGGATGGGGGCGGATGTCGTCAAGGTGGAGAACCCCGACGGCGGGGAGGCCGGACGCCGGGGCGTGGCGGACCCCTACTACTTCATGATCTACAACGCCAACAAACGGTCGATCACCGTTAACCTCAAATCCGAGCGCGGCCTGGCGCTGGTCAAGGACATGGCTAAGCACGCCGATGTGTTCACCGAGAATTTCGGGCCCGGGGTCATCGAGCGGCTGGGTCTCGGCTATGATGTGATCAGCGCAATCAACCCGGGCATCATCTACGCCCAAGTCAAGGGCTTCGGCGAGGGCAGCCCTTACGAAAAAGGTCTGTGCTTCGATCCGATCGCCCAGGCTGTGGGCGGCGCGATGAGCATCACCGGGGAACCCGGCGGCAAGCCGATCAAGCCCGGACCGACTGTCGGTGACACCGGGACCGGCATGCTGATGGCGTTCAGCATCGTCAGCGCGCTATACCAACGCGCCTCGACGGGCAAAGGCCGGCATCTGCAGGCTGCGATGCAGGATTCGGTCATGCATTACAGCCGCGGCATGTTCATCAGACAGGCCCAATCCGGTCAGGCTGCGCCGCGCCGGCCGGCAGGCGGCAATGCGCCGTCGGGGATCTTTCCCTGCAAACCCGGTGGGCCCAACGACTACGTCTATCTGTTGACCAGCCGCGCCAATCCCGAGCATTGGCCGCGCCTCTTAAAACTGATCGGCCGTGAGGAGCTGATCGGCGATCCGCGCTACGACAAAGCCTCCGCCCGAGTGGAGCACGAGGCCGAAGTCAATGAGATCATCGCCCAATGGACGCGCCAGCACACCAAAGAAGAGGCGATGGCGCTGATCAGCGGTGCAGGCGTCCCCGCCGGGGCTGTCTTTGACTCGATGGAGCTGACGAACGAGCCGAGCTTCTACGAGCGCGGCATCCTGCAGACCATGCGTCACGGCGATTGGAAGATGACGATGACGACTTGGCCGGTCCGCTTTGACGGCGCCCCGGCTCCGCTCAAATCGGCGCCGCTGCTCGGCGAGCACACCACCGAAGCGCTCGCCGATTGGCTCGGCCTCGACGCCGCGGAGGTCGACGCGTTGCGGAAAGACAGGGTGGTCTGACACCCGGAACCCCAGGCCGGGCGCTATCGCCCGGCCCAGCGGGGCCAGGTTGCCGTCAGCTAACGACGCCGTAGCGCGACAGCGCTGGTTCCTCCTCGATATCAGGGGACGAGCCGCCGTTCGCCCGGCCGTCGAAATGCTCGGCGAAGGCTTCCGCTTCCCGCGGCACTTTGAACGCGATACACACGAGCGTGCCGTAATCTGTATCCCTGCAAGAAAAGATCGACGGCTCGAAGCGGTGCTCGTCCAGCCAGATCCGCATCGCCGACATTTGCCGCGACAGATCTCCTTGTAGCACTCGGATGTCTACACCGTACATCTTCAACTCTTGGTTGTTCTCTCAAGCGAACACCATAGCAGCATGTGGGCAACAGAGAGTTATCTGGGGTCGATCTCACATTTTTGTCACAGGGGACTGCGGCTAGCCTTTGGCTCGCGGCGATAATGATAGCGGTAAAGCTCGGTTTTCAGCCCGGCCCGGTCGTAAAGCGCGAGGGCGGCGGTGTTGTGCGCTTCGACCTCCAAGCACGCGCCCTCCGCGCCCTGTTCCTTGGCCCAGGCTGCCAAGCCAGTGACGACTCGCCGGGCGTAGCCGCGCCTTTGCCGGCGGGGATCGGTGATCACCGATTCGTAACACAGCAAGCGATCGTGGATAGCGCCATAGGCCAGCGCGACGAACTCACCGTGGATCGCTAAGGTGGCGAAGGCGGCGGGGATCGCGACCGAGCCGACGATCCTCCTATAAATCCGGCGCTGCTCGGACCCATGGTTCTGTAGCGCCGCCATCGCCGCAAACCATTCCCGCGTCGGACGCGGCAGCAGTTGGATATCTGCATCACCCGCTGTTTCGACGGCGGATAGATCACCGTAACGGACACAGCTCTCGCCTTCGCGGCCATAGCCTAGTGCGTCCAGTCGCTCCTCCAGATCGGGGGCGATGATCGAAGGCAACCGGAAAATCGTCGGCAAGTCCCGTCTTCGGTAGAGCGCTTCGCAAGCAGCGATCAGATCACCGCCAGTCCCCCGAGGACCCTTCAGCGGATTGACCGAGTTGGCGCGGCGTGTCAGACCTTCGCTGAACCGCAGGACCCAGCCGTCAAGCAACACCTGGCGCAGCGCTGGCCAGGCATTGAGGCAGGTTTCCTCGACGCGCCACGCTAACGCCGCACTCGCCATCCTCGTCCGGGGATCATTCCTGCGGGTAACGCCAGGGCTTTTCCGATTGCGGTGCGGTCTCGTCGATCGTCCATTGCGGCAATGACAGACCCGGGGCGACGTCGCTGAAGACCATGCGCACGCGAGTGCCGATGCCGACCCGCCTTACCATGTCGGGAGGCGCCAATTGACCGTCGGGAATGGCGAGATTGCCGATGACGCGCAGGGCTTCGTCGGGAGTCGGCTCGCCCTTTTGGGTGTCGAGATCGACGAGCAGGATCAAATAGGGTGTCTTGCCGCGAAACGCCGGCTGGATCGCATGGTGCACCTCGCTATAAGAATGCACTGTCCCCTTGCCTTCGACCTTTTTCCAGGTCGATTCGAGGCTAGCGCACCACGGGCAGGCAGTGGTCGGTGGGTAGCGAAGTCGGCCGCATTGCGCGCACGCCTGCAAGTGAAAATCGTGCTCGGCGCAGTGACGGAAATATTCAATGTTCTCGACATCGAGATCGTCGACGGTGAGCCCCATGCCGAGATATTCGCCGCGGATAGCCATTGTCGTTCTCCCTCTCAGCCGCGCCGCATGACCATCGACGAGGCGGTCGACGGGTTGGCCCAGCCGAGATTGGCGCTGACCTCGACATTCTTGACCTGGCGGCAGCCGCCCTCGCGGTAATCGTAAGTGTGCTGGCGTTTGCCGTCGGCCCCAATGGGGCAGGAATCATCGGCATCGTGGCGCAATTGGCGGGTGTTCTCGATGACCATGTTCATGCCGTGGGTGTAGCCCTCGCAGAGATGCCCGCCGCTGGTATTGTTGGGCCGCCGGCCGCCGAGCTGGATTGCGCCGCTGCTGACGTATTCGCCTCCTTCACCCTTTTTGCAAAAGCCGTAATCCTCGAGCTGCAGCATTGTCGTGAAGGTGAACGCGTCATAGGAGCCGGTGATGTCGATATCCTCGGGTCCGACCCCGGCATTGGGCCACAGAATGTTCTTGGCGTAATGCCCGGCGACGGTCGAGATCGGCCCATGCTGGTAATGCATGTCGAGACGCGGCTTGTTGCAGCGCCCGACGACGCCGCGGATCAGCACCAGCGGCTGCTTCATGTCGCGGGCCCGCTCGGCCGAGGTGACAATGACGCAGGTGGCGTTGTCGGTCTCGACGCAGCAATCCAACAAATGCAGCGGCTTGCAGATGAAACGGCTTGAGAGCACGTCCTCGACGGTGAAGCGCTTCTTGTAATAGGCCTTCGGGTTATTGGAGGCGTGGTGGCTGTGCGCCACCTTGACCATCGCGACCTGCTCGGGCTTGGTGCCGTAATCGTACATGTGGCGCATAAAGGTCGGCGCAAAGCTTTGCCCGGCGCTCTGCCAGCCATAAGCGCGGTTGTGCAGCATGTCGCCGGCGACCGGAGCCGCGGAGCGCGCGCCGGTGCCGCCGATGCGAATTTGCGAATAGCCGTTCATCGAGCGGAAGATCGCAACGGTCTTGCAGCACCCAGCCTCGATCAAGCCAATGGCGATGCCGATCAGCGCCTCGGTCGACGAGCCGCCTCCCATCACATCCATGTAGAAATTGAGGCGCATCCCGAGATCGCCGGAGATAAAGGTCCCCGAGGTCGAGTCGCCGCCCTGGTAGGACAGCATGCCGTCGATGTCGGAGGGCTTCAGCCCGGCATCGAGCATCGCATTGCGGACTGCCCAGGTCCCCAAAGCGCGCGTCGTCCGGCCCGAGCCGCGCGTATAGGTGGTCTCGCCGACGCCGACAATTGCATATTTGTCTCGCAAATACTTGGGGGTTGTGGCGTCGACCTCTTGTCGTGGCAATGGCATGCGCTTCTCCCTTTCCTTCCGTATCGGCTACCACAAGCGGTAAAATTTCAGCGCCGTGTTGTGGAACAGCGCGTTCTTCTCGTCCTGCGAATAGCTCTCGGCGACGCGCTTGAACGCATTCCACAAATTCGCGTAGCTGCACATCCCCTTGTCGACCGGGAAGTTGCTCTCGAACATCGAGCGGTCGGGGCCGAATGCGGCGATGCAGGTGTCGAGGCAGGGGCGCCAGGCCTGTGCCAGCTGCTCCGAGGAGGGTGCAGAGTCCTGCCGGCCCATTTCGAAACCACTGAGCGATGGCATGCCGAGCCCGCCGAGCTTGATGTAGACGTTTGGGAACTGGCCGAGCTTGGCGATTTGCGTGCTCCAATCGGCGAGGACGTCTTTGCGCTTGTCGGCATAAGGGCCGACCCCGAGCGCACCGCCGATGTGGTTCAGCACGATCTTGGTTTCCGGGAAGGCGCGGGCCAGGTCAATCAAATCGCCGAGCTGGCTGTGGAACATCCACGCCTCGAACGACAGGTTGAGCGGTACTAGCGCCGCGAAGCCTTCGCGCCAGGAGCGGTCGAGATAGAGGCCCTCGCCGGCACCCGAGGTGAAGACCCTGAGACCCGGGTCGGCGTGCCAGGTAGCGCCGTTGCGGATGCCGCGGAAGCGGCCGCCCGAGGCGACGATGTGCTGTTCGAGGACGCCTTTGGCGCGGCTGCCGATGCGGAAATCGACATTGCCGATGATCCCGGCGCAGGCCTTTGCCGGGCCGTATTTGCCGCTCTCGCTCATCGCCGCCACCCCGGCGACAAAGGTGGTCTCGCCGAGCGAGCGTAATTCCGGTGGCCCTTCGGCGCGATACATCTCGCGACATTCGAGGAACACCGTGGCGCGGATATTGTGGCCGCTGCTCAAATCCTCGATCAGGTCGTGCAGCAGATAACGGTTGCCCGGCCGGTCCCACAAATGATGGTGCGGATCGATGATCGGGCGCTCAGGCTCGAGCGCCGGCTCCTGGGTGGCCGCGAGCCAATCCTTACGGATCGGCAGATGGCGGCTGGGCGCGGATGTCTGCATGGTGTCCCTCGGGGGAAGCTTCAGCGACAAGTCTGCAACGGTGCGGCGGCGAACGCCACGCTTTTGACCGGGAGTCAGACCTGCGCCGGCGTGACGAGCTTCTGGAGCTAAATTCGGGCATGGGCACGGCCCCGCGGATGTGTGTAGATAGCGAGGTCAGAGTGGCCCCGGGGACACCGCTATGCCGAATGTCGAGCCGAACCGTCTGCCCGCGACGACCCTGGTTCGCCTGATCGAAGAGGGTGAGCTGACCGCCGAGGCGGTGGTCGAAAGTTGCCTCGCCCGGATCGCCGAGCGCGAACCCGTGGTGCGAGCATGGAGCCATCTTGGGGGCGAGGCGGCGCTCGCCCAGGCGCGAGAGCGCGGCCGGACGGGGAAGAAGACGATGCTCAACGGCGTGCCATTCGGCCTCAAGGACATCTTCGACAGCGCGGACATGCCGACGACCTACGGCTCGCCGATCTATGTCGGCTGCCGGCCAGCCAACGACGCCAGCGCCGCTTCACTGCCACGCGCGGCCGGCGGCATCCTGCTCGGCAAGACCGTGTCGACCGAGTTCGCCAATGTTCATCCCGGTCCGACGACAAATCCTTACGACCCCGCGTTCACGCCGGGCGGCTCCTCAAGCGGGTCGGCGGCGGCGGTCGCCGACTTCATGGTGCCGCTTGCGATCGGCACGCAGACCGGCGGCTCGGTGATCCGGCCGGCGGCCTATTGCGGCGTCGTCGGCTTTAAGCCGAGCTTTGGGCTGTTTCCCCCGGCCGGGATGCGGA